>Ga0315284_10000466_pt1 | contig 55175 bp, 111 predicted proteins | sample YL17G09_16_MG_FD_203696 | JGI IMG/M metagenome (GOLD analysis project Ga0315284, IMG submission 203696) | Sediment microbial communities from Yellowstone Lake, YNP, Wyoming, USA - YL17G09_16 | ecosystem: Environmental > Aquatic > Freshwater > Lake > Sediment | place: USA: Wyoming | collected...
GAACTATCAAGATGTCCCAAAAGGAATCCATGTATGTCTTCATGGACATACTCATGAGATTGGACAACGATACGATTGGATAAATAATACTCTGATTGTTAATTGTTGCGTCGAGCAATGGGATTATAGACCCACTTCTCTTCGTGAGTTAGAGCAAGAGTATTATTTAAGAAAAGACTACTACGAAAGGAAACAATGATGGATGTTGTTCTTGGTGTTGGTCTGTCAGTTGTTCTCATTGCTCTTTATGCTTACATTATTATTGGGATGATTAAGTGGTACAGAAATTATCCAAAGGAGTAACATTCCTCGTTATCTTTGTAACATTGCTGGCAGTTCTTGATGTTGGATTCACCCTCTGCCACATCCAATGGGCTAATGGAGCAGAATGTAATCCCCTTATGGGATGGGTACTTGATTCCTTTGGCTCCACCATCTTCATTGGAGTAAAGGTAATTGTCACAGGGATAGGAGTATCTTTTTTTGCATACTTCTACAATAAAACGCAGTGGGCGAAAATCGCACTATGGAGTGTGGTGACAATTCATTCTATTCTTGCGATGTATCATATTTACTTGGCAGTTACTTTATGGAAGTAAAGATTTGGAAACATTGCTATCACGGCCATTGTGAGTTTTATCTCAAAGGAGAAGACAACAGAATATTTTATATTTTTCTGTACAAAGACCCAAAGACAAGATGGGTGGCAGTTAGAGTAGAAAGTGTTTATTTTGGAAATCCCAGCGACCCGCTTTCGTTTTTAGTTATTGTGGGCAAGAGTGTGGAGCAAGTATGGCGACTATGTGAGGATTACGAACACATGGTTCATTTGTAAGGAGATAAGAATGGGTAATGCGAACTCGTCGTTAAAGGTTGATGAGAACCTTTCACAGCGGAAGTGTGTCTTCGGTTGTGGTGGTGAGATGAGATTGGCTAGAAAGATTCCAGGTGGAATGGCTTGGTCTTGTCAAAAGTGTTTTAGGGACATCCCAAAACAGAAGGGTGATTATACTTCCGCTGATAGGGATAGAGAGTATGGTAAAAAGGAACAGTTTAAGGAGTAAAAAAAATATGCCGACAAAAGTCCTCGTTCGTCAAGGCGAGCCCATTGATAGGGCGATTGGTCGTTTTAAGAGGCAAGTTAATCGTGATGGAGTTCTCAAGGAACTGAAGATGCGCTCTCGGTTTGAGAAGCCATCCATGAAGCGTCGTCGTAAGGCAAAGGAGCGAATCAAGGCAATGCGTAAGGCGATTCGTCAGAATGAGCAGGGGGTACTTTGATGGGTTGTTCTGGTAGTTGTTCGGGTGGCTGTCCTAGTCAGGAGCAAGAACCAAGACCAGAAGTTCTGATCGACATTGCTATAGAGTTTCGTGGAATTGAGGATGTCTACAGGAATATCTCATTTGAGAGTCTTCATATTTCTGGACGAATGATTCAGTTCCAGGATGGTGAAGGACTTCTTCGTGCGTACCTACTTGCCGATAGCGACCGCGTTGTAATTAAAAGCGTGCAACCACTTCCCCGGTAAATAAGGAGACAAACATGAACGACAAGACGAAGAAGAAGATTCTTGATGCTATTCGTGCTCGGACGAAGGATGAAAGGGATGAAGTGAAGAATCAATCTCTTCATGCTCTCACTTTGTTTGAGGAGTCCAGCCAAGAGTCTATTCCAGAGCTTGTCAGGCTTGTTGTAGAGGGTGAAAAGAATCAACGCTCACAAGCGCGGATTGCTCTTGTAGCGATTGGTGAGAAGGCAGTCGATGAGGTGATTGAGCGTCTCGTCAATAATGAAGACGATGTAGATGCTCGTACCCAGGGTATTGCTATCATTACCGAGATTCTTGCTACCGAAGAGCAGAAGATTAAAAAGGGTGAGAAGTGTGGCTCTTCCTGTGATTGTCAAGAGGGAGGACAACAAGACCTTGGTTCTGTTATTCGTTCTGCTCTGAAAAAAGTCTTGATTGAGGCTCTAGGAGAGATTGACACTCCGAAGAAAGGAAAGAAGTAAATGTTTAGTGGCGGAATCCGTTTGTGCAGGCTATTCGGAACAGAGATTTTTCTTCATCCACTCTGGTTCCTCTTGCTTGCAATATTCGCCCTACCTCATATCATTGAGGGGGACATTCTGGCTGCTGGAGTAATGATTCTGTTTCTTGTTATACTTTATGCATCCGTCATTGGTCATGAGTTCGCCCACATCTTTGCTGGAAGATGGTATGGAATCCAAACCAAGAAGGTTATTATCAACTTCTTTGGTGGAGCAGCAATGATGGATAGAATTCCCTTTGGTATTCCAGAAACATTCATTGGTATGATGGGTCCCGCATTCAGTTTTACTTTGGGAACCCTTCTCACACTTCCTTTCCTTCTTGGAGTTTCTTATACAAACCCTGTCTTGGCTTTTGCCTTCCATGTGGGACAGATAAATCTTATGTTGGGATTGTTTAACATACTACCCATCTTCCCGATGGATGGTGGAAGAATGTTGCGAGGCATTCTATTCCACCTTAACAGGAAGATTGTACTCTCGACAAAGATTGTAATGATTGTCGGTCTCTGTACAATCCCTCTTGCGTTCTTGACTTTGCTTCCTTATAACCTCTTTACCATTATTATTATGTGTCTTATTGTCAAGATGTGTATTGATGAATACCAAATGGTGAAAGTTGTTTATGGTGGTGTTGATAATCCTAATCAACTTGACCCTCTTCGGGTAAGTCAGTGTACAGCATTGATTTATGTTCTTGGTCCAGACGCTAAAGAGGTGAAAGAATTTAGACAACAACACTCTAATCCAGAGTTTGACAGGGTGATAGAAGATACTATTACTGGTTGGAATCAGCTTGACCCTCTGGAGAAGCGGAAACTACAGATTGACACTTTATGTACGACATTGTGTCAAAATGATTCAGACATGGCAGCACAGATGGCACGAACAATCAAACTGCCAGGAGTAGGTGATGAGTGAATCAGAAAATAAAAGAAAGATGATGGAAGAGACACGACAGAAAGCATGGTCTACTGCTGCTTCTCGTCGTGAAGATATTGAGCGAATGCTTGCAGAGGGTCCAAAAGAAGATGACGGATATTTAATCCAAAGTCTATTGTCACTTGTGTTGGGAGAAATGGCTTACAGGTTTATTGATACAAGCGAGGGTATTTAAGATGTGGAGTAAGTTTAAAAGTATCTTATTGTTTCTACTTCCCCAGTCTGGTTCTATCTTCCCACGAACCCTATTCACAAATGGGTTTGTAGAAGTTTCTTGCTTCTATTGCAGCAAGCCGGTCTGTAAGGGGAATCAATATGACATCATTATCTTCACTAATACCAAGGAGATAAAGATTGTTCACAGAGAATGTGCCAATGGAAGATGGCATAATGGTAGGTGTTGTGTAGAGACCCTATGAAGAAGATAACCCACGAAGTGATTTATGTTGGAACTGAATACTATTACAAGAGCAACTCATTGATTGGTATTCTCTATACTACAGGCTGGGAACGCTGTGACTGGGGACGAGTTAGTATCTGGTTAGAGAAGGGTGAGAAAGTAAATATTCGTCCAGCCACCAAGAGACAAATGAAGCTTGTAGAGGCATTCTATAAGACAGGATGTATCCACGATGCTCTGGAAAGGACCGAGTGGTGAGCGAATCACTTCCCATTGGACTCTATAAAGGTGTAAGTACCTTAACTGGTACTTATGCAATGTTTTACAATGAAGGTGGTACCTATGGCTGGTATGAGTATGGGGAATATGTTAAATGGGCAGATGGGGAACCAAAGTGGTCAAAGGGGTGGTTCCAACCAGCAGTTGTGAGATGGATTGACCTTACACCAACTAGTGAGTTTGAGTTCTTAATCCTTACAGGGAAAGAGTTTAAGAAGCCAAATGGAGTATAAGTACTATCGAATAAAACACAGGGGAGGCTTTAAGGCTGGATACTATAAAGTGTCTGAAGGGATTTGTTTTACTCTTTTTGGAGAAGATGATAAGGCTTTCTGGGTAGAATGCGCTCACAGCTGGGATTGGCATCTGAATGCTTTCCATGTGTATAATTATATTTGTGAGGAAGCATCTGCATTAGAGGTGCTTGTGTTGTATGGAGTATAAGTACTACAAGAACAAGAGCTACTACTTTCGAGTGGCTGGTGATGGGTTTCCATTCTATTTTGTTTGTTTGGATATTCCCAACCCACCAATAAGGTGGAGACGAACAACTTACACTTGGCATACATATAAAAATTATGTTCTCACAAACCCAATAACGAGTAGCGTAGACATGTATCCCCTGGAAGTGTCCCAGTTAGAAGTACTGGTAGTAACTGGACTTACAGAATGAGAAAGCCGAAACGATGCCCTCTATGTAAACATAAGCGTAGGCTCTGTGGACGAGCAGAGGTCTGGTTAGGACTATTAGGTGCCCAGGTTTGCTGGCCATGCTATGTAACCTACATCTATCTTGACGAGATGGGCTGGTAAATGAACCTAGGAGTGTGTCCAGAGTGTGCCCAGGAACGGATTCTCTTTGGTAAAGATGGTTATGGCCCCTGGAGTAGAGTCTTTGTGTGCTGGGAGTGTAGTATCTTATACTTGTGTCTGGAAGAATTGGAGTGGTGAGTGTATAAAGGGTATGTGCCCAAGAGGTATATGAGAATTAGTAAGGGGAGTACAACAACAATAACACGAAAGAACTATTTAGATTCTTTCCCTAAAGAGATATGTGATTGTTGTAAGAAGAAGAAATATATACAATGTACCACCATGAGAGGATATAAAGTAGTCCAGAGATGGTGTCAAGAATGTAATATACTTTATTGCCATCTTGGATGGTTAGACCTATAATGTATAATAAGAGAAGGTGGGGTTGGGTTTTACCTGTCGGTTTTTTACATCAAAGGAAAGATATAAATCCCTGTGAACATGGGAAGTACATTGTAAGATTAGTGGACAGAATCATTGTGAATGTGGACGGAGTACATTGGGTAAAGTTATAGGAGTACAAAGCCCTGAAGGGCTCCGTATTATAGTGCGGGGAGAAACTCACGCGCGGCAAAAAATCTAAATGCCCAAACCCTTTTGGAAACCAAAACCTAATAACCTTGGAGGATGAATGACTCTCGAGCGTAAAGAAAAGTACACGATTGAGCAAGTGTTGGTCCATGTGCGTGGCAATACTAATGTGAAGAACAAAGACCAACTCTTTATGGATTTCGATGGGGACCAAGTAAAGATTCGTAGCGACCGACTTCTTACATTTAGACGAAAGGGTACGAACTGCGTCAAGTGTGGTGTGCAGGGTCAGTTCTTTGCCAAGGAGCGAGTGGTCGGCTCGTCGGGCTACTGGCATATGAATCTTTATGCTATTGATAAGAATGGTAATGAGATACTTATGACTAAAGACCACATTGTGCCCAAATCTAAAGGTGGGGCTAATGCTCTTTATAACTATCAGCCAATGTGCTCACATTGTAATGCTGAAAAGGCTGATGTGATGCCAAAGGGTGTCAATCCAAAGACACAACAGAAACATACAAAAGAAGAGTTGGACAATGAGGTCAATAAGTTAAAGAGTATGTTGGGTGGTAAGGATGCCACTATCTCTAATCTAACAAGAGATAAAGATACGATGGTAAAAGAACTTGCCCAACTGAAAGTAGAGAACGCCATCCTTCGTAAGCGTGTCAAGCAGCTTGCCGAGATTCTATCTAATCCATGATGTAGAGTAAAGAACTAAACAAAAACTTCGCTATATAATCTACAAGATAATATCTTGTGTTTTCTGGTCTTTTTTGAGAAAGGAAAAGCAGATGGAACAAAACAATCCAGTTGATGCGAAACCAGTAATCAAGTTTGGCGGGCTTCGTGAGCGTGTAAAGAATGGTGAGTTGGACCCACGCGAAGTTCTTGCTTGGCTCAACCAGCAAGACGAAGTGTCGGAGTCGTTGGTGGGGTTCCTCCAACATCAAATCCAAGTTGGTGTTCGTGGCCCCAAGAAGCCAGAGCCAAAGGAGAAGGGAAAGAAGTAACATGTGGCACAAAGGAGATTATAGAATCATTTTCAGGTACGAGTATCCCAGTAGAGATGTTGCTCAAAGGGCAATGCAGAAGATGGTTGATGTTGGTGCTATCGGCCATGTGAGCAATAACTACATCCAAGTTGCCTCTGTGGCTGTTCTCCAGAAGCGAGTAAGCCAAGATGGATTGAGTGCCTGGGCGACACTTTCCACTGGTTATGCATTTTGTTCATGGAATGACAAGTTTGTTAAGAAGCAAGGTCGTACAATTGCCTTCACTCGTGCCATCAATCAAGTCCAATCACCACATTGTGAAGTGTTCGCAGAGATGTGGAACGAGAACAATAAAGGAGCAACTGATGAGCAAGTTTAAATATGTAAGAGGACCAAATGTCCAAGAGAGGAATATTGTTCCTTTTGAGGCAAAGGTTCGTGCTTTGGATTTGATTAAGAATCAAAACAAGACAGCCAAGGAAGCGTTGGCTGCTATCGCTAAAGAGTATAATCTGGAAAGTATGAAGACCAGTTGGACTCGTTATGCTGGTTCTACAATCAGTCGTTTCCGTTCAGAGGTGAATCGTAAGAATATCTCATAGTCATATCCTTTCTGTCGGGTGGCTGTCGTAGGGAGCCAGGTTCGCCTGGCTCCCTCTATTTGAGGTAGATAGGTGAATTGGAAAAAGTGGTGTTATTGGTGTTTTGGGATGCATAATGTATCCTATCGTAATTATCCAGACAATGATGGCTTCTTTTGCCTTGATTGTGTAACGATTCATGCTCATCTTGAGGACACGAAATGGTAATGGCTCAAGACATACTACCTATATACTCCACATACGCCTTTGCTTGTTTTCTTAAACATCCATGTCCAATATGTCGTCAGTCTTTTATAGCAACGGATGGGTTGTGGACTATAATGATTGTCAACCCATCGGGACATTATGAATCGATAATAGTGCATCGATGGTGTGGTGAGGATATATATGTGATGGAGAAGATGGAATGGTGAAGTAATGGAAGATAGTACAGATAGTACAAGAGGTAGTGCAGCAAGAGTGGGATTTGTATTCTTTATTGCTATGCTGATTGTCATTGTGTGTGTCTATGCTACAGGTGGTGGATTCTTTACGAAGTATGTAGAGTATCAAATGACATTCCCTTCCACCTCTGGGCTCAATCACGATGCCAGAGTTTATGTTTCTGGTGTTACAGCAGGTAGAGTAAGTAATATTGAATTCTCCCGCTCCAAGAGAAATGACATTATAGTTCGTGTTCAGATTCAGATTCGCTATGCTGATAGAGTCTGTGTTGATTCTGTTGCCTGGATTCAGAGTGAAGGACTACTAGGAGATAAGTCTATTTGTATCTTGGCTGGTGCCCCCACAGCAGAAGTACTGGCTCCAGGTTCTACAATCTCAATTGTAGACAAGTCATTCATTGATAGTTTTGTTGGTAAGGGGCTAATCAATAATGCAAATGACTTGCTGGAGAATGCCAGTAAGCTAATCAAAGATGTAAATGAGGGAAAGGGATTGGCATCCCAGATACTCAAAGACCCAGAGTGGGCTAATCGATTCAGTCGAACTATGGACCATATTGAGAAGAGCGCTGGATACCTGGAGAGTATCTTGGCTAAGGTTGATAATGGAGAAGGGACAGCAGGTATCATTGTGAATGACCCATCTCTTGCAGTTAGCCTACGAGACCTATTCTTGGGAGTTCAGGAAAGTAAGCTTCTTACCAATCTTGTTCGTCGTGCAGAAGAGACTGGACGAAAGCTTCGTATTGATGAAGAACGAGCCTATAGAGAAATGAAACAAGAGACAGATAGAGTGTTGGAGGCAATGAAGAAATGATAGGAGTAGAGCAAAATAGTGAGAATATTTGCTTTGGGTGTAGTAGGAAGGTAAAGTGTGTTCGGATAGGGTCTTCTTGCCATGCGATTGGATTTAGTGTTTGTTTAGAATGTCTCAAAGACCTACGGCAACAGATTGACGCGTTTAGGATTTTAGTAATAACAGGAGAAGATACAAAATGAATGATATCTACACAATCTGCCCAGTGTGTAAGTCGGTTGTTGCAGTTCCTGATGCTGATAGGGTTTATAATTGTATTGGATGCGAAGCCAAACCTCCACTTCTACATACCACTGATTTGTTTAAGGCATGTGGAGAAATTAAAGAAGGTATGCCAGGAGCAAAATTAAAAGAGTTGATGGTTCTTCTACAGAGTGCCATTGATAAAGAGTTAAACAAGGATAATATGAAAGATGGACCGATTCACAATCTGTAAGGAATGTAAATACCTAATCAATGAAGGAGATGGTTGGTATAATAATTTCTGTGGGGCTGTTAGAAATGAAAAGATTAAAGACCCCTTTGATGGTTCCTTAAAGTGGGGACTGGTAAATGACTTGGGTCGTTTGATTTTTACAGACCATAAACACCCAGTTGTTCGAGAAATTAATCCCTGTGGGCAATGTAGATACTTCGAGGAGAAGTCAGACATGGAGGGAATGTGAGTAGATATATTGTCAGCGAAACAATCTATGTGATTCATAATGATAAGGTTTGTGAGGCAGTCGTTCTGGATGTAGAAGGATATCCAGAAGACACTATCTATAAGGTTCGTCTCTGGTCTGATGAGGTACTTCTTTATACCGAGTGGGGTATCTATCAGGACAAAGACTCTGCACAGCGTCGCCTTGATTTTAGGAACATGTAATGGAACATAATGGAAGATGTATTTGTGAGCGTTGTCTTCTTCTTGATGAGATTATGCTCGCTGCAAAAGAGCTAAATGAATGTATTGTTGGAAAGTTGTATGGTGAGTATGTTCTTCCAATCTATCCCAAAGAAAAAAGAGAACAAGAAAAACGAATACAGAGACTGCGAGAGATACAATGAAGACACCATTATTCATATATGGTATTGAATAGAGTTGAGTGGGGTGGTAAGAACTAAACAAAAACTTCTTTATAATCCTTTTAGGAATAAATTCTTTATACATGAAGGAGCAAGAGGATGGATAACCCGAAAAGAATAGATAATCCGAAGAAGCATATTCGCTACAAGGATAATGAGGAAGAGGTTCCGCCGCTCCAGCCTATGGTGTTCTCGGAACGCCATAGGCGATACATTCGATACGCCCTTCGTCGAGCGAACGATGCTCCCGACCAGATGTTTCGTTTGGGTTGTATTATTGTGAAGCATTGCGCGGTTATCAGTTCTGGTACCAACAACATGAAGAAGACACACCCAAGAGCGATTGGGTATGACTATCCATTTCTTCATGCTGAACTCGATGCTATGATAGGAGTAGATGCGGAAGAGCTTCATGGTAGTACAATGTATGTTGCTCGGCAGCGAGCGAGTAGTATTGGTCTTGCGAAGCCTTGTTCATTTTGTTTAGCTCAAATGAGGAAGTTCAGTATCAAGGAAGTTTATTTTACCACCTATGGTGGTGGTATTGAATATATGGATTTGCGATGAAGAGAAAATTAAACAGGGACCAGAAGACACGTGATAAAGTTATTTGGGGTGATGTTGAACCTTCCTACACGGGAGGTATCTGTAACTTTAAGGTTCTAACATCTGACCAGTTGGAGAGGTTGATTGAGGGTAACTTTATCAATCTATTTGAACGACAGAACAACTCGCCAAGTGTTAGAGAGTTCAGGGAGTTCTTGAAGAAACATCCAGACATGGTTGCTCACGGATACGCTGTGGGTCTTGAACGAGAAGATTATAGAGTAACGATTGAGGGAGTTCGCTTCGCTGGGAAGCAAGCAGCCTCTAAGCAACTGATGGAAGATTTTGAAGAACTTTGTTTAGGTGACAAGTTTGGTTCAGGACCAGATAGCATAAGTCGTGAGAGTTTATATTGCTGGTGGGATTAGTAATAGATGTTGATTGGTGCCCTGTGGTGTAATGGTAGCACAAATGGCTTTGGACCATTTAGACTTGGCTCGAATCCAGGCAGGGCAACCACTTATAGTATAAGGAGTTAGAGTTGGACACAACGAAGTCTCCCGATACTCGCAATGTAGTCGATTACATGAAGTACTGGACGCAGGAAGCAATCCTAACCAACCTTGATTCCCAGAGACACAATTTCTCTATCCTCTGTCTCAATTTTAAATATGACATAAATATTTCAGCGGTTGTGCGGAACGCCAATGCCTTCCTCGCTCGGGAGGTGATTATCTATGGCAGGAAGAAGTATGACCGCCGAGGGGCTGTCGGGACACAAAACTACACCCACTTTAAATATGTAAAAGAGTCTGATAACCTGGACGAGATTCTTTCTCAATACGAACATGTTATTGGGATTGATAACATTCCAGGAGCAGAACCAATTGAGGACTTCCAATGGAATCCTTCTGCCAAGACTCTAATCTGTCTTGGTCAGGAGCAGATTGGTCTTCCACAAGAGATTATAAATCGTTGTCATAAACTACTTTACATCAAGCAGTATGGCTCTGTCCGCTCACTCAATGTGGGTTGTGCGAGTGCCATCGTGATGTATGACTATGTGAAGAAGTGTGTAAGGTGAAAGAAGAATTTGAGTACTTTAAAGTCTACTTTCCCATTGGTGGTTGGGAGTATTATAGGAAAGACTCTCATGATTGTCGTTTCAGGTCTTCTTCTGGATTCTGGCGTTCATGTGGAGAACCTCAAAAGAAAAGACAGGTAGAAGTTTCCAAACTTACAATGCTTGTTTTGTTTGGACCAGAGGCAGTAAGTGAAATATTATAAAGTTTGGTACACCCTTGAGAGTCGTTATGAGCACTATCGAAAGTATGAAGATAATTCTTACGATTTTTACAGTTTAAAAGAAAGAGGATGGTATGATGGTGGGGATTGGTCAGTCAAAAAAAGATATTGTAAGATTGTAGAAATTTCCAAACTTGAAATACTTATAGCGCTTGGGCCAGAGGCAGTAAAGGAGGATAAATGATTGCTGATAATATGAAAGGAATGAATGTCTTCTTTGAGAATCCAGGAGAAGTGAAGGAGCGTAAGTGTCTGGTTTGTGGAACCATTTGTGATGTAAAACGAAATGTTCTTGGTGCCACAGGTTGGGCTGAAGCGATGGCAAAGCTCAAGAGTCTTCATGACCATTTCTCTTGTCCCTATTCAGGAAAGTCTTGGCACAACAAGGCGATGGGTATCCTCTGTGAAGCAGAAGAGACTGAAAGTTTGGTTCTATCTTCACTCATGAAGAAGGAAGCAGAGCAGATTGTAAAGATTGGACTGCAGGTAAATAAGAAAGCAAAGTAGATGAATATTAAACAACTCGTCAAAGAAACAAAACAAGCCCAGAAGGAAATGATTAAATTCCAGAAGCAAGTAGATGCTAATATTTCTACTCTGGATAGTGAACTTCCCAAGGCATTCAGTAAGAAGTGGGAAGAGACTTTCCCTGGTGTTCCTGTAAAGTCTCTTTCTATGCTGCAATGTGGATGTCATGCTTCAGGCTGGAAGCCAGAGGTTCATATTTATTACATCAATGACTTGGTTCTGACAGAAAAGGGTTGGACTGAAAGAACAAGTGGTAAGTATTATGACTCTGCCAAGTTTGTTACTTCACCAGTTCCAGAAGATAGTCTGGAAGAGTTCCGTGAGTCATTTAAGAAAGAGTTCGGTGTAGCTGTAACAATGACAACAGAGAAGGTCCTTTCTGCCAAGAACATTGAGAGAATCTGTGATACAGACGACCTCCAATGTGCTTATGGACCATTTGAGATTTTGGAAGAAGCAAAGATTTGGTCTATTGGCTGGGACATACCTGACCCTCTAGTTGTTGGAAGGTTCCCAGATGGACACATCGAGACTTGGTACTCAACGAATGGCCATGGGTTTGGTTTTGATATTCATGTGGAGAAGGATGAAGTAAAAGAACTGGATGCTATGTATGAGATGTTGGAGAACAACAACACTACAATAGACACAACAAAGGAGCAGATTCTGGACTCATGGAAATAACAACAGATTTTCTAAAGGTAATGGAGGGAGTGGGTACGGGACTTATAATGCTATTCTTCATCGTTATCATTGTTGCCATTGTTGGTTTGATTTGTGGCATAGGAGAAGAGAAGAAGAAGAAATGAAGTGTGAGAAGTGTGGAGAAGAGATTCCACAGGAGCGTCTGGAAGTATTGCCAGACACAAAGTTCTGTGTGAAGTGTAGTGATACAAAGCCCTATGTGGCCTCTGCTCATGATGGACAACTGAACATCGCCCGCACTGAAGAAGAAAAGAGACGGCAAGGATTACATTACACATGAGCTGGAAGTACATGGAGAACATGCGAGGTGGATTCTATAGAAGAGATGGACATAGAATACAATACTGGGTGGAGCAGGACCACACTGGGTAGATTTCTATCCCCAAAGAGGTGAAGAACATATGACCAACTTTGCGGGAGGTGATTGGGCGCCTGCTAATCCTTTACGAGTATTGGTTCTTACAGGAGAAGTTTGTAATGAAACTCTTTGACTGGTTTGCATTAAAAGTTAAACGAATACTTATCCAGGTGGTAAGTCCAGACCTAAAGGGTATGGAAGAGTACTGGGATGAGGTCGACCCACAGGATGAGTTGTTTGCTGGGTTGTTGTTGGTGTTAGGTGGACTGGTTGTATCAATTATACTTGTGTGTCTATTTTGGTGAAAGGGAGGATATATGAAGACAAAAAAGATTACGATTAGCATTCCTCAAACAGATTGGAATAGGGTTGTAAGTAGTCTGGTAAAAGAGTTTGAGCCCGAGGGGTATAAGATTCCAAACCCAGAAAAGACCATCAAGGGTCTAATTGTTGACATCTTTGGCAACGACATGGCAGAGTCGTTGTGGGATGGTGTTCTTGACAATTATGGAGACGACGAGCTAGAGGGCCTAGGAATCACAGGTGCAGAGTAAGAACTAAACAAAAACTTTGTGATTATATTTGTAGGAAAGATTGTTTATTGTGCCCTCGTAACTCAATTGGAAGAGTATCAGATTTCTACTCTGACTGCTCCGCGTTCGAGTCGCGGCGAGGGTACCATGCCGAAGTGGCGGAATGGCATACGCAGTGGTCTCAAAAGCCACCGACCGCAAGGTCATAGGAGTTCAAGTCTCCTCTTCGGCACCATTTAAGATTATGGCCCCATCATCTAGTCTGGCCTAGGATACTGGGTTTTCATCCCAGGCACATCGGTCCAAATCCGATTGGGGTCACCACTATAAGGGCTGCCACTGAAAGGTGGCAGCCCCATTTACCTTTAAGGAATATTAAATGAAGACACTAACACTTACTCTAACCAACAAAGAGGCCAAAATTCTTAAGACCGATTTGTTTGACCTCCAGGAATGTTTGAGACAAAGTTGTGAATGTAAGATAGGCGCTCCTATTTGTGATAGCTGTCAGGAGCTACCCTTTGTTCAGAGTATCATTGAGAAACTGAATGCGACCACTCAAGAAACTCCTTAAACATTTAATAGATAGCTGGCATGGCCGATGTGGCATCTGTGGTCACAAGAAGCAAATGACCTTTAATGGTAAGTCACTATGCTTTGATTGTGCTTTGGTGATGTTATACCTTGACCAAATGGAATGGTAAATGAAGCTCTATAAACTATACGAATGGGACTTCTCTTCCAATGGTAATCGTCTCGAGAAGAATGTGAAGAGTTTTATTTTACAATATGACAATGGTCTCACATTTATTTCTTCATACAAACTTCCTTGGAGAAAGATTAATTGTCTCACCGAATTGATTGAGACAATTAAGGGATGGTCTTTTATGACTCGTGGAGTCATTCCAACCGATGAAGATATTCTCATTGAGTCCTCACCCTTGGAATACTTACTCATAAAGGGGTCAGAGGGGTCTGAAGAGCTAAACAAACTAATTGAGGAAGAAGGTTGTGTCAAAACTAACAGGTGACTTTAAAGCTCGAATTTGGGATGGAAGTAAAAAAGAAAAGGGAGTAAAAGCCTCTATTAATTTTAGTGTTGAGAAGCCACATTGTGATAGATGTACCAATCTCAACAAAAGAGTAGTTATTGCTTTTACCAAAACAGGAAGTTATAGTGAAAGGTCTGTAAGTCTTTGTCTTGATTGCATAGCTAATCTTATCCAAGAAGTCAACAAGGCATTGGATGAGTTTAAATTAGTTAGATTGGTTCTTACAGGACAACCTATTAGTGAGGCTTTGGAAGAGATAACCAGCTCTAAAGAAGAACAATCAGAGCTCCAAATATCTCTCACTCGGTTGGTTGATAATCTATATTCAGCCACAGGTGAGTATGATATTAGAAGAGAGCAAAAGGGGCAAAAGCTTACAGAAGCATTCGAAGACTTTAAAGTGGAAGAGGTAGAACAAAATGAAGAAGAAGACCAAGAAGGTCAAGAAGACCAGTACTAAACCGAACTTCATGAAAGACCTTTATAAGTTAGAGGAGAAGTTCACAGACGACAAGTATGCCCAGAAGTTTTATGCTGCTCTTTGTAATAATGTCTGGATACATAAGACCAGACCAAAGAATTATAAAGAGCTCCAAGAAAAGCAATGGACCTCCAAGGGTCCCTTTAAATCTTTTGCTTGGGAGTTTGGTACATCCTGGCGAGGTGCTGGTGATGTAGTCGCCACAATTCGTAATGTTGGTGAAGGTTATTTGGATTTCTATTGTTCTGGTATCACTGGTAATCATAGCTCCCCCGAGGGAGAGGTTGATGAAGAAATTGTTGCCGACCTGAATGGGTTGGGTTGGGAACTTGATGAAGACCATTATGACAGATTGGATGTTGTTCATAAGTATGAGAACCTGAACAACATAGATTACTGAAAGGAGTAAACATGGGACGACGAAAGAAGAATTACAATCCAGAAGACGCTTACACTCCAACTCCCGAGGAGATTGGTAAGCGAGCCCACCAGAAGTGGATTGACCGCGGCTGTGTAGAGGGTTGTGCTCAACAAGATTGGTTTGAGGCAGAGGCTGAACTACGAGCCGAGTACAAGCCAATTGTTGTTGTGTTTAAGGTGAAGCCAACACAAGAGGAGTCGTCAGTCCAATCATGAGTCGCGAAGAACCAAAGATTACGATTACAAAAGAAGGTGCTCTCCAGATAACAGACAAGGACGAGTGTCACAGGTATTTAAATACTGTTCGTGATGCTATCGAACGAGCCAAAAAGATTGTAGCCCGACGCAATAGTGAGGTTGAGCGCTTAAGGGGGATTGAGGAAAATCTTTCTAGTCGCTATAACTTCTTGTCAATCTCTGGAAAGGTTGAGCCAGGGACTTGGTACGAACAAAAATCATCATCAGACCAAAAAACATTTGCATTTGTACTCACCTATGATGATATTCGTCACTCTCTGACTACTTGGAAGTTTGCACCTGAATCAAAACAGATTAGTAATAACTGGCGAGGAGAGCATGTATTCCTTCATCCTCAAACAGCAGAGTTAATTACCTCTCCACCAAAAGAAAAGAACTATATTGTTTGTGAGGCACGCTATCAAGTTAGTCACCAAGACTTTAGCCTCAAAGGTGATAGAAGTTTCTTGATGAATTGGATTCCATCAAGTGATTTGAGTGTCATGATGTGTGACCCCTCTATTCTGGAAATCAAAAGTACCTTGGAGGGAATGCACAAAGAAGATTGTCCCACATTCCAACGGAAACTAAGGCTGGGTGGGGAAGATGAAGGTACCAGGAGTAATGTTCATGTAGTAAAGCACAATGGGCAATGGTGGTTATTGTGTAGTCTAGAGTAAAGATGATTCTGTCGGTGGGCGCGTAGCTTAATGGCCAAAGCACTTGGTCTACACCCAAGGGAGTGGGGGTTCGAGTCCCTCCGCGCCCACCATTTTTATATACCCACATTGAGGATAAATGAGTCGTAAGAACAAAAGCCAACACGCCCGTCGTCGTGAGAATGATAGAAAGTGGTTTAAACAACATCCAGAACAAGTTCCTACCACCTGTCAGGATTGTGGAAGGTCTGATGTGAAGCTCCAATTTTATCACGAGCGATATGATATTCCTCGAGTGGGTCGCTTCTTATGTGAAGAGTGTCATATGAAGGTACATGGTACCAAACCCAATCCAGAGAAGCGAGCCGCTAAGGCCGCAAGGAAGAATAAGTATGCCCAGTTCTCAAAACAGAACCCAGGCGAGCAACAACTTCCACCTATTCCCCAAGTTTAAAGAGGGGGACATTGTTGCCTTCTCTAATTGGGAAGATTACATGGACGAGAAAAGTCCTTTCTGCTCTTGCTTCAGAGGTCCCTCTATTTATAAGATTGATTGCTTCGAACAAGACAGAGGATTGGGGTGGTATCGTTGTCGTATGTGGTCTCATAAAGAAAAGAAATGGGTAAATAGTCTTTCAGGTGAAATGATTGGACACGATGGAAGAACATTCTTCCAATGTTATTCTCTATTGGAACGAAACATGGAGGTTATCGAGCCTCTAACTCTATTGGTGAAGCATGGCATTGGATAAATTTAAAAGAGGAATGGTTGTAGAGCTCACCTGCAATAGTGAGACTGGTTACAGGGACTATCTAAAACTTCTTTATGTTGAGAGGGTTGATATTCCATCAGACCCACCTCATATAACAAAATATAGAAGGATGTGGCGATACCAACCCTGGCGAAACAACCAATGGGATACAACAGGCACTTGTCATATTAGTGGCTGGTATGCTAAAAAACATGGACGAGAGCTTTCTCCACTTGAGAGATTGATTCTGTTTGGGGAAGCATGAGTAAGTGTAGTGAATGTCCTTATAAGTTCTACCCTCTTCTTACTGGGGATTGCCCTAAGATTGAAATGCTATTGATGACCATTTCACATCCTGAAATTACTATTGCGGGACCTGGACCTAATCAATTCTGTACTATGTCTTGTCCTGGTAGTAAACAAGAGATAGAGATTACAACTTGTAAGTTCTTTAAAATACCTGACATCTATTGGAGGCGACGATACCTCATAGAGCGTATGGGATGTGATAGTGAAAGTATTTATAGGAGTTAGTGATGGATGATGGCAATAGCTTCTATATGAACGAAGCAATCCAACTCTCTATGCTCCAAGACAAGGGAGGACCTTTCGGGGCAGTGATTGTGAGGAATGGAGTTGTTGTCGGCTGGGGTAGGAACGAAGTCCTCACTACGAATGACCCTACAGCCCATGCCGAGATGGTGGCTATTCGTGGTGCTTGTAAGGCTCTGAATACTTTTAAACTGGAAGATTGTATTCTCTTTACAAGTTGTGAGCCTTGTCCAATGTGTCTATCTGCCTGCTATTGGGCTGGGATTAAAACAATCTATTATAGTTGTACTCGTCATGATGCAGCATCTATTGGGTTTGATGATGAGTTTATTTATGACGAGGTAAAGAAGCCAATAGATAAACGGGAAATCACAATGTTTTCTATTTGTAGAGACGAGGCAATCAAAGCGTTTGAGTCTTGGAACCTTAATCCAAATAAAATGATGTATTGAGGAAAAAATGGAGCCAATTATACTATTGCTCGTTATTATTATCTTTGTTAGTCTCTGTTTTATATTTGGTGATAAAGAAGAAAACCAATAATGATTGATGCAAAAGAATGTTGTCATAAATGTAAGTATAGACTCTATGCTGTATTAGAAAATCCAGGAGGGATTATCTGCCAATTCTTCTGGCGAGATGAGGAATGTGAGTTATATAAAGCCAGTAAAGAAATGATGAAACCTATCCAAGAAACTTTGGACATGGTCGAAACGATAAAGAGGATAAACGAAGAGTGTGGTATTTAACAAAAGCAAAGAAATCATTGCCACCCTACGAATGGTGGCGATGTTTACTTTATGGTAAGCCACTTAACTATGTGTTAGTAAATGACTATGGTGTCTGGGCTTGGTCGGAGGTGGTGAATGACTGGCGACCTGTAGATGTGCGAAATTTGGAACTCCTATTTTACTTTGAGAGCCTATCAGAGTTAGAGGCATTAGTATTGATGGGACTTCACGACGGAAATGCCAATAGGAAAATGAATGAAAAATACTTGGAACCCTAATACCTCCCTCACTAAACGAAAACAGATTGGGAAGATTAACTATCTCTCTATCAAGAGGTATCGTAAGGGATTAGACTTTTCTGATGCCAGGGTGCCTTCGGGTGCTTATAGTGTCTATTATCGTTTTGGTAATCTTGGTATCAAAGTACTACGGACTGATTTTCGGTATTTCGGACTAGGTGGATACAAGTCGGTCCGTAGCCTTAAAAGGTCATTCATGTGGCGTGAGGCATTGAGAGAATATAATCTAATGAAGAGGGCAGAGAATTCAGAACTGACCCCTATTCCTTATTGTGTCAAGCCAGTTCGGTTGGGGTTGCGATACTATCCTGCTATCTTCATGGAACATATTGTGGGAGTATCATTTGACTCTTTCTGCCAGGGGTTTGGTAGAAAGGCCCTTCGTGAAGCTGAAAAGGTTCTTAAAGCTAAAGAGAAAACACTAATGTGTTATGGTGTGGACCATGTACTTGATAGTGGTGGCTCTAATGCTATTGTTGTAGAAAGTATTGGCAAGAGGATTATTAAAGTAAAACTGATTGATTTTTCTCCAGCACTTTGTAAAGAGGTATAATAATGGAAACAGAAAACGGATGGAAACTTGTTGGTAAGATTTCGGTCGATGCTGGTCTTGTTTATATTGGAGACCCTTGCTATCTCTCTGATAAGAACCCGTTTAAAGACTGGAACACTTTTGTTGATAAGATTGACCATGTAAAAGAAACAGCTGCTATTTCTCATGGACTGGAAATTCAGTCCACGAGTGATTGTGCCATGGGTATCATTAGTACCACAGGCTGGGGTGATGGCATCTATGATGTTCTAGCTCTTATTGACCATGGACAGGTGAAAGAGATTCGTATTCTGTTTGATACCAGCATTAGCGAGGAAGAGCCAGAGTAAAAAACTAAACAAAAACTTCGCTATAAAATCTACAGAAGAATCTGTATTTGGAGAACAGGATGCAATATTACAAGACTCGTCAAAGTGTTTTTGCTCTTGATGAAAATAATAATCTTTTCTTTGCCTCTGATGACGAACCAATCGTGTGGACCCCAACAGAGGAAATGCTTCCTCTCGAGGCAGTAGTTAGATTGGGAAGTGAGGCTTTTCCACGAGGTAGTAAGGTCTCTATCAAAAGCAGAGTTAAGAAGATTGTTTATTTTCCATTCTACCTTATTTCCCTTCTTTTCTTTCGCATCTATGATAGGGGTGAATTTGTTTTAGCAACTGCTGCTATTACTCTTGCTACCCTTCTTGTTGGTGGTGGTTTGGCTCTTGGAATCTATGCATCAAACAAGTACCCAGTGGTTAGTAGAACATCAGTGCCATCCAACGTTATCGTTCAGTATGAGGATGGTTCGGCTTTATCTTATCCTATTAAAAATGTAAAGCCAGAAATTGTAAAAGTATCAGAGACTGGTAATAAGTTAGAAGAAGAGAAGAAGTGAGTACATTTGTTTGTCCCATTGTTGAGGTTGGCAAGATTGGAAAACATCCCAATGCTGACCTTCTTTCTATTTCCCAACTTGGACATTATCCAGTGATTATGAAGACTGGGGATTTCCAACCAGGTGATAGGGCTATTTATATTCCAGAAGAGGCATTGCTACCTATTGTTCCAATGTTTGAGTTTATCTGGACGAAAAGACTTCCAGATGGAACTATTGAGGTAGAACAAAATCCACCAGAGCGACATCGTGTTATCTGGGCAAAGAAGCTTCGTGGAATCTTTTCGATGGGGCTTTTGATTCCAATTCCTGACCATCTGAAACATCTTTCTGTTGGTACCGATGTTCAGAAGGAGTTGGGGATTGAGAAGTATGAGAAGCCAGAACCACCCTGCTTGGGTGGAGATAATGACCCAACACCAGGATGGTTTGTAAAATATACAGAGATTGAGAATCTTCGTAGGTATGACAACATTCTAACTCTTGGTGAAGAGGTTGTTCTTACCGAAAAGATTCATGGAGCAAATAGCCGTTACTGCTATCGTGATGGTAAGCTTTATATTGGCTCACATGCCAATACAAAGAAAAACGATGGTGTGACCGATTGGAACATTGTAGCACAGAAACTCAATCTGGAAGAAAGATTAAAACAACATCCAGACCTAATCTTTTTTGGAGAAGTTTATGGTAGAGTACAAAAGGGATTTCCTTATGATATTCGGTGTGGTGATTGCTCTTTTATCCTTTTTGACATTTATGACTTGGATAATCGTAAGTATCTGGACCACTCTGACTTCGTAGAGGTTGCTAACAAGGTTGGGCTAAAAATGGTTCCAGTTTTGTATCAAGGTCCTTGGTTGGGGATTGAGCAACATGAGGTCACAGCCGAAGGAATGAATATGATAACTGGAAAACACATCCGAGAAGGTTTCGTAGTGAAACCAGTTCAGGAAAGATGGCATCCTGAAATCGGTCGTGTAATCTTAAAGTTGGTTGGTCAGGAATACCTATTAACAAAACATAAGAGGTAAGAAATGAAACTTCTTCAGTTTCGACAGGGGTTTGCTACAAACTCCAGTTCCACTCACTCTATTGTTATTGCTAACCCACTAACGAGGTTGGTACTGACTGGTAAGACAGAAGAGATGGGTGACGATTATACTCCTGGTGAGTTTGGTTGGGAACCATTCACTATCGTTTCCCAGAAGGGGCGTCTGGAATATTATGCCTATATGATTAAGGCAAACCTGGGTGACCTTCCTGATTGGATGAAAGATGCATTGGTTCATTCTGTTACTGGTATCCACCCCACCCCAGGGGGATATATTGACCACCAGTCAATCTTTGTTCTTCCCTGTGCTTGGAGTGGAGAGGGACTCGACCTGGAATTCGTTGAGGACCTGAAGAAGTTCCTCATGCAAGAGAACGTTACTATCTTTGGTGGGAACGATAATGAGGAGAAAAGCCACAGCATGTCTAAATGTGGTCCTGCTGTTCTCACCAAGGTGCCAAAGAATGGCAGCGGAGAATGGGTGTGTCGTAAGGAGGGAGATGAATGGACTCTCTTTGATAGGAAAGAAGGAACAAAGATTTCCTTCACCTTTGATGATTCTAAAACTGAAAGAAAGCGTCCCAGTGCTCCAGAACTGATTGACATTAAACTTACTAACTTCTGTCCCTATGAATGTGCCTATTGTTATCAGAATTCCAATGTCAAGGGTAGGCATGCTAGTAAGGAGCTAATTGAGTCACTTGCTTTTGAGTGTGAAGAGAACAGGGTATTTGAGGTAGCATTCGGTGGTGGGGAACCAACTCTCTATCCACACTTCATTGAGATGCTACACCACTATCAGCATCTGGGGGTGGTTCCTAACTTCACCACTCGTAATCTCTCTTGGCTACGAGACGAAAAACTTCGCCCTTTAATCTTGGAAAGTTGTGGAGCATTTGCAGTATCAACGAATGATGGTGAGATGGTAAAAGAGTTGGGCGAACTAATGAAACATTACCGAGTGGAGGAGAAAGCAACAATCCATTATGTTCTTGGTTCAGATAGAGATTGGGCTTTTGAGCAGATTGTAAAAGAATGTCATGAGTGGAGTTTTCCACTCACACTTCTTGGTTGGAAGTCAGTTGGTCGTGGGGAGAAAGGACCACTCCATGACAACACAAACTGGTTAGAAATTGTCAAAAAGTATAGTGACAAACATGAATGTCCTCGCATTGGTATTGATACCTGTATTGCGAATGAGTACGAAAATGAAATCAAGCAAGCAGGCATTCCCGATTGGCTTCTCTACACAGAAGAAGGTAAGTTCTCAATGTACTATGATGCAGTAGAAGACAGGTGGGGACCATCTTCGTTCTGCGAAGACAATGAGTATGTAAAGATTGCTGACCACTCTGAGGGTATAATGATTAAGGCTTGGAATAAAATCAAGCCAACAAAGAGAATGAAAGGTAAGAAGAAAGATGTTGTTTAGGATTTTCAAATGGTCCTATTGGACAATGATGTTCTCTCTGACAGGACTTATAACGATTCAGGGAATCGTTGAGGGTGATGTCCTGGAAGCATCTGTGGGAGCATTTGTGTTCCTTATGGCTTTGGGGACTCTTTGGTATACTCGGAAGATGTAAGAAATACCGAGATGGTGCTCGATCAGTTTGAGCAGGAGTCTTATAAACTCCCACAGCTGGTGCAATTCCAGACGTCTCGACCACTATACAGGGGAGCCACTTCTCGTGGCTCCCCTTTTTTCTTCATGACAAATCTACCTAAAGGAAGATAAGTAAGCAAATGGATAAGAACTACAAACAAGAAATTTATCTTTGCCAGTGTGAGAACTTGGGACATGTTGTCCATTTAGGCTATTTCCCTGGTGATGGTGTCTATCTCTCTACATCTGTTTATCAGTACAAGAGTTTTTGGGAACGGCTGAAAGCAGCAGTTCGTTTCTTGTTTATGAAGAACCAGACAGCAGAGTTTGATTCTACTATGTTGTCTGACGAAGATGCTTCGAGAATGAGAGACTTTTTGGATAGTTACATAGAGACAATTTAAAGTATGATTTCAGTACTACTTACCATACTTGGTGGATTGGGATTGTTTCTACTTGGTATCAAGTTGATGGAGGATGGTCTTCACCAACTTGCTGGTGAGTATCTGAAACGAGTCCTTACTATCCTTACCAAGAACAGATTTGCTTCATTGCTGGCTGGTTTAATTATAACTACTGCAGTACAAAGTAGTAGTGCAACCACAGCAATGTTGGTCGGGTTTATCAATGCAGGATTTGTTTCGGTAACAAACAGCCTTGGATTCTTACTGGGGGCTAATGTTGGTACCACCACAACAGCCCAGATTATGTCGTTTAAGTTGGACCAATACTCACTTTCTGTCTTGGGTATTGGTGCTATGCTTTATTTATTCTTTCCGTACAGGGAGAAGTTAAAGTACACAGGACTAACCATTACAGGATTGGGGATGTTGTTCTTTGGGATGGTGGTTATGAAAGATGCCATCACTCCACATGCCAGCATCATAGGTCAATGGTTCTTGCTTTGTAATGCTCACTCTTTCTGGACTATGATACTTGGTTTGTTAGTTGGTATTATTGCTGCCTCACTTGTTCATAGTGGAGCAGCATTGGGCATTTTAATTGCCTTTGCTTCGTCGGGTATTATAACAGACATTGCCAATGCTATCCCCATTATCTTGGGGTGTGAAATTGGAACCTGTATAGCTGCTGTGCTAGCTTGTTTAAGAACAAACAGAGCAGCAAGAAAAGCAGCATTAGCTCATGTGGTGTTTAATGTTCTTGGTGCCCTATTCGTTCTATCAACCTTTTCAGTTTGGACACATTTGGTAGAGAGGACATCAGACTCAATAGTTAGACAAATCGCAAATGCTCATACAATTTCCAGTTTGATAAAATGTGTATTGTTTTTACCTGTACTTCCCTTGTTCCTTAGGGCGTTAAACTGGGTTGTACCAGATAAGATTGAGACAACCATAGACCTTTTGAGTAAGTATAAGTCATTTGCCAGGTCTGAAAATCTTAATAAGGACAATCTAACTACACCAAGTCTTGCTCTATTACAGACCCATAAAGAGATTAGCGCAATGATACAAGTAGTTACAAAAATGATTACTGGTATCCAACAATCACTATTCCAAGGACAAGAAGATAAGATACTTAAAGTAAAACATTATGAAGACATAGTTGACAACATTAAACATGATGTTCGGGATTATGTTGCCCTTCTTGCTCAACAACAATTGACAACAAAGCAGTCAGTAGAGGTCACTACAATCTTGGAAGGAGCAAGTGAGTTAGAGCGAGTTGGTGACCACATTGAGTCAATGTTAAAGTATGTTCTGTTGGCTACCAAAGAAAAGGTAATGGTTCTGGACGACAACAACAAAGCAAGGATAGAACATATTATTGTTCGTTGTGTAGAATTGGGAAACCTAATCCAAGAGTGTGTCAATAATAATACTGGTGAAACGATAGGAAAGATTTCCATTCTGATAAAGCAGATTGAGAAAGATGTCAAGACTGCAAGAGATTATTATACTGGATGCTTACGAAGCGGTTCGTGGAATTTATTTAGTGACATGTCATTCGTTGAGTTTATAAACATTATGGAGAAATACACAAGACATTGTCGCTCATTTACAGCGAAGTATCTAAAACAACTCCATGAGATGGAAAATAAGAATAAGTATAAATTCATTGAGAAACCAGTAGAAACAAAGCCAGAGGAAAAGAAATGAAATGTAGCAAATGTGGAAGAGATGGGGCATGGTTAGTTGCTCAACCTAATCCAGAAGGACATAAACTTCTTGTTGCATTATGTGATGAATGTTATGCCAAGGGATACGACTTAAACTCTGGACAGATTGATGACATAAAGAAGTTCATTGACGAAGAGTTAGCAGCTATAAAGAAGCAATATGAAATCACTGGTGAAATATTATCTCCAAGTCTCCAAGACCTAATGAATGGAGTCACAAAAGATATTCAGGCAGCAATGGAAAGTTTGAGTATCACACCAACTCAAGCAAGGGATTTAATGGTTGGTGAGAGTTGTCCAAGATGTGGATTGTCTTGGGAAGAGATAAAGAAACTTGGCAAGATAGGTTGTGGAATGTGTTATGAAACATTTTCTGACAGACTGGAAGTCATCATAAAGAAGGTCCAAGGAGGAGTAACTCAACACATAGGAAAAATGCCAAGTAAGACAGAGCAACAAGAAATACAAAAAATAAAAGAGAACAAGATTTCCAATGCTCATTTAATAGAGGTGTTGGAGAAACGATTACAAGAAGCAGTTGAGGCAGAAGATTATGAAAAGGCTGCCCTGTTTCGTGACAAAATTAAAGCCCTGAAAGGCTAAACGAAAGGAGTTTGTAAGGAAAACATTTATGGATATTTCTGTAATCAAGTACGCACGACCCGGCAGCATTCGTTTGATTGATGAGAACGGCAATCAGGTGGGAATTGTAAGTGTCCGAGATGCTCTCACCATGGCGCTAGAGCGAGGGTATGATTTGATTGAGGTTGCCCCCACTGCTAAGCCACCAGTTTGTAAGTTGGGTGACTATGGGAAACTAAAATACGAGGCATCCAAGAAAGCCAAACCTGTAAAGAGTACCCCACGGAAAGAGGTACAAATGTCTCCTCGGATTGCCGACGGCGACCTAATGACAAAGGTAAATCGTGCTGTTGAGTTCCTCGAGAAGGGTTGTGAGGTGATTGCAAATGTCCAGATGCGTGGTCGTGAGAAGGCAAACCCAGATGTTGCCCTTGCAATGCTTACAAAATTTGTCACCCTTGTGAAAGAGAAATCCGGTGAAGTGAGAATGCTCCGTGCAATCACCAATACGGGTGGTGGTAAGATTGAGTGCCTGATGGCGAAGTAAGAACTAAATAAAAACTTCGTTATATTATTATCAGGAAAGTCTCTTGGACGAGCTCATTGCTCGTCCTTTCTTTTACGAAAGGACATAACAATGAAGTGGTATAAGTTCTGGGTAACAGGTTCAGTGTTTGAGGCAATCTATGGGCAAGCTGAAGATGTAACAGCAACACCATTCATTAAGGTGTTTAATGCTTTTACACTCCAAGCAACTCCCGAAGGAATGGGCTTGATTCCACTCACAAAGAATAAGCAAGGTGATGGTATGCCATTCCCAACAGAGGAAAATTATCTTTATCTACAACCTGTGATGTATGCCCCAGTTGATGAGAACGAGGAGCAGTTCCGTGACATTACCTCTAAACTCACAAGCGGTATTTCGGTTGCTACAAGGATGCCAAGTGAATCAAGACCAGGACCAAAACCAAGACTCATCATCTGAACAAGAGATTTATATAAGTCAGGATGGTCCAGGGATTGAGATAATATTCACAAAAGACCCAGTAACTGGGAACATAAACATTAGCTCAATCTATTGGCTCTTAAATGCCATGGAGTGGTAAATGGGTTCTGGAATCATGACGGGCACTTTGCCTCCTCCTCTAATGATAATTTGTTCTATGTGTGGTGGGGATATTTGGGGAACCTACACTGGTATTCACAATTCTCCTTCTCCACCAATTATTCTATGTCATGATTGTGAGCCAATCTATTTTGAGTATAGAGACTTAAATGCCATGGAGTGGTAATGAATTGGATTGAGTTTTATAGAATAAGATTGTCTCGGTTATTTATGCAGTTTAGAATTAACGATGCTGATTTTTATATTTACCTTGGCTTAAATCAATTGGAGTACTAATGGAATTAGAAAAGAAATTTCTACTGAAAGAAGGTGAGGAAGTATTTGCTACCTTTAATGTAGATATGATTTATCAATGTGGACTTTTTAATGGATGGCATTTCGTAGATACCGAACACATCCAACAGGGTTATTTAAACCCTGACTTTGCCAAGCTTTGGGCTCGCGATTATTGTATGGTTGATATTCTATTCCCCATTAAAGATGCTCGCATTAGACAGCAGGGACGAGAGCTCACACTAGCATTTAAGAGCGATGGAGGATTGAGTAGACATAAAGTAGAAATACCCATCGACGAGTATTCATTTAATATTCTATGGAATATGACAGAAGGGCAAAGAGTTATCAAGACTCGTTATGTCTATTCTGATGGACAACACGAAATCAAAATCAATGTCTATAAGAATCTACCACTTGTGGTAGCGGAGGTTGAGTTTTTGAGTGAAGAAGAGGCTAATGCTTTTAAGCCCTTTGGTAAAGATGTAACAGAAGACCCAAAGTACAAGAATAGGAATCTGGTAGCATGAGATGGAGTACTAAATGAGCCACCAAGCTTTACAGCAGGTGCAAAGAGAGGTCCGTGAGGGTAATGTAAGTGAAAGACCCCATGGGAATCTTTGCATCTACAAATACACTGCACAATGTGTAAACGAAAGAGCCTGGAACGATGTGAATAGCAAGTGTCGTGGTATTGTATTTGATACTACCACTGGTACTATCATTGCTCGTTCCTTTGATAAGTTCTTCAATCTTGGAGAACGACCATCAACAGAAATCAAGTTTGTCCTGAAGAAGGCAAAAGAGATGAAGTTCCAGACCACCGAGAAGATGGATGGATGTTTTGACAAGGATTCCATGGTGATGTTTTGTGATGGTACTTCTCACCGAATGAAGGACATTGTCGAGCAGAAAATGCAAGGACCCATCTGGGGTGTCGAGCATACTACTGGCAAGGTGGTTCCTACTGACATTATTGCCTGGCATAATAATGGAATGAAAAATGAATGGCTAACTATCCATGTAAAATCCATAGGCTCAAAGGGAAACAAAAGAAGCCTTCGTTGTACTCCCAATCATCATTTCTTCACAGATGGGGGGTATAAAGAAGCAAGGACTTTAAAAGTGGGCGAGGTGGTTTATCAGATTGGTTATCAGCTTGACAGGGTTCAGCGCAGTATGATTCTTGGTTCTCTTTTGGGAGATTTAAGTCTATCAAAACAAACATGGACACCTATTGAGTGGTGTCATTCTGTGGACCAGCAACAACTTTCAGAGCTCAAAATAAAGCTACTTTCACCCTTACATGCCTCGACCTATACCATAAAAGGAGGTAGTGGCAAAAACTGGGCAAAGAAGGATGTGGAACAACATGTTGTTTGTGGTGGTGGATTGTTTAAGGAGTTTGATACTCTTTGTTTTAAGGATGGCAAAAAGACAATCACAAGAGAGTGGTTGGACCAGTTAGACAATGTTGCCTTGGCGTTGTGGTACATGGACGATGGGTCTATGAGTCGAGGAAATCCAGGACAACGACCTCGTGTTCTATTTTCCACAGAGTGTTATACAAAAAAAGAACAAGAGATTATTGTAAATTATTTTAATGAAACCTATGGCTTTGATGCGAAGATTCAAGAATATAAAGAAAAGTATTATTGCATTCGTCTCAATGCAGATGATGCAGAAAAGTTCTGGTCTTTGATTGCTCCCTACATTGTACAGGACTTACAATACAAGCTACCTGAACATCACAGGATGTCAAAAACTTTTTGGGATGATTATGCCTTTCCTCAACTCCAACTGGGATTGACTGCCACAAAAATCAAAGACATCAAGAGATACAATGCAAGAAGGAGTGAGAAAGAACAAAATACAGCATCTTATGATTTAACAACAACAACGCATAACTACTTTGTAAGTGAGGTGCTGGTACATAACTCAATGATTAGTGTTTGGCATTATAATAATCGCTGGCAATGTTCCACTCCTGGTTCTATTACAAGCCCCCAAGCATTGTATGCCACCGAAACTCTTCTTCCAAAGTATGACCTGTCGATGATTCCAGAGGACATCACACTCATTTGTGAGTTGATTGCTCCTATGGACCGAGAAGATAAGGTGATTGTCTATGGTGATAGAGACGAGTTAGTACTTCTAACTGCATTTGAGAATAAGTGGGAACAGACTGAAATTCCCTTTGGAAGAGTACAATACTTCTCCAAGATAACTGGGATTTCATTGGTGCCAGTTTGGAATGCTGATTATGAGAACTTCTTGAGCCTGGACATTCCAGAGAACAAAGAAGGTTATGTTATTGCTTTCGAGGATAGCCATCGTATCAAAATCAAGTCAATGGCCTATCTCAAAGCATTTAGACTTGTAAGTGAATTCAGCCGTAAGCATCTATTAGATTACATCGAGACTGGTGAATATCATGACGCAGTAAAGATTCTACCAGACCTTAAACGGCAGCACTTTGATGACATCTATGCTCAAGTCATGACCACAAAGGGTGAGATTGAGTTGGAAGCAGAGCTCTGGTATCATAAGTGCGACCCAGCCGACATGAAGAAATCAGCACAGATTCTCGATACAGTGGGACCAGTAAAGGGTCTTGTGTTTATGCTGCTTCGTGAAAAGACCCAGGAGCAAATGAAGAAGCTGCTATGGAAGTTGGTAAGGGAGAAGTTTGAGGGATGAAGTGTGTCAGCTGTGGTAGTATAAAAGTTGTACACCTTTATCACCCTCAACGAAGTCAGGGTGGCTTGTCGTTCTGTGTCTCGTGTAGTCTCGAATACAGCATGTTAGATTATATTTTCTACCACCTCAACACTATGGAGTGGTAATGAAATGAAACACACTAAAAGGGAAATCTTGCATCACATCAAGGAGAGAGAATCTTCTCCACCTATTTGTCCAGATTGTGGAGCAAGGATTCACCACATTAGAACTTTGTGGGAAGGGGCGACCTGTACACCATGTGCTCAAATATATTACAAACTTCGAAGAACGGAGTGGTAAAATGAATACAGGACTTTGTTTCCTTTGCCACAAGGAGCATTTTGACCATTGGTTCTATTTTATTAGAGGAAAAGAAATTATACTTTGCTCGAGATGTCACCCTCCTACCTCTGATTTAACACGATACATCACAAATGAAACTTATATACATTTAGGACTTATGGAATGGTAATGATGGTAATGAATCCTATTTGTTGTCTCTGTCATAATAACTTTGCCTTTGTAAGTTTCAGCGATAGCAGAAAGCCAATATGTTTTGGCTGTGAGTGGTGGTATAGATACTTAAATGAGATGGAGTGGTAAAATGAACGACCAGCTCGGCGACAGGATGAAAAAATTTGAGGATGCTTATCGTATGCATCTCTCTCCACGAATGCCAGTTATCATTCGAGTTGATGGAAAAGCGTTCCACACTCTGACTCGTGGATGTGAGAAACCCTTCGATGTGACTCTTGGAGTCTGTATGGACTCAACTGCAACTGCTCTCCTTGACGAAGTTCAGGGAGCCAGGTTTGCTTATGTCCAGAGCGACGAAATTTCATTGTTCCTTTGTAACTATAACACATTCCAATCACAGAGTTGGTTTGATAACAACATCCAAAAGATGGTATCAATCTCTGCTGCTGTGGCTGCCACAAACTTCACTCTTTGCTGGGGTAAGAACGAGCCAGTATATTTTGATTCCAGAGTATTCATTCTTCCAGAGAATGAGGTCGTGAACTACTTTATCTGGCGGCAACAAGATTGTACCCGCAACTCTATTCAGATGGTTGCCCAATCAATGTTCAGCCATAAAGAACTTCATGGTAAGAGTTGTGGAGACCTTCAGGAAATGATGTTCCAAAAAGGAACAAACTGGAATGAGTTTAAGGCTTATTGGAAACGAGGTAGAGTAGTAACAAAGCAGGGTGTTGATGAAAACATTCCAGTCTTCTCACAAGACCGAGCTTACATTGAGAAGTTTATGGAGGTTGAGGAGAAGTAATATGCAGATTGATTTAAATGTCAAAGCGGAATGTGATTTTTGTGATGGAACGGGTTTATCCAAGTATCATTGGGAGAAGGGGAAATCTATTTGTCATACTTGTGATGGTAGGGGTTGGTATCTAACTGACCTGGGAAAGAGTATCGTAGAAGCAGTTAGTGAGTTATATGTTCTTACTCCCAAGCCAGAGAAGGAAGTTCTGACCCCAGAGGTTGTCAGGTTTAAGAAGAGGAACAAAAAGATTGGAATTGTATAGAGTAGACAATAAACCTCACACTCCCTTTTATATCATACGCGATGAGGAGTTTGGGTTGCTCCAAATCTATTACGATTTATGTTTTGAGTGTTGGATGTTCTTCTACACTGGAAACAAAACTGAAACACATATTATTTGGGATAATGGGAATCCAATTTCCGACTTGGAACTCTTGGTGTTGTTTGGTATGACACTTGACGATGTTCCAGGAGTGTTAAAATATATGGAGATGGTTCGTAGAAAAGAAACACGAATCACATCCAGAGTAGATAATGCTTTATGGTTTGCGAGACACCAAAAGAGATGTAAGAATGAGATACTTTAAATTTCTGGATACAGAACCTCTGGAGTACTACGCTGTCGCGGAGGATAATGAACCTTTCTGGTGGTATTCTCATATCCATAATCGCTGGATGTACACAGGGAAGGAATTATGGAACCAGTGGTACCGCAGGGATGTTTATCGTTATAAAGACATTGTAGAAGTATCTCCACTGGAAGTCTTGGTGATACTTGGAAGTGTCAAAGAATGAGCAACATCTTATTAGGAAGGGGCTATCAAGTATTTAATGATGTAAAGCACGATGTCAAATGGACTTGCCCTTGTTGCTTTACAAAGGTGATTGATAAGCATAAAATGTTTTGTTGGGTCAATGAAATAAGGGGAGTCCGTGTTTGCTATCAGTGTATGGAAGTATTGTGCTTTTTAGACGGGGTGGAATGGTGAAGTATTATAAAACAAAGACAAGACAGCTTTATTATAAGGTAGATACCACTGATAAGACATGGTGGTATTGGGATAGTGTTCGTTGGACTCCCTCACTTACTCTATGGAAGCCAAGAAAATATAAACCATTTATCATCGGAGTGTCAGAGTTGGAAATTCTTGTAGTTCTGGGACCAAAAGCAGCAAAGGAATAAGATATGAAGATTGGTCTTCCAAAAGAAATTAAAACCGCAGAGAAGCGAGTTGCGATTACCCCAAATGGTGTTGCCACCCTTATCAAGGCTGGACATGAAGTATTTGTAGAAACAGATGCTGGTCTTGGAAGTGGCTTTGTTGATGGTCTCTATGTAGTTGCTGGTGCTCATATTACAGACCAGGAAGAGGTATGGGAGCAAGAGATGGTCGTAAAGGTAAAAGAACCTGTTGGTCGAGAATTGGAACTAATGAAACCAGGGCAGATTCTATTTACCTATCTACACCTTGCTGCTTCGAAAGAGCTGACCCTGAAACTGATGGAGAAGGGTGTTGTTGCCTATGCGTACGAAGCAGTCCAGAAACAAGATGGAAGTCTTCCCCTGCTGAAACCTATGAGTGAAGTTGCTGGTAAGCTATCAGTACAGATGGGTGCCAGGTGCTTGGAGGTAGTAAGTGGTGGTAAAGGAAAACTATTGGGTGGAGTGTCAGGTACGAATCCAGCAAGAGTTGCCATTCTTGGAGCAGGAGTTGCTGGAACTGCTGCTTGTGAGGTTGCCCTTGGAATGGGAGCTAATGTAAGGGTGTTAGATGTTAGTGAACCTAAAATGGGACGCCTATTCTTTACCATGGCAAATAAGTACCCCAATGTTTCGTCAAGACTTATTTTGATACCATCCTCACAAGAAACGTTGAGTAAAGAGATGTGTCATACAGACCTTTTGATTTCCACAATCCTGGTTCCTAACGCTCACACACCAAGAGTAATCACACGAGAGATGTTGTGGAGTATGGAATCTGGTTCTGCTTTTGTGGATGTTTCGATTGACCAGGGAGGAAGCAGTGAGACAAGTAAGCCAACAACTCATACTGACCCTATGTATAAGGAATGTGGGGTTATTCATTATTGTGTTGCGAACATGCCAGGGGCTGTCCCCATGACATCCACGCTTGCTTTGAGTTCTGCGACATTCCCGTATGTGATGGAACTCGCTGGCCGTGATAAGGTCAGTGAAGAGTTGATGAAGGGGCTGTCGGTGATTGAGGGTAGGGTGGTGTGTGAGGAAGTAAGAAAGTGTCATGGGCTGTGAAAGGAACGGAATGTCTATGGTATGTAAAAACAAGCCAATGACTGAATGTGGGACGAAAGAACGAAAGCGGGTACAAAGGCTGGGTACAAAGTGGCTTCACAGCAAAGGCCTTACTCCCATTCGTTTTGATGGTAATGTCCAGCCTGGTGGTTCAGAAGAGACATGGGAACGCTCTGATGCGCTCTATCGTAGCTGGAAACTGGATACAACAAAGCTTCGTCTTGTAGAGATAGTAGAAGAGTATTATCAAACCTTAAAAGAACTTGTGGAAAGAGACTATCCAAACAGAGGAGTAAAGGTTGTATGCGAGAACATACTGGAACAAAAGATTGTTCTAAACATGGGCTTTCAGGAGCTGGATACTCCAAACTCATTCCAAGACAATCAAACTCCTGGGTATCCTAATAAACATAAGAAGATTGTTGAGTGTCTTCATATGAATGTGGGATTGATTGTTGCTTGTGGAGCCCAGCGTTGGAGTGGACGAGACGAAACAGCCAAGTATCGTTTGCTGGCGCACCAGTATGGATACTGGTCTAAAAGGTTCCACTTCAAGGGTACCAATGATGCTCCAATGACAATGTTGATTTTGGTGCGGAAGGATTTGTGTAAGAAGTAAGAGTAAGAACTAAACAAAAACTATGGGATTCAAAGAGGATAAAATATGTTTATTCTCTTTTTGTTTGGAGGTATATGTTCCCAGATATTAAAAATGAACGTGCCTTTTACGATGGAGATTGGGGTGCCATTATCAAGGGAGGTGATGGCAACTTTGAGATTAGTGTAAAAATCACTCCCACTGCTCGTGACGATGAAGGTGGTGTAGTGAAAGAGGCAGATAAGAATAAATACCAAAGAGGAAATCGCAATAAAAAGCTCGTTGATGAGGCAGAACAGACATTTCGGAGTGGCTTCTTTGGAGACATGGGGGTAGGAGAGGAACGACAACTAACAAGCTCATCAACAATAAGGAGAATAAGGTGAAAGAAAAGGCAGTTCGTGTCTCTGCAAAAGCCTTGGGGGAACTTGCTCTCCCCAACTTTTGTCCCAAATGTTTTCAGCTCAAAAAAACAGTGAAGACCCTTCCGTTCCAGTCCTTCCCTTCTATCTTTAATGATTTGGATGGATGTACAAAGAAGTTCGTTCATGGCTGGTTTGACAAGTATCAATGTCTTCCAACTTGGCTAAATGAACTCGGTCCTATCACGGGATACATTGAGCCACCGAGTTGGCGAGAGTTATTTGTAGAGATGGATGGAATCGTTCTTTCTGGTAGCCCCGATGGAGTTTTCATTCAGGACGAACTCCTGGTCGTCGATTATAAGACAGCCAAATTTACCGGCCATCAAGATGAACTCTTTCCCATCTATGAAGTCCAACTAAATGCTTATGCCTATCTTTTGGAAAAGTGTGGTAGGGGTAAAGTCGGTTCTATGGCTCTCATTTATATGGAGCCTAGTCAAGATGTCGTTGATTCCATGCGAGGGTTTCGCGTGGAGTTGACGGCCCATGTTCTAAAAGTGGAACGAAAGGTGGGGCTAGTGGAAGAGTTGGTCAAGAAGGCCAGCGAGATTGTTTATGGTGGGAAGATGGTGGGGAAAGAAAAGTGCAAGGATTGTCGTGCGGTGGAGAAGCTGAATACAAGGTAGAAATAAGAGGAAGATAAAATGGATTTAGCAAAAATCACACCTGGAGGTATCGTCTATCTCAAAATAAATAGCACAGAATCTGCTTTAAGCACCTTTTTGCTCGAGAAGCAATATTCTCTTGATTCTTCCTTTGAGATTGTTAGTCCAGAGGTAGTGGGCTCAAAAGCCATTCCTATTGATATGTATAAAAATAAAGGCAATAAGGTATCAGTTTATCTAAAAGATAAGCAAAATAGAATATTGCACATTATAGCACCCGAATCTACTTACGACAACGCCTTTAGTCGACAAAATAAAAAAGGTGAACAAGCTAAATCTAAAGAAATTTTAGGTATAAAGTTTGAAGACATTATTGAAGATGACCTTCGAAGTTGGTCTTCAGGTAAAGAAGTACAAGAACCACTAACTCGGGAACTTATTCGAAAATACAATCTGACTCGTGGTGGATGTGTGAAGCACCACGAACACAGCAGTGGTAGTGGTAAGTTTAGGTTTGATATAGATGAGAAAGGTAATTTTACCTCAACTCTCAAGGGGGAGGATTGTGCTGACCTCGAATACGAGGACCCTAAACTAGGCATCCTCTTCCTGTCACTTAAATCAAAACCCAACGTAAAGGGACGCAACATTGGTATAACAAAAGTCTTGAAAGACGACCTCAAGCTAAAGACTTTACTCGAGACAATTGGTATTCCTGTAAATCATTTTCAAAAATGGCTTGCAGGAGGAGGAGAAGAGTCAGTCCCACGAGTGGGTGGAAATCCAAAAGAGCTTATTCGCCTTTCTTTGGGGAGTGGTTATGTTTGGGCTCAACAAGCCAAAGAAGAAGTTAGAATCTTCGATGTGAATGAGAAAACCTCTCTTGAGATTGATAAAATAGACACAGAGATTAGTTTTTCTAATAAAACCTATTATATAGGACTCACCCTGAAGATAGCGGGTTTCACCTATAGGTGCTACATAAAGTTTGTCAATCAAACTGGTGGAGGTGGACGAAAACCAAATATTCTATATGTAGATTTAAATGCTATTTGAAGTGTTAAAGTATCGATTATCTCACATATAAGTAATGATATTTGTCTATAAAACAAAGGAGAGATTATGTTTCCCTATCCTGGAGGAAAAAGTAAGATAAGTAAGTGGATTTGTCCTTCTTTGGCTAAGACTAAGGTTTATATAGAACCATTTGGAGGAGCATTCTGGGTTTATTTAAAGTGGGACTACAATGCTTCTATTGTAGTGTATAATGAGTTAAATATTCACCTTTCCAATATAGTGGAGTGTATTCGTACCGATGCATCGCGTTTAACTAAGGAGCTTCAACAATACAAATCAGAAGATGAGGCAACTTTTTTAGGTATTCGGAGTACCCTATTTAATCCAGATAGTTCTTTACTGCGCCCCGTTATGCCTGATTTTTATTTGGCTGCTCGTTATATTTATCTACAAGTGCATAGTTTTGTAGGGCATCGTGTTACAAATACAATGCGGTATCAGAAAATAGACACCACTAAGTGGCAATCTCGTTATAAAGCCTTTATTAAAAAAATGGGAATGGATCTTTATGTAAATAAATTTAAGGCTGTGACACATATAAGAAGTAGCGACTTTGAAAAGGTAATACAAGAATTTGACAATGTTGATGCTCTTTTCTATGTAGATCCACCATACTGGCAAACAGAACACTACTATACAGAGGCAGGTTTTAATGACGAAGACCATCTTCGACTTTGTCGAGTTCTCAAGGGAATAAGGGGAAAGTTTGCTCTTTCATATTATGAGTTTGAAGAACTTAGTAAGTGGTATCCTAAAACAGAATTTACTTGGAAGTACAAAAAAACTCTTTCTCCTATGAGTGCGGGTGCTGAGCTAGCAAGAGCGCAAAAAGGACATGGCAATAAAGTGGATACTTCTAAACATCAATCGGTGGAGGTTTTAATTTTAAACTATTGAAGTCAAATCAAGAACTAATCAAAAACTTCTCAATTATTCTTACAGATAACACTCTTTGGGACGAGGAATCACTCGTCCCTTTTTATTTGGAGGAAACATGCCGACCTACCCAGAACACGAGAAGATGCAAGCCGTCGTGGAACAATCACAATCTATTGGTGAGTTCCTTGATTGGCTTTTAAATGAGAAAAGTATTGTTCTATCACAATACCTCAACCCCGATTCTGAACGCCTTACTCCTATTAACCCTAACACTCAAGACCTTCTTGCCGAGTACTTCGACATTGACCTTGACAAGATTGAGAAAGAGAAAAGGCAAATGTTAAAGGCAATGCGAGAAGCAAATAAGGAGGCACAATAATGGGCTGTCCAATTTGTGGTGATGTGTTCTTTTGCGAGCACGAGCAGCAGCAAGCCAAGATTGGTCTCATTATCAAGGAATGGCTGGAAGAGGAAAAGCCACACGAATACATCATTCCTGACGATAAGGACATCACTGGGAGCGACCGATGAAGTGTCAGAACTGCGGTAATCCATCAACATCTACTTTTTGTAGCCCTACCTGTGAGGACTTGGGGATTGCTGCTTTGTACGAAGCTGTGGTTAGAACAAATACTTCAGATATGAAGGTTCAGATTCTTTGTACGCAAACGATGCGTGACAACAAACAACTTTGTCATAGATGTACCCAACGACTGAAGAAGCTGATAACAGGAAAATGTAATTGGTGTTACGAAAGAGTGTAATGGGTAAAAAGAAATACAACTACCAAGCTGGTGATACTTTTATTGAGCGTATCGATAACATCTATCACAAACAAACCTATTTTACTATCCACCACATCATAACAATAGAAAATGAAATCAATCCTTATACAAAAGAAACAAAAGAAAGATTCTTACTCTTATCTATTAGCATTGACCCTGATGGGAAGTTTAAGAACCGCTTCCACAGACTCCGTCGTCCTTCACTGAATGGTCGCATGCGTCATGGTATAGCGTTTCAGGAGTTTTGTGAAGAGCACAAACTGGAGTTTTTAATCCTGACAGGAAAGACGATTCATGAGATAGTTACGGAAGCATTAGAGCGCCACAAGAAATACCAGTGGCGTTACTTCATAGATGTAAATCCAGAACAGATAAACATCAAGTCAGAGGAGGCTTAATGAACGAGCATATTTGTGTTGTTGGACTACAATGGGGAGACGAAGGCAAGGGTAAGATTGTTGACACCTTGAGTAAGGATGTTAACGCCGTTGCTCGTTGGCAGGGTGGAGGGAATGCAGGGCATACGGTTTATGTGGAGGGAAAGAAGTTCGTTCTGCATCACATTCCGACTGGTATTCTCCATGACAATGTTCTTGGTGTTATTGGTAATGGAATGGTGATTGAGCCGATTCAGTTTATGGAGGAGTTTAAACTCCTTACTCTTGACCAACAATCAAGGGTTTATATTTCTGACCGAGCCCATCTTACACTCGAGAAGCATCGTATGCGTGATGTTGAGCGTGAGACAGCAAAGGGTGGAACGATAATCGGTACAACTCGTCGGGGGATTGGCCCAACATATGAAGATAAGTATGCCAGATTTGGTATTCGTGCTGGACAACTTCACGACCTGGATACTTGGAACTCTCTATCCCCAAACGATAGGGTTATGCTGGAAGAGTTTTATGCAGCAACACAAGACTTGATTTGTGATACAACCTACTTCCTCCATCAACTTGATAAAGATGGAATGACAATCCTATTTGAGGGAGCCCAAGGTGTTCTGCTGGATATTGATTTTGGTCAGTATCCATTCGTAACATCTTCACATTGTACAGCTCTGGGTGCTGGTATTGGAACTGGTTTCTCACCTCGTAAGATTGGAAGGGTAATCGGTGTTGCAAAAGCGTATCCCACTCGAGTTGGTACTGGTCCATTCCCAAGTATGGGAACACCAGAAGAAGACGAATCACTTCGCCAAAAGGGCAAAGAGTTTGGAGCGACAACTGGTCGTCCTCGTAAATGTGGTTGGCTGGACATTCCTGCTCTTCGTTTTGCAATTAAGATTGGTGATGTTGATGAAATCGCTCTAACGAAGACTGACATCCTGAATGGTATGAAAGAGGTTCCAGTCTGCATAGCTTATCGACTTCCAGGAATGGAAGCGTGTGATGGAAAGGATTTCTACCCCACAGATACAAAGATGCTGGAAGAAGCAGAGCCAGTTTGGGATTATTGGCAAGGTTGGAATAGTATTGATGACATGGATTCCTTCCTTAATAGGTTGGAGTCAGAAATCGAGAGGCCAGTATCAATGGTTGGTATTGGTCCCAACAGAAGTGATATTGTGATTAGGTGATTATGAAATGAAAAGTCGCCTTAAAAGAGTGAATGGTCGTACATTTTTAGTGCGTTCTCTTCCAAAGAAGAATAGTAAAGGGAGTACAATGAAGCAAGAAAAAGAAGGTTGGTTTAAACAAATCGATTTTGATACAGGTGAGGAATATTTCACACCACACCTTCCTACGAAGAGTGTATGGTGGGTTCCTGGACCTGGGGACCGCCCTCCCACTCCCAAGGAAATCAAAGAGTGTTTAGACAAGCATCCCAAAGCCGACCTTGATGAAAGTGGAATGCTTCTTCGTGAATACGATGCAACAGAACTTCTGGAAGACCCTATTTCATTACCTGCTGGATACTATAACTTTAAAGAAGGTACTCACACAAAGCCAGAACGACTACTCCCTGCTACTCTTCGGGACGATACTGTAATCAAAATGCCAGGTATCACTCGTAAGATTATTGTTGATGTCAAGGCGTTCCTGGACAATGAGGCGATTTATCGGGAGATTGGTATTCAGTATCGTCGTGGTATTCTTCTCTATGGACCTCCAGGGAATGGAAAAACCACTTGTATTCGGGAGATACTGAAAGAGGTTATTCCAGATGATGCTATCGTTATCTTCTTTAACTCTCTCCCAAGTTCTAACATGATTAAGAAACTTCAGAGTGAGAAGCGTATGAAGGTGATTGTGTTTGAGGAACTGGTTGCTCTTGTAAAGAACAACCATAACCCCATTGAGAAGATTCTGGACTTCCTGGATGGTGAGTCAAGTCTTGATGATGCTTTGATTTTTGCTACTACCAACTATCCAGAGGAGTTACCAGGAAACATTGTTGATAGGCCAAGTCGGTTTGATAGGCTAATCAAGGTTGGTGACCCTGATACTGAAACTTGTAAGCAGCTCCTTGCTCTCTATCTCCATCGGGAACCTACCAGTGAAGAGGTAAAAGCTGTAAAGGGTCTATCTGTTGCTGCTGTTAAGGAAGCAGCAATTCTGTCTCGGCTCCATAGGCAATCGGTTGAGAAGGCAGTGAAGTCTCTCAATAAGACAAAAGCGTTGGTCAAGAAGGACTTTGAGGAAGACAAGCCAGAGGCTGGTTTCGGAAAGACAAGCCCTGACTTCTGGGATGATTTTTGATGGGATATAATGAGTGCAAATGTGATAGTTGTGGTAAGACATATGAACTTACCTGTGAGTGCAAATGTGATAGTTGTGGTAAGATATATAAACTTACCTGGTGGTATCGAGACAAGATACTTTGTACTGAATGTAAATGGTTCTTTAGATTCTACCTAAACAAGATGGAGTGGTAATGCCTATAGAATGGATTCGACTTTCTGCTGCGCTCATGGCGTCCGAGATAAGTCAAAAAGAGTATTGGGAATACATAGCCCTAAATCACAAGGAGTGGTAAAAGATGATTGATGTGATGGAAGAGATTTATAGTCTCTCAAAGAAGCATGGTAAGTATCCACCAGGTGCTTACACCTTTGTCTTTGAGATTCTTGACTTCATTGCTCTCAATGCTGCTATAAAGCGGCATCTTACTGGAAAAGAGTTAGCTCTATCTGCTTTTGTCTATTCACTTAATCAGTACGGACTATTAGCCAGAACAGTTTGGGAATCAATGGGAATGCATTCCAGTGAAGATTTGGGTCAGGTTGTATTCCATCTGGTTGAGTCCAAACTACTTGGTAAGCAAGAGGGTGACAGAGTTGAGGACTTTGATGGAATATTTGTTGTCCAAGACTTTGACGAATCGAAGAAGAGTCTTATTGGTGAAAGAGAGAAGTGGATGCACGTCAGTGATAAGGATAAGGGGCTGACACTTCAGGTTCTTCCACCAGATAAGTTGGGTCTAGGTGAGAGCAAGAACTAAACAAAAACTTCACTATTATTTCTACAGGAAATAAGTGTATTTTTTGTAAAGGAGCCACATGGACCATAAGAAGTTTCAGTATAAATCGGGTATCGTGAAGCAAACAACAAGAGCGAAGCAGGAGTCCGAGGCAACACCTCCACCTCCACCACCGACTCCTGCTTCCTCTTCCCCTCCAGATGTTGCTGCTCTATTGAATGATTTGATTGATAAGAAGCTAGCAGCCCTGGTTCAGCAAAAATCAGTTCAGCCAGTCCAGCAACCAGTTCAGGATAAGGATTTTGCTATGATTGAGGAATCAATCACCGAAGCTCCTATTCCTGTAAAGGAGTCAGCAAAGCAAGAAGTTAAACAAGAAGTAAAGCCAAAACTTCCCAGGCCAACACTTACAGCAAAGCCAAAGCTGGAAGCAAAGAAGTTGGTGATTGAGGAAGACGATAAGCGAGCAGAGTTTGAGCAGCTTGTTGCAGAGTTTAATAAAGAACGCAGTGTTCAGAATGAAGCCAAAAAGAAGGTTGATGAGGCTCGTAAAATCATTCTGGATACAATGAGTGACAATCTCCTGTATGATGGTGATACACTTGCAGTAAATATCAAGGAAGTATCAAATCAATCAGTTAATGCTACTGCTGTTGTGGAAGCTCTGGTTGATTTAAAATCAGAGAACATTGATGAAATCAAAGCAGGTGTTCAGCAGATTCTGGATTTGGCTCGTCTCGGTATCATTGAGTTTGGTAAAACGAACTTTGAGAGATGGGTCAAAGGACATGGATACGACCCCAAGCCCTTCATTATCGACCATGAGAAGGAGAAGCGAATCTATGTCACACCAAAATAACTATGTCGTTGTTGTGGGAGAAACTGGACGCTTAATCGAATGCTCCAAAGAGCTGTATGAGTTTCTACGGGACAATGTCAAGAGTACAGCAGCTGAATACGAAGAGACTCACATTGTGGAGTTGCAATGATTGAGGAAGACGACATCAATGGAGGTTTTGAGGAGGATGTCCAGTTTATTAAGACTAACATCCAAGAGCTAGGCCTTGATATGAAGTTTGTGAAGATGGAATATAAAGGTGAAGAGGAAAAACAACTCTTTATTTTCTTCACAGCAGCAAAGCGTGTTGATTTTCGTGAGTTAGTTCGTCGGTTATATACCAAGTATCGTTGTCGGATTGAGATGCGTCAAATCTCAATAAGGGAACATGCTCAACTACTGGGAGCTGGTATCAACACTTGCCCACACAGCAGAACCCCCTGCTTCATTCCTTGGTGTATGACAAGTCGTTTCGGTGGTTGTTTCTATGACAAAAAGGATGAGGCTGAACAGCCCAATTATACATACAAGGAGGAAGAGTAGTGCGGGATTTAAGACAAATATTTATTTTCACTTTTATGTTTATTGCCTTTGTGGGATTTAGTGTGGGTAGCCTGATCAATGCAGATGGAAAGAAAAAGAAACATCACCACCACAATCATGGTGCTCGTCTTGCTATTGTGATTGATTTAAAACATCCAGACATTCAGCGTAGTAATGATACCCCTGGATGGGTACTGGTTCAGAAAGCCCAAGATAAGGGTTTGAGTATTGAGGTAAAAAACTCACAACCCATTAAGAACGAGCGGAATCTATTGCGAGTAGAAGTTGTTATTCCTACAGAAGTAAGTCTGCAGGAATATGTTAAAGGTTTGTGTTCTATTGAGTTCGTGGTCAGTATCGAAGTCCTCCAAGAGAAGGGAGACAATGATGGATAGTAAGATTGTTATCAACAATGTAGAGGATACCCGTCGTCTCGGTAAAGAGGGTATCCCAGTTAAGTTGGCTCTAGACTTTGTTCGTCAGTTTGAGGAATTTAACCCCTTCCATATTCTTCCAGCTGACAAGGCTCGGAAGTATTTGGATGAAAACTGGGAAGGACGAACTCTTGACTTACAGCATTTTGGTATCAAGATACGTCGTCGCCCAATTCCTATGAATCGCAACCAGGATGAAAGCTAACGACTATAACGAACACATAAGAGAATTGGAGATTGGCATTGCTCACCTAAAGGAAGTAAGAAAGCGATGCCAATCTCTTCTCGGTAAGTTTGGTTATCTCTGTTGGGAATTATGTCTTCGGTGGGAGAAAAATGATTGGACCACATGTTGGAATCGTGTTAAGACACGAGATAGAGATTGACATTCCATTTAAGAACTTTGAGCGGAATGTAAAAGACTTCAGTGATAAGAATAGACTGAAGGACAAGTTGGTCTATGCCACCAATAGTGATGGCAAGTTCCGCATGGAGATAAAAGAGCATCCTGAAGACCTAAAAGAATATATTGTTCGTTTGAGTGGCTGGCGGGAAGGAAAAACTCTACATCTACAAAAGATTTATGTGAATGCTACTGACGAGTCTCTTTTCTTCCAACTTCCAGGTTATGATGAACAGGTCGAAGCTAGACCAATCAAGTTGTATGGGTTTGTGTACGACTTCTTGGACCTATTGGAGGTCTGGGCAATTGACCATAAGGGAATCTTCTACTTTGAGTATGTTGATGGAACAACTCCTTTGTGGGATGCCTACAACATTATCAAAGGTAATCAGTGGCGAAACAATTACACTGATGAACAACTTCAGATTTTACTTCTACAATGGGAGCGATGATTGGCAGAGATTATAACTGACCAGAAGGTTTTAACCAAGCCAAGTCAAGACATAAACGCTCTCGAATATGAAGAAGTGTTCCACCAACTTGAGGAAAGTGTTATCGAACATGGTGGAGTAGGTCTTGCTGCTATCCAAGTCAACATCCCCAAGAGAGCATTCGTCGTACACTATCAAGACAAGATGTGGCGATTTGCTAACTCTATTATCCTATCCCGAGAACTTCCACAAAAAGACATTGAGGGATGTTTAAGTATTCCAGGATTACGCTTTGAGGTCAGACGCCCTACTCTTATTAAAGTAAAAGATGACATCAATGGTGAGCAGGAATATGATGGTGTGCTGGCTCGTATAATCCAGCATGAACATGACCATACTATGGGTAAGACTTTAATACAGATTGGAAGGTTGGTATGAAGTATCTAAAGGTTGAGGACATTGAGAAGTATCTTCTGGATTGTGGGGAGTTAAGAAGTTTGGAACCCCTTCTTCCTTATCCTGGAAAGATAACACATGGCTCTTGCTGTACTTGCCAAACCTGTGGATGGGATTATGATAGATGTATTTGTAGTCCCAATACGAATTTGGCAACATGGAAACAATTTGTCCAAGAAAAGGGTGTAGAAATAGATGGAAGATAAGAGTCATTTGACAGCCATTACAAGGAAGCGAGTATCTACACCTTGTAATTGGCTATCTAAAAAAGAATTGTTAAAGGGTAGATGTTTAGATTATGGTTGTGGAAAAGGTAAAGATGCTGATACTCTTGGGATGGAGAAGTATGACCCTTATCACTTTCCACAACTTCCCACAGGTAAGTTTGACACTATCACTTGTATCTATGTTCTAAATGTTGTCCAAGAACGAGAGCGAAGTGAAATCCTACGAAACATCTCTAAATACCTGGCAGTGGGTGGTAAGGCGTATTTGGCTGTTCGTAGAGATATTAAAAAGGAAGGTTATACAAAAAGGCTTACCTGGCAAGAAAATGTTATACTACCTTACAGGGTGGTATATGAAAGTCCAAGTCGATTCGTAATCTACGAGATTGGAGGATAGATGTTAAACGCTCTTATGTTCGGTTTGGTTGTTGGTATGTTGGTTATCGTTGTTGCGTTCATTATTTATCTTGTAACATAAGGAGAACATAAATGGAAATACTGCTACTTATTGTTGTTGGAGTTCTCGTTATTATTTTTGCTTATGTACCTCTTGAGCGTCACTTAATTCGTAAGCAAATCCAGAAAGAGTTTGAGCAACTTGACTATGATTTCTCTTGGACTGAATATACTTGTCAGGGACTACTAACCAGTATCTGGCATACTCGTTATCTTCGTCGTCTTGAGGGCATTGAGGGGGTTGCAAAGTTTCTCTATTCAGGACATCGTGCTCGTGCTCACCAAGAGCTAATGTTTATGTTTGACCTTTGGGTAGAAGATGGTCGTGGTTTCCAAACACTTCGTGGAATAAATTTGGTGTAAGGAGAATATATGAGTGCGTGTGGCGGTATTACGAAATGTAATCGTTGTCGTCGAAAGTTGGTCCGTGAAGCATCGGTTATCAAGGGTATCGGCCCAGTTTGTGAAAAGCGTGGTTTAAAGTCTCTTGGTGTTCGTGCTGTTGAGGTAATTGATGTAACACAACTCACTGAACTTCTTACAGCCCTTGATAACATCAAGATGGCGTTGTTCCGTGATGGTGAAGCTGCTATGGAGTTTGAGGAACTACATCGTCAGAAGTTCCAAGAGACTACGAGTAGAGGAGCCAATCGTGTAGAACTTTTAGGTGTCACATATGAGATTCTTGCAGATATATGTAATCAACTTCCTGGTTCTATAGAAGTTGCCGATACACTGAAAACATTGTTCTTTGTGGTTGGTGCTGCTGAAGAAGGTGAAGCAGCTCACAAAAGAATTGTTAGACTAATTAAGAAGGTTAGCGTACTCTAAATGAAAGAAAAAGACGACAAGGTAGTGGTCGAGGGTATCGTAAAGGTTGCCCTTCCCAATGCTATGTTTAAAGTTGAGATTATAAATGGGCACATTGTACTTGCCCAGGCATCAGGAAGGATGCGACTTAATGATATTCGTATCCTCGTGGGTGATAGCGTCACGCTCGAAATCTCTACCTACGACCTTGCAAGGGGTCGTATCGTCCATCGTGGAAAGAAAGATAAAGACAAGAGCAGAGATGACAAAGACAGAAAGTCAAAGTCCAAGCCCGAATCAGAACCAGAGTCAGAGTAAGAACTAATCAAAAACTTCATTATAAATCTATTAGAACAAGGAGTCATAAAATGAAAAAGAAGCCGATGAAGAATCGAAGGAAGAAGACAACAACGCGGACGAAGAAGTCAGTTACATCTCCAACAATCCAAAAAGAAATTGACTTCGCAATTCCACCTACTATCGAGGAAAAGATTACAGTAGGTATTGAGAAGATTAGTGAAGAGAGCCGCTATCCTTTTACATGTCTGGAAATCTTCCAAACTATCGATGAACAGATAGTAGATTTGAGGAAGCAGATTCGGACTCTGAAGGCTCTCAAGCGGGAGAAGCATCTCGGAGTCGTTCGTAGGTTCCTCCGTCGGTTGTTCCGTCGACGATAGCCGACTGGCCTGCTATATTTACTTGGCCAGTCGGTTGCCCCTGAAATGGGGAAGCGTCTATAGGTTGTGTCTGCAGCTCAACTTGGATGCGAGGTCATTATATGAGGAGCCCCAGGCTGGTCCTGGGGCTCCTACTTTTTTTTGGAGAAGAGATGTTTGAGCCCAACTTTGTAGTAGGTGAAGAAGTTGTCTTTTGTCCCAAAAGGGACGAGATAGGTGGACGAACCCGTGTTCGTGGTGCCAGTGGTGTCATTATTAGTCGACAAGTAGTGGGGTCAAAAGAAAACAAAAGAGTCAAGTCGGTTTTGGTAAAGTGGCGAAGTCATCGTAAGGGAGTTTCATGCTTCCGTATTTGTGGTCAGAAAAGAGTAAAGAGTGATTTGATGACTGCTTACTTTACTGGAAAACGAAACCTTGCCCAATTCACTAATGGGGAAGAAGAAGTGTCTCGCTACGAAGAAGAGGCAAAGAATATTCATTCTTTGTCCTATTGTTCTGATTGCCCTTTGAGACTCCAGCGATTGGTTGGGTGTTGCCCAATGGACAGAAAAGAAGCAGTGGCAACCAATGGAATGGGATACCCTGGGTGTCGTAAGATTAGAAAGTAATTCATTTCGCCTCCTTTCCTAATACAGGGACCCACACTTCGTGGGTCCCTTTCTCTTTTTTAGGAGATGTTATGCTCTTTAAAGTAGGTGATGTGATTTCCAGAGTTGAGGGTGGAGCAGTGTTCAGTGTTGTCGCCGTCCTGGAGAAACCATCTCGCTATAAAGTAACTCGTTTGGATAACGGAACTACCAGCGACTTATCATTTGAGGACGAAAACAAGTACAAGATGGTTGAGATGCCAAACAATCTGACATTTTATAGACCAGGACAAGTTCTATTAAAGAAGCAGGGGTCCCCACGGATTGGTCTTGTAGTCAAGACCACCATTGGGGCTGATGGTCAAAGACATTTATATGACATCACGCTTTTCACACCCCAAGGTGAGCAAGTCCAAAGGTTGAGTGATTGCTCTCAAAAAGAAGTGTTGGAGCAGTTTGAGATTGATAACTTTAAGTGGGTTGTTATGCATGGAGACCCAAAGCGAGTTGTTCAGAAAGCATTACAAGCCCGAATCGGTAGGCTCCAGAAAGAGTTAGATGACCATACTGGGTGGCTCAACTCTTTAACCTATTTTGACAAGATTTTGGAACAAGAAGGTTATACTAACCCTCAAGAAGAAGAGGAGTTAAAGTAAAAATAAAAACTTCACAAAGTATCGATTATTCCACTTCGGGGTGGAGTTCTTATTTAATGGGAGGATGCCATGGCCCGAAGAAGTAAAAGTAATGAAACGGCTACGTACGGCGACCCAGAAATAAACACAAAGCGTTGGTTACGGAAAGTAATACAACAAAATTTGCAATTCTGGGCTCCCATTATGAATCTTGAGGCTTTTGTAGACCAGATAAAGTTCTACATTACTGAAGATGATGACCCAGAAATGGCGCCTAATGATGGTGCTGAAATATTGGTAGATAGTTCTACACGAACAGCTACAATGAAGGTCAAGCGTACGGTGGTTCAGAAATTCCAAGGTGAATATGCTGGACCCCATACTCCTTTCGACATTGTAGAAATGACTATCGTTCATGAACTATCGCATATCCTGGTAGCCCCAGTAGGACAATTTGCCCAAAATACAGTTGATGGAATGAAGAATAAATCTTCTTTGGAGAAGCTTTTGAGCCGTGAGGAAGAAATGGTTGTTGAGCATCTTGCCAGAGTTTGGAGCTCAATAAAAAGTCAAGTAAAGCCCACAAGGAAGTTTAAGGGTAAAATCATATATTTAACCAAAGACCCATTTAAAGAATAAGGATTTAAGATGTTCCAAGTAGGTGACATAGTTTGGCATAATAAGTATAAGCGTGGTGAAGTTGCTCATGCAGCTGGCTCTGATGTTCGTGTCATGTTCGACGATGGTCAATGGAATCCACGAATCTCCACTGCTCCAGCTCAACCTCCCAAAAGAGCTGATGAAGATGAAGCATTCAGACTATGGCTCTCTTCAGAAATGAAGAAGTTAAAGTTAGAATTGGATGAGGAGTTAAAAAATACCACACTAACACCAGAAGAACAAATCCAGTATCGTCAAGATAAGCAACGACAACGAGCAAGAGAAATCACCTTTGAGGATGAAGCAAATAGAGAAACTGTTCGGACATCTCCATTAGATGGACATGTTATTTATTGGGGTGAGGGGTATCAACCACCGGTAACAAAAAATGGAATGCCAGACCCAAGGTATTCAGGTCCTGTGACACCAGGTTATTTTAAGGTCAATAAAACAATCCAACCTATTGGAGTTTATCTGGATAAGATTACACAAGAAAAGAAGTATTATAAAAAGAAGGGTTTGATTGACCTAAATCTCTCAAGCTCTAAAACAGGTGCCAAGTTTTTGGTACAAATCTCTGATGCAGGTAATGACGAATTACCAACAGCGAGAAAAGTTCCTTACGAAGAGCTATCATTGCTTATGGATGATGAGGATTCGTTTGGAGGATTTTCCGTCCAACCTAAACAATAATCCAAATATCAAATAGTCATAAGGTCTAATACTATGTGCCCATTTAATTACTTGGGCAAATGTATCCTTTTGGAAAACAGGGGAACATTTGCCAAGTTTGAGATTTATTGCTCACAAGACAAAGAGTGGCAAAAAGAATTAGATAAACTTCCAAATTGTCCTTTTCGCAATTTAAAAGAAGCTAAAAGCTGTTCTCATAAAAATATGTACCAAGACTGGGTGAGTGAAGAAAAAGTCGTTTCTCGTTTGGAAAACAAGGGTTTTTAGAAAGGAATAAATATGGGAAAGAAGAAGGCAGAACCAGTTGTTCGTGAGATGAAGGTTTATCTACACAAAGATAGAAGTAAGCCAACATTTTTGATACCAGTCAATGATGAGCTTTTTCTGGCTTGGCTGAAGCGTGATGACATACAAAATCCAGAATGGACTCTCAAAAGTATAAAGTATATTTTTGCTATGAAGCAAAAGTTTGGTGATAATACAACTACCTTTGAGGTTTGTACAGGAAGCAAGAACCTTACAGAAGCAACACCCCTTGAGGTTCTGATGCTTACCAACCTATCTTATGAACAGGTTCGTGACTTATATAATCAGCATATAAAGACCTTGGGGGTTGATAAGAAAGAGGAGTAATGAACCTAACAGTAGACTTGTTCTACACTATTAAATTTGGTAATGAGTTTTTTGAGAATCATAGTATGCATTATGTTTGTAGTTCTCGTTATGAGCATAAGATGTATCATGCTATGAAACTTGAGTGTCCCTGTTTCGTAGAAGATAAAGTGGTATGGAGACGAGAGATTAAGTGGACTGACAATCTTAACAATGCTCAACTCTTTCATGACCGACGCCAAGCAGTTAAGATTCTTAATATGAAAAAGCGTGGTGAGTTTACAAATGTAGAAAAGAATGACAATCTAATTATTGTACCCGTGAAAGTAATGCGAGAAGTTCTGAAGGAAGTGAATGAAAACATACAGCAGACGGGAATGGCTAAATCCTGATAATGTACCAGCTGATTCTTCTATCACAGCATTCCATGGAGATAACTCCTATTGTGATACCGAAGGGAATGTTATAGAGAATCCAGAAACAATCCTACGAATTAAGGATTGTTATAAGGCAGTAAAGTTCAGCCCCATCAATGGAAATATGAAAGAGTTCGTCGCAAAGGTAAGATTGATTGCCGAGGTTTGCAATGAGTTTGCCGACTTCATTGAGAAAGAGCAAGAAGGCAAAGAGTAAGAACTAATCAAAAACTTCACTATTAAACCATCAGAACAAGATTATTTTTGGAGTTAAAGATGCCGAATGTTGAGGTCTTTTGTGATGGAGCATGTAGTCAAGGGGCAGCAAGTTCTAATGCTGACCAGATTGGTGGCTACGCTGCTATCATTAAATTTGATAATGGTAGAAAACAAGAGATTGCATTCAGCGAGTTAAACACAACAAACAATAGAATGGAGATGATGGCGGCAATTATGTCGCTACGATTAGTTAATGTTATTTACGAGAATCAATCTTGTAACATTACAATCACAAGTGATAGTGCTTACTTGGTGAATGGTATGACCAAGTGGATAAAGGGGTGGCAAGATAAGGGATGGAAGACAGCAAGTAAGCAACCAGTAAAGAATCAAGACTTGTGGCAGGAGTTGATTAACTTAACAAAGCCACACAAAGTAGAGTTTAAGTGGATAAAGGGGCATGCAAGTAGTCCAGAGAATAATCGTTGTGATGAGCTAGCAGTAGCGGTTATAGAGCAGAGGCGAAAGGAGACATAAATGTCAGCAGTTCCGATGCATCAAAGTGATAAGGCTTTAATGAAGACTCTGACTCCAGAAGAGCAGCGTTTTCTAAAGCATTGTGGTCTTCGTTTGGAAGAGGCTATCACATCTTTGATTCGTGAGAAGCCAGTGTTTGGTTTCATTCTCACCAGGATGCGTCGTGTTCAGTCTAATCAATGTCCAACGATGGGTATTCGTCCAACAGAGGATAGATTTATCCAACTCCTCTACAACCCACTCTTCATTGGTATTCCAGGACGCAGCGAGAAGGCTCTAACCGATGAACAACTCCAATCTGTTTTGGAGCATGAGGTGCTTCACATTCTAAATGAGCATCCAATGCGTCGTAACTCACGAGACCACCTCACTTGGAATCTTGCTGCTGATATTGCTATCAACCAGTACATCAAAGGTCTGCCAGAAGATTGTATGAAAGTTCCCGAGGGACTTGAGAAAGAACGGGAATCAGAGTATTACTATAAGAGTGAACAAGTCCAAAAGATGGCAGAGTCGATGAAGGGTGAGGGAATGACTGGGGAGTGTGATGGAAGTTGTGGTGAGGGTGAAGGCGACCAGCAGGATGGAACTGGTAAGAAGCGTTGTACTTGTGGAAAAGGCAAGCAGCGTGGAGACCACAGCGGATGGGAAGACCTGGATGGTGATGTGGCAGCCCAAGACAAAGTTCGCCAAATGGTGAAGGGTGCAATTGAGGATGCCAAGCGTCAGGGTCGTGGAAACACTCCTGGTTGGATGGAAGAGATGATTAAGCGTCTTCTTGCTCCACCAATCAAGTGGAGTATTCTTCTTCGCAGTGGAATCAGTGAAGAAGTTTCTCCCACACCAGAAGAAACATTCCGTCGTTGCCATCGTCGTCGGCAGTTTGAGGTGAATGGAGTTCTGGAAGACATTTATCCAGGATTTAAGAGGAAGCCACAAAGCAAGCTGATTTGTGCGATTGACACTTCAGGTTCGATGGGAAATGAGGAACTTGGTGAAATTGTAAATGAACTTGCCTACTTGAGCCGAGCTGGTTACTGGCCAATCACTCTGATTCATTGTGATACTCAAATCACCAAGATTGAAGTTTACAATGGAAAGAATGAGATTGTATGTCATGGTCGTGGTGGTACATGTTTTGAGCCAGTTCTAAACCACATGAGAGATACAGAAAAGGTTGTTGAGGGGCTTCGTCCAACACTGATTTACTTCACAGATGGTCAGGGTGACAATCCAGCAGACAATGGATACACAAAGAGGTTTAAGACTATTTGGGTTGTTTCACGAAATGGAAGTGCCAGTCATGTTGCCCAGTTTGGAACCATCATCCAGATGGAAAAACATCGAAGAGGATAAAATGGGATTAGAGTAAGAACTAATCAAAAACTTCATTATATCTTTTACAGGAAATGAATCTATTGTAAATGGTCGTAGAGCAGTAAAGGTTTTTGTGAAAGGAGATTCAAAATGAATCACAAGACACTTCAGAACATTTTCCTTCCGTTTGTCCACCGAAACGATGTCCCCACGATTCTTTGGGGACCGACTGGTGTAGGTAAGACCACCGCGATTTATGAGTATGGACAGAGAGTTGGAGCAAAGGTGGTTGTTCTTCACTTGGCTTCACAGGAGCCAGGAGACCTGGTAGGTCTTCCAACTCGTGAAGGAATGAATCTCACCACGGACCAACAACACGCCCTTCTGAACAAATTGATTGAGTCAGGTCGTAGCTCAGATGTCGAGGATGTCGTCCACAAGATGTCCCGAACAAAAATGACTTGGTCTCGTCCGGAATGGCTTCCCACCGAAGACGACCCTGGGAAGTACATTTTCTTCCTGGATGAGTTTAACAGGGCTCCCAAGTATGTCCTCGCTTGCATGTTCCCCTTCATTTTGGAAGGTCGACTCCACACCCACCGAGTCCCCAAGGATTCCTGGATTGTGGCTGCTGCGAATCCAGGTGGTGGTGAGGAATATGAGGTTACAGAGATTCGTGACAGGGCGTTGATTTCTCGTCTCTGCCACATCGAGCTGAAACCAACCAAGGAAGAATGGATGATTCGGCATGACGGAGTGGTCCATGAAGTGGTCCATAAGGTCATTTCGAAAAATCCAGAACTCCTGGGATTCGACACAGAACCACTGGGATTCGAAATTCGTCCAGATGCTCGTGCAGTAACCCGTCTCGGTATTACTCTCAAAACAATCACCAAGGAAGAGTGGGCATCGTTTGGATACGAGTACTGCCAGGGCTGCATCGGTAAGGAAGGTGCAGCAATGATTGAGAAAGAGTGGAAGAACAAGCTCGAGAGCATCTCACCAGACGACGTCCTCAATAACTACAAGAAGATTCGTGGAGATGTCAAGTCTTATAGCTCTGTCGAGAACATCAGAAATGATGTGATTGGTGGTTGCATCACAAAGCTTCTAGTAACAATCAAGAAGCTTGGTGAGCTTTCAGAAGACCAAACAGCGAATGTTCGGTCCTTCCTGAAAGATATTCCACGAGACACAGCTGTATCATTCCTCTCACAAGCTGCGGCTGGTGATGAGTATCGTGACGACGATGTATTCCGTAAGTTAATGATTACCCTTGGCAAGGACCGCGAATTATATGTCTACATTCTTGAGGCCAATAGCCGTGCAGAAGCAGAGCGCGAGAAGGCCAAGGATAAGGAAGCCAAGCCAAAAAAATCCAAATAATTTCGCTGACAATCAATCGTAAGTTCGTATAAATAAGATACCATTTCACATCCATAGGCGTTTAAAATAGAGTCTCCTTTTCGTCTATGGAAACTACTGCTCTGAAGATGGGGCCGGCCACAAGCCGGCCCCATCTCTCTTTTTATGAGTAGTACTAACCAAGGGAAGAGGAGAGAATGAAATCAAAAAAGTCTAAAAAAGAGCGTGAAGAGCGTCGTATTAAACATACCCTAACACTAGAAGCAAAGGTACGAGCCATAAAGTTAATCAAGGTAGATAGTTGGGAGGCAGAAAAGGTTTTAGAGAACATTGAGCAAGTGTTTGGTGTGATATTCTCCCAGAATACTTGGGACAATCCTGATGCCTATCTCGAGGATGTTGAGAATGAAATTATGGATTTGTATTTTAAAACTGGACCACACCGACAACGACTTGTAAAATTACTTTTACAAGCACAGCTGATTGAAAATGATACACTCATCAAGAAACCCCGAGAAGAAAAGGATGGAGACAATCAAGATGAGCAATGATGAAATCTTTGACGACGAACCGAGTAGCTATGATATGAATGAAATGATTTCTATCACCAAGGAAAATTTTCCTATGGTAGTTAATTCTCTTCATGCAAAATTTCCCGAGATTGATAGAATCTTCTTTGAGGAGCTCTGTCTCTCAATACTGAATCAAGAAATGCTATTTGCCGATTTTATGGAAAAGGTCGAACAACAAGTAGCTAATGAACTTGAAAAAAATCTGAAAATTCTTGTGGATTCGGGGGATGCAGAAATGGGGGTGAATGAAAAAACTGGTGAAGTTACATACTGGCTAACCCCTCAAGGAGAGGAGAAAGCAGAACGGGTTGAGCGTTTACTAAAAAAGGAAATTGAGGATTTCTTTGGCGAGAGTGAAACTCCGGAGGAGGAATAACTATGCTAGATAGAATGACAGACCGGGCTCGATTGGTAATGAAGGAATCAAAAGAGATGGTTATCAAAATGGCCGGTGAGGCTATTGATACCATCCATGTACTCGGAAGTCTGTGGATGAGTGATTCTAGTGTTGCCTGTACTGTTCTGAAAAATCTCGGTGTGAAGCCTTCTTCCTTTAAAAAGCTCATGACAAAATATATCACACAGGGTGATAAGCAATGGCCAGTTGGAGCTAAGATTCCATTCACTTCTGATATGAAGGAAGCATTGAGTTTTGCTGCCGAGTCTGCCAAGCTTTGGAACTCACAGGTTGTTGGTACAGAACATCTTCTTATTGGTGTTTCTTATGCCAAGGGTTCAGCTAATGAAGCTCTTCGAGAGCTAGGTCTAACAGCAGACGACATCAAAAAGGAAATCTTTAGTGTTCTTGGCAACCAGACTCTTCCTCAACAGGGGAATGAGCCAGCCGAGATTGATTCTGCTTCTACAAGTGACCCGTATCGAGATGCTCCAGAAAAGAGTGTTGATACAACGGGTCGCAAATCTTCCCGAGAGACTCCCCATATTGATAAGTATTGTGTTGACCTGACAGAACTTGCTCGTAAGGGTAAGCTAGACCCTTGTATTGGTAGAACACGGGAGCGGAAGCGTATCCTACAAATTCTGGGAAGGAAGACCAAGAACAATCCAGTTCTTATTGGTGAGCCTGGTGTTGGAAAGTCCAAGATTGTAGAAGGCATTGCTATGGATATCATTTCAGGCAATGTTCCTGAGTCTCTTCGTAATAAGCGACTCTGTGCGGTAGACCTTGCTGCCATGGTAGCTGGAACAAAGTATCGTGGTCAGTTTGAGGAGAGAATCAAGGGCCTCATGAAGGAGGTAATTGATACGAAGAATACCATGCTATTCTTTGATGAGCTCCACACAATCATTGGAGCTGGTGGCTCTGAGGGTGGCATGGACGCTGCCAACATCTTGAAGCCAGCCCTTGCTCGTGGTGAGATGCAGTGTATTGGTGCTACCACTCTGAATGAGTATAGGAAACATATTGAAAAGGATGGGGCTCTGGAACGGAGATTTCAGCCTATCGTTGTAGACCCACCATCAGTCAAGGAAACAATCAACATTCTACGTGGTCTACAAGCTACATATGAGCGACATCACAATGTGTCATATTCAGATGAAGCTCTAACACAAGCAGCTATTTTGAGTGATAAGTTCGTCAGTGATAGATTCTTACCTGATAAGGCTTTGGATGTAATTGATGAGGCTGGTTCTCGTACTCGTATGGATGCCAGTTTTAAGCCAGAGAATATCCAGGAACTGGAACGAAGTCTTGCGGGGCTGGAAGAACAAAAGAGCCATGCAGTAAAAGCTCAGAAGTTCGAACAAGCTGCTAAAGTTCGTGATGAGTATGTCAAGATTGAGGCAGAGGTTGAGAGGCTAACAGAAGAGTGGAAGTCTAACAACGCCGACACACGACTTCCCATTACAGAGGCAAGAATCGCAGAGATTGTGGCAGGCATGACTGGT
>Ga0315284_10000468_pt1 | contig 55163 bp, 54 predicted proteins | sample YL17G09_16_MG_FD_203696 | JGI IMG/M metagenome (GOLD analysis project Ga0315284, IMG submission 203696) | Sediment microbial communities from Yellowstone Lake, YNP, Wyoming, USA - YL17G09_16 | ecosystem: Environmental > Aquatic > Freshwater > Lake > Sediment | place: USA: Wyoming | collected...
TTCTGTCAGCATATTCTCTTTGTTTCATTATTCACCTTGTCTTTTTTTTATAATTAGTTTGTGCAGAATCCGTAAACAGCACTGTTAAAGATCATTAATAAGTGTCCAAAATCAGGCTTCAAGCGACGTAAAAACCAGAAAGTTAATTTTTCAGAATGCACTTGGGTTCACCTTATTTTGCGTATTTTCAACAGATTTAATTCTCTGCTCTCAAGTAGTTCTATATGGATTGAGTGAAATGAAAAAAGACAAACCATTAACTAAGAAAGAGCGAGACGAGAAAAGAAAGAAGCATAAAGAAAAACAGCAAGCAAAGAAGTAGCGCCAAAACGTCGGCGTAACAGAAACGGCTTGGAAAGAAAAGAACGGTTATCGGGAGCTTTCTGAGTATTCACCATTTTTTGATTATTCCGCAGATTTTTCTTAACCTCGAAGTACAAAAACGTAGTCGAAAAACCATTTATTCCTAAACGGAAACAGAAGCGCAGGGAAGAATAATCCCAAGCATGCGTGCCCGCGCTTTGGCGGATCACCCTTCGGCAAGATGCGGAGGCTCCTTAGCCCACCCATAATAGTTACCTTTCCCTGTTCGTGTCCTGCCAAGAACCGTGATCCGCCAGAGCATAATTCTTGAATTTCTACGCAGCATACTTGTAAGCTGTACCCTAGTGCTCTGAAGCACCTACCCCTCTTATATAGATTGAACCGCTAAGTCAACTGTGGATTGCTTGGAAATCTCCAGAGAACACAAATAAAACGTGAGGTGTTAGTCTGTGGGCTGGTGTGTTAGTCGTAACCCGCCTTTGTCCTAAAAGTCACGTTCACTTTAAACAGTATTTTTTTTTACGCACGCTATTGGCAAACTTATCGAGAATGCTATCAAACTGGATTAGTCACCATGAACCTTTGCTTATTCCATTTTCCCTTTTCTTTTCACAAAATTTATATCGCTGTTATATTAAGCATGTATGGAGGGTTAACATGGAAATTGACAAAATAAAATGGGACTACGAATTACTCGCGGTTTTATCCATGTACGCCGGCACATCCATTAGAAAACTTAAGGAAACAATTTGCGCCCTGGCTGAAATCCTCGAGATTAAATTACCCGCTAATTCCTGAATTTCATTGTTTTTTGCTTATCCTGAAGAAAATGTTTTCGAAGTGAGTCCGGCTGACTGCAAAACTTTTATCTTTCCTTTCTGAAATGAGACGGAAGGATAAAATAGAAACTGATGACTGAAATAATTCTTGATATATTGGATTATCGTCTTGAATCCGGTTATCTTAGGGCTCTAGCAAGACTTGGCTTTGCAAGTTGAAATGCGCGTGGCGCCTATGATGATAATTGCACGTTAGTCTGAGCGGGGGATTCAGTTCATTCTGTTTTCCCCGAGATGACTTACTTCAAATTGAATTCTGAGGCGCTGCAGCACGCATCCCCAGTGTCACCCAGCTTATGGGTTTGGCTGATTGGACCTTGCGATGTGCTTCTGAAATTGGATTGGTTAAAGAAATTCTATTCATAATTAGTAATGCTGCTGCCATTTATTCCGCTTTTTAGGTTATCATGAGCCTTCTCTAACTAATTTCAGATCAAGGACCGGTCGGGGTGCAGTTTCTTGGTTAATCATTAGCATAGCGAGGCCGTAACCTTCCAGATTTAATTTCCATCGCAACTTAAATAAGCAATTTTTTTCTATCTACATTCACCTTGAACTTTGAAAACGTTGATTTCCCGGATTCTGTAGGTTTTCGGTGCAAAAACTGTGGCGCTTGCTGTCGCGTCCAGCCACCCGACGTTAACGTAGCGGAACAAAAGCAGATAGAGGCTAAAGGTTTTACAGATTTCTTGGGCCGCTCTGATGAAGCAGGGATTATGTGGGTCCGTAGGAAGAAGGATGGTAGTTGCTTCTTTCTTGCTAAAAATAATAAATGTGCGATTTACAGTGTGAGACCGGCAATTTGTAGGCTGGAACCGTTCACCATCATGGATTATAATTATGAGCGAAACAGGATAAAGTTGGAATTAAATTTTCCCGCCTCATGCGGTTGCGAAGGCGTATCTGACGGAAGCGTCTTGCCTGTAGAAGTGATTGGAAGAGCGGCTCAAGCGATTATTAAGAAAATTTTAGCGTTGACAGCCAAAGACATGGGTTTATCAGAAACGGATACGAGGGTTGCTTCTGAGGTACGGGCAAGAATCTTGCGGAGAAGAATAACCTTAGCTGACCTGTCAGTGTAGCTTATTGCGCTCTAAAGGTCATGGCGAATATGGCGCTGAAAATAATTCTTGAAATATTGGACTGTAATTACTTTTAACTCAAATAAATCTCAGGCTTTAAAAGGCAGAAAATTCAGTTGGCGCCGATGATGATAATTGCACGTTAGCATGAACGGATATTCAGTAAACTGTTTTCCGGAAAGATGGCATGAAATAAAAATTAAGGTTCTGAGGCGCTGCTTTCTATTTGCAATGAAAATGTTAATTAAGAATCATCCTAAACGATATTGCTGACAGATTATTATGTCCAAGACTTCTCCAACTTCCCCGCACTGGTTCATCCGAGATGGCGCCAAACTGGTACAGTGCAGTAAAGAGGATTTCGATAAAGCTATCGTTGAAGGAAAAAGCGTAAAGTACCGCGGCTACGCCAACAAAAAAAGTGAACGTATTGCGGATGATTTGGAAGAGTCCAGAATGGCATTTCTGAGAAACCCTGATTTATCTCCGAAATTCCGCGCAGCAATAACAAATCCTAGAAATGTTGTTGAAATTCAGATCATATTGGTCGATGACCCTCAATTTTGGTTGAGAGAATCCAAACATCCTAAATATAGTAAGGAAACAATCCCCACGGCCCAAAAAGCAGAAATCACATAATAGCTTTTTCTTTTAACAAATGAAACCAAGGTAACATTTTGAGTTTTTCATATAGCTTTTTCTATTTCTTAATACAGGTGAATTTTATATTGGCTCATAAATAGCAAACTGTATTGGATAGAAAAGCAAATATCGAATTGAGTCATTAGTGAATCCAAATAAATTTATAATTTAAAAAATTTTAAGGAAATTTGTTAATAATTAAAGATAAAATACACAAATTTTATATTCAGAGCGTTATAAATTGAGCTTCATGACATTCTGTTCAAATTGTGGCTCAAAGCTGTCTGATGATAACAAGTTTTGCCAAAATTGTGGTAATCCCGTATCCCCTTTAGGACTGGTAACTCAACAAAAGCAGCAGTCAATTACCGAACAATTTCCACATCAAGCTTCATTCCAAGTACCCAAAGTCCTCGGTATTTTTAAAGAGCTTGAACCTACTGAGAAGATTATTTATCAAGGGGTTACACAAACAGAAGTAATTTTTGTCAAAGAGGCTGAAATCAGGAAAATAATAGGAACACGCGAAAGAAAAGAGGTACCAATATCAATATCCGAATCAATTGTTTATCTTACAAACCAAAGATTGATCTTTTTGAAGTTATTTGAAATATCAGCAACTGAAATAGGTACTACGAACAATCTTCTCGCTGGTGTAGCAGGGACATTCTATGAGATGCCTATTAGTGCGGTTACTAGTGTTAATATTCGACCTGTGAAGCTAAACAAAAATGATGAAGAGCGATTCTTAAGTTTCTTCGGAGTTGAAAATGAACTAAAGCTGAGGAAACCTGCCTTAGAAATAATTTATGATGAAAGGGCAGCAACCGGACGGGCTAAGGACTATATCGAGTCTATGTTAAGAAGAGGTTTTCTAAGCAAGTTATGGGGCAGAGTGGAAATGACATATGACAAAATATTTGTCCTGGGTGAACAGTGCATAGCCCTTCAGCCAACTTTATCTGAACAAGTTAAAAAGAAAATGAGGTACCTATAGCCTAAAAATGTTATATAAGAGCTTTAGACAAACAATGCAAGTTTTTTTCTCAAACTAAGAAATATTAATGTCACTTAAGGGTAAAAGGGTAGCTTTTCTCTTATTAGCATTTAAGTAATGGATTCAATGGTGTTAAACTATTTAGAACGCGGAAATGATGCAGAAAAAAGTAGATGTGTTAGCGAAATAGGCTGGTGTGTTGGTTGTAACCCGCCTTTTGTTGACTGTGGCATCAAATGTCTGAAAAAGTAGTCTATGATTATCGCTAAAAGCACCATTCATCAGTAAACTCGTAAAACACAATTTAAATAAACTATGTATACATTATGTATGTAGGAAGGTTTAATGGTGGCAAGGCAGATTTCCGTGTCAAACGAGGTTTATGAACTTCTCTCAAAAAGAAAAGGCAAAAAGAGCTTTTCGCAGGTTATAAAGGAGAATCTATGCTCGGATGAAGAAAAGGGGGACATCATGAGCTTTGCAGGAGTCATGAAAGACGAAAAAGAGAAGCTTGAGCTTTTGAAATCGAAAATAGCGGCTGAAAGAGAAGCTAATTACGGAAGAGCGTTGAAGTGAGCAGATGACGTTCATAGATACAAGTGTTATAATAGATTTCTTAGCTGGCGATGAAAAGATTATTTCCTTAATAAAAGAACTTGCTGAGAAAGAGGAAATTAAAACAACAACCATAACAGAGTATGAATTACTCAAGCATAAGGCCGAACTAAAAAGGCAAGTTGCGGAGAAATTTTTGTCGGCTATAATTGTTTGTTCCTTTGATAGAGCGTCTGCCAGAAAGGCGGCACTACTTTTTGAAAAGTTACGCAAAGCTGGAAAGATGATTAACGAGAATGATTTGCTTATAGCAGGAATTTCGCTCGCCAACGACGAGATTTTATTAACACGAGACCAAAAATTCAACAATTTAAGCGAAGTAAGCATAAAGATAGTGTAAAAAACGGCGTGATACAGAACTTCTTCAAGGTACCTTGGATTAATGATGCATTGTTGTTTTAGTGGCTTTAACGTTTCTTGCCCTTGGCGGGAAGTTGCTGTCTCTCCTGTTTCTTTTTCGCTTCTTTTTCCCGTTCCTTCTGTTTCTGTTGTTCGTTCTGAGTATTTTTTTGTTTACGTTTCATTACGCTCGGCATAATCTCAACAAGAAACTAATGACCATACAAGCTAAAACATGTTTCGCATTCATTGAGTTGTTTAAAATTATTTAGCGCAGGTACGTCTGTTTTGAGCTAATATTAAGAATTGAAGACCAAAGAAGCCAACGTAATGGTCAAATGAGAAAAAAAGTTTTGCAAGCTCTCTCTTGGGCTTAGGAAGTCTGCGTTTTGCTTTGCTTTGTCTTTTTTGCCTTTCTTTTCTCGTCTCGCTCTTTCTTAGTTAACGGTTTTTCTTTTTTCGGCATTTACGTTTCTCCGAAGGTTACGTTATGCGTGATAGTGCTTTAATAATTTTCGAAAGAACCCTCAAAATTTTAGCCAGTTTTGTATCGCAACTTAGGTATGGTAAGGTTGAATGGGCGTGGTGTGTTGGTTGTAACCCGCCTTATAAAATACCTGAACTTTTCACATTAAACAGTAATGTTTAACTACAAAAAAGGAAAAGGAAGGGCTATTCTTGTAGGTTTTGCCGCTAAAGTCCCAAGTTAGCCCCTATACGGAGCCAGATGTTGCCGTCGCTTCTGCTTGTTCCATCACTGCTTCTTTCTGAAGTATAGACGAGAAACACAGAACTCGAAACACTCTTGCCAATACCGATTGGTTGAGGCCAGAAGTCCCACCAGTTTTCAGCTTCATAGTGGGCCGTTGTTACGGCTACTGGGTTGGACCATGCTGTTGGGTCTGTTGGATTGCGAGATACTGAAGTTGCGATGAATTGTCCTTCGGTTCCAGCGTCTGGAGCCCATAGCAGCCTGAAATATCTATTTTCTTTGATTAAGACTGGATCCCAATTGGTGGCTCCGTCTGCTGGCCAAGAGGCAATCTCCCCGACATTTGTCCACGATTCCCCATTTGTAGAAGTTGACAAGCCTATGTAAGACCCCCAACTGTCAGTAGCAGGGTTAACGTAAGCCCAAACTATGTAGAATATTCCGTTGTCAACTACTGCCTTGCCTAACGAAGCCCCGGCTGCTATTTCAAAAGGACCATGCCATGAACCGTCATAATACGTTGACTTCAAAAAGTATTCTGCATCATAAAACAACCATATTTTTCCTTCGTTTTCGAGAATGTTTATGTGACCTATCCACAGCAATTCTTCAACGGGTACGGCTACTGGTCCTTCCCATGTCCCTTGGTTATAGGTGAAATAGTATATGTGATTGTCGCCTGGTCCGAATCCGGTTGATGAGAAGACCCAAATCTTGCCGTCGCTTGCCTGCAGTGCAGCTACGTCTCTCTGTCCATGAAGAGGATTAGATCCTGGTACTTTAAATTCCACTGCTTTTTGAAGGCCTGGAAGGCTTCGAGCCGTCTTGCAGTAAATGTCATAGCTGTCTAAATCAGGAACGTATCCATCTTGATCACGAATGCCTACTTCGCTTGTGCCTCGCGTGAAGAACAGCCACCATGTACCATCCTTAGCCTGAAATAAACTCGGGTTCCTATCATAATGTGGATCTGTTGTCAACTGAAGATTTACGTCTTGCTTTTGCATGTTAGCAGCAGAAGCGGGCGCAATGCTACTACTGAGCGACATTAGCAAACACAGTGTTAAGACTACTCCGAAAATCGTTTTTTTCATATTTTTCCCCGTAGTTCTAATTGCGCCAAGAGCATGTAAAGTTTCTGTAGTCGGGCTATAAGAAGAAAGTCCTTGCATTCCCCAATCCCGAAAAGGGGATTAAGAGACACTACTCTCGTGGGCTTCTCTATTATGGTAACTGGGGCTGGCGTCTTGGCAATAACCCGCCTTTTGTTTTAAGTGGCATTCGGCTAATCGGGCTACCCGCGCTCTCCTGTAGAGAAGTCATCAGCGCCTGTTTGCCCTTTCCACTTGCAGGACAGCCGTTTCACCGTTCCAACCCAGCACACTCGACATCACCAATGTCTCATCGCCAAGTCCGGGCGGACGTATCGTTTCTGCTCCGTTGCCAAGGCTCTCGCCTTGTCCCTTACTAGGGGACTGCAATTCTACACGTGGGCGGAGTTTCCTCAGACCCTTCACAAATCGGGGCCCGAAAGCCACACACCAACTCGCCAGCCCAAAACAGGAAACGCATCCGCAGCCAATAAACATACCCACAAAAAACAGCAGCTTGCCACAACCTGCACAACCAAAACGCAAACGCCAAAAACACCCAAACACAAACCACAACCCAAAAAACAACGCCCAAGAAGAAGTTGTGCTAAGCAACCCGCCCACAACAACAACTAAACAAAAAACAACCAATCGCGCGTCCGCAAGCAATAAGAATTTCCTCTAACTCAATAGGCACGCATGAAGAAACGCGTCATCCTCGTCACGGGCACGCCCTGCGTCGGAAAAACCACCCTCGCAAAAAAACTAACAGCGGCGCTAAACGCGCAGTACATTAACTTGACCGAACTCGCCGAAAAAGAGCATTTGGCGATTGGCAAAGACAAGGAAAGAGACACCGTCATAATCAACGAGGACAAAATGCGCCTTAAACTCAAAGAAATAATCGAAAACGCAGACGCTGCCGACATCGTAATCGACGGACACTACGCCGCCGCCGTCACGCCGAAAACCGCCGTAACCCGCGTCCTCGTCCTCAGACGCAACCCCATAGAACTGCGCGAGTTAATGCAGAAATGCGGCTTCAGCCAGCGCAAACAGGACGAAAACCTAGCCGCCGAAATCCTCGACATCTGCCTTGTAGAAGCATTACGCGCGCTCCCAAAGAAAAAAGTGTGCGAGCTGGACGTTTCTGGAAAAACAGTGGACGACACATTAAACGAAGTATTAGCCATCCTTGAAGGCAAAAAAGATTGCCCAATAGGCTGCGTAGACTGGCTGGGCATGCTTGAAGAACTGGGCAAAGTCGACGAGTACCTGAAAACCTAAGAGCCGTTTTCACCTAAGACTTGAAGTCATTTTCTGCCGCGTCAAAAGCATAATTTTGCGCCTGTTCGAGTAAGACTTCGCGTGGTCGCTGAACTTCTCCCCAACCATAATCGGATTTGACAAGCCCACATCCGCCGAAGAAGTGTCTAAGCCGATAATCACGTTGACACCGATTGTTCTGTTCCAGTCACGAAGCCGCACAACTTGTTCCTCCTTGCCTTTCTGGACGATTAGGTCAAAATGCCGCGTGACCCCGCTGAAACCATCCAGACTGGCCGCTTCATTCTTCACTTTGTAGCCTTCTTTCTTGAAGTAACTAACTGCTATTTCCATTAAATGCGAAGTTGGCTTCGGTTTTTCTTCCCCGCTCATTCTGCACACGTTCTCCCATAACATTATCTAACTGTTTGTGGAAAAGTCTTTCGCTAGAGGCTCGCAAATGCCCGTCACATTCATCGTTGAATGCAACCGCTGCAGCGGTCTGTTGCTTGCTGCAATCGACCAGAAAACCCGAACTTGCCCCTACTGCGGTACACGAGTAGATCTGCACAGAGGCAAACGATTAGCCAAGGCAGAGAGCGCGTTCGAAGCTTCTGAAATGCTGCGTAAAATCAAAAGCGAACGGCAATCTAACACTCGAAGGCTTAAGCCAAAGTGACATGCGCAGTCTCCTTCATAGAAACGTTACTTTTCAGCAAATAGGATACTGAATGAGGCTCTTGTGATTGTACCCTCTGACCGCGTCATAAACCGATTCAGCCGTGTAACCTGCAAAACCCAAGAGGCTCGCCGCGGAAGCATACAACAAAAGCAGATACTTCTTCGTGTCCGCGTTCACCCCTCGCTCAATTAACTGTTCAGCACGGACCCTGCGGTCATAGCGCTTGTTTTCCGCGTCCGTGAAGAGAAAACGTACGTTTTTGCCTGCGTGAACTTCAGCGCCTTCCCGCGTTAACTGCTCCGCCGCAATTACTTGGCTGACTCGCTGCTTGTACTTTCCAGGATGCTTCGACAAATGCCTCGTCACGATAAGGTCCCAGACGGGCACGTCACCGTCAAGCAGCCTACTCCTGTAATCCCTCACAACTTTTAGTGCCTCAGGAATCCGCCTGAAAAACTCTTGAGAATTGTCAGCCTTAGCCAAGACGTTAATCATCTCCATCTGCGCGTCATAAACGAAACGGGACGTGTCTCTCCTGCGGACTTCTACGCCTCTGACTTTCACTTTGCCGTTCTCCATGACGCCGTAGTACCTGTTCAAGACGCCTATCCGCGGATGAACCTTCGAGGGAAGAAAAACAATCCATTTGTAGCGCCCTTCAAAATTCAGCGGCACACCTATTTCAGAGCTTATCTCCCCGCACAAGTCACGATAGTCTTCAACGGTTGCGTTTTCCTTCTTTAGCCATAAGGAATCAACGATGCCGTGAACGATTGCAAACTTCTTGTTCTCTGCCATGCGGGCTGCCTTAAGAAACGCTTCTCGTCCAAAAGCGCACACGCCAATGTGGCCGTCAACTGTGCCAAATTTCGCGTTCCTGTAACCCAAATAGCCAAAGCACGTTACCAGAATCCACTTCAAAGCCGCTTGCCGCCTGTCATAAACTTCTTTGAGCGCAGCATCCTGAGCTTCTTCCCTGAGCCTCTTGTACAGGAGCCTCTTAGCAACCACAAACTCCAAGGTTTTAGGAACAATGCCCGTGCGTTTCTCGCATATGTGGTAGTTCAGTTCTGGAATGCGCAAGCGCGAATCTGGACAGCACTTGCACAGAACGGTCTCAGCTGAAATGTTGTTTTTCACCATCAAAGACGGGTACATCGACGCAAAATCCACTTCGCCGACATCATCGTGAATTCCAACGCGCGGTTCATAAACGAAGCCTCCGCGGTCACCCACAAGAAGCTCATACGCAGACTTGAACGCTTCAGAAATGCTCTTGTTCCGCGGGATCAAAACGTCATCTTTTATGGCTTGGTAAAACTGCATTGAGGACATGCTGGAGCCTATTGAAGCACGTGAAGACGTGTGCAGAGGCATCCTGCACATCCGCGCTACTTCGATTAATCCCTCAAACCCGCACTCGCTTAAAGCAAAAGTATTGCACTCGTCGATGTGCACTCGCCCAAACAACCGCGTGGTCGATGCCCGATAAAACGTGCGACCATACGAAAAGAAAGTTCTGCCACCAGCCACTTTAGGAACAAAAGGAACATTATCCCTGCTGAGGACAAAACTGTCCAGAACATCGTTCACTGCGGCTCTGTGTATGAGGTATGGAAAAAGGTACGAGTCCCCGCCAGCCGTTAAGACCACGTCAGGGTCGTACTCCTTAACTGTCCGCGCCAACTGCAAGAGTTTCTCACCTTCCCCGCCTGAGTCAATCGTCAGCTGCTTGCCCGCTTGTTCCACCATTATTTTGCTGAGTGGGTCATTGAAGTTTGATAGTTTGCCCTTCTTGGCGATGTCGATTGAAAGCTTCATCACCCGCAGGGACGGAACAAGATAATCCGTGCTTTTCACAGAATCAAGAAGCGTGTACCATAAACCTTCCGTGCACGTTTCGACTTCTACATGTGCAAGCGGAAAAATATCGTGGCTGAAAAGGTATGTGCGGTCTCCATGCAAATCGCAGTTGTGGATTTCATACCGCAAGTAATCGCCAGTTTTCAAGATGCTGCTGGTGAACGCGGAAATTCTTCTACAATCCTTCAAGGTTACCTCTAGGACTCTAGTTTTTTCAGCGTCTGTCGGATGCGCATACTTGAACGCGAAGTTCCATGAAGCAATCAGCCGGCTGGAAAAGAAACTGCTGGCTAACCGTTCTATGTCATCTTGCTTCCCAGAAATGTAGATTTTCGGTTGAAACCTATCGGTTAGCCGGAACCTTTCACCGTTCTCTCCAATGACCCAGACCACCATTTCGCCGGGGTTGGAGGGGTAAACGTCAAAAATCCATCCGCTGACACGTTTAGGACTGGCTGGAGCGCTGTTTGGTTGCATCCAATTCCTTCTCCAGCTTTTGCAGCCTTTTTTGCTGAAAGAGCAGCACAGACATGACCATGGGCTCAAAAAGTATGGGTTGCGTAGCGTTGCTTCCGGCTGAAGCGTAGCTTCTGCAAGCATCCATCAACGCGTCAAATGCTTCTTTATCGTCGATGCGGAGTGCTTTTGCAAATCCGTTCCATCGGCGGACTTCGTCTTCCAATGCCATCCGGTATGATTCGACGGTTCTTCCCATCGCTGATGTCCCTACATGAAGTCCGTTAGGGTGAGGTTGTCTGAGGGGAATTCAGCGGAGCCTAACACGAAGCGGGGATGTTTCTCTAAGGCGAACTCGCGGTCATATTGTGTTTGCCTGAGGGCTATGACTACGTTTGCTCTTCCGCAGGTCAGTGTGTGGAGGTATAGGTTGCGGCTGTTGTTTTGGCGTGGCAGATATGTGGCAAGGAGAATAACTTGGTTTTCACGGGCAAAATTCTGCAGGCATGCGGTTACTTGACTGAAGACTCGACGTGCTTCCTCATCAGGAATGTCTTTGTCTAAGAATAATCCTGCAATGTCTGATATTATCACGAGTTTCGCGTTGAATCTTTCCACGGCTTCTTTTAGGTGGTCCATTATGAGCGAAGTCATCTGGTAAGCGGTGAAAGCTCTTGAAAGGTAGATTCTGTCAAGTGCCTGTTTCGGGTCAAGTTGATGAATTTGAGCGAGGCGGGCTACTTGGTAGAGCCTGAACGTGTTTCCGCCGTCAATAAAGACGACGTTGCTGCTTAAGCCGCCTAACTGGCTGGGTAATTGAGCTTTAACGCACAGCATAGCAGTTAAAGAAACAACTGAGGGTGATCCGTAGATGACTGCGAAATCGCCGGGCGCGAAGCCTGGGAACAGCTCGGTTATGTTTCGCATGTTCAGCGAGAACAATGCTTGCGGCGCTATGGTCTTAACTATCATGTTTTGGGACAATTTTTTCACGCTCTCCACTTTCAACTGAAGAATCAGGTGGGCTTTTCTGCCGTTTTAAACTATCCCAGAAACGACTGCGTAACGCTGTGGAGAGGGATCAGTGAAAGTGAACACGTTTGCCCATTTGAGAGAAATCAGCGTATCTGTTTTAGTAGTTGACACGCCATGCACAGCTCAGCGGCTGCTGGGTCTCCGCATTCTTGGCACTCTTTGAACTCGCTTTTCGTTTCCAAGCTGTTTAGGGCGGGTCGTAGTTTTTCTATAGATTTGAAGACTGTGAATTTGGTTCCAGCGTGTTTCTCCTCAATGCGGTTCAGCAGCGTGCGGATGTCGTTTCGCAGAGCTTGGGAAGCGTACGGGCAAGGTGTGTTTTGAAAGTCCAGCCCTTTAACGTAAGCGTACAACGCGCTTTCCTTTTCGGGGATTTCGCAGAAGGGCTTAACTTTCTGCACTAGTCGCGGATGCACTTTGTTGGTGACTGGTTTCTCCGCAGCTAAACGGGCGATATCGCCGTGGAAAATGTTCAAAAGAGAAGTTTGCACTTCATCATCTAACGTGTGTCCCGTGGCGATTTTATTCGCGCCAACCTCTAATGCAGCTTTGTTGAGGGCTTTTCTGCGTAATACGCCGCAGAATGCGCATGGCGTTAACTCGCTGTCTCGTTCACGCATTCGTTGGACAATCTCATCTAACGTGAAGCCGTAAAGAGCCTTGAAAGACACCATGTGATGGGTTATGCCCAGTTTTTTGCAGATGTCAGCTGCGATTTCCAGTGCTTCATCGCGGTATCCGTGGATTCCCTCGTCAACAGTCACAGCCACCAGAGATGCTTTGGGGTATTTTTGCTCCATTTTCGACAGAACATGCAGCAGACTTATGCTGTCTTTGCCGCCTGAAACCGCAATGGCTACGCGGTCGTGGAAACTAAGCATCTTGTACTTGACTATGGTTGCTCTGACCTTGTTTTCTATGGATTCTGCGAAGCATTTTTTGCAGAGGCGTTCGCCACTGTAGATTCGGTGGAAGAAGGGTTCTTTGCGTTTGCACGCGGTGCATTTCACGGCGGTTTTGCTCATGAAGTTTTCACGTTAGATATTTCTTGATTAGCGAATTACTAATAAACCCATTGTCATAATATTAGCCAAATTAGGTTAAGCTCTCGGTTTTAGCCTCTACTGCTCTGAAGCCGAAGCCTAAGGGCTAATCTCAACCCTAATTCACTGCCAACAGCCAACAAACTACCCGTACGCTAATAAACTATTCAACTCCATTTCTTGTGGAAGAGATGATTCTGTTGACCACTAAACCCGACAAACACCCAGACATCGTAGAGGTAACGTACAACAGCGAGCGCTGGAACCTCCTGCAACATTACAGGCAAAAAGCCGAACGGCTAATCGCGGCGCTTGAAAGCCGACACATGCAGGCAATCGTGCACGGCAGCATCGCACGCGGCGACGTGGACAAGGACAGCGACATCGACATCTTCATCCCAAACCCGCCTTCCAGTTTCCTCGTAGAAACCGCATTGGAGCAGGCAAAAATCATCGTCGGCACGCGCTTGGTGATTCAGGCAACGCCCGCATACGCGATGAAGGCGTACATCGAAATAGACGAAGCCACTGCAGTTTCCTTCTCATTGATGCACATGCGGAGGGTGGAACGTGAATTCTACAAGTTCAGCGGAGAAGTAGCCCTTAACCAGTTACATGAGAACATCCGCGTTTCGGGAGTGGATAAACGACTAATGCTTATCGAACCCACAGAGAAAGGGCACATAGAAAACAGCATAATCGGACACGAAGAACAAACCGCGAAAACACTCAAAATCGCAGTAGAAACGGTTTTAGACCGCAGCCACGCTCTCCTTAAAAGAGACGAAGTGGGCCGAACAGGCGTCTTCATAAAAAAGGAGTTGAAGCCTGATGAAACCTTTGAGATGGCGCTGAAACGCCTTGCCGACAAAAACCCTGCGGTGCGCAGAAGACTCAAAAGCGCCGATTAAGGTTTGGTCTCCGCTGCCTCAGTTTCAGGATAGAAGATTAATTCTTTTTCTTCCAGCAGCTTCTGTATCTTGTCAACAGCTTCGTAGACTTGCTCTTCTTTCTTGGCGCCTACACAGACTAGTTTTCCAGCGCTGAATATGAGAAAGACCACTTTGGGCTCGGGCATTCTGAATACCGCGCCTGGGAACTGTTCAGGTTCGTACATGACTCTTTCAAGTTTGTACACGAGGCTTTCAAGGTCGATTTCTCCGCCAAGCGCCGCGGACGCGACTATGTTCTGGATTTTGACCTCTGGTTTTTCTGTGATTTGGATTCCTTGAGCTCTAAGCTCCTTGACGACTTTTTCAACTGCCGCGCGTGATTCTTTTTCTGATTTGGCTCCGGTGCAGACCATTTTGCCTGTGCCGAAAATGAGGGTGGCAGTTTTAGGTTTTTTGAGGCGGAAAACCAAGCCTGGGAAAACGCTGGGGTTGTATTCGGTTTGTGGAAATTTTTCTACAATTTTTTGGAGGTCAATTTTCTGGTTCAAGGATACTGAAGCGACAATATTTTGGATGGCGATTAACGGTTTTCTTTTGCTGCTCATTTCTAAATCCCGTTTCTTTGTACTTTTATATATGCACGGGTATATAACACCATTCCTTTATAAGCACTTTCTATTTGGAATTCACTAGGCTTTTCATTTTGAAACTGAACGGTAAACCGAAAACCGTAGAAGCGCTACTATCCCGCCTAACGCGAGAAGGTTAGCGCCTGCTTCGTGCTCCGTGCTGACTACGATGACGCTACCGTTTCGCTGCTCCACATCACGCATGACCTTCTCCAAACGCAAACGCTGCTCTTCTGTTGACTCGCGAAGCATAGTATCGGCTAACACGAGTTTTTCCACCGCGCCCATTGTCGCCGCGTTTTCAACTTCTTCAAGGCCGTAAGTGACAGTTGCTTCGCCTTTACCTAAGCGTTTCATGGCTTCCTCCATCACTTCGGTTTCTTCGATGATGCGCATTTGATGCGCCGCCCTCAAAAGAATACCTGAACGCAGGGCTTCGTATATTCCACTTATGCCGCCGTTGTTGACGCTTTTCACGTCCGCAACCGCCTCAGAGATGGCGCTGGCATGATCTGAAACGAACTTGGCGAAGTCGTTTTTTATGAAGCCCACACCCACAATCACTATCGGGTTATGTGTTGGTGTCCAAATCTGGCTTAGGCTGTTAAGTGTACGCTTGAAGTACTCGTTCGTGGCGCCGCTTCGTTTCTCAGCCTCCTGCTTTCCAGGAAGTTTCATGCGCTCTTCAACCTTGATTTCGACACCATACTGCTTGGTCTCGGCTATAGCGAAGCCTTCATCATCGATAGCTATAATGAGCATAGGCTTTTCGGTTTGGCTTGCCTTGGTTAACCTGTCTAACGCGTGTTTGGGCCATTCCTTCTTCACGATTGTTACTTGTTGGTTCAACGCGACGCTTATGGTGTGGTGCGCTCCTGTGGGAATAATGTCTGGCGCGTGGCAGATGATGCCGTGGACGCGAAGTTTGCCCAAGAACTTGTCCCAAGCGACCGATTCGACGGTTACACCCATGAAGGCTGAGACGCGTTCCCCACTCTTTGGCCTTGAGGATTCCGTATCTGACTTCATGGCTCTTGACGAGTAAGCGTAAACCTCGTCGCCCTTGTAAACGATATTGTACAGGTGCCAGAGGTCATCCGCGGAGTCTGGAACGACTTTGACGAAGCCTTGGCGGAGGTTTTTTTCGACAATCTTCAAATCTGGTGCATCTCAACTGCGCTAGTGAATATTGGATGTGGTAGAAATATGCTGTGGAAAAAGTTAACGCATATTGCTTTCTTATCTGACTCAAAAGGCAAGAATGGTTGGACATTGACAAAACTTAAATTCATTTCGCCACTAGAATAACTGATAACCATGTCCCAAAAACTTGGCGACTACCTTGCAGAGTACATCCAAAGCCGGGTGGGCGTCTTCAAAAAATACCTCATAGCCGCTTTTGACAACAAAGACCAATGCATCTGGTACCTGGAATCAAGCGAAGGAATGATTATTCCATCCTCAGACCTGAAAAACTGCGAGCTACTCCGCGACGCCCAACTTCTCCACGAAGACATCAGAGTATCAAGAAACGGTCGGAATACCTACAAGATTTATTGCTTGACTGAACTTGGCAGGAAAATGGCACAAGAAATAAGAGAAGAAGGCTTAGTGAGCGAGGAACAAGAGAAAGGTCCATAACCCTGCAGTTGCGTTTTTGTTTTATCCATTCTCAAGTAGTTCTCCGTGCAGGTACTCTGGAACGTGTAACGTTCGTTCTTGCGGGCGCACGTTTGAAAACTCACGATGCCGTTTCTCAATTAGCCGAAATGTTTCGAAAACCAGTCAATAGCAAGCCTCGCAACTTCTTCAAGCGCACCTGACTCCTCAAAAAGATGCGTGGCTCCGGGCACGATTTCAAGCTTCTTCTCTGAACGGATACGCTCCATGGCTTGTCTATTCAGCTCGATAACCTCGGTATCTCTTCCGCCAACGATGAAAAGAGTTGGAGCCGTCACCTTCCCAAGATACTCCGACGCAAGATCAGGACGTCCTCCACGCGAAACCACAGATTTAATGCCGTCGGGAAGTTTGGCTGCTGCAATCAAAGCTGCCGCGGCACCAGTGCTGGCTCCAAAATAGCCGACAGCCAGATTCTTCGTTGCAAGGTTCTTTTTAAGCCACTGGGTGGCGGCTCTGAGACGCTTGGAAAGCAGGTCTATGTCAAACCTGAATTGACCCGTGGCTTCGTCTATTTCCTCTTCTTCACTGGTGAGAAGGTCAATGAGCAATGTGCCCATCCCTGCCGCGTTGATTTCGTTAGCAACTCGGGTGTTGCGTGGGCTGAACCTGCTGCTGCCGCTTCCATGCGCAAACAGGACAATGCCTTTGGCGCCGCGGGGAACTGCCAAATTGCCGTTTATCGTCACTCCGTCCGCCGGAATTTTCACCGAGGTTTTCTCCTCAGTTACCGCTTTCGTCATACAGTCATCTCCTTGGCCTGCATCTCTTGCCTCCTCAGTTTCAGCAGTCGAGTTACTTCCTCGTGGCTGGTCTGATCAAAATCCTCGTAGAACTCGCCTATCGCGTAGAAAGGCTCAGGCGTATAGAGGCAAACGACGTTGTCAGCTTGCCTTTTCAGTTCGCCTATGGTGTCTGGTGGTCCAACTGGGACGGCGACGGTTACGGTTTTTGCTCCCTTGTTGCGTATCACTTTTAAGGCTACTTTTAGCGTGGAGCCTGTGGCTACTCCGTCGTCGACCAGTATGACTTCGCGGTTGACTATTCGAGGGTAGGGGACGTTGCCTCGGTACAGCTTCAGTCGGCTTTTGATCTCTTCTTTTTGTCTTTCAACCTCTTCTGTAATGTACTCTTTAGAAACGCCCAGTTGCCTTACCAAGTTGTCGTCTAGAATGGTGGTTCCGTCTTCAGCGACTGCTCCGATGGCTAATTCAGGATTATCCGGTGCGCCGATCTTCTTAGTAATTATAACATCTAAGGGTATGCCAAGTGCATGTGCTACCTCGTAGCCGACTACTACTCCGCCTCTGGGAATGGCAAGAATAATTGCGCCATTGCGGGTGGTTTTCAACGGGACGGCTAAGCGTTTTCCGGCATCAACTCGGTTTGCGAAAAACTTCATTTCGCTTAATCACCTTCAGAATCAACAAGTTCCTGCGGCGAAACCTTCCTTAAAGGCTCTGCTTATAGTTAACTATCAACGAGGTTTTTTATATTGTATACGGTGGCAAACCGCTGCATAAAGAACGCTCCAACTGCAGGAGGCTATTTTAGGGAAAAAAGAGAGTTGGGAAAAACTTCCCGGGGGGAACTGCTATATGAGGTGCAGCAGGTTTATGAACAGCGGAATGAACACGATTGACAAAGTGCTCAGCAGTTTAATTAGTACGTGCAAGCTGGGTCCTGCCGTGTCCTTCATTGGGTCACCTACCGTGTCGCCCACGACTGAGGCTTGGTGTGCAGGCGAGTTTTTGCCTCCTGTGCTCATTTTGCCTATTTTGCGCATGAGAACGAGTGAAGTGATTATTGCTATGATGCCGGCGATGGGTGCCAGCCAGAAAACTAATGGAGACTGAAAGGTTGCAAAGTTGAAAATGGATTGAACCGAAGTTAGCATTCCGAACAACAACCTGATTTATAAACCGTTATTTCTACTCGATTTATATATGTTTTCTCTGGTTACTCTCACGAATGTTCAGCATGCACAGGATTACGTGCTTAGAGCGTGTGGTTTATGGGATTGTATTTTTAAGGAAGATGGACATATCTCCAAGTGTTGCGTGCAATTTGCAACAAAAGGGATGCTTAATGCCTCAGAGATTGGTCGTGGTTAAAGTTGGAACCAGCAGCATAACCACAAGCGAGGGAGAACTTGATGAGGAAGAAATGGGCAGACTAGCCCAGCAGATAGCCGCTGCTATGAAGCAGGGCGACAAGATAGTGTTCGTGACTTCTGGGGCTGTAGCTGCGGGTAAAGCTGAGTTGGGCACTTCTGGAAAGCCCAAAGATATTGTTTTTCAACAGGCTGCTGCGGCGACTGGGCAGAGTGTGCTCATGACGAAGTACCGTGAGCTTTTCAGGATGCATGGGTTGAAGGTGGCGCAGATTCTCTTGACTGCTGAGGACTTATCCAACCGAGCCTCGTACGTGCACACTTGCAACGTGATTGGAATGCTCCTGAAGCTGGATGTTGTTCCCATCATTAACGAGAACGACGTGACCAGCGTGGACGAGCTCATGCCCGTGAATGAGGGTTACAAGGTGAACTTCAGCGACAACGATATACTGTCGGTGCTGGTGGCTAACGCCATAGGCGCAGACTTCGTTGTCATCCTTTCTGACGTTGATGGGTTGTACACGAGTGACCCTTCGAATCCTGACGCCGTCATGATCAAAAAGGTCGAGAACATAACGGATGAGTTGAAGAACTCGCTGAACGGGAAGAGTCGCCTTGGAAGAGGCGGTATCCAAAGCAAAGTCAAAGCCGCTGAAATCGCGACCACGTGCGGCATACCCGTGGTGATTGCTAACAGCCGAAGGGAAAATGTCATCTTAGACATTCTAGCGGGAAAAGAGGTTGGCACTTACTTTAAACCGCAGACGAAGATGAAAGCCATCAAACGGTGGATAGCTTACGGTGCCGCGGTGAAAGGGCAAATCCACGTTAACGAAGGCGCCAAAAAAGCCATCCTTGAAGGCTCCAGCCTGTTGCCCGTGGGCGTGACGAAGGTGGTGGGTCATTTCAAAGCCTGTGACGTCGTCAGCCTTGTCGGCGAGAACGAGGTGGAGTTTGCGAAGGGCAACCCAAACTTCACCAGCGGCGAGTTAAACCTAATAAAAGGGTTACAGGTAACAGAAGTCAGGAAGAAGCTCGGGTACAACTGCCCGAAAGAGGTTATCGAGCACCGTAGCATTCACCTGTTAGAGGGAGAAAAATGAACATACTTGAAATCTGCAAGAAAGCGAAAGCTGCCTCATATGAACTATCTAAACTCTCAAGCGAAACCAAAGATAATGCTTTGTGCCGCATGGCTAACGCGTTGGAAGCCAACGTGGACAGGATTCTCGCTGCGAACCAGCAGGACTCTGAAGCCGCGAAGGCTAAGGGCTTAAAGTCCGCTTTACTGGACAGGCTGGCTTTGGACAAAAAAAAGGTCGCTAACATGGCGCGTTGCCTGCGGGAGGTGGGCGGGTTGCCTGATCCTGTGGGCGCCATCGAGCGCACTTGGACTCGGCCTAATGGCTTGATTATTGGTCAGTTGCGTGTGCCGTTGGGTGTGGTAGGTGTGATTTACGAGTCTAGGCCTGATGTGACTTCGGATGCGGCTGGCATCTGCATCAAAAGCGGCAACGCCGTGATTCTCAGGGGCGGTTCGGACGCCATAAACAGCAACGTTACGATTGGTGAAGTGTTGCGAGAAGCGTTGACTGGCACGGGTGTGCCTGCGGACGCTATTCAAGTGGTTAGTTCGCCTGACCGAGCCGTGGCGGAAGAGTTCATGCGGATGCGCGAGTACGTGGATGTGCTTATTCCCCGCGGAGGTGCAGACTTAATCAAAACTGTAATCGAGAAATCGCGCATACCCGTCATCGAGACCGGAACGGGAAACTGCCATGTCTACGTTGCCGAAGACGCTGACTTGGAAAGGGCAATCCCCATCATTGTCAACGCGAAGTGCCAGCGTCCTGGAACATGCAACGCCGCAGAGAAGCTCCTAGTAGACAAAAGCATAGCCAAGGATTTTCTGCCGAAGGCAATCGCGGCGCTCAGGGCTAAGGGCGTTGAAGTCCGTGGCGACGAAGAAACCAAGAAGATAGCTCCCGATGTGAAAGCCGCTACTGAAGAGGACTGGTACACCGAATACCTTGATTTGATAATGGGCGTAAAGGTCGTGAAGAGCTTGGACGAGGCAATCGCGCACATCAACAAGTACGGCACCAAACACTCCGACAGCATACTGACGGCGAGTTTTGACAAAGCCCTCAAGTTCATCAAGCAAGTGGATTCCGCAGCGGTTTACTGGAACGCATCCACACGCTTCACGGACGGCAACCAGTTCGGCTTAGGCGCAGAAATCGGAATCAGCACACAGAAACTGCATGCGCGGGGACCAATGAGCGCTCAACATTTAACGACGACAAAATATTTTGTGCTTGGCAGAGGGCACATCAGGGAGTAACGTGCTGGTTTATTTGTCAGGCTTGTTTTGAATGAGCCTACCTTGTTGTTCTTCGGCAAGTCGTTCTAAGGCTATTTTCTTGGATTCGCAGCGTAACATTGCTTCTTCCAACATTATTTTGGCTACTTCTTGCTTTTGCTTAATTGCCTCGCAAATGACTGATTTGCTTCTGTCAAAAATTAAGGCTAAATCGTCGTAACTGTATCCGTCATGAACATGACTATGTGTTATGTTCGGGAACAGCTCCTTACACTCTCCTGCGTCCGCTTTTGTTTTGCTTTTTTCTTCTTTTACTGGTTTGCTGCCAAAATAGAACAAGGATACAACAAGTTTAAGCTCTTCAGATAAACTGCGGCTGCACATGCTAACAGGGTACAATGCGATTAGATTAAGAAAATAGCTTTCTGCAAACTGCGCGACATCTAATCGGGATTCTTTTTTGAGTCTTTCATGGAAGGCGTTGATTTTTTCAACAATTTGCTGAGCAGTTAACTCACCCAGACAAGTTTCTCTATCGGGAAGTTTTACGCCTCGAAGTTCCATCTCGCTTATGTCCATGCTTGGAATTTTGAGTTCATTGGCAAAGTCACGAATGCTTTGGATATTTTTTGAATTTTCAGAGGGATTCAACCTAAGCTATGCCGCCATTGCTGTATTTATTTCTCCATTTGATAAGTCAAGCATACTTTAAAAGCTGTCCAATAGCCGCATTCGGAATAATCAAGGAGAAAAAAAGAACAACTAGCAACAACCGAAAAAACACATCTACGGAATCATGGATAGCGTAACTCAAATATTTTCAGAGCAAATGCCGCTTTCAGGTGAATTGTTGCGTGACTGCCAACCCTCTTTCTTAAAACCTTTCTTCGAAAAGTGGGTAATTCGCGGGATTGTTCAAAAAACACACTTGAAAAGGCATGGTGGCGTCCCGAAAGGCTGTTTCAGCTTTGGCTTGTGCGACAAACAAAAAGAGTTTGCAGCGTACTATTTTAATCGGGAGTGTAAGAAAGCAGGATAATTTATTTCTTAATTTCCTGGTCGATACTATTCAATTCTTCTTTATCATCTTTTCTGCTTTCAGTTGCTATTAGCAATTTACGCGCTATGGCTTGGTATCCTTCCAAACAGTCGGTTTTGATTCTCGGAAAAACCTCTTGAATACACCTAAAATCACTTTTGGGGCTATAAAATCCTTTGATTCCAAGTTTACGGATTTCTTCTGCATAGAAAACGTTTTCAAAATTCACGACTGCCACAATTAGAGCATCTTTCCAATATTTCTGGTAATCTTCAATCTTTTTTGTACTGATGTACTCATTCTTTGACATTTTTACTTCTACAAGTTTAACATCTTTTTCCTCGTCATCATAGATTAACAAGTCTGGAGAGCAACGAATTCGCAGAGCGGTTTCTGTGTGTTTATCTTTCAAATTTCTTTTAATATTTGAAAACTGATTTTCGTAACCATACGGCATGGCGTCATACCCATTTTCTTCAAGCAGAGTCTTTACAAGTTCTTTGAAAATATTTCCTTTATACACATTATAACTAAACAAGTCCATGACATCATACCTCACGGGGCAACATTTGTTTTGATTATTTGAGTATAAAAAACTATTGAAACTCTGACCTATGTTCGCTCTTTGTCTTGCTATTAGATTACGCTACGTTTTCGTAGTCGTGACAAAACACATCATGAAGTCTTAACGCGTTAGTTGGCGCAAGGGAGGGGAATGGGGAACCAACCGAGCGGACCTATCCGAGTGAGGGGAGCCGAAAAATTCGACTTTAGCGCGAGTGGTGGGTGCCCTTTAGGGTGGGAGACCCCCGAGCGGTCGCGAGGACTTGAGCGGCTTCACTTTTTTAGGTCGCGCCCGAGCGGTGAAATGGCGGATCAATTAGCAAACTATTTTTATACTTCAAGTATGAAAGTTATACTGGTGTCGAGAATGGAGCAAGAAGAACCTGAAATTGCGGTTGTGGGAACAAAAGGTCAGATAGTTATCCCGCAAAGATTCAGAAGTGAATTGAAGATCACCCCGAAAACCAAGCTCATTGTTTACAGAAAAGGGGACAAACTCGTGGTGACAAAACTTAAGGTTCCTCCACTGAAAGAGGAACTAAACGATTTGTTCAGAGAAATTGACCAGCAGAACCAAGGAAAAACCAAGCCTACTGAAAAAGAGATTTTGGAAGTAATACAAGCATACAGACGTGAGAAGCGAACCAAACAAGGCACATAAGATGGCTCGCGTGGTTGTTGACACAAATGTCCTTGGCAACTGCTTTTGACGGTAAAGCTGACTACATAGTATCAGGAGACAAGCACCTGCTTTCTCTGGGCGCATTCAGAGGAATAAGAATCTTAAATGTTGATGAAATGCTGACGCTGCTAAAAGAAGAAAAAGCACAAAAACAAGACACCCCATTAACAGATGGTACATCAGAGAATAAACACGCCTAAAAAAAGGGGTCACTCAGTAATTGACTCTATTTATAGAGGGGGGTAGGTGCCTGTAGAGCAGTAGACGCTAAATCAAAGCGCAGTCGTCATATTTGGAGCCTAATAGTAATAGTATGCAGAAACCTATAGGGGGGTAGGTCAAAGCGCAGCCCTGCACAAAAACGGGGGGTAGGGGTCCGTATTGGCTGTTTTCTTAACCAATAGCATGTTGAAAACAAAAAAAGGGTAGGGGGAGGAGTAGACAAAACGATAGGTACCTATCAGAGGTCAAAAATCCTCGTTGAATTCTATATAAAGAGGGGGTATAGTCAAAAAATAGCGACTATTTCTCACCGTTTCAACTGCTTCTTAATTGCTTCCTCAGCTACCTTAACAGCGTCTTGGAGTTTTTCGGGTTGTGTTCCTCCGCCCTGCGCAAAGTTGGGTCTTCCACCGCCACCACCACCAAAAATTGGTGCTGCTTCGTGGACTACGTTGTTGGCGTTTACGCCCTTCGCCACTGCTGCTTCTCCAGCCATGATTACGATTCGAGCTGTTTTTGCGTCTGCACCGTAGAACAGCGTGACTGTTGCTTCGTTGCGTTTGATGACTTCGCTTGCTGTTTGCACCATGCGGTTAACGTCTGTTGCGTCTTTGAAGTCCCTTTTCAAGAGTTTCACGCCGTCAATGTCCTGCTGCGTCTCCATCGCTGTTGATTCGTCGACAGCTGCACTTTCTTTTGCGGCTAACTCCTTGAGCAACTTGCGTTTCTCAGTGTTGGCTTCCTTCAGCTCCTTCACCATGCGCTCTGCGGTTTTGTCCAGCTTCTCCAACGGCGCATTCAACATCTCTGAAACCCTCCACAATAAGCTCTCTTGCTCTTGCACTGCCTTCAACGCTTGCAACCCAACCGAATACACCAACCGCTCCACACCATCTTGGACACGCTCAGTGTAGCGGATTTTGATGAAGCCAATCTCCCCAGTATTCTTCAAATGTGTTCCAGCGCACGCTTCAACATCCCACTCGCCAGTTTTCACCACGCGAATGTCTTTGCCGGGAACTGCTCCACCTTGGTAAAGCCTAAAACCGTAACGCGATTCAGCCTCATTTCTTGGCAACCACGTCGTTTCAACCTGCATGTTCGCAAGAACAGCCTCATTCGCCAGCGTCTCAATCTTATGAACTTCTTCTGGCGTTAACCTGCGGTAATGCGAAATATCCAAGCGCGTGCTTTCTACGCCTTTCTGTGTGCCTGACTGCCAAACATGCTCGCCTAACACTCGCCTAGCTGCACCATTAACCAAGTGCGTTCCCGTGTGCGCTTTCATGAGCGCGTAACGTTTCTCCCAATCCAGAATGCCCCGAACAGTTGAGCCTTCCTTGGGCAATTTTGAGGCTTTGATTTTGTGCACGATGACTCTGCCGATTTTCTGCACGTCCACAACCTCAGCCTGCACGCCACCACCATAAGCGAAGTAGCCATGGTCTGCAGGTTGACCACCACCCTCAGGATAAAAGCACGTCTTGTCCAGCACGACAAACTCGTTGTTTATCACTTTGAGGACTTTGGCGTCGAACTCCCGCATGTACGTGTCAACATAGTATAATTGCTCCGTGGCTGGCAACTTCTCCACTGCAGCGTCCATGGCGTGTTCAGCTTCGGTTTCCTCTTCAACCGGCTTATTCGCCTGCATATGCCTCTTAGCAACCAGCGCGTAAAAGTCCTCAGGAATGGCAACAGGCACGCCTTCTGCTTCTGCTACTTCCTTGACAATTTCAGGTGGAAGACCATGAGAATCATATAATTCTGACAGTTTGGAGTCCTGAATGAGAAACTTTCCGCCGATTGGTTCACCTTTTCGCTCTTTAAGCTGGTCAATGAGTCGCTTAACCATGCCTTCACCGCGTTTAAGCGTATCATCGAATTTTTCCCGCTCAACCTTCAACATCTCAATTATCTCGTTTCGCATGGTTTTGATGTGCGAAAAATCCTTGCCCCAGTGGTCAACCTGCATGTCTATGATGTCGTAAAGCTGATCAGGATTCATGTTTAATCCGCGCATAAGTCGGTAGACCCTGCGGAACAGCAACCGCGCTAAATAGCCTTCCTGAATGTTAGAGGGAACAACGCCTTCTGACAACATGAAGCTGAGGCATTTGGTGTGGTCTATAACTGCCCAAGCGTTTTCAATGGGTATAAGCACTTTATCCAGCGTTGCCATGTCTATCCCGGAGAGCTCTGAAACGCGTTTTCTGGCTACCAACCTATTAGCGGTCTTGTCAACGCTGACCAATCCAGAGTACTTTGCCACACGAGCCAAGAAATCGCTGTCAACGTTCGTTATTCCTGCCATGCCATAAACCTTGTCGAGCATGCTGCCATAAATGGCTTGGAAGCAACTTGGCACGCCTTGGCTAATCCATGCAAAACGGTCTATGCCATATCCTGTGTCTACAGTGCGTATGGGCAACTCAACGAATTCGTCATTGACTACTTTGTACTGCATGAAAACAAGCGTGCCAACCTCTAAGCCGCGAACAATGCATTCTACGTCTGGTCCAGCATTTCCACCGCCAACCCACACGCCTTCCTTGTAAACAACCTCATCAGACTTTATGCCTAAGACATCAGTCGCGAACTCATGGTGATACCGCACTGTCTGGTCTTTCCAGTACACTTCCTTATCTGGGTAGTTGAAGGCGTGTGCTCCGCCCATTTCGAAAATGGTTAAGTGCCTGCCAAACGTGGGTCCAGTATTAGGAATGTCTGTAAGCCTAATGCTCGGTTGCGATATGACTAAGGGGTTTGCTGGTGGAGGTGAGATGCCTTCGGTGACGTATGGTTGGAAGTCGATGATGCTTGCGTGTGTGAGGTAGATGTCGTTTCTCCAACGCGCGACAACGGGGTAAGGTTTAATGCGGGTGTGATTGTGTTTCTCGAAAAAGCTTAGGAATGCTTCCCGCATTTCTGGCAGGCTGAAGCTGCGTTTTGTGGCTGGGTTACCTATGAAGGTGTAGTAACCGCATTCGTCTGAGCTTGATTCTCCGCAGGTTTCCATGGCAGCGTTCTGGGTCCAAAAATATTCTCCGCACTTTGGGCAGAGCTTTCTCATGAAACCTTCTTGCTTAAAGAACGGTAAGGCGTAATCTTCGGCTGAAAATCGTTTCGACATATGAACACACCATCGTAACCGTAATGCTTTTGTTGCTTGTTGGTGGGTTTACGAACTCCACGAATTTAAATCATTATGCAATTGTTGGCATTGTCTCCTGCGCAAATCTTCCCTCTTTTAGAAATTTACGTTTCTAGACCCTGTTTTACAGAGGTCAAGAATCAAACAAGCATGCACCTTTTCTACTTTGTGAATAAGTGGAATAAAAAGTGCCTCAAAAGTGATTTAATTTTGAGGTGAATAGCTACGCATAAACTGTGTTTTGGGCGATTATTTTAGGTTGTTGTTCTATTCTAGCGGCGTTACTTTGTAGTACGTTGAGTGTTCCGAGCTTTCCCAGGCTAAGTTGTCTTTCTCGCATGAAGGTTCGTACTGACGCATGCTTGATTTGTACTATGTCGCCTACGGCGGCGAAGTTTGCTTTTTCACCCCAGAGGCAGAGCTTGACTTTTCCAGTCTCATCAGCTATCCAGACGTTGGTAAGCATAACGTTGTTTCCATAATGTGTATGGATTAGTTGGGGTTTTTGGATCTCCAGAACTTCTGCCTCTACGTTAACCTTTTTCATTCCATGTCGCAAGTTTTGGATTAACATTGAATGGGTTGTGAGGTTTTGTTTAGCTACTTGTTTGCGTATTTTGTCAGTATCCATCCAGCTTTCAAAACATATGTTCTTTCTAAAGAGAAAGGTTTCAACAACTCGGAACTGCACCACCACGATATTGCCTTTTGTGATTAGAAAGATAGCTTGGTCATTTATGATGCCGCGGTATTCAACCGCTAGGTCCCCACAGACGGATTTTCCAAATCCTCTTGCCGAAACTAAAGCTTGGTAGAGTTCCGAAAGGTAAACGCCATGTTTTACCGAAAGAAACGCGAGTTGCTCAATTATAATTGGTTCTTTATAGTTCAAAGTTCTCTCTTCCATATTTTGTTTGCCAGAACATTCTTGAAAAAGTCAAGTTAGCATGGAACAGGGTTGCCTCTCTCTTGAAAAATTCCGACAATCATATGCTAGAGCAATGTTGAGTATATAGGGATAGTAGCCTAAGAAAAGGCGTTTCTCCATGCAGTTTGGATGTTTGAAGAAAAACATCGAATCGGATTAGAACTAACAACAATTTACATGATTTCGTCGGCGTGCACTAATCTAGAGCGAAGCCTTAGAATGCCATTCCTCAATCATCTTTACTGGTGCTTCACCATGCTTTTCGAGTCCATAGCGCCTAAGCGGCTTAGTCAAGTGCCTCTGCGAACGCGTTGAAGTCACATAAAGCCCAGTTTTCAACTCACGTTCCAAGGGCATCTCAACTTTCGTGATGTCGCCAAACCGTGCTTTGCATTTTTCACATCTGAAACCCTGACCTTTCCCCATAGACTTCAACCGTTTACCACATTTTGGACAAGCAGGATTCTGATGCAACAATTTCGGGGCCAACTTTAGAATGTTGATTTTCTCAAGATTAATCGTTAAAGGCTTTCCTTGAGATGGCTTGCGCACGGCGCCATAAACCTCAACATTGTCGCCCATGATGAGTTCTCTTGCCACTTTTCGGAGAGCACCTGTAGGTTCATAGGCTGCGCAGTCAACTGCTTCTGTGTCGTCTTTGATGGCGAAAATCACGTGACGCAAAGGAATTATCTCTGGGTTCCGAGACACTACCCCTTTTGCGATGATTGTGCTGTAAGGCTGAATCTGGTTCAACGCTGCTATTTGCGTGAGATGTGCGTCTGTGCCTTGGTTCGAACGGAAAATTACCCATCTTTCAACGGGCTCAAAGGGTTTCACCATGCTGAAGGCTTTTTTGACTATTTCAGGGGTTTCGCCTCTTATACCGAAGAGAATTGGGTCTGGACCTCTTGGCGTTATTATTACTCTATTTTTTTCCGTGTCCACGTTGTTAAAAGTGAGCGGTTGCAGGGTTTCGTCCATTTTGAAGATTGACTCGTCATCCACTCTTCGTTTTGTTCCCCAGTTTTCTGGAGTGCGATAAGCGATTAGCTCGTATGTGTGGTCTTCTTTGAGGTTTTCGCCGATGGCTGCTAATGCTCCGATGATTCCGCGTTGCGTGTTGTAGCCTAGTGCTTCGCCTCCAAACTTGCGGATCAGCTGTATGGCTTCCTTCAAAGTTACAATGTCCGTGATGGCTTTTTTGGCGAATGTTGTGATTTCTGTTGGGACTTCAGGTGTTTTGAGGAAAACTATTCCTGGATCTGTGCCTTTCCAGTTAAGGTCTGAATGCTCCTCAACCAAGCGTACCGTGTGCTCTTTTATTTGTGCTTCAAGATTTTCAGGGTATTCGATTCTTAGGCATAATGCGCCGTTGCCTCTGGTCTTCCATGGCACGTTAGGGTTGAGCCTGACCAAACTCGGGTAATCCAAGAACGTCATGCCTAACTTTTCCAGTTCATCCACGAGAAGTGCGGCAACGTACGTGGTGCAGCCTTTCCTTGTTGAGTCTGTGTCGTCGAATCCTATGTGCATTCGCTGCTTGTTACTTGACGGCAACTTGTTCCCTGCAGGTTTAGAGTTTAAGTTGCGCAGGGTAAAAAGATTGTTAAAAATAGCGGCCTTTTGCGTCGTTAAACTGTTAATAACGTGCTTTCTTCTTCAGCTGGCGCCATTTCATTTTCTGTGACGATGACAGTCAGTTTCGAGTGGACTCTGCTGATTTGGAGTTTATGGTTTATTATGTACGTGAGCTTGTCCGTGGTGTCCGCTTTGACGCGTGCAATTATATCGTATATTCCCAAAAGGTTGAACGCTTCTTGGACGCCTTCAATTTTCTTCAAGGCTTTCAGCACATCGGCTTCAGCGCCTATTTCGGTGTTTAAAAGGACGTAAGCCATGGGCAAATTCCTAAACCTCCTTTTTTTGGATTGTGGTTGGAATCAGAGGTTTCAGAGCATCCGCTGCAGGTTCAGTTAAACTAAAAGGACATTCTGATCGACAAACCTCTTCATCCAACCTATAAAAAATGTTCATGCATCCATCGTTCGCTTGAGTGGCTGATTCCGCAAGCTGTGCATTGGAACCCAACCAAAGGAATTTTACGAGTATTTTTTTCGTTTTCTCATTGCCTCCGGATGCACATTTAATAATAATTGGGTTCGAAAAATAAGACTATGTGACTGTATCGTAGCAGTCACAGTTACAATCCAGTTTGCCTTTTCAGAGTTGCCAAGTAGGAAGTTAAGCTTTCTATACATTGTATTTCTCGTCCAAGCAAGGATGAGAGTGCATGCCAGAAAGTGAGGTTTGGTTTTATTTTTGCATATTCCAAGTTCTGTTTTAAGCGGTTGGTTCCTTCTTTTCCTCGTCTGTCAAAATCCAACAGGAGAATGACTTCTGGCGCTCTGGTTTTCTCTATATCGTGCAGGGCTTCGGTGAAGGATTTGCCGCCTGTTTTGACCGTTATTATCGGTCCTGTGATGCCGAGATTGCGAAGAGCTTCCATGTCTTTCTTTCCTTCCACAATCACTGGCGTTCCTTTTGCTGATTCTTCGGCTAGTGCGTTTAGGATTTGGAGGATTTTTTCTTCTTTCTCTTTCAAGCGTGTTGACAAATAGGGTTTTACCTTGTGATTTTGGCTTTGCGTATGGTTTCGAGGCAATCTTTGGCTTCTGTGTTGTTGTCGAAGTATTTTCTGACTGGTTCGAGTATGTTGACAAGTTGTTCTGCGACGCCGTTTTTGAGGTCTTGCGGGTGAAGTTTGCCTTCGGTGTAGGCTGTGGCGAGTTCGTTGAAGTTTTGGAATTGCACTGTGCCGCCGAATTTTGCTGGGCGTTCTATGGTGAAGACGGGTTTTTCTCGGAAGATAATGTATTTGCAGATGTCTAAGATGGGGTTGAATTGGACGGTTTTTTCGGGGCAGAATGCTTTGGCCATTTTCTGTTTGATTTCGGCTGGTGTGTCGTAGATGAATATGCAGGTTTCGGGTTTGCTCTTGCTCATTTTTGCGCTGGCTACGGCTTCTTTTTCTTGTCCTTCTGGGATTGGCCAGACTTTGGGTTTTTCTAAGCCTTGCAGTAGGTGGTGGTGGACGCAGACGGGTTTCCAGTAGCCGATTTTTTCTCCTATTTCGCGTGCTACGACGTTGGCTTTGCGTTGGTCCATGCCGAGCTGGCAGATTTTTACGTTCAGGTGGAATATGTCGGCTACTTGCATGGGTGTGTAGAGGTAGTCTGAAACGTAGTGGGCTTCGGTTTCTTTTCTTCCGGCAATTTCAAGAGTTCGCGTTGTTCGGGCAATTGTTAGGTTTTTGGCGATTTTCACCGTCTTCGCCCAAAATTCAATGTCGTCGTAGAGCTCGTCGGAATAGATGAATTCGACTTTGTCAGCTGGTACACCTAGAGCAATCCATGAATGGCGGAACAGATCTGCAGCTTTCCTAATCAGCGCCAAATCTCCACCGAGCTTGTTGTTTAACCAAGCGTGCCAAGTTGACAAGTACGCTTTGAAGTGCACGCCTGCTTCGACGAAGTCTTTCATTTTGTAGGCGCATATAACGCCAGTTCCCAAGTGGACAAGTCCTGACGGTTCAAAACCGTTGTACGCGATTGGGTGCGCTTCGGTTTCCAGCAGTTTCCTGAGGTCTTGGGGGGTTAAGACTTCTTCGGTTGGTGGTCTGCAGATTAATTCGATTTTTTTTTCTATGTCCAAAGGTACCAGCCTGTTTGTTGCTAGCCTTAATTGTGTGTTAGACTTAAAAATATAGTTCGCGCTGCTCATTGCATTATTTTCGTTTAGTCTCTGGTTCTTATTAGTTGCAAGCGTTATCATGAAAGGTGACCTCTGAATGGACCCTATGGTTTTGCCTACCCCCGCCCCTACCCGTTTCTGCAGAGTTTGACTGTTAGATAGCAAACGTGATGGTTTTCCTATGCATTGGGCTTTTGCAGAATAGCCCCTAAACAGAATCAGTTTATCTTTTTCGCATTCACCTCCCCTGAACTTCATGTAAGTCGATGCACTCCTGTGAAAAAACCAGAAAACATTCTATACTTAAGAACCCTCACGAAATTTACCAAGAAATTTACAAATTTACCAGCATTCCAACATAAAATTAACCTAACAAAACCCGACCTCTGATAGGACCCTATCGTTTTGACCTACCCCCTATAGGTTTCTGCATGCTATTTCTATTAGGCACCAAATATGTTCGTGTTTTTCTGTGCGGAAGGCTGCACCCTACCCCCCTCCCCCTCTGCTGCATAGATTGACTATTAGGCTCCAAATATGTTCGTTGATTGCGTTTTGCTCTCAGGTCATCTTTTCTCCTCTGCAGCCATAGACTCGAAAAAGCAGATTGTTTGCTTTAGCTTTCAGGCGGGTTTCTTTGTTTGTGCGATTTTGGTTTTTCTTTTTGTGAAACGTATCAGGTATTTTTGTTCGTTTAGGGTTTTGGTGGGGCTGTCGATAATTTGAGTCGGTTTCATCCTGATTACGATTACCCGTTAATTGTGGTTACTATTTGCCGTGAGTGTCGTAGCTGGATAAACACTATGTAGCTTTTTTATTAGTTGTTATTGCCTTATGGCTGATGTTTTCTAATATTTTTATTTCCTATAAGGTCAAATGTTAGAATATACGTTCATATAATTTATACTTGAAAATTAATAGTAACTGGATAATTTCAAATGGGGAAAATGTAGTGGGTAATCAAAAAAATTCGGAATTATCAGGTAAAGCACCTACTCCAACCCCCATTGAGATGAAAGTTGGTAACTCTATTTTTCTTAAAATTAAGAACAATATGACGTTAATTAAATTCGTAGGTTCTGATACTCACTATTCTTTATTCACTTATGATTCTACAATTGATATGCATTTTACTAATGAGCGGGCAGTCGGGAAGGAAAAACATACTCCAATTGTTAAGATGCAAGTTGATTGGAATTTTCTTTTAAGCAAGATAGCTTATGATTTTGCTGCTAATGCGAACTCGATTTTAAAGAGAGCTGACCTCAGTGACCCTGAAGTTTCAAATATTGAAGTCGAATCGATTTCCTCTGATATGCTTAAGCTGCTTCTTGACTATCCTTTAAAACATAAGCGATGGAATGTTAATGATGATTTCTTCAAAAGACTTGAAGATTCACTTAATTATTCTAAGCTTAATGACCTGATTGGGAAAGGAACTACGCTAGGTTGGTCTTCTGAGGGTAATATTATTATTAGTGACGGAAAACAATGCTTGATTCTCAACGCTGACAAATTTCTTAAAATCCTGATGAAAAATATTGAGCTTTCCATTAGAAAATTAGAAGTAAGCTACTACACTTTAGGAACTTTAGCTTGGTTAATTAAACTAAATTTGCTAAAAATTAATCGAATCGTAGTTAGCCACCTAACACAAGCAATTAATAAGTCAAATAATCGAAAAAAGTAATTCTTACGCGCGCGAGGCAATCGTATTCAGCGGCTGTATAATTCGATTCGTTCGAGGCGGAGCGAAGCGACGCCGAGACTTCACTGGATAGTTACTGAAAAAACATATGCTGGAGTTAGGCGTACTTTAGTATGTTAACTCAGTAATTCGAAGTCCACTCCAAAAGCATTACATACTTTCTTGAATTTCTCAAGATTTTCAGGAATTTTGAGGACATTTTGGTACATGTGTATCATGGTCTCCAAATAGGTAATAATGTCATCCCTGTTAGTGGTCGAGAAAACACTTTCAATAATCTGGTCTACATTCAAGCCACTATATCTCGGGTCTATTCCAGAGAAAGTCTTCGCCCACCCGTATTGAGCAAATCCTACCGAGCGAACGAAGTTTTTGACCTTAAGAATTGCGTTCGGGCTTACGTTCGCTCCTTCTTTCCTTCTTTCGCAATATTCATACCAAATGTTCCTGAGCAACTTTATTCTCTCAACTGTCAGGTTGGTGACAAGGTGGGAAACTGAATGCGCTTGGCTGTGACAATTGGGGCATAATGGAGCCAAGTTATCTGGGTCATTGTTAGATGGATTTTCATCGATATGATGTAGTACCACAAAAGGAATCTGACAAACACAGCAACGGTTGTTGCACTTGGCGAGAGTCTCTAACCTCAGTTTTTCTGGAACGGCAATTCTTGCGGAACTCAAGGGTATTTCCTCAAATTGAATATATTATTTTTGATTTTTAGATAAAATTTTCGTACTGTTTCTGTAGATTTGTACGGTGAGCGGTTCAGAGCGAAGCGACGAGAGCGACCATACAGGTTTAGGCAACGTTTGAAGCATTGATGGTCAACTTAAATCAAAGCATTCAGGGTATCCTTTGATTAGTCTATTGGTATCCCGACCGTCAATAATTCCATAAATAATAGTCCTATCCTCCAACACTGACTTGGCAATTGCAAACTGCTTCATTTGGTCTAAAACGCTTTCATCAATTTGCCCCCAGTACTGGACAAGAAAGATGTCGGCTGGTGATTTGAAAAGCCTTTGAATTTGGTCTCCTCTTTTGCCCATTTTCTTTGGGTTAAGTATTCCCTGAGTTCCCCTTCCTTTTAGTCCAAACGCTACGTTCTTTCTCACACCGCTCAGTTTTAGTTGAAGGTTTGTAGAAAATAGGTCATTTGGTTCTCCACCCCAATCTTGGAAATTTCCAGGTTCACCTAATATTTTTTGTAGTCCTTCTTTGATTTTATTTTCATAAATTGGGGTGGTTTCTTTGTCTGCCTTAACTCCTCTTATCTTAGCAAAAGTGTCTATTTCATCAACCGTAATTTGTTTGGCTTTTGCCAATCGTTTAGGTAAACAAACTTTTACTTGAACCCCTGTTATCTTGGGGTTAACCTTGGTGTGGAACTTTGCTAGAGCCTGTTTGTTTTCTGCAAGTCTCAGAACTTTATCCTTACATTGAGTATAAAAGGGGTCTTTTTCATAGGCAGTGTCGCCGTCAAGTTTCGTTTGGTTTACAATCCCTAATCCAGCTAAGCGACCTCCTTCTTGTAAAACTCTTATTCTATTGAGATGCGTCAAGGGAATTAGTTCAGTTACGGTTTTCACTTTCTTTTTGCCTTTGTAAATAGCTTTAAACACTTTTCTGCGGTCTTTTGACCTAACTAATTCCTTCGCTGCAAATGCAATTTGGTCTTCAGAATTTGACCTTGGGTCTGTCGTATGTTTTGGCATTATTGTTCGGCTGGGTTTTTCTTTATTTTCTTTATTGGCAACATTTTCCTTACTGTGCTTGAGTCGATTCCGAGTGCTTGACCTATTTCCTCAGATGTTGCTCCTGATTTTATTAGTTGCAGAATTAGAAGTCTCTTAATATCTTCTAGTTTCGTCAAAACAGGGTCTTTCTCACTCATTCGGGTCACCAATCACTTAGTTCGTTTAATATTTTCTTCGCTTGGCTTTTGTTTTTCCTTACGAACTGGTTTTGGTTGTTTTGCTTCCTTCTTAGCCTCGCTCTTTACTTTAGCGACATAGTTTGAGGTTGTTCCTAAAATCTCGGCTATTTCTTGGTTTTGGATTCCCAAATCTGCAAGGAGAATAATTTTTTCTTCTTTTGATTCTTGTTTGAATGCGCTTAACATTGTTACTTTTATTAACGTGTTTAATTTTTGAACCAGAATTTCAGTTTGGCTCAATTCTCTTTACCTCATTTGGACTTTGTTCTTTTAACGCTTCTGATTGTTTAGTTGAAGTTTTTGGTTTCTTGTTGCTTTTTATTTGGCTAACTGAATGAGCTGATTTACTTCCAGTAATTATGGCGATAAGTTCATTAGATAACCCCATTTTATCGAGAACAGCTATTTTTTCTTCAATGGTACTTTTTCCTTGGAAAATGGCTTCTTTCCCTATACTGATAGCTGTTACTTTTGTAAGAGTATCAATACTTTCGTTGAGAATCTTTAATTGTCTTGTCAAGTCTTTAGTTTCTTTGCTCAATTTTGATTCCTTTACAAGACACTATCGCGTTTCTTAGTATAAATAATTTAAGAAGTTGGCAATAATATTTGCGCTGTTTTTCCCTTGCTCTCGGTCAGTTTTGAGAAAAAAGGGTGTTATTTTCGTTTTTTGAATAGTTTTACTCCGTCCATGTCGGTGACGTATTGGAATCCTCCTTCGATTAGGCTCATGGCTTCTTCTTTTGTGGTGGCAAGAAAATAGAAGCTGTTTTTTTAACGGGCTGGATTGTTTCCCATGTAACCTAACACTATAGCTTCACTGTGGGGCGAGGCGCCTCTCTAAGCTAAGCTCTCTCTGGCATGGGATTTTTAGCCCGCGTGTCTCGCCATGTTGCACGTTTTGGTAAGAGCTAATGTTCACGGGTGCAAGGTTTGTGTGACTTGCTCCTCTGTTAGTTCCGTCATACGTGCTTGCTCTTTCTGGTTGAGACAATTACAAGTAAGGCAAGGGGAGTTATTTGTTTATTTCCTCTCCTGTAGATTTTTATTCCTTCCATTGTGTCTACGAGTTGGAATCCTGTTTCGATTAATTTTATGGCTTCTTGCAGATATCAGATATTCAAAGAACAGCCCTGAAAATCAGGTGGCGTCTGGGTACAAACCGCTGCGGAGGGCCGGGGCTGGGATTTGAACCCAGGCAAAAGGCTCCACAGGCCTCTAGGCTACCAAGCTACCTCACCTCGGCCACTTTTCGGTGATTTCGACTACTTTTCCCCGTTACTGATAGCTCGGTTATTACTCATTTTCTTTTTTTCAGGAATATTAAGTTGTCCTTTTGACAACGTATTCGAACCTACTTCCAAACGCCTTTTTATCTCTTTCTTAAGGAGCTATCTTGAAAAATTGAAATCAGTTATTTGACTTGAGGCGGCATATCCTGCGAAGATTGTCAAAAATAACCTTATCGTATGTTTGATTTGTTTCAATATGAGAAGCAATTTCTTCAAAGGGTTCAACGATCTCGAAGAGAACCTCAGCGCCACTCATATTACATATGATATTGCAGAAGCCCTCTGAAAGATATCCTCCTTCATAAAGCTGCAACATTCGTTGAAAATACCGAAGTACCGTTTGGCGAGCCCTGTTTAATGGAATAACTGAAATGTCCTTAAATTTATAGCGCTCTTCAAACTCGCTTTTGTAAGATTCTTTGTATTCTCTTTTCCAGTTCTTCAACGTCTGCAGCGCCTCTAGCATTGCATCATTAGAAAACTCTCTTAGAAGGTCAAGGAGTAACTGAACTTGCACTGCTGCTAGAGTTGCTTTTATTGCTTTCCTGTTTTCTTTCGTAGCCCAAAGAGCTACAAAAGCAGCGACAGCTGCTGCAACAGCTGCAACCAATATTCCGATTTCTGCTAACATAGTTAACGCAGTTTTCTATTATCTCTTATGTCTTAAATAATTATCTTTTTTGAACATAAAATACCGCCTGTGAAACCCGCTGAATTCATAATACTCCGCATTGCTCAATGGGCAGGTGGATCGGCAGCCACTCAATAATGGAGATACATTGCGTACCATAAGTCAAATGCAGTTATAGATCCGACAAAAAAGGGAAAAGGTTACGGTAGCTGTAAAATGAACCAAAATACCTCACCTCGGCCACGTTTCATGTTGATTTTCCCCAACCTCGACCAGCGGAAGATTTTTCCGCCGCCGTTGTATTCGCCGGTCACGTATTCAAAGCCTGTTTCTACTAATCTGCAGGCTTCTTGGACGTTGTGTGCAACGTGGGTTAAGAAGTTGTCGTTTCACTCTTTGAAAAGTTTTTCGTAAGTATGTACCTCAAACCAGAGAATCGCGGCTCGTAAAAATCCCAATCGTGAAAAGCGTTGCAGGCACCGACTTGGCGGTTGTTTCCGAATCTGAGAAGTGCATTTACCGAGAAATTGAGGAAACAACAAAGAAAGAACTTATCAGCAAACGAGGTGGATGGTAGTTTTTCCTCGCACATGATTAGGTCTGAAATGCGCTCCGCTTAAATCCAGACTACGATGTGCGCACTCAATGGCTTCTCCTACGTTAGACAATTGAAATAGGCAAAAACCGCTCTGCCTTTCAGCGTCAAGACGGCTACTCTCACTTTTTTGCGCCCTTAGGCGGAAGATTGCCGGTTCTCATTTGTTTCTTTTTTTGTTCTTTATCTCGCTGCATTTTCTTTTGACGCTCAAAATCCGTATTCTTCTGTTTCCTCTTTGAAACGCTCATGTATCCAACCTTAACAAGGAACAAGACAGTACATATTCTAAAACGTTGCCCTTTTTTGCTCTAACAGAGGATTACAAAGAAGCATGCGCCGTCCTTTTGAGCAACATAAGCAGAACACTTCTCCAACCTTTGACGTCTCCAAAAAAGAGAAAGGTTTCGAGAGAAATCCACAAACGGTCGAGGCTACCTCACCTCTGCTGCCATTCCTTTTTTGATTTGTTTTTCGATTGGTTTATTTGTTTCGTTTCGCTTTTCGCTTTCTTTTTCGCTTTGTTTTTTATTTTGATTGTCCCTCCTGCACTATCAAGCTGTCCCGCGCCCTTATCCGTTTTGCCTCCCGCATCCTCGATTTGTGTGAAATGCGCTCCGCTTAAATCCAGACTACGATGTGCGCACTCAATGGCTTCTCCTACGTTAGACACTTGTAAGAGACAAAAACACCGCTCTATGCTGATAAAGACAGATTAAACAAGACTAAGAAATTATACAGTGCTATCGAGAAATGGTACTTGGATTATCTAAAGACGGAAAGAAGCAAAGACCAGCTTTACGAGTTTGATCAGAGATTCCCTAATTCTGGGATATCTAACACTAAGAAGATTGATCTTATTCTTTGGCAAACGAGGAGCTAAAAAGAAAGGATAATCCAAAATAGAACCTTTGAGCTAGTAAACGAAGTAGGCTGGGAGTTATGCCTGTGGAAAGCAGAACTAAAGGCACCATGATTCTTCGCTCCAAAGGGCGCTTCTACAAAGTCCTCAAACAGAGAAGCAGCTCAAAACCTCGGAAGACCAGACAAAGCAGTCTCACCAACTTACTTCAACACTTAATTTAGGGACAAACCAGCGCGCTCGACGGCAGCGTGCACGCATAAGGGTTTTTTTGTTGTTGGGGTGTTGAAGCTATTCTTAGAGAATCTTAGAACCATGCTAAGACACCTGCAATAGTAGTGCAAGCCAGATATTTATGTGCTGTTCGGTTGAATAGACTACGTCCACGGGGTAGATGCCTTTCGCTGCGGTTGAGTTGACCATTAAGGTTAGAGTCGATGACGCTTTTCCACCAGCAGTAAGCGTGACGCTTGCAGGGCTAAATGCCACTGTTACACCAGAAGGCAACTGCATACAATCCAAGGATCCTTCGCCCACAAAATCGACCAGCGAGGTTACTGTAACCGTGACAGTTTTGCTGCTGCCCTGCTTGATGATTACGGCACTTGGGTTAGTTGATGCGTACAAGGGCAGGTGCACTGGGAAAGCCTCCATGTTGATAACAACGGTTTTCCTGCCTCCCATAACTCCACGATTTATGGAATTGCCCACGCGACCCGTTGTATAGCCATCCTTAGTATAAATAGCCTCATAATCACCTTCAGGCAGACCAGCGAAAGTTAACTCACCGTTCTCTCCGATTAACCCGGTCTTAAACATCTCATCAGGACCCAACATAGTCACAGTCACACCAGCCACATTTGATTGGAAAACCATGGTTCCCATAAACGGCACGTTCTCGTTAGCGAATAATGCGTAAAAAACAACAGTTCCAGCGATCGAAACGGCTACTATTACCATGATTGCAATCATTTTTTTCTTATTCAACTGCAGCCCCTCCATTAGACCTCTGGTGATCAGTGAAATGCGCCCAGCATTTAAGTAAATCGATCGATAGTAGCGCGCGACTAGCTAGCGTCGGCTATGTTTTAGTATGAGATTGCTCATATTCTTGAATGGTATATCAAAATTGGCGTAAAACCAAAAAAATATTGTGTCTACGGGAGACGTCGTCACTATAGCTGAAAATACCTCACCTCGGCCACTTTTCCATGTTCTTCTTTGAACACGCACGTTTGCGCCCTTTGAACTCTGAACCTGTAACCTCCGTCTCCCAATAGAAACCTTCCAAGAAAGGAGTCAGTGGCATAAACCACAAAAGACGAATGCAAACAATGACAATGAACTCAATTATTTAGGCAACAAAATTCTTATAATAGGTACCTTCATTTCCATAGAATGCCCGAACCGGTGTACACTTTTCTAAGCGCCAAAAGCAGGATTTGATGATTCAGTTCTGGGCAAGTTAATGGAGTCGAAAAAATGAGTATTGCAAAAGAAGCCCCTGAAACGCAGCAGCACCTAGTTGAGAAGTGCCCAGAATGCGCAAGCAATACTCTTGTTCACGATTACGACACTGGCGAAACCATCTGCGGCGCCTGCGGTCTAGTTTTATATCAGCAGATGCTAGATAAGGGACCAGAGTGGCGGGCTTTTACTCAGCAAGAGAAAGCCTCAAGGAGCCGCGTCGGAGTCCCAACTTCCTATTCAGTTCATGATAAAGGGTTATCCACAGCCATCAGCCAAGTTGACAGAGATTCATATGGAAGAAAATTGCCCCTTGCAACTAGGCTGCTAATGTGGCGTCTTAGGAAATGGCAAATTCGCAGTCGAGTGCACTCATCGGTTGACAGAAACCTCGCTCAAGCCATGGGTGAACTTGACCGTTTAACTGGCAAAGTTTACGTCTCACCGCCAATCAAAGAAAAAGCAGCGGTTATCTACCGTAAAGCTTTAGACAAAGGCTTAGTCCGGGGAAGGTCAATCAACGCGATTGCCGCAGCTTCGCTTTATGCTGCTTGCCGAAAAAGTGGAACACCTAGAACCCTTCGCGAAATCGCTGAGGCAAGTCTTGTTGATAAGAAAGATGTGGCACGCTGCTATAGACTGCTGCTGCAAGAGCTCAATGTTCATATGCCTGTTGCTGAACCGTTGACGTACGTTTCAAAAATTGCAGAAAAAAATGGGATATCGGGCAAAGCACAGGGCGCAGCTATTGCAATACTTAGGGAGGCTAGACGAACTAGAGTTTCGGCTGGAAAAGACCCGATGGGCTTAGCTGCAGCTGCTCTCTACATAGCTTGTTTGCAGCATAACGAAAGGAAAACACAAAAAGACATCGCAGAAGCAGCTGGAGTCACCGAAGTCACAATTAGAAACAGATACAAGACACTAAAGAAGCAGCTAAACCTCGAAGTACCCGACTAAATAGCCTATTTAGCTTTCTTTTTTTTCTATGTTCTTTCTCAGGATTTTCAGGAGAACCAGCCGCTATACTCTATACGATCCGTTGACTGCACACACTTCTTTAAAATCTTGATTTCTTGAGTTCCCCTTCAGAAGGTACCGCTAAAATTCGACAAGAGAGAGAAATTCGCATAGTTGCAGATTGGACAAAAAATGGGAAGGGTTTCCTAGAGAAGAGAATCCGCAAAAGAACATAGCTACCTCACCTCGGCCACGCTTGACTGGATACACTTCACCAATTGGCGGTGCTTGTTTTCTCCGTCATTTTCGTTTCCCATAGAATATTAACATATCTTTTTGGCAGACGTATTCTAACTCTACCATCAATAGTCCTTGGTGTTTCTCGCTAGGAATTCGTCGTTTTTTTTTGTTTCAAGTTCTCTTCAGCCTAAGAAAGAAAATGTCAGGCGTCAAACAATTCAGCTGGGGGCATCTTAGTTTCCAGATTCTGTCAATAAACGGGCGCTTTGCGCTTTCTCTATGTACCTCTTGAGTTCTCTGTTTTTGATGATTTTGTGGCTGTTCTAGGTCTTTCTTTTGCTCCGTCGAAGGTCTATTGGACGGTGATTATGTGGGTTTACCCAGTTTACTCATGCGTTGCTTTCTTCCTGTTCGGCAAACTGAACATGAGAAACGCGCAGAAAACTACGGCGCAAAGCTATTCCAGTAGTTAACCTCTGCATTTCCCATGCGAAGCATTGTTGTTGCTGCACGACAGTCACAAGTTTATTTATACTTACACAGCAGAAGGAAAACACGCGGAACGAGAAAAGCCAATAGCAAGGTAGAAAGCACCTAACCTTGGCGGATCAACGTTAAACAAGACGCGAACAGTCCCAAAATTCCCACCCTCTCGAAGAGCAAAAGTTTTTACTCCGTTCGCGTCTTGGTAACGAGATCGACCCGCCAAGGAAATTATTTTTAGATATCTGCCAAGCCATTTTTTGGATTCACAAAACATAAATCCACTGAACATGTTGCTGTTTCGGAAGAGTGCAGGAAATGCCGTTCAGCAATTTTTGTCACTATTCTACCTTACGCACAAATCAATTTAATAAGTTAAAGCATACTGTGTTATTGCCGACTCTGAATAGCCGTAAGTAAAGCAGTGTATTGGCGGACCAGCGTTTGACAAGCCGCGAACAACTCGTGCCATCCCCCCACATGGTGGTTTCTTGTCCTCGTCGCGGTTTGAAGAACGTTGGAAGTTCCGTCATTCCACACTTTTAGACGCCAACACTCTTGATCACGTTGGAGTGCATTGACAGAGAGTTCAAACAGCAGAAGCGAAGTTCAGCATGTTTTTCGATGAAAACGCGTTAGGTCCGCCAAACCATTTTTAGGTTAATCAGCTTTCTCAGGCTTTTCTTTTTTACTGATTAATTGTTTCACCAGTGCTGCTAGGAACAGGTCGATTCGTTCTCTTGTTCTGCCAAAATCCACAATCGCCGTCACGGTGGTTACTGGCGTTTCCGCGGAAACATTAACTCGGGTGGTTTTCTCCGTTACCTCTATTGCGTCGATTGAGAGAACTGATCTGTAAGACATTAAGCTCGCTTTTGTTCTTGCTTTTACTCGATGTTCGGCATCATTAGTCTCCTCTATTGACCATTCTATGCTGTTTACTGCCTTCGGAATAGCCTCCCAGACCTTGCTCAAAGGGTAATCCATTTCCACTATTTCTTTTTCTTTCCGCAAGTAAGCCATGTCATCCACGCAGAGTCCCTTGATTAACTTGTATTTAAAATGTTCACACTGCGCAATCTCTTCGAAATGACGGGGGCGCTATGCAGTAATGCGCTTTTTACTTTTTGTCTTCAAGAAGTAAAGGGCAATAGCTAATACGGCAATTACTGCCATTAAGGTTACCACGAGCCACCATTGCATCCACAAAGAGTCAGACTGAGACAGCTCCTGCGGCTTAATCTGCGGTTCTGCAGCGAAATTACTGATACTGACATCATCCAAAACGCTGATTGAATCATGCCCAATGTAGAGTTCGTTTCCTCTCTGTAAGGGTTCAGTTGGGTTTCGCACCCCGGAAGTAACCTTGACGTTTTGTTCTACGCCATTAACGTAGATGTGCATACCTGTGGTGAGGCTGCGGGTAAATACAACGTGATTCCACTGGTTGATAGGAAGGGTTTCTGTGGTTACTATTTCGTTGAGAAGTCCCTGGTTATCGACAATGAAGCCACGGAGGGCTCCAACGGGCACTGAACTATTCACAGGGTCTCCGTTTATTGCGAGTCCCCAGACCCTAGTTGGATACCCAAATGCGCGCAAACATTCAACTACGATGTTGTTGTAGCTCACGTTTTTAAATTCCTTGACATATGTCCATGCATCAATCGTGATTTCACCTTGGAGGTCTAAACTAGGAGAAGCTGCCGTGTAAGCATAGTCGGTTCCGTTGAAACTGAAGGCTTTGCCGAACTTGCCTTCAACAAGTACATGAGAAGATGAAATGTTCCAAGTAGCGGGTCCATATACTGCTGAATTGTTCCCCGTCACGTCTGGTGTAACACCATTTGGGGCAACTTCGTCGAAATGCCACAAGGCAACAGTGCAATTTTGCTTTACAGGTGAAGGGGAAAGTGCGGAAGGCGGAGTACCTGCTCCTAAGTTGATGAGCGGAGCCATCAGCGGATATCTATCAGTATTGTTAGTGCAAATAAGGTATGGCGAGTCGCCTATTCCATCGCTATTAGCATCAGTGCCATTGTAACCGCTCCAGTAGTTACCGCCAGATGGATAGTCATTGTCCCATATCTCGACGACAAAAGATGAACTGATGTAGACCTGTTGGCTGTTGTTAGCAAAGTCATTGTTGTAGAACTCATTGTTGGTTGGATTAGCAAAAAACGGTGTAAAGTATACGCCATATTTGCTTTCAGCTATATGATTTGAAGCGATGATGCTGTTGGAAGCTGCAAAATAAATTCCGCTTTCGCTGTTCCCGGTTATGTTGTTTCCGAAAACCACTGTGTAGGATGAGCCAATACCGATTCCTCGCCCATTATTGCAGATGTAGTTTCCCAACACCTTGTTTGAATAACCATCAATGGCTATCCCGGAGACAGCGTTTTCGGTTATCCTGTTATCAGAGACCGTGATTGATGAACCACCGCAAATTCGAATTCCATCCTTGAGGGTTGCCGTTATGTTGTTTTGAGCGATGAAAGTTGACGAGTGGATTGAGGAAAAGATACCGTAGTAAGTGCCTACTATGTTGTTGTCTGTTATGGTGCATTTGTCTCCATTTACTATGATGCCCGTGGCATGGAAGGCGGCGCTTGAATAATTTAGACTTTTGATTGTGAAACCAGAAAGCGTGACGTTCTCGGCTGCAAGCGTGAATACTGCGCAGGCGCCACGATCAACGCCGCCAGTTCCAATTACCATTGTGCCATTGCTGTCTTCGCCTACGAGTGACAGAGACTTGTCAATCCAAGGATTCTCGTAGTAAGTTCCTTTCTTCACTAGTATGGTGTCACCTTGGGAAGCGTTTCCAATGGCGGCGCCTATAGTGGAATAATCGTCGGGAACAACTATTGTCTCAGGGTTCGCATTAACAAGCTGAATGCGTGTAAACTGTGAAGGTAGGGAGTACACCACGATACCTTGTGCAAGAATCAGCGCTAAAGCAACAATGAGAAGTGTAGCTGAACGCAACTTTTTGCCCGATTCCACTTTTTCTTCACCATAATGCACGTAATGGAAGGGTTCCTATTAGCTCTCCCTCAAGAACAGTACCGTTCTCGCAGAAGAACAAAACAGCAAACGCTGAGGCGTCCATCCATCACTTTAACCGCTCCCTCTCCCCTCTTCCCCTGGTTCTTTGGAGCACTCACCTTTTAGCAGTTCAAAGCAAAAGTGGTGAAACGGAGCGTAACATGAATGAAAAAGAAGTTGCTGTCAGAAGTATACACTGAAGACGACTTACTTGTGGATTTGACATTTCACGATGTTCCCGCGGGCTTGCTCAAAGAATTCGCTTTGCAAGTAGTCAGGCCTTACTATTCAGGGAGCTTAAGCGAGGCGGTGAAAGATTTGATGCAGAAGGCTTTGGCGGAACAGGAGTTTGTTCAGCGTCACATAAGCATGAGGTAAGCCGCGGAAGGCAAAAGTGCATGAATTCCGCGCTGGGTGGAAGCCTTCAGCTCATTGATTTCCATCTTTTATGGATGCACTTTTCAATTTTTGTGGCAAAGCGTGGAAATGACTGTTTGATTCTCATAGGCTAGTTCTTTTCAGCACTATCATGCACGCCCAGAAGAAAGCCGCCCCGAAGCCCACCAGAACCAGCAAGGATATCCATGGAAAAGGTTGCCCTAATGTTGCTGCGCGCAAGCATTGACTTGAGTGCGTAAGAGGCAAAAGAGACAAAACAACTCTGACGGGCTCAGGCAGTTGACTTAAAGAGAAAAAGGTGCCGCTTAGAAAGGTCATCGGCAGTATCACCAGACTCATGAATACACTCATGTCTTGATGTGACTTGGCCAGCAAAGCTACGAGCACACCTAGAAAGGAGAACACGAAGCAGGAGACAACTAGAACCAGTACAAAGAGTGGGCTGATTGCAGGCAAAGGCGAAAACACCAAACACGCAGCCAATAAAGCTGCGGTACTTATCAATCCGCGCACCACACCGATTAGCGTTTTGCCAATGACTATTGAGAAGAAGCTTATCGGCGCCATCAAACATTCGTCAAAGCACTTGTAGAAGAGGCGGTCAACATGGAGTTTCATTCCTGCGGCGTTAAAACTGCTCGTCATTGCCGTGAGAGCAACTATGCCGGGGATGACAAATTGGAGGTAGCTGTAGCCTTCAACGTTGATTCCTCTGCCCAGTCCGTATCCAAAGGCTAAGAGGTAGAGGACAGGAGTTACAAGAGTGGTTGCGAGGGTTTTGAGCCAGTTGCGTTTCAGGAATACTAAATCAACCCATAACATTGAGTATATGTCTTGCATCGTGCGTATCATTAGGCATCACCTACTTTTTGCCCAGTTAACTCCACAAAAATGTCTTCCAAATTTGACTCACGTATAATTATGGTCTTAACATCACGAGGCAGGCTTTGGACGTAGGTTGTCGCTGCATCCCTGTCTGGGAAATATTGATACCGCGTGAACTTGCCTTCCACAAGAGTCTCCACTGTTACCAAGCCGACTTTTTGACGCAGCTCCGTGGGCTTTCCAAGAGCGATTAAGCGTCCATGATGAACTATTCCCACGCGGTGACACAGGGCTTCGGCTTCCTCAATATAGTGAGTTGTCAGGAAAATCGTCGTGCCATCATTGTTGAGACGCCGGATTAGTTCCCACAAGCGACGCCTCGTTTGCACATCTAATCCTACGGTGGGCTCGTCAAGAAAGAGCACTTTGGGTCGATTCATCAAGGACCTGGCGATCATAGCGGCTTTTTTCATACCTCCCGAGAGTTCCTTGACGTTTCGATCTCCATGCCTAGTTAATCCCACGTAATCAAGCAGTTCCACGATGCGACGCCTGCGTTCCGCCCGGTCCATGTGATGCAGTCGGGCGGTGAAATCCATGTTCTCCTTCAACGTCAAATCCTGGTCCAAGCTTAGATGTTGCTGAACTACGCCGATTACTTTTTTTACCTTGTCAGGTTCCTTGGCTACATCGAAGCCTGTTACCCACGCGGACCCTGAAGTTGGCTTAGCTAGGGTGGTGAAAACGCGGATGGTTGTGGTTTTGCCTGCTCCGTTAGGTCCTAGAAAGCCAAAGATTTCGCCGGATTGCACTTTGAGGTTTAGGTTTTCGACGGCGCAGACGTCTTTGTACTTCTTGGTTAATCCTTGGGTTGTGATGACCTCTTCCAAGTCCTGTTCCTCTCAAGTTTATTATAGGGCGGATTATCCAACCATGCCTATAAGCTTTAACAAAAAAAGGTTTTTGAACAAAAAGAAAATTGGAAGACCAAAGGAACCGTTGTCAAAAGGATTTCTTTTTGCGTTTTTTCCTTGTCTTGAAATACAGAACCGCAACTATTACAACTATTATGACTGCTACGATGGCTACGATTATCGGCAGGGGCAAGGGCAACTCTAGTTGAGGCGCTGAAACTGTCCAGAGATTTGTTTCTGTAAGCAGCCAAATTGTTGATCCAGTTTCTGTCGGGTCAAAATATTCTGTCGTATCAAATAGTTCCACAAGTACGCCCGTGGCTTTGTCAATGTAGAAGTTCACTTCTTCCCTTCCGAGGGTAACGTTCGTGGCGTTGTTTACAATTGGGGCGCTAAGTGTAACCACGTTTATGTCTCTTTTGGCACCTGCGTATTCGCGACTTATCGTCTGGTTTATCGTGATTAAGTCACTTCCTGAAGGATGCAAAAGGTCGCCTGCTCCCAGATTGGCATCGAAAAAGCCTTGATAACCATTCATGTAGTACATTGAACCCGTGTCAGTGTCCAAAATGACAAGGGAAGGCAATTCGGTTCCATTTTTGAAACGCCAAATATTAGTAGCCGTCACGTTGAAAGCGGTAACGTCAGACACGGACACTTTGAAGTAATCTGTGTTGTTAATGCCCACCAGCGGGTCTGGAACGGTTAGGCTGGAATTGCTTGAGTTCCAACGAGTAGTTATACTAAAAGTTAAGTAGTCTCCTGCTTTGACGCCGGGCGCCCGAGTTTGAGCAAAAGTTTGCGCGGCTATGCCAAAGCATAATAGGATTAGGAGTGGAATTGCCACAGTCAGTTTCATATTCATAGGAATCACCCCTAATGGTTAACCATAGCTTTTATGGTTTTTCCCAAAACTCTCATCTGTGCACTAAAAACATTAGCAGAGTCGGAATCTGAATATTGATTTGAGCTTCATAAGTTAAATATGATTCTGAATTTGTATGTCAAATGCAGCAACACCATCTATACAGGAGAAAACCTAGTTGTCAAACAACACGAGTAATTCCTCCGAAAACGTTGAAAACGAAGAAAGTTATAAAGAAAAAAGGGCTCGTTCTTCAAACTATGCAGATGAGAAAAATTCTGCAAAGAATGAACTTAGTGGGCTCAGAGGTGACGTTGACGAGTTGTCAGGTGAGGTACAGACAGCAGTAACTGACCTCAGAAAATCTATTATAGACATTCGTTCTGCAGTAAGCGAAATCGAAAACCCGTTTAATCTTCTAAGAACGATTTCAAGTGAGAAAGATGTAGAAAGGCTGGAGGAAGAGAGATTGCCTCCGGGGATCAAATCGTTAATTTTGGGAAAACCAAAAGAAATCGCCAGCGCCAATAAAGAGCTTTCTTCACGAAGGCCGGAACTCCCCGCCCCAACCGAAGTTGAAGCTAAAGAAAGGCTCAACAGGGAAGTTCAATCATTATCTCCGTTGAAACCACCTAAAGCATCTGGGTATTTAGATTGGATTTGGGACCTTTTAGACTCTGGACTGACTGCCGACAATATACAACAGCTTGCTTGTTCCTGCGAGTTAATGAAATATTTGCCAGAACAAACAAACGAGTTTATCTACGCTTTGGCGGTTACAGCTGAAAAAGTTAGGTCAATAGGCTTCACTAAGGGGCATCTACTGCTATATCTGTACAAGGCTGCTGCAATCTCGAAAATCAATATAGGATCGGAGGATGTTGAGGCTCTTATCGCCATAACGGAAGATCAATTGAAGAGGCTGAAATCTGAGAGAGGCCCTTGAATAATGGGTTTCTCCGTAACGCTAAGTCATATGATCATGGTTATAGCCTCTGTGACCTTAGCAAGTGCTTTTTGTGCCTATGCCTTCTACACCGGCAATGTTGTTCAAAACGAGTTGACGCAAAGCATCAGCGACGCCAAAAGCACGACTAGTCTCCAATTGGAGATAGTTTATGCTACAGTGGATAACTCGACAAATCCTGCGCATTTTGTGGTTTACGCCAAAAACGTCGGCAATCTCCCCCTCAATGAGTTCACGTACCTAGACGTTTACGCTGGTGAATACAACAGAGCACAACTTTACACTTACAATATGACGGCTAACTCAGGGAGCGGAAAGTTCAACCTCACAGACGCCAATGGCGATGGCGTTTGGGAGCCACGGGAAACCGCCACTTTGCGCGTTTATCCAACCAGCACAATCACTGGTTCAATCTTCGAAGCAAAAATAGTTCCCTCCAAAGGAATCGGAAGCAGCTATCCCTTTTCAGCCCCAACATTTTGAGGTGACTAAATGGGTTTTTCTGTGACGATTGCTTCGTTTATTGTTCTCATAGGCTTTTTAGCACTATTCACCCCACTTGCTAATACATTTTTTGTGGGTTTCAAAGAACTTTCTTACGCTGCTAACGACTATAATAGCCGTGAAACAGCGCAAAATAATGTTAGACTGCGATTAATCGTCGACGCTGTGAACGCTACGTCATGCAATGCTACGGTGGAGAACATAGGGTCAAAAACAATCTTTTTTAAGAGTTCCGATGGATTCAATTGGAATACCATAATTTTGTCTTATGGAAATAGTTCCCAGTGGCAGTCCTACATGATTGAAGAATATGAAATATTAGAGGTCAAGGTTTCAGGGACCAATACTACCTTCAACCCAAGTACTCATTGTTTCGTGAATTCCGGAGAAGAAGTACGCGTCTCGGTCAGTATTCCAAGCGGAGCGCCGGAAATTTCAGCCCAAGCTGTAGTCTCTGTGACTTTTGCTTCTTATTACGGTGCCACCGCATCAGGGGAGGCTGTCATGGCATAATGGGCGTAGTGTGTTTGGGGATTTCAGAGCTAGATAGGGACCTTGGCGGTGGGATACCAACCCCCAGTCTCATATTGATTGAAGGAGATTATGGCTCTGGAAAAACCATTTTTGTTCAGCAAATAGTTCACGCAATGCTTAAGAATAAATTAAGAGTTTACGTCATGTCCAGCGAATCTACGGTGAAAGAGTATCTTTCAATGATGGAATCCGTTAGGCTTGCCCCTTATAGTTATTACCTTTCCGGGCAATTCAACATTTACCCCCTACATGTTGAAGGCGGAAGATGGAGCAAACTTATGAGTTCCTTCTTCTTAATGGTAACGGCCAACTTTCTTGAGTTGAAAAAACAAAATTATGACGTCGTCATTGTTGACAGTTTGAGCGTTTTAACCGTGAATACACCTTTGTATGAATTCTTGACGTTTATTACCCGAATTAAGAATTTGGTTTCAGATGGTAAGACCGTGATTATCACTTTTCACCCACAATTCCTTCCAGAAGAGTCAATTATGAAACTTAGAGCAAACTCCGATGCTTATTTTGTGCTGAAAAATGGTAGCATCTCGGGGATAGACGTCAAAATACTTCGAATCGTGAAGCTCTGGGGAGTAAGTGGTGAAAGAAAGAGCGCTATCACCCTCGCGATCGACTCGCAAATAGGTCTAAGAGTGATGCCTCTTAGCGGAGTAAAGCTTTAGGAGCACAGACTATGTCGGATAAAAAGAAAATCCTCCAGAAAACCAATCCAAAGGGCATCTTCAAGCTTGGACTGCCAAAAGTGACGGATGAGGAAAATACTTGGTTTTTCAAAAAAACGGTCTGTGAAAACTTAGAAAGTGCGATGATAGAGCACCCACACTTGGCTTCCTACATAAAGAATTTGTCCGAGCCGCCAAAGTACTCGCTGAACCTCGCCTCAGAACATTTCGAAAAGGAAGTCAACGTAGTATACCCTTTAGGATTGGGCATCTACGCCCACATCATGATGGGAGAAGAAATCAGTAGATACAACCTCATAGAACCCGCCAAGCCAGAACGCCACTTACTTGGTGAAATGGAAGCCGCAGTTGCAAGACTTGTGGATGGCAAAGAGTACGGTGAACAAAAAGATAAGATTCTAGCATCTCTTTTCATGCGGGCAATTAAGAGTAAAATGGTAAAAATTCCAAAAGGAATAGACCAAAATATTCTTCTGTACCACTTTTTGAGAGAGAAGATCGGGCATGGTTTTTTAGATGGTTTCTTGGCAGATCCTGGACTTGAGGACATCAGTATTCCAGGCGCAGGGAGCGTCTTCGTTTACCATAACTTGTTCGGTCATTTGGAAACAAGCATGGATGTTTCACAGGATGCGGTCAATGGCCTTCTAAGAAACATAGCAGAAAGACACGGGAAAGTCCTAAGTTATACGCATCCCATAATTGACATTCATTTATCCGACGGCTCAAGACTTAACATAGTTTTTGGTGCGGATATAAGCCTGCGAGGAAGTAATTTTACCATACGCAAGTTTCCTGAGGAACCCATTTCAGTCGCGCAATTAATCAAGTGGCACACGCTTACGGCTGAATTGGCCGCGTACCTATGGATGCTCTTTGAGGTGGGTGTCTCAGCTTTAATCTGCGGGGAAACGGCCTCAGGCAAAACGACAACATTGAATGCCCTCACTTGCTTTATTGATTCTAGCTCAAAGATTATCAGCATTGAAGAAACACCTGAGATCAAACTGTGTCATAAAAACTGGATCAGGGAAGTCACACGGTTGCACACTGGCGTACAAGTTACCATGTTTGATCTGCTGAAGGCTGCGTTGAGGCAGAGACCTGATTATATCATTGTAGGCGAGATTAGAGGTGAAGAGGGTAGGGTGGCATTTCAAGCTGTCGAGACTGGTCATCCGGTGTTGTCAACTATGCATGCGGGTAATCTCGGACAACTTTTTCAAAGACTTACATCTCATCCAATTGACGTGCCAAAAACCCACATCGATGGCTTGAACTTGACTATTTTTCAGGCTAGGATGGAGCGGGGAAAGAAATTCATTCGTAGATGTACATCGATTAGCGAGGTAATAGGTTACGAGCCTGACGAGGGTAGGTTGAATTACTTGCCCACGTTCATGTATGATGGAAATTTGGACAAATTCCGCTTTACAGGTTCTAGTTTTCACCTAGAAAACAGGGTTCTCATGTTCAGAGGGTGGGGAAAAGAAAGATTGCGAGAACTTTATGAGGAGATGCAAGCTAGGGCTGAAATACTCAGTTTTCTTGCAGAAAACTTTCCCTCATACACTGATGTTTGGAAGACCATAGTAGCTGTTCGAAATCTAGGTGTCTGGAGAGTGCATCGTAAAATAAAAGAGATGGAAGTTCCTTGGCTATCGTAAAATCAAAAAAGTTTATTGCAATATTAATTCCGTCCTTGCTTTTTTCCATTTATTATATGCTTAACAGAAAAATTGTTGAAGCCATGCTTAGTTTTGTCATAGGGTTAGTAATTCTATGCGTATTAAAGTATACGGAGAAGAAACGTATCAAATCAAGAATTGACTATGCTCTCACAACAGTCGTTTTCCACATGTACGGTTTATCGCTTGGCGAAACGTCGCCATTAGACTTGGTGAACACAATTGCTGATAGTAATGAATATGGGTTTTACTGCGAAGTTTTCAGGAAAATACGCAACTTGGCCAAAGATTTTGGGTTTGGGGTCACAAATGCAACAGCGCAAATTGCTAAGACCGTCAAGCCTCCCTTTAAGGACATTCTTGTGCGTTGTACAAACATGTTTTCAAGCGTTGAACCTAAAGGATACTTGGAAATGGAGTCTTCAATGCTAATGGAAGAGTATTCGGGATACTATGTGCGAACAGTTAAAACTTTGGAAACTTTAGGGGGAGTATTCACTTCCTTCCAGAGTGTCACTGTTTTTTTGATCATGACTTTGGTGATTATGACGGTTTTCATGATTGATTCAAGCGTAATAGTATTTGGCTACGTGATCGCGGTTTTCGCTAACGTGCTGATGTATTTCCTTTTCAGATCTTCATCACCGAAGGAACAGGTCGTCTACATCGCGAAGTATCCGCCAAAACTGTACTCATGTCTCAAGTGGAGCTTTTTGGCTACTGTGCCCTCTTCCGCTGTTCTTGCCTTTTTCATTTACTCTTCCATGGGACCCCCCTTTGCTTTTATCACGCTTGGTTTAGGCGTAATTGTTCCCGGTGTATTTGGCTACTTATTGGAAAGGTATGTCGCTAATATTGACAAGAACTATCCTACTTTTTTGAAAGCTTTAGGAGAGAATTTAGCTTCTACCTCCGATTTGACGACTTCCCTTTCGTATATTCTTTACATGGAACTTGGGCCCCTACGTGAACCTATTAGAGCGGCTTTGGCGAGGGTGAAGCTGGGAATAGACCAAAGGCAAGCGCTAGAAACACTTTCCGCGGAAGTAGCGTCTTATCAGGTTCATATGAGCAACAAAATATTGCTTGATTCTTTGGGCAGAGGCGCCAACGCCCTTGCAATAGGCAACGCGCTGGGGAGCCGGGTTGTTAAGTTTCTTGAATTCAGAAAGATGCGTGATGTTGTTGCTAATAGTTTTCAGATGATTGTTTTAGTTATACAGCCATTGACTGTTGTTCTTCTAGCGGTCCTTGAAGCTCTTGCCGTTTTCATGTCTCAATATTTGACAGGTTTGCCCTATTTTGGCTTCAGCGCCATGCCTATTGAGGTAATCAAGATTGGTAATGTAATCGTAGTTTTTGTTATGGCCCTTGTTAACGCTTTGACTGTTAAAGCGGTTTCAGCAGGATACTGGGGCACCTTTTTCCTGAATCTTGGAATTCTCCTGATTATAAGCGGCGCTACTTGGATGGCTGCACAAGTATTGATACAAGGCGCTTTAGGCTCAATAACAAGCTTGCAGTTGCCAGTATGATCTCAAAATTTTTCTTTCATCTGTAGTGGAAGTCATTTTCGTAAAATATTTTGCGTTGCTAAAAGGCGTAGATGAGAGGATTTGTGTGTTCATGATTCGAATTTCGGCTTCATATTAAGAATAAATATTTCCAAAAGGTTTATTAAATCTTAATATACAATACTTATTCATAAGTCTAAGTCTAAGTAGTGTAAGTGGTAGAAATGAACAGAGAAAAACCGAACATAAAATGCGTAAAATGTGAATACCGCTGGCATACAAAATCAAAGCTTCAAATGGTGACTTGCCCCTCATGTAACCAAAAAATCCGCAATCCTATTCTAAAGTCACACTTCGTCGAGAAATTTCTGCAGCAGAAACGAGGCATCATAGGCCTAGAAGCTGCTATAGTATTGATAGCATTCGTCATTATTGCCGCCGCGTTCAGCTTTATGGTTGTGAACCAGGGCTTGTTCGCCACAGAGCGAGGCAAAACTGTAATCCAGCAGGGTATACAACAAGCGAGTACACCCCTAATAGTAGATGGAACCATCCTCATGCGAACCACTCCATCAGGCCAAAATGTGGACGTCATCATAATTCCATTAAGAGCCTTTGGAGTAAAATTTGTAGGTGTTGGAAGAAACCAAACACTTGTGTCGCTAAGAGTTGGCGAAAAGGCTTGGGCAAACGTGTACTTGGGCACTCTGCACAAAGGCCATCTGAACGCGACAATTTATAACGCGACCAGCTCAGTGTACGATCCAAATTGGCGAGGAGACAACGGTAACAAGAGCCAAGAATTTGACGATTTCGTTGGCTTTCAACTTGCAAATCAAACTATGGACGGCACCCCGTGTAACATCTATGTAAACGAAACTTACAACATCGGATACAGCAGAGGCCTGACTACTGGGGCTGTCTTTGCTATTGCAAATAACAACCGGGATGAAGCTCTAGATGTTGGCGAGGCGGGTTTTCTGATAATAACGCTCGCGCCTGACGCTGGAGCTCCTGCTAGGACTTCAATATATGTTGAAATAAAACCCGAGGGCAGTGCAACGCTTTCGATTGAACTCTCTATTCCTGTATCAATGCCGCCGAATAGCTACGTGCCATTATCTTAGAAGCAAAAAGAACGCACACAAATTCATAAAGACAAAGGGCGCTTACGACGCCCATCCCGCCGACTTAGAGTGTGTTCTGGCTAACGCGTCAACACTGTTTGAAAGCAGTACAGCAAAGCATGCGATGAGAATCTCCTCAGACCTTTACGCCAACTGGGGGAAGTCATTCTCCTTTTTTCTTTCTATGCGATTACGCATTGCAATGTAGGAAAAGGTTTGAAATTTGTGTTTAATTCTTGAAAGAGCCTCCGAGATTTTGAGTTCCGAATTAATTTCAGTTTTCATAATTTTGCCTGAATCAGAATCGGAACTAAATATTTTCAATCCAAACAATCAGTTCATAATACATTAATATAATATACGCCAAATATTTGGGCATTAGAAATTAAAGAAGGAAAACACAATGAATCGGAAAAAAACTCTAATGAACTTCGCAAAGCAGAAACGCGCCATAGTTGGTTTAGAAGCAGCAATAATTCTCATAGCCTTCGTCATAATTGCCGCTGTCTTTAGCTTCATGGTTATTAACCAAGGGCTTTTCGCAACAGAACAAGGCAAGACTGTAATTCAAGCGGGCATACAACAAGCAAGCACACCTTTAGCAGTGGACGGAACAATATTCGTAAAAACGAATGCCGATGGCACAAACGTAACAGGTTTGCTCATTCCAGTGAAAACCTATGGAGTTAAGTACGTTTCAATGATTACCAACACGACAGTCGTAACCCTTAAAATAGGGGGAAACGCCTGGTCAAACGTGTATGCAGGCGTTAGCGCAACAAATGCAACCGGAGACACTTTCACTACCTTGCTAGGCAACACAACAGTCAACACAGCTAAGCTCTTCGTTCAGAACAGCAACGGTGACCAAGCTTTAGACTCAAGCGAAAAGGGCTATATCGTTATATCCCTAAGCGACACGAATGCG
>Ga0315284_10000469_pt1 | contig 55123 bp, 60 predicted proteins | sample YL17G09_16_MG_FD_203696 | JGI IMG/M metagenome (GOLD analysis project Ga0315284, IMG submission 203696) | Sediment microbial communities from Yellowstone Lake, YNP, Wyoming, USA - YL17G09_16 | ecosystem: Environmental > Aquatic > Freshwater > Lake > Sediment | place: USA: Wyoming | collected...
TCTACAATATCAACGTCGTCGACTATTTCAAAAACGATGTTCTTATTTCCAGGTGCCATTGTATTAATATTAGTTTCAAAGTGTGTCTCTTGTTTAAAATCGGTGAGCATAAAATAGTGTAAGTTATAGTTTATATCTTAATTTATTTAAGTATTTCTAAAATTCAATTTTTTTTTCACTAAGTAAATAAAATGATGAACGTAAACTTCCCTAGAACATTCACAATTACAACGCAGCCGTATTTAGACACGTGTGCCTACAATAATCAGTGTTATAAAAACATTCTTATGGTAAATGTGGTGCCAGAAGGACCGCTAGGTGCGCTTGTTAGAAGGATAAATTTGAAACCTTTGTCTCCCTTTCAAAGAGAAGGGTCTTGTAATCCAATTCAACGCTGCGGTTTAGCTCTAACAAGTCTTCTCAGTTTTTCAAATTCCAATTATAATTACAATCAGCGTTCGTGTGGAAACAATCTAATGACACCAAATGAAATACCAGATTTGTATTCATTTTTAACTTCTAATGGATATCAAATAGATACACAACTAACAAATATGATGAATAATAGTGAAGTCAAACTAACAAATAGTCGGATTGTTTGCTCGGCAACCTATTTCGGCAATAATCAGCCGAATATTGTTTATATGAAGTGATATGAAGTGATATGAAGTGATATGAAATAATATGAAGTGTTCCAAATAAAAATTGAATTGCTTGAAAACCAACTTAATCATTTTATAATATATATTGTAAAATGAGTAATAAACAAAACTTACAGCAACTAGTAGCCGAATATATGGAGCAGTTATCAGACGTAGAGAGGAAGGCGTGTGCTATCGCCAAGGACCATCTCGGTTCGTCGTTTAATATTGTGAAAAGCAATGGCTTCAATGACTGGATAAAAGAACGAGCCAATGAAAAAGCTAAGACTACTAACGTTTCATCTTCTTAAAGTCAGCAAACGACATCTCATAATTCTTATCAACGTGCTTCTTTTCAACCTTCTTTATGAGTAACATATTTGACGTCCGTCCCTCCCACGTATAGCGATTCGCATTTTCTTTCAACAACATTTTTTCCGGTGCCGTTGAAGAATTTACATTAGGTAAATTTGCCTGTATTTGAGGTGGCAAAGGCATAGAACCAGATTGTCTGTTTTTTGACTTCATAATTGCCGTCGTTGTCGGATCATTATTATACGACTTTAACTTGGCGTAAATATCTTTTTCTTTTTCCTTTGGTCCTTGACCTTTTTCAAGTTCTTCCTTTCTTTCCTGTTTCTCTTTTTTCAACTGGTTTTCATCATCTTTTTTTTGTTGCGATCTCTTTAATTCATCTTCAATGTCAATAAACAGTGGTTTACAAAAATATGTCAGTACATATTTACGACCAACTGGCTCCAAATAGCGATATGGTATTGTATTATTACTGAAATATTCAAATGACTTCTTACTACTATTATACCTCATATACACATTGCCTTGAGGTGTAGATTCAAGAACATAATTGTTCATAAATCCAGCCAATTTCTTGTCCAAAACGTGCTGTTTTGCCGCTTCTCTCGTGTCCTCTTCTGAAAAGTTCATACTTAAAAACAATTCATATTCTTTCTTCGTCTCGTCTCTAATCTCCGACAATTCATTAATCAACTCTTGTAAATCATAATCTTCTGGGTCATCTTCATACTCGGCTTCAATATTGTAATATCTTGTTAGTTCTTCAATACCTTCTGGTGTATTTTGTCCGCCTTTGTCAAAAATTGGTTGAATTTTATCTAGTTTAAAATTAGTTTCTTTTAACCCTTTCTCCTTGTCTTTATTAAAAATATTGAGAAGCTCAGTGTATTTTTGTTCTTCTAACAGGTTTTCATCCTCGGTAAAGTAGTATTCGTTCTTAAAAGCCTTAAATTTCTCCAAATATTTGTCTTCAAATTTGGATTCCTTTTGCTCTTTGGGTTTTTCAGCCAGTTCTTTGGCGTCATCTTCTACAAATTCTTTTTCATTCTTATCCGTAGTGTCATCTTCTATTTTCAAAAAATTATTTAGTTCATCATCATTTAAATCATTATCAACATATCTATTATTGTAAATTTCACCAACACGGCGTTCAAAAGCTTCATCTAAAAATTTCACAATATCTTTGAACAATTCACTCATTTTTGCTTGAACTTTCTTATTTGAAAATAAAAAAATGATAAATATCAATCGTAAAGTTGTAATCATATTATAATACATTTATTTGTATTGTAATATTTAAATTCATTTATGTCATTTTGTTATTTTATTAAAAGTTGTTTTTTTGCCTTTAATAACAGTCGCTTTTTTGCTACGCTTAAAAAGCTTTAAACTGTCTTCTTCTTAAGCTCTGTAAATAAATCATCCAATTCTTTTGACAAAATCGGCACTGGAATCAGGTCATATGTTTTTGCCGGATGATCAGGATGGATTCGCACCAAATTCAATTCACGGACACGCTTGCCGTACTTATCCTCCAAAATATACTTGTATGTGTTCAATTGTAGAGCGTAATGCCAGAAATTAGTGTCAGGAATATGTGCTACAAGTGGGTTAAGAGCAAATTTATTCCACGTATTTTCACTCGTAATATCCTTAGAGCGCTTCCAGTCGTAGATGGATAATGTGCCATCAGGGTTCTCATAAATCATATCAATTGAACCGGCAATCTTCGCATCCTCGTGATAGATCATCCACTCGGTACGATACGGCTTCAAGTCAGGATGCTCTTCAACAAATTTCAAGAAGAATTGCCACTCAGGGCCTCTAGTAACAGTATCTTCTTTAGATCTGTAATGCTCTAGTAAGTGTCTATGAGTGTATCCGGGAGGCAACTCAGTATTATTCATAAATATCTCAATTTGCTCGTGTAAATTAGTGCCTGCGTCGGCAACAGACGCTCCAGACGAGAACCAAGACGCCTTGATTTGCTCCGGTGTTTGACCCCAATATTTGTTTTGAGGGTTCCAATTCTTGCCCCTCATTATATTCGCAATCACAGCATCAGCGTCAAACTTGGGAAATAAAGACTTATTCCAAGTGGTGACAGATGTGTATCTGGACCGTAAATCAGTAATAATCTCATATTTATGACCGTGAGCATAGAAGCGAATATGATTATCACGAGTCTCTCTATTGTTAATCTGTAAAGTGGTAGGGGTAGGTGCTGACATTTTAAAAATATGTTATGGTTTATATTCTATTTATATCTTTAAATTAGTATTACAAATTTGTTTCAATTTTTTATAATTTTTCTATTTCTTCTAATTTTAAAACGCGTGCTTTCAAATCTTGAATTTCTTTGATTAGCAGGCCAATGAGTCCAATATAATTCACAGATTGATAGTTTGGACCATCTTTTTCACCGTTTACTAGAAATGGAAATAACTCTTGTAATTCGTGAGCAATTAGCCCAATATCTGTTTTGTTTGTTAATTTATTCGTATATTTAACTGGTTTTAGTCCATCAATTGTATCAGATTCATTCAATGTTTTAACATTGTCTTTAATACGATAGTCAGATGGAGTTCCTGCTGTTATTTGTTGTGTTCCATCTGGAAATTCTATATAACTAGGTGTTATTGTTATTTGAGTTTGAGGTAATACTACATTAAAATATAATAACATATAACCATTCCCTCCAATTGCGCCATTACCATCAAGGCTGCCACCACCACCTCCACCACCACCAAATGTTCCATTGGAAGCGGTTATATATTGTTGAATGTCATCACCATTCCCACCATTCTCATAATGAATAGTAGTTCCTCCAAATGAAATATGTATTCCATTAATAATACCACCATTTCCTCCAATATCATAAATATTATCTACAAATGTTCCATTTTGTCCAGGTTGTCCTGTAGTAGCTGAACCATAACCTGATGTAACTGAAGCACTACCACCACCACCACCATAAATATTTCCAGGAGAATTACCACCTTTTCCAGAAGTAGCTAATCCAGAACCTGAACCAAAATTTATTGTAGATGATGAGGATGATCCAATAATAACTGATAAATTAGTATTACTTAAACCATTACCAGTTACAATACCACCACCACCCCCTCCACCACCACCAGCTGACGTTCCAGGGTTATTAGATCCATTTCCACCCGGACCAACTAAAACATAATTAAATGTTGTGATAATTGGATTCAATATAACAGAATAAGTATCAGGAATTGTAAATTGTACATAATAATATGTTCCATCAGTAGATGTTTGAAGTGCTGGTACATTACTTGGATTTGTAGCAGTTATAGTTATTATATTACCACCTTCTCCGGCTACATTAATTATACCATTAACATTTAAATTAGGACCGGAACCACTAGTTTGACCAACTGGACCTATATTTACATCTCCAGAATTTAAATTTATAATACCATTTGTTCCAGTGGGACCCCAATAAGGGTCTCCGGCATCTCCTGTCGGTCCTTTATCTCCAGTAATTCCTTGAGATCCATCGGGTCCCGTCGTACCTTGATCCCCAGTAGGTCCTGGATCCCCAGTTGGTCCTGGATCCCCAGTTGGTCCTGGATCCCCAGTCGCTCCTTTATCCCCAGTTGGTCCTGGATCCCCAGTCGCTCCTTTATCCCCAGTTGGTCCTGGATCCCCAGTCGCTCCTTTATCCCCAGTTGGTCCTGGATCCCCAGTCGCTCCTTTATCCCCAGTTGGTCCTTGATTACCGGTCGGCCCTTGAGGTCCCGTTCCACCTAATCCAGTTGCTCCTTGGTCTCCTGTTGGTCCCTTATCTCCAGTAATCCCTTGAGGACCATCAGGTCCAGTAACACCTACAACAACACCACTACAAAGACTAGTTCCATCCAAAAAATAAACACATCCAGTATGTAGGATAGAATTTCCACTCATATCAATATGACTTTTGAAAACCTCTTTAGTGCTTTCTTGACCTGAAAATTTGCTAACATTGAGTTGATCATTATTTGAAATAAAACTACGTGTTATATTGCTTGTCGCTGAAAAATTTGTGCCTCCGTATCTTCTAAATGTTGACATTGTGTTTACTATATTAATAGTTTAATAAAATACCAATGAAACTTATTTTATTAACTTAACTTTATGTAAACTTAATTATTATACCTACTATTACTTCTAAGGTCTTTCTTAACAAATTTTACATTATTGCCTTCCAAAAATAGTGGAATATCATTGGGTTTCATTGTATTAATTACTTCATTTTGTGGAATTTCAATTACTTTATTTGTATTCATATTTGGAGTCGTCTCCATCAATGAACTCATTTGGGCTTCCAAAGACATATTTGCCGGAGGCATTCCTAATAAGTGACTAAGTTGTTCATTATTCATTTTAAAATTGTATACCTTACGTTTGTTGTCATTATTTATGTCAACTTGTAATTTCGCATCTTCACCATTATAATCACCCATCCATTTTATTTTACTTTCACTCTTTCTATTGTTGTTTTTTACATAGGTCTCACTTGTTCCAATTGTTTGTACATACACACCTGGAATCTTATCTACATTCATATTTCGTTTAGTGCGGTGTTTTCTTAAATGTTTATGTTTTTTAGTATATTTATGTTGCTTTTTTGTTTGTTTAGCCTTTTTAGCCTTTGTCATTTCTATATAATATAATAAAATAAGATAATTTTGTTTAGGTATTAGGTAATATTGGAAATATAAAATATTACTTTTTGGTATAATGGAGTTACGAATAAGTGACAACTTTGACAACATACCGGAAAACAAGTCGGTAGCAAAACTTGGTTTAACCAAGGATCCCAGTTTAACCAAGGATCCCAGTTTAACCAAGGATCCCAGTTTAACCAGGCAACCTGGTTTAACCAGGCTGCCTATAAAGATTGTTAAACAACCAATACAACCACAAGTACAAACAATAAAACCATCTTTGTCTGGTGTTAAATCGCGAATGGTAAGACCACAAACGCCTGCTCCTAAACCAAAAGTATCCTATGAAGACATTTTAACCAATATGGGTATGTATTTAGAAGATGGTAAATTACGTTTAATTGGTAGTAAACACTCGCAAAATCAATCTGTTCCACTTACAGAGTCAGCACCTTACCAGTCGGTTCAAAAACCTTTACAACAGTCGGTTCAAAAACCTTTACAACAGTCGGTTCAAAAACCTTTACAACAGTCGGTTCAAAAACCTTTACAACAGTCGGCACAGAATCAGTCTTTAGAACAAAACAATAGTTATATATACCAAAAATATTTCAAAAATGGTGCTACAGAACAAACTCAAGATATTAGAAGACCACAAACAATCCTAGAGTATAGAGATATGTTAATAGCAAATATCATTCAAAAATATAAGATAAAACAGATAAAATCTAGTAAATTGATAATGCCAACCTCAAATATAAACTTTGCTCAAGGACCATCCGGAAACCTAAATAAATTATTTTCATTTTCACAAAGATAAAATATGAGTAAAATATATGGATGTTCTATCAACAATACTAATAAAAAAACCAAGAAAGACAAAAAAGAAGTTGTTAGAAGATTTTAAAATCATATCACCAACGTCACCATTAAAACAACAAATAAAGGAAGCACTAAAGCCCGAAATAGAACTGTTGTCCAATCAAAGACCTAAAATAATCATTGTAGAGGAAAAGCCTTTAAAAGCAAAAACTAGAAAGTCAAAGCCAACAAGTCCCAAGGCACCGAGTCCCAAAGAAAAGCCAAAGAAAGTAACAAAAAAGAAAGCAGCATCAAGTCCTAAACCTTTAAGTCCTAAGCCATCAAGTCCTAAGCCAAAAGCATCAATAAAAACTAAAAAAGCAAAACCAAAGGTTGAGTTGGTAATAGAAGAAAAAGAAGAATTTGAAATAATACCAGTAAAGAAGCAAAGAAAGACTAAAAAAATGTTACCAATAGGTCCTCATATATTAGAAGGTATTTCTCATAATGATGTAATGACTACTCCATTAGAAAAAGGAATTGAAGCCGAAAAAAGTTTAAAGACACCAGAAGTAAAACAAGTAGTAATGAACCAAGGACCAAATAAAGTATACAATCAAGAATTCATTGATATTCTTGACAAGCTCAGTGCTATTATGGTAAAGCAAGGAGAGCCATTTAGAGCTCGTGCCTATCAAAAGGCTCAAGAAACTATAATGTCATATCCTAGAGACATTACTGATCCAGCACAATTGAAAGGCCTGCCTGGTATTGGTGACACTATTATGGAAAAGTTCAATGAATATGTCCAAACAGGAACATTAAAGGTCTTAGAAAGAGAGAAGACAAATCCGCTGAATATACTAGCCGATGTATATGGAATCGGTCCCAAAAAGGCAAAGGACCTAGTGGACAAAGGTATTACAACCATTGCTCAATTAAGGGCTAGACAAGACGAATTGAATGATATTCAGAAGGTTGGCCTGAAATATTATGAGCAGATTTTAGAGCGCATTCCTCGTTCAGAAATAGTAGAATACGACACAATGTTCAAGTCGGTCTTCGCAAAGGTCGCAGCAAATGATCCAAGTGCCAGATTTGAAATTGTTGGTTCTTACAGACGTGGGGCTCAGAGTTCCGGTGACATTGATATAATTATTACTGGTAATTCAGGCGCCATTTATAAGGCTTTCATAGACGAATTGATCAAGCGAAAGATAATTATAAATGTTTTGTCGCGTGGATTAGCAAAGACATTAGTAATTGCTCAGTTGCCTGGTAAGTCGGTAGCACGTCGCGTTGATTTCTTATATTCGTCGCCAGATGAGTTTCCATTTGCTATCTTGTATTTCACTGGAAGCAAAGCGTTTAATACTGTAATGCGTAACAGAGCATTATCAATGGGTTACACATTAAACGAGCACGGGCTTAGTACAATGGAAAACAAGGTCAAAGGCGCCAAAATAGAGCAACAGTTTGCCGATGAAAAGGCAATATTTGATTTCTTGAAAATGGCTTATAAGACGCCGGTTGAGCGCGCGGATGGGCGGGCGGTGGTTGCCCTTGGTGATGTAGGGGTGCCGTCGGTGATGACTATGAAAATGGCGCCTACACCGATGAAGGCACAATCCTTGACCAATGTAGCAGTCGCTGTACCAAAAGTCAAAAATGTCACTCCTAAACCAATGAAGACCCTACCTACAACAACTGTAGCACCAACTTTGCCAGGAGAATCAGCTGCCGCCCCTACATTACCAAGGGCTGTAGAAATCCCACCTGAAGTCAAAGCAAACATAGAAAAGTTCGCACACGAAGGTATTACCGTGTTAGAACCCTTGAACGAGAAGATGCTTGTAGATATGATCCGCTTCGCAAGCACAGTGTATTACAATTCTAAGCCTATTATCACAGATAATCAATATGATATTATCAAAGAATATACTAATAAAAAATTCCCATCTAACGCAGCAGTCACTGAAATTGGTGCCGATGTTTTACGAAATAAGGCACAATTGCCTTACGAAATGGCGTCTATGGATAAGATTAAACCTGATACTAATGCTCTTAAAGAATGGATGGCAAAATACAAGGGACCTTATATATTATCGTGTAAATTAGATGGAGTTTCTGGCCTTTATACTACGGAAGGACCTGTTCCGAAGATGTATACAAGAGGCAACGGAAGCGTCGGTCAAGATATTAGTTACTTGATTCCGCATATGAAGCTGCCAAAGACAAAGGGTATCGCTATTCGCGGTGAATTTGTTATTCCAAAGGCCATTTTTGACGCCAAATATAAGACCAAATTTGCTAATCCTAGAAATATGGTTGCTGGTATTATCAATCATAAAACACTCAATGAAACCATTAAAGACATTCATTTTGTCGCATATGAGACCATTATGCCTGCTGGTCTTACTCCTTCCAAACAAATGGAATTCTTAGGTACAGTTGATGTAGAGCGCGTCTTATACAAGATGGAAACTACTTTATCCAATGAAATGTTATCTGAATTGTTAGTTGATTGGAGAACCAATTATACTTACGAAATTGATGGCGTCATTGTTTCAAATGATGCGGTTTATCCAAGAACATCTGGAAATCCAGATCACTCCTTCGCATTCAAGATGGTCTTATCTGATCAAATGGCTGAAGCAAAGGTTGTTGACGTTATTTGGACACCTAGTAAAGACGGATTGTTGAAGCCACGTGTCCAGATTGAACCCATTCAGCTAGGCGGTGTTAAAATTGAATATGCTACTGGATTCAATGGTGCGTTTATATTCAATAACAAGGTCGGTATTGGTGCTACTATTGAATTAATACGCAGTGGCGATGTGATTCCTCATATTAAAGCTGTTACTACACCTGCTCCCGAGCCCAAAATGCCATTAGTACCTTATGTATGGAACTCAACACACGTTGATGTAATGCTTGAAAACGCCAGCGAGGATTCTACTGTAAAAGAGAAGAATATTACAGGGTTCTTCAAGGGTCTTGAAGTAGATGGTCTAGGTGCGGGGAATGTTGCGAAAATCATTGCTGCTGGATATGATACTGTTGGTAAGATTCTGAGAATGACGGAAGCAGACTTCTTGAAAGTAGATGGATTTCAGAAGAAAATGGCAGCAAAGATCTATACTGGCATTCAAGAGAAGCTGGCAAAAGCATCACTTGTAACCATTATGTCTGGTTCTAATGTATTTGGACACGGTTTTAGTGAGACAAGATTAGGACCTATTATTGAGACATATCCAGATATTTTGACTTCAACCGAGTCCAACGAAGCAAAGATTCAAAAACTGACTGAAATAAAGGGTATGGCATCCAAAACAGCGAGCGCATTTGTAGAGAAAATACCCGATTTTATAGCGTTTTTAAAGGAGACAGGATTAGAAGGTATGTTGAATGCTAAAATAGAAGTAGTAGCAACACCAACTATTATTAGCCATCCTTTTAATGGTAAGACAATTGTCGTGACAGGGCTCACAGAGAAGGTCATAGAAGACAAGGTAAAAGCAGTTGGCGCTAAATTCGGTTCATCTATAACAAAAAACACGGATATATTGGTAGCCAAATCAGTTGACGAAAGTTCAGGCAAGCTGGATAAAGCACGTGAACTGAATAAGACGCTTGCGAAGCCAATCCTTATCATATCGCTGGATGAGTTTTTAAAACAAGTGTAAACTTGTGACTGTTTAAAGCGCAGCGACTATAAGTAATTTATATAAAACTTAGTAAATTAATAATAAATAATGTACTAGGTTATTTTTATTTCGGTGCCGCTGGAGGAGCTGCTAATGGTCTGCCAGTAAACTGTTCCGTCATAGTCTGACTTGTAATAGGGATAATATCTTTACTAAAGTGTTTATGTAAGCGAATAATGACCCAAATAAGGAACACAACAATAATTATACCTACCAAATAGTGTAGCATATCAAAAATATCCATATCTTAATATATAAATTTATCAAATATTAAATTAAATTAAATTTTATTTTATCATACTATTGTATATTTAGAAAGATGAATGTAATTATGTTTATTATTTCTGCTGTTTTGTTTTTCATACTAACACCTGGTATTCTTCTTTCTCTGCCCCCGGGCGGTAGTAAAATGGTGGTCGCTTTAACACACGCAATTGTGTTTGGTATCGTTTGGACTTTGTCCTATAGAATGCTTATGGGTTTGGCTGGTAGTATGATGTAATTGCGTTTTTATTTTGCGTTTGTTAATATCTATTTTAATTAATTATAAAATAGATATTAAAGATTTTTTGTTGTATATATATAAAATGATGCAATACGTTATTTTACTTGCTTTCGTTGCTACTGCTTTTGCTCAATCTGGTCTTAGAGGTGCGTCTGATTCTTCAAGTGTCAGTGTAGACCACGTTTTTGAGTGGAAAGAGTTCACTAACTTCCAGGATAGATTTAGCAAGAAATATTCCTCCCTTGAAGAGATGGAGGAGAGATTCTCTGTTTTCAGAGAGAATTTTAAGGCCATTAGACAACACAACAGCGATTTGGCTCAGAATTTCACCATGGGTGTCAATCAATTTACTGATCTAACCCCTGCTGAGTTTAAGGCGACTTATGTCTCTGGTTTGAAGGGTGCTCCTGTTCAGGCAACCGGATGCAAGTCGTTTAGCAGCTCTGCTTCTAGCGCTCCCGAGTCTTTTGACTGGAGACAGCATAATGCCGTCACACCGGTTAAGGATCAGGGACAATGTGGTTCATGCTGGACCTTCTCTGCGTCTGGTGCGATGGAGGGTGCTTGGTCTATTTCTAAGGGTGCTCTTGTGAGCTTGTCGGAGCAGGAGTTGGTTGATTGTGCTGGACTCAAGTATGGCAGTATGGGCTGCAATGGCGGTCAAATGGATGGCGCATTCAAGTATGCTATTGATAATGGTATGTGTACCGAGTCTGCTTATCCTTACGTTTCGGGAGTCACTAAGACTGCTGGTAACTGCCAATCGTGCTCGGCCGTTGATCACTTCTCTAGTTGCTCGGATGTCAAGCCGAATGATCAGATATCTTTGAAGGGTGCGGTTGCGCAACAGCCGGTTTCTATTGCGATTGAGGCTGATACCGCATATTTCCAGTCGTATTCTAGCGGTGTTTTAACCAGTGCTGCTTGTGGTACCAGTTTGGACCATGGAGTTCTCATTGTTGGTTATGGAACTGAGAACGGAATCAAGTATTGGTTAGTTAAGAACTCGTGGTCTACCTCTTGGGGTGATCAGGGCTATGTCAAGATTGCTCGTTCTGATAGCACAAATGATAAAGGGGTTTGCGGAATTTCTATGCAGCCGAGCTTCCCGTCTGTTTAATTAAAAAACAAATTGTATTTAGTTAAAATATAATATAAATAATACAAATTTATATTATACATATTATGACAGTCATAAATAACATTGAAATTGATGATATTAAATACTGTGAGAACGAAATTAAGGCGGCAATTTCTAACAATGAACCGATAGAGGATAAATTAAATGTAATTATTGTCATTTCTAATCCGTGTCAATATGGTACCCGATATCTTTTAGCAAGAGAATTTGTTAGAAGAATTGAATTAGAAGAACCAAATGTGGAATTATATATTGTTGAGCTCGCATACAATGACCAGAAATTCTTTGTTACTAACAAAGGAAACAAAAAACATCTCCAGATCCGGACAAATACAGCACCTTTATGGCACAAAGAAAATATGATTAATTTAGGTGTCAAGTATTTGCTGCCAAAAAAATGGAAAGCTTTTGCGTGGATTGATGCTGATGTGGAATTTGAGAATTCCACGTGGGCATTAGACACCCTAAAAGTCTTAAATGGATGTAAAGATGTTGTCCAAGTATTTAGTCATTGTGTAGATATGGACAAAGAGAAGCTTACGATGAAGATATTCAATAGTTTTGGTTATCAATACGCAAAAAAAAACAGATACTCAGGACAAGGTGAGAATTATTGGCATCCAGGTTACGCCTATGCGTGTACTAGAAAAGCATATGAAAAAATGAATGGACTATTTGAAGTCGCAGTGCTTGGCTCTGGCGACAATATTATGGCGCTCTCATTTATTAATAATGGACTAAAAGCAGTCAATGAATTGTCTACAGATGGTTATAAACAGACTATTTCGGATTTCCAGTCAAGATGTGCTAATTTGCGTATTGGGTATGTGCCCGGTGTTATTCGCCATTATTTCCACGGTTCTAAAAAAAATAGGAAATATACGGAGCGATGGGAAATCCTAATAAAACACAATTTTGATCCTTTGGAACATATTACAACAGATGAAAAAGGATTACTAATTCCGTCACGTAGTTGCCCACAGGAGCTTCTAGACGACATTATGAACTATTTTAAGGAGCGCAATGAGGATGAATAATTATAGTTCAAACTCATATTCAATCAAGTTCTTTATATCTATCTTCAAATGGTTATATAAATTGTTGCGTATGCGGCTCACATTAGTATCGTGTGCTGCTATTGTGATATTCATCAGTTTTATAATAGCTTTATTGAATTGCTCTGATAATTTATCATCGGTTTCCATTTTGGTCTTATTTTCCTGCTTCCATTTGGACAATTCTATCAGTAATTTGCTCTGTACCCTTTTTAATACTAGTAATAATTCGTCCGTCTCTAATTGCGCCCACACGTTTTTACCGTCAGGCGTCTTCTCGCAAACATAAAACACATTTTGCTTATGTGAGAAACATTTAATTGGATGTATAAAGTCAGTTGCGTTTGTTAAATTATACTCCAATACGCTCTGGAATATTTGAAACGCATTGTAATCTATTAAAGATAATGCGATCTGAGGAGCAACCACGATAGTAGTAGCCCATTCTTTGAAGCCAATTGTCGCCACAGCGTGCTCATTTAACCAGTCTAATACTTTGATTTTCTGCTTCTTTTGATTTATCCATACCTGCATTTGTTCCATTTTTTCCTCCAATTTCACGTATTTGAATGCTAATTCTTGGACAATTTTGACTAATTGCTCATATGTAGGTGTATCACCGAGTTCCTCTTCTTCTACTTTGTGTTCTATTTTGCTTTTTGACTTGTAATTACACAAGAGTTTATGCTTATCTAATGAGGATTTCCTCGTATATGATTTTTTACACAAGTCGCAGCAATAACTTGTACTGCTATTATTAGCGCTAGCGCTTTGATTTAGTTCGCTACTATCGGTTAACATTATAATTATATAATAAATCTATTATGTAATTTTATTTTTCAATTTTTTTAAAATAAATAATAATAAATAATAATCGCAATTTATATAAATGATTGAACAATTTGATAGTTACTTAATAGAAAATGATGGTTATAACCCAAAGGGCGAACCATTTGTTTACAGATGTAGAGGATGTAATAATAATTTATCTTCAAATGATCCCGCTTCACAATACCAAAGACAGAAGATTATTCAAAATACAGTTCGTGTTCCGTCCTCAGTGTTCACAATGAATTTAGGTGCTTTAAATGCTTATGAGAGACCAAATCTTACTTATAAGGTAGTGGATGTTTCTGGTTCTAATTATATTGTTAGTCCAGGAGTCAATTGGAATCAAATGAGTGACCGAAGAGAGCCGCATATTCAGGTCGTAAAAAATGGGGCCGGGTCTGGTTATCATTCTAGTAGCACAAAACGCACAATTACCGCGAACAGACCAGGTGCTATGTCTCCTGGTGGTTCAGGTGTGGATATTAAACATAATTCATATGACCGATATTTAAATAGACTTAAGGGTAAAGCACCGATGCGTCGTGGTGTAATACCACCTAATTTTGGTACGCCATATATTCCATTTAATAGAGCATATCCGGTTTATGGTGGTAAGGTAATGAAAACATCTATTGTTAATGGATGTAACTGTCCAATTATCTTGGATAACAGTGATGAGTTATATAAAAACAGTAATATACAAGAAAAAATACTTGCTGTCAAATTTGAGTTTAATGTTGGCGACTTTGTCTGGGCTAAAAAAGTTGGAGATTTAACTATGAAATTGTACAAAGCAACAATTACAGCAATTGAAAATGGAATATTTACAGTCTTATTTGAAGATGGTACATCTGAAAGTCTTACGAGTGAATATATTTCAATTTACTATGATTGTAGTGGATGTGTAAGTCAAAGCACTATAACCAAGGTACAGTTATATACATTAGATAGTGATAATGGAACTACTTCTTGTACTATAATATCATCTTTATCAGAAGGTGCTTTAGTTTAGAATAATTAAAAGGAAAATAGTTTGATTTAATTTAGTTTAATTTAATTAAAATATTAGTAATAATTATAATATGTTTAAAAAAATGTTATTCAGTAACGTCCAACCGCAACGTAGTATGCCCAATATGAGTGCTTATTCTGCGAATGTAGCAAGAGCTCCTGTAAAACCAATTGCATTAAATGCTCCTATGATTACCCGTGTTCACACTACGAAACCTGGTTGTAGCGCATGTGGCAAAAGAGTCGCATAAATAAATTATAATATTAATTATATATACTAATATTATAATGTCATCTTTTTCAAGCAATATTACAGCATATCCTCAAGGTTCATTAAATCGGTCTAGTTATTACATTACATTATTTAATACCCCAGTATTACCTTACAATAAAATGTATAATAACTGTTCCAATACTCTGTGCTACACGTCTAGTAAGGGTACTTTTATTTATAAACCCCATACGGCGTATGGTATGGTAGGCACTTCTGCTGCGAGTTATTTAGCTAGACGCCGGCGACTTTAGTTTGCTTATTGACTAGACTTTATTTGAAGATCCTTAACCAACTTGATATAGTTGCCTTGTGCTTGTATCTTCTGCATACCCTTTAATTTCTCCCAAGCACTCCATTTGGCAGTCTCTTTGAAATTGAAAAAAGAGGGTTTATCAGTATTGACATCGCCAACGGTTGCCTGCTTGAAATAACCATATAGTGACAATAATGTTTCATTATCTTGAGGAGGTAACACCTTTACATCTTGTATCGCTTTTGTAAAAAGATCATCAACATTTACAGTGGCCATGATTATATCAAATAATCATTTAAAATCTTTATATATTTATTTATATAATATTTAAATATTTAAAAATAAATAGTATACTACAAATATGCAACTATCTACTGATAATGAACGTATTTACTCGTCTGATATCAAGTTTACAGAAGTAAAAACTCTGGACAATTCTCTCCTTCAAAAATATGATGTCAAGTTATATGGTAGTGATAAAGATACATATGATATAATTAATGATTTTCTTGAGGATAATCAAAGTGAACGAGCATTTTATATTATCAATTTAGGTGCGTTATTTGACTCTTATACAAATTGGATCAAGTTACTACCAAATGTTCATCCATATTATGCTGTTAAATGTAACCCAAATCCAGTTATTCTAGATGCGCTAGCCTCTCTTGGTTGTAATTTTGATTGTGCCAGCGAAAATGAGATGAAAATGGTGATTGAAATAACTAAGGATCCTTCGCGTATAATATTTGCCAATCCCTGTAAAATGTCATCTCAAATACGATATGCTAGAGCAAATGATGTAGATTTAATGACATTTGATTGTGAAGAGGAATTATATAAAATTAAATTATATCATCCTTATGCTAAATTGGTATTACGTTTAGCTGTAGATGATAGCAAAAGTCGTTGTAAATTCAACAAAAAATTTGGTTGTAAATTGTCTCAAGTGGAGGAGTTGTTGAATATTGTTAAAACATTAAAATTAGATGTAATAGGATTCAGTTTTCACGTTGGATCTGGTTGTTCTTCTGCTGATACATTTTATGATGCTATTTATCAGTGTAGAAAAGCTTGTGATATAGCAGAATGTGTTGGTATTGGTATTAGTGTTATTGATATTGGTGGTGGATTTCCAGGAGTAGATCGGAATATTAAATTTGAAGATATTGCGAAACGAATTAATGATGGTATTACTGAGTTTTTTTCTGAAAAAAATGGTATTCAGTTTATTGCTGAACCTGGTCGTTATTTTGCCGAATCAAGTCATACACTTGTTTTAAATGTTATTGGGAAGAAAAACATAATAGATGAAGAATCCGGTGAAAAAATTATTGTATATTATTTGAATGATGGCATTTATGGTTCCTTTGGTTGTATCTATTTTGATCATAATAGTCCTATTGTGTTGCCATTTAATGAACGTAATAATAAACTTCATAAAAGTAGACTATTTGGACCTACTTGTGACTCAATTGATTTAATATCAAATGATATTATGTTACCTGAATTAGCTGTTGGTGAATGGGTATATGTTGAAAATTTTGGTGCTTATACAGTTGCTTCCTCAAGTAACTTCAATGGTTTTAAAACCAATGTATTCAAGTATATATTTCGTTCTTAAATATTTGTTACTTCTACTAACACTTGTGTATCCGATGCTGGGATTTCTATTACTGGCATAGCGACCGCGACCGCTACTGCTACTTGTTCTTGTGCTACTGGTACTGCTACTGGTGCTACTTGTGTTTGTATTTTCTCTTTTAGAAACTGATAGAACTCCTGTACTTTCTTATGTATTCGGATTTTTTTCGCGTCAAATGACGTCAAATATAATCCTTCCAAACTCTTTACCCTAGATAAGGCCACATATGTCTGCCCACATTCAAATATACCTGAACCAGCGTCTATTTCAGCTACATCCAGTGTCGCACCTTGTGCTTTATGTATGGTTAAAGCCCACGCCAAGATAAGTGGTAATTGCGACACACCGACACCCGGGATGTTCTCACTCGGCCAAATATGGTAATTCATTGTCATCTCAAAACCATTCGTAAATTTTACTACTGGTTGTCTCTTGTCCATTGTGGAAAATCTTACTACAATTCCTTGGCTACCATTACAAAGCATCTCGCCATTTGTTAGTTCTATGTTGACAATACACATCACTTGGCTACCAATCTTAAGCCGTATGTTCTCATCGCATCTCAAATTGCCTTTCAAATATTCCAATTCCGTCTTCAACTGCTCCGGGCTATAATTGTGACGAATTAGCCTCTCATTTGGTGTCATCTCTAGATCCGAGTGATATTTCAACTTATATTCCACTTCGTCTCCGCCCAGTTTACCCATTTCCGACGCGTTTATACTGTCAACTTTGTTCCGTGTAGGGAACAATTTAGTAGGGCGGAGTGGCGCTCCCTCTGGTATTTGTCGCCCTACATTATGTAGGAGCGCATCATTGGACGACCGTTTAAGTCGCCCTTCACGAACCTGATTGAGTATGTTCTGGTAGAGTGGATCGTTTTGTCGGAAAATTTTCTGTAACTGAATATGGTCTTGTTTTAAAAATGTATGAAACCAGAACTCGGATTCAAAACAGAATTTGCTCGTATCGGGATCGTCCTTGTCGCCGACTGGTGGCAACTGATAGAAATCGCCTGAGAATATGAGCTGGAGACCACCAAATGGCCTGCTATTTTTCCTCACTGACTTACCAATCGCGTCCAACGTTTCAAACAATTTCAATGACATCATAGAGACTTCATCTATGACTAATATATCCGTCTCTTTCCATAATGCTTTTGAATGCTTATTTTTATTAACCTTTTTTATAAGTTGCTCTATTGGTCCCTTGCCTAAGCCAATTCCGGACCAGGAATGGATTGTTTTTGCCTTACATTCAAGAAGGACAGCTGCGCAACCCGTTAGAGCACAAACCTGAATATACTTGCCTTTGTTGTGTGCATCGCGCTGAATATATTTAATTAATGCCGACTTACCTGTGCCGCCGGGACCAGTAATAAATATATTTCTACCTTGAACATATTTATTAAATGATATTTGTTGTTCTTCAGAATATTCCATTGTTTTTGTATTATTTATATCATTTGTTTCTATTCCGTTTTATTATTCAATTTTTAATTTGTTTTAATTTGATTTATTTTGATTTAATTAGTGTTTTATCAAAATAAATAATCTAAAATAATTCATCTATATATATTATAAATGAATTCTAATAGTGCCAAATTTGATTTGAATATATCCAACTATACGAAACCCGAGTTAGAGCAATTATTTGAACTACCGTCTAATTATGATGAATCTGTGGTTGAAATGCAAGAGACGAAATTAAGGCAAAACATAATGAATGACAAGAGTATTGTTCCTTCTATCAAAAATCAGACATTGAATTTTATTTCTGAAGTAAAAAAGACGCTTATTGTCAATATTATGAGTGGTGGATCTGGTGGAAATATTGTAAATGAAGCTGCTGCGGTTGCTAAAAAATACTATAATTTTGATAAGGGACTTACAAAATCTGACGTGGTTTCTAGTGGTTCCACATTTATCATTGAGAAGCCAGTTACACCTTATGGCCAATCGCAACCTGGAGAATTCTATCAAGGTACGATTAATCCTCTCAATAAACGTACTTTGCGCCAAAATATCAACATTGATACACGTTTTAGAGAGAATTATTATACTTCAATGGCGACCAATTTCCATTTGGACTTGCCTATACGCTTGACACAAGTCGTATCGCTCCAATTATCCGCACTTGAATTACCGACTTCATTTTATGCTGTGTCTGGTGTATTTGGTAATAACTTCTTTTCTCTTCAAATTGACGGAGAAGACCCATTGATTGTCACCGTTCCTGATGGCAATTATAATTATTTGTCTCTACAAACTTATATTAATAATTTTTTATCCACTCAGACCATTAATGTAGCATATAATACAATACAGTTTTTGTCGGACATTAACACGCCTGGCGGCACCGGGTCTGGCGGTACTGGAAAAATGGTTATTGCGTATTCTGCTGCTTCTACCACCAATTTCTCTATTAGTTTCCAGACAGACCGATATGGTAATGAAGACAGACAAACACCGCTACCATTGAAACTCGGCTGGCTAATGGGTTTTAGAGAGGGTTATTATGAGAATAATGTTGCTTATGTTTCTGAAGGAGTTATTGATCTTACTGGTCCCAAGTACATTTACTTGGTTGTTGATGATTTCAATAATAGCGTCAATGACGGCTTCTATGGTGCGTTTACGTCGTCTGTTCTTAATAAAAATATATTGGCTCGTATTTCGCTACAAGGCAGTGTGTTTAGCACGTTTACACAGAGTAATTTGCTTCTAGTAACAACGTCTAGGCAATACTTTGGACCAGTTGACATACAAAAAATACAAGTACAACTCTTGGATGAGTATGGACGCATTCTGAATCTGAATAATATGGATTATAGTTTCTGCTTGACATTCCAGACGATTTACAATCTCTAAAATCCACCTTTTTCCACCTTTTACACCTTTTCTCATTTCAAACGCCCATTTTGAAATGAGATTTATAAATAAAATGAGAAAAGGTGTAAAATGGGCAAATTTACCAATTACAAGCACTACAATTACCATCATATCTACCATCATAACAACTGCCATTTTTATTACAACAATTGTCATTATAACAATCCATAAATCTATGATTACAACTCTCGCACTTTACTCGTAATGAAATACCGCACTCTTCGCAAATATCAAATTCAAAAATATTATTTTTATCTTCTACACAACTTTTATGATATTCAATTTTACAATTATAATCTACAAAAACATCAATACATTCTTCATTTTCTAAATAATCTTTACATATAGGGCATTTTTCAGTTTCAAATAGACATTTAATGTGATAATAAACAACATTACTATCGTAGTCTAATGACTTTACAAAGTTTTCATCAAAATTTTCATTTCTATGTTCAAACTTACAACATCTCTCACAGAAAATTATACTGTTTTCCAAATCTTCAAAACAATTTACACAATACAATTTATCATCTACTTCTGTAAAAGTCGTTCCTTCAGCAAAATCTGAAAGAGTTTCTTTTTTCAAACAAATAAAACAATTTTCAACCATATTATATATTTTAGTGTTTTATATTTAAGTGTTTTTGGTCCATTTTAAATCTTCAATGGTGTAAATTATTTCAATTTTATATTTTATAAAATGGGCGTTTGAAATGAGAAAAGGTGTAAAAGGTTCAACGAAGTAAGAGCCAAAACCGAACCAAACACAAAATTAAAATGCCTTTATCTTCGTGCCGCCATCATATTTAACCGCTAATTTTTTGTCAATCATATATTGGTTCAAATGTAGGTCATCTAAATATACTTCAGCCAATATGCGGCCATATTTTTCCGTTTTCAAATCCTTCAATATTATGTGTTTATTCAGTATCAATTTGGATAACTCATCCCTTGCTAATTGGGCGTATTGTTTCTCCTTTAAAGTTTCACCTTTTATTTCCGGACAGTCAATGCCATTCAATCTTACGGAGAACTTATAAAGTGCCGAGTCTTTGTAAGGCAGCTTTGATAAAATTGTGATTGTATCGCCGTCATACACTTTCACGACGAATCCTGAACTGATTGGTGGTATAAATGGCTTTACTTCGGTGATATTTATGTTAGTATAATCTGTTTCCTCTGAATTAGTATTTATACAACTAGTAGCACATATAAATCTGGAGAATAGTCGGTACATCATTTCTTTATTAGTATTGGATTTGACCAATAATAATAAATCAATTTTTATTTATTTTTAATTTAAATACTCGTTATATTATTTAATTGCGTTTTTATTTGTTTCAACACCGTGGTTGGGTCATCGGATGATGATGAAGAAACAGGTGCTGATGTAGAATCGGTTGTACTACTAATACTGCTGCCACTACTTGCTGGTACACCCCAAAATGCCTGGTAAAATGGTGAAACATTTCCATCCAAACTGTATGCGGATGTAAATGATTTACAAATATTAAAATCGGCAACTGGTGTAATGAATTGAAATCCTTTGACTAAATTTGGAAATTCACTAAATGTTGTCGGTGTTGTGTCTACTTTACTAGTTGTTGAATTCCAACTGGCAGTAACAGGCTCTCCTCCATTACCACACGCTAAATATTTATTATCATCAACTTTATAAGTTTGTTCTAATGATTCTTTGGTTCTCAAGCTATTCCTGAGTTGTCCACCGAATATAGTTTCTTTAAGATCTTTTATACAAGGAGCCTTTATCATTATTAAGAAAGGAGCATATAACCTCGCAGGTATACTTTTTGGTAGATCATCTATTTGTGTATTAAGTTTAGCAATTTCTTCATCAGTCGGTGCTGGTTTCCCAGTTCTAGTTGCCTCATTAATTGCGTTTTGTTTTGTAAAATCTTTCATACAGGTTAACATTTTATCAGACCAAGTCCATTTTAAATTCTTTATAAAATCTTGTGATTCTGCTTCTGTAACAAATCTTGACGCACTTTCCGGTTGAAATGAAGATACTGGTAGTTTATTATCAGTATATATTTGTTTCAGTTTGGTAATTGTCTCTGGTAATACTACATTGTCTGCTGGTAAAGGTCCAATTGCCCCCCAATCAGATGATGACAAAGAAGGCATTGAAGGCAAAGAAGATGTTAAAGATGAAACAGAAGACGTTATCGCCGATGTATCAAAACTAAAACCTTCTATCACTGTGTAGTGCCTAAATAGATACATTGATAAAAGTATCGCAATTATTACTAAAGCACACATAATACAATTCCGTTGCGTCCATTTTACTTGTGGTAATTTCATTTAATTTATATTAATATTATTTTATTTTCCACCTTTCATAAATTCGTGGAAAAAGTGGAGCCAAACAATTACATTGTTATAACCTTTGGTTTCACCTTTCAAAAGGTGGAAAAGGTAGAAAAAATTGAAGTACTATTATCACAGTCTAAAACCAGTTATAATTATAGTAGATACAATGACCGACACAGTTCAACAAATGAAAGATATGGTTCTAGAGGTGTTAGATAAATACACCTTTATAGAGGAATATGTAAATAAGTCAAGTATCTTAACCGGCAAGCAAATACCTATATTCGTAAAGTATGTGTCAACAATCTTGTATTTCAGGTGCCGACTCGGTTTCTCAGTGGTTCCTGATGACGAGACGTTTTATGACAATATAGAACACAATGATTATACACAATTTGCTTGTGTAGTTGACGCTGTAGAGTTATACAAATTATTGGTAACATTTACTACAATGGCCTGCTCTTATGTTACAAGTAAAGTTGGCGATGATGAAGAAAGTCTTGACAAAATTTTACCAAATATTAGGAAATACCTTTACAAGAATCTAGACTTTGTTGTTTAGAATTTAGGTCTAAATAGTTGAGTTTAATTTGTTAGTATATACTAACAAAGGAATGACAAAAAATAATACAACAACGAGTCTTATAGATATGACTAATTCAGAAATAGAAGAATTTATTGCGAAACATTTACCAGTAAAAGTGCTAGAAAAGAAGAAATATGGCGAGGTTTTCACGCCTTCCGCTTTAATTAACAAAATATTGGATTTTTTTCCAAAAAGTGTATGGTCTAATCCGGACTTAAAATGGCTTGACCCTAGTTGCGGTACAGGCAACTTTATGATCCTTGTTTACCAGCGACTTATGTTAGGTCTTAAGTTTGAGTCAGATAAAGCAAAATCTAAGCATATTTTGAATAATATGCTCTATATGGTTGAGCTAAATCCTAAAAATGTTCAAACTTGTAAGCAAATCTTCGGTCCAAATGCTAACATTGTTTGCTCTGATTTTTTGGCGGACAAGCAATTCTTTCCTGATTGTAAGACATTTGATTGTATTATTGGCAACCCGCCATTCCAAGATGATATCAATGTCAAGGGCACCGGTGGTAAAAGCAAGTTATATGAGCGCATATTTCTGAAAGCATATGAAATGTTACAAAAAGATGGATATTTGTCCTTTATAGTACCGGATAATATGCTAAGCGGCAACGGAAATGTTGCTTATAATACACTTATTAAGAATGACGTCCAATTTGTTAGTTTCAACGCCGAAATACAGTCATTTTTTCCAGGTATTCAGCAATACATTTGTTATTTCTTTATGGAAAAGAAGGAATCAAAGGACAAAGGTACAGTAATTGAAGGCGCAGATGGGCACAAATTTACAACAAAATTGGTAGACAGACCAGTCAATCCGGTGCGCAATTGGACGCCTTATGTTGAGAAATTGTTAAACAAATATGTCACTAATACAAAAAACGATGTAAAATATAATCGCGGCAAATCATTGTCTTTATACAATGGAACAAAATATACTCTTATTTATACTAGTTCTAAAAAGTTACGAACTAACAAAATAGAGTTAGCGCCAGGACTAAATATCAAAAAGGCGGTCATATTTGGCATCTCACCGTCCTTAGATTTTGAAATGGATTACACTGGAAAATATGGTGTCGGACCTAACACATTTTATATTCCTTTTCAAACAAGGACTCAAGGCCGTAATTTGGAAGCATTTTTAAAGAGTGATTATTACAAAACAATGGCTTTAGCGTGTAAAACTAGCAGACAATTCTTGAAAATTGGCTTCGTAGAGCATTTAAATCTACAAAAGATATTTGGCTCATTAGTTAAATCAAATAATAAAACTAAATCTAATAAAACTAAAGTAAAAACAACTAACAATAAAACTAGACGAAAAAAAGATAATGTTGATAGTATATAAATGGCTCACGCATTCAAGGTTATTCCTGCTAAACCGGCATTCGGAACATTAAAACAAGTGGTTTTCCAAAGCGACTATTTGGAAAGAAAGAAGGCATTAAGAACTGTATGTACTTCACAGGCCAATTGCGGTCAAATCAAAAATGCCAAAAGTTACAAACAAGTGAATGAATACAAAGAAGGCTTTAGGTTAAAACAAGAACGAAATTGTACTATTTTGCCATTTAATAAATCCAACTTGATTGTAAATTTGTATTCCAAAATGGATTTGAAATATGCTTGTCCATTAATTAATAGCTTTCCTTGTATAAATCCAGCGTCTTGTATTGATGCTTGTAATGGGGTCAAAACAATAGATCATACCGACACGCCATTTAACTGGTTTCATACAATTGATCCTGTGGGTGACTTATTTGGAAAGACGCAATGTGGAATAGAAAATTACACGAATTATATGGTCTTTAACCCGGCTTCTATTCCAATATCTCAACAACAGCCTACCTCTATTCCAGATCCTATTCCGGATCCTGATTTACCAACAATTCTTCCAAATCCTGGGCCATATCTTATCTACTCATTGTAAACAAACAGAACTCACTTTATATAATATAAACGAACTAACAACAAATAAATTGGATTTTATGTTAGTAAACATATGATAAAATATGTTGGGTTTTACAGAAGGATAATCCATTTCAAAGATTGACTCTGATATTTCATTAATGTCAATATCAATATCATTGTACTTTGTTAGATTACTTATATTATGAATATTAGTTTCTAATGGTACAAAGAATCCCCAATCAGATGTCAAATTAGTTGGTTCACTAACAATGTCTTGTATATATTCATTAAATGATATTGATTTACTTTTTGGAATTTGGTTAATAGCCATTTGTCTTACTTCTTTAATAGATTTTAATTTAATATTTTTTAACTTAAAATCAAATTATTTCATTTTATTAATTGCTTCGCCTTTGCCGCAATATTACTATACTTTCTCGTCTTACTTCCAGATCTTTTCTTCTTATATATTGACGTATATTCCCGCGCTCTAATATATGCTGAGTAAACACCCTTTCTATTAATTTTACACGTATTCTTAGTACAAATGGGGAATGACTTGCCCGGACCCAAGAAGCATTTTTTACCGCACTTATGCTTCATTGTTGTACGCTCTCTATAACTTGGCTGCTGTTTAGACCAACCTTTCAAATATTGCCCACGACCTTTTATGCCAGTTTTTAACATATATGAATAGTTAATATAATATTATAATTATCCTCTGTATATTTATAATAATGGATACATTGTATTTAAAAACCGAAGAATTAAATGAAGTTAATATTGATATTGATAGTGACAATATTGTGGAGTTAAAGGATAATGAGTTTAGTGCTATGGAAAACGGATCAACTAACAAAAAAAGGTTACCATCGGACCCTCCTGTAGTAAATATGTCCAATTACGACTCTGAAGACGAGAATTTAGTTATATTAAATATAAATAATACTAAATTAAACAATTTAAATACAAATGTATTTTGTAAAAAACTACAATACAAGGATGTTGAATATATGATTGATAAAGCATATTTTGACATCAATCATAAATATAGCAGCGCATTGGACATTTTAGCGAGCTATTTAAAAGGTCATAAAATTATTTATATGGAATCCAAATTCTTTTGTGAAACGCATTTGAATATTTATATGATGCCGGCCATTTTACTATCAAGTGCAGCGACTGTACTAACATCTTTCATTACTAATTACAAGTGGGGTGCCATTTTTATTGCCTCATTAAATGGTCTCATTGCGTTTCTGCTTGCGGTTGTTAATTATTTGAAATTGGATGCCGCATCGGAAGCGCATAAAATTTCATCACACCAATATGACAAATTACAAAGCAGTGTGGAATTTACATCTGGTTCTGTTTTATTGTTTAGGTATAATGATATTCAGAAATTAGAATATGAATATGAATTGTTGTCTTCTGAATATAAATGTACTAACAAAGGTATCTCATTAAAAAAGCAAATAGATGAAAAACAAGCACTTGTAGAAGAAGAAATGAAACAAAAATTAGACGATGTAGAAAAGAAGATTGCTGAAATAAAGGAAACGAATCAATTTATAATTCCACGAACATTACGATTGCGCTACCCAGTGATTTATAACACAAATATATTCTCGGTTATTAAAAGAATAGATGATCTGCGCAAGAAAACAATTACTGACCTAACAAATATCAAGAATGAAATACGATATTTTATAAATCTCAAGAATACTTATGAAAATATAATTAATGAGTATTCTGAAAATGGAAAAGAAAAAGAAAAGGATAAAGATAAATATAAAGAAAAAATTAAAATAATTGCTCAGATTAACATCAAGTTGTTTGAACGAAAACGTGCCTTGTTACAAGAAATTATATTATTAAAATCCGCATTTTCCATCATTGACCAAATGTTTCATAAAGAAATCAAGAATGCTGAAATTAAGCGGTCTAGTTTTTGCTGGCCTGTAACAATAGATAATCCCGAAGAAATGAATAATTTTATTAAGAACTTGATGGACCCATTTTCCAACTATGACTATAGCAAGACAGCAAATATGAATAATTGTAAAGATTTATATTACCAAGATTATTGTAAGTTGTATGAAATCAACCTTTCTTAAAGGTTGAGCCAAAGCATTATACTAAATTTTATTTCACTTTTATAAAGTAATAAATATGAAATTAACTGTATAGACTATTTATCTACTATTTTTATGAGCCAATTATTTTAAATTTGTTTCCTTTGGCTCCACCTTTCTCAAAGGTGGAATTAAAGGTGGAATCTCCGACTTGCCTGAATCGAACAGGCGACAATTTGATTACTTTTTTTTCACGAAGTTATGACATCTACAGTCAAACGCTCTACCAACTGAGCTAAAGTCGGATTGTTTTTGGATTATGCGGTTAGGATTTTTGTTTTGAAAAATTATCTTTTATTGCTTCGTAAATTAATACTACTACTATAAAAGTTAACTTTTGATTCAACTCAATTTTGGTTTCTTAGAAGGAAATTTTTATTGCTGTGCCCTAACATATTAGTATTTGATTTGCCTTTAAATTGTTTTTTAAATAATATATTATTTATTGTCTTTTAAATGCCAATACTGGAATTAATTACGTTAATGTATTGTTTTACATCCTTTTTGGACGCTGTATACCAAGCTGGTGGCACTAATTGAATATTGGATGTATTACAAGCACTGCCTACATTGTTGACAGATGTGCCGCCCGTTAGAATACCCGTACCTGTTTGGACACGGTAAGGGAAAGGTTTCTGTAGCGGGTTAGGATTCGCACATTTGCGTTGGATGCGCAGTGTCTGCTGACTGGCGTCAATAGGAATCTTAATGTTTTTGGTATAAGGAGCATTGGACTGCATAATACCCATTGTGTAACCACGAGCAGGCGTGGATTGGCACTGAGTAGAACCACACGTGACAATATGACCAACATACTTCGCTTGATCATTGACATCAACAACACAATCATTGGCAGCACTTAAGTCGTGAATATATAGACCCTGACTAGCACTATCTGTCTGATTTCCAGTGTAAACTGGTTGGACCCAATTATTAGGATACTGACCAGAATATGCCCACCTAAACCTCTTTCGCAACATTCCTTTTGTTGATAAGACTGATTGTTTGATGTACTCCCACTGATTACCCTGAACAGTGACAATACCATCACCGGCATTTAAGACGGGTTCTGCTTGATAATATTGACCACCAGAACCGCCCCAACCAATCGGATATTGTCCTCTATAAGGTGTACCTTGCTTACTAAATTTCATATCCTGTCCTACACTAATGCTTCTATGAGAGCCCTGAAGAGAAAATCCGACAGGACCTGCGTGCTTTTTGGCGTCTTCTAACATAACCGATGTTAAAGTTCCTGGAGTACCAAAGGGACCCTGAGGCAGCCAATAGCCACCAGGCGGCTTACCAGAACGTTTTGTTAATGATGACATATAATTGGTTGTTTTCTTCTTTAAAGTAGCAATTGACATATATGATTAAATGAGAATAAAAATCTACCTTTTCCACCTTTTCAAAGGTGGAGCCAAAATATCAAAACAATTTGTTTTGCTACTATTTCATATGCGCATAACCTTTCTTAAATTGTATGTTTGGCTCCACCTTTGAAAAGGTGGATTATATAAATAACAAGACTCGTTGTTCATATCGCTTGTTAAGACAGCGTTTTATAAACCAGTATACTTTGCTATATTTTATCGGCTTAAGGATTATTTCTAATTCTTTATCTGTGACTGGACCATTTTGTATTAGGTTCTTATTCAATAAGCAAAAAGCAATTAATACACCTAAACTATAATAGCTAGATTTGTAATGAATAGATGATGGCAAATTTGTTAGTTCAAGCAGTTCAGGGTTACCAAAATTTGGCTTAATAATTGGGCTATAGAATACAATTGACTTAGTTTCGGATTCTAAAGGTAAAATATATTGAGTGTTTGCTACAATAAATGTTTGCTCGTTGATTACTAAGATGTCGTTCAGATTGTAACCATATAAGATATAATCATTTTCTTCCAAATATTGAATCTGAGTTGTTAAATTATATATTAATTTCGCACATTCACGCTCTGACATTCTATTATTAGTTCTTGTTTTCAAATACTCGGATAAGGTTTGAACTGATGCTGCTGTAAAGAAAATAGAGTTTTTTCGTGGGTCGTGAAAAGCGTTTGTTAGTATATGTGATTTAATAATAGACGAATAAAGAGGTAAATTATATTTCCCATTTGAAACAAGACTATAACTATATTCGCCTAATTGCGTTATTTTATACGGTTTAGTATCCATTATTATTATGATAATAAATAAAAAAACAATTTTATTTACTTAAATAAAATACATTATACATATTATACATATTTATGCGTCTTTAATGGACTCTTCTGCTGACGCTTTTACTACTTTTACTGGTTCCTTCTTCTTTAGGATGATCCTTCTTTTTTTTGTACTGTTTATTATTTCTAACTGAGCTATTTCTGCTGCGTTTTGTTTTGGCTCTTCCCTTATAACTGGCTCTCTTATATCGTGTCTGACTTCACTTTGTATTCTATCGTTTCTCGCTTCGCTTTGCCTTCTATCGTTTGGTTCTTCAAATTCAATTCTCGGACCATTATGTCTTACATTTCTTCGAATGTCATCGTGTATTGAATTGCTCTCTCTTTGTGAAGCAGAGTTATTGCCAGTCCATCGGTTGGCTGATATCTTCCAAAACCAAGGCATATTATAAACTACCTTGATATCCTTACCTTCTACAAGGCGACGTCTGGCATTAATCGCATCATCATTCCAATACCACTTCCTAAAATGAATGAATATTCGTTTATACTTTTCTCCCTTCTCGGACCTGCGCTCAATAATGTCAATGTGGTCCAGCTCACCAAGGTCTAACTGTTCAAAGACTTCTCGGACTTGTAACTCATTAATATTTTCAAAAACGCGCGGAATACACATACTTGGCTGATTGTCAGCAAGATAATTAAGGTCAAAATTACTATTACTAGAACTGACTTGAGACATTTTTATTAAACTTTAAATTGTGATTATAATTGACTTTAAAAGTGGTCGGCTAAAATATATTTATAAAACCAATTTAAAGAAACGCAATTACTTCAATTTTTTTCAGATTCATAAAAAAAATTGAAAATAAGTTTTCATTATTATTTTCCATTATAAATATAAACTGTCCTTTTCATCTTTTAGAATGAGTATTGAAAATTTATTTAGTAGACACTGCTCCTTTTGCGCAAGTACAGAGCATGATATTCGTTTGTGTAATTCGCCTTTAATCAATGATATTGATCGCCGGTTGTCCGAAGGATTTTATGCGATTACACAACAGGGCGAATTATTACGATCAAGAGAAGAAGATATAAAAGAGCGTTTCATTGTTTGGGCAACTGATTTGTTCCATTTAAAGGATTTACGTGTGTTTGTTGTTACTACAGTTGGTTCACCGACCTCTGGATACAATAAAAGGCAATATGCTGAAGAAATATGGAATGTTTATAAGACGCTTACTAGCACAATTGTAGAAGAAGAAAACGAAGCGACTGTTAATGAAGTAGAAGAAGACGAAATTACCTGGTCAATTGACCGAACACCCAGAAGACACAGTGATATTGAAATGATGCCATTGCCTAGCATTCGGATGTCCAGGAGTGATAGAGTACGTGAACGACGAGCCCGCGACGTTATGAATTATATTCCTAGTCCTGAATTTGTATCCTTTGTAAGAAATTTGATGACAGAGCTAGATGCCGAGGCGGACTTTATACCATTCTCAGAAGGAAATAACAAATATAATATTGCTTTAACTAAATTAGAAGAAGAAAAGGTAGATGTTTGCGAGTGCGCCATTTGTTTAAACGACGAAATTAGCAGTTCGGACATCGTTAGATTGAATTGTGAACACCAATTTTGCGGTGACTGTATTATAAGCACATTAAAAACACATAAAAAAACATCCGAATTTGAGCCCAGATGCGCTCTATGCCGCACCGATATTTCGGAGATTAAGACAAATAACGCCGACGTTCAATCCAAGATTCAGGAGTATTGTTCGTAAATGTTAAGTTAATAGTTGTAAACTTAACACACCAAGGTAAGTATATTTTTTTCCTAAAAAATAAGAAAAAGATATTTAAAGACTTTTTACCAATTATAATTATTACAATGCAGTTTATTAGTACTAGTACAGCTTCTATTTACATTTTGAATAACTTTAGGAATATATTTACACATCAAACGAGCCATAATCAGTTTATGCACTTGAAAATATTTGTAGACAGTGATGATCAAGAATTGAAAGATATCTATATGAATGCGGCAGCAACCCATAATCAAAAGATTATGGGGGATCCACACTTTTTTGATGCCGGATTTGACCTGTTTTTGCCTCAAAATATGAATTTTTACATGCCTGGTCGCACTGATTTGAACGTAAATAAGGTGGATTTCAAGGTTAAGTGCTGTGCTAAGATTTGTATGTTGGATCGTGATGACGTTACAAACAGGGAATACTATAGTGGGTTTTACACGCATCCCAGGTCAAGTCTCTCTAAGACCCCTTTGCGTCTTGCGAATTCCACGGGCATAATTGATGCGGGATATAGAGGTAATTTAATTGGTATGTTTGATTGTATTTGGTCTGCTGAAGCATCTGGTATTATTAATTCGGACTTTTGTTCGGCCAAATTTAGTCGTTTGTTACAAATATGCGGTCCCAGTTTGATGCCTATTTTTGTGGAGATTGTTGATTATGCTGAAGCACTGGGACCAAATACGAGTCGCGGAGGCGGAGGGATTGGATCTACTGGCGTCTAAAACCACCTTTAGAAAGGTGGTGCAAAAAAATCCAAATTAATAATTTTGCTCTTTACTACTATTTTATATACGTTGAAATTTTTTAAAAGTGGAATATATATAAGAAATGGCTTCTAGTATATTTGTGAACAAGAATATCAACTTGGTTGTTGGACTAATTACATTATTAGTTGTGCTTTGGCTCATTATGTTTGCTATTCCAAGTCTTTTTGTAAGCTTATTCAACACTGTTTTAGGTAATTTTATCCTGCTTGGAATAATTATCTTGTCTGGAATGTACGACACTAAATTGGCACTAGGATTGACAGCTGTATTTTTCCTATTATTTCGTTTTTCTCATTTGTCTATATCTATGTTTTCAAATGCTTAGATACAAAGTTTGGATTATAATTTTATAGTTATATTTTAAGATGAATTATAACTATAAAAAAATTATTTGGATCGTTGGTGTGATTATAATACTTTTGTTGATTAATAGATGGTTACAAGTAAATACGAAAGTTAAAGAAGGTTTTGCTTCGGGTTTGAATCCCGAGTTCAATTCCATAGATACTTTAGAAGCCACTTTTAAACCCGTGCCTGGTTTTGTACCCTGGCCAAAAGACCTTGTTCATCGCTTTAAAATCTATCAAAAAACTGTCAGTAAAAACGTGAAGCAATACAATATGTATGTTCTCCAGCAGCAAGCAACTGCGGAGGAAGCTGAAACACTTATAAAGACCGGTTATTGGCCGTGGTCTGAGGATTTAAAAGACGAATATATTAAGGCTGTTTGGCAAAACCCTATTATCAAAATTGATCCGAAACTTGCTTTACAAAATGCCCAGGAGATTTATTGTAAAAGTGCTGCGAGACAACTACTTGGTTGGAATACAAAAGAGGGACAATTCTTGATTTATGGCTCCAATATTGGCCGCACTGGGACTATGCCTATGAACAATACGATCAAATGCTCTACTGATTTGAAGAACTCGGTCTTACAAAAGATGGTCTATAAAAGCTACAATTTGTGGAATGGTTACAAGAACACGGAAACAACGACAATAAAAAATGAGGATATCCCGACTGAAGTGCCAGGATTTAGTTTTGTGAATGGTGCTTGTAATCCGTGTAATGCGATGAATCAGACACCTGAATATAATTGCCCTTTTAAATTAGCAGTAAAGGGTCAGGGTTCAGAGATTAGTCCAGTGTGGAAGAGTTTGTGGGGTTTATAATATTTTTATTCGTATTATTCTTCGTCTTCTTGTTGACTGCTTACACCACGCATTAGTCCAAGTTTCTGTGGGCTTGAGTATGGCGACGCAAATGTTGCCTGTTGTCTTATGCTTTTATTAAAAGTGGCGAGCAATTCATCATCTTTTAAAGCGTTAGCAACTGAAGCGTTAGCAACTGAAGCTACTCCGTTTTGAGCGTCCTCTTCTAAAGCCTTAGCGAATGGGTCTTCATCTTCATTCTGATTAAAACAATAAGGATCTTCTTCATCCAAATCATAATTATTACACGCGGTTTGTCTCGTGAATTTTATAGGTGCGCCAAATTTCATACGTCTTCTTTGATTTATCTCATCTTCTTCGTCATTAATGGTATCGCACGTATACGTCTCTTGGCGCCCTTGGGATGTAATTCTAGAATTTATGTACATCTCAGCATTTTGTTTCCCAACATTATCCATCGTCACCTTCAAATCCATACAAAGCGTCTTGTAAAACGCATCGTTATTTAGGTCATTATCATTCATATATCGCAACATTTTGATTAGCAGTTGTTTCATTTCCTCCTTAAATTCGGTCTGTACTTTGTCAAACTGTTCTTGTCTATTTTTGGCCTCTTGTGCCTTTCTTTCCTTAATTTCTTCATTGGATGAATATAAATCATCTTCATCTTTTAGTCCAAAGATTATGTAATCTAGGTCTCCAGCATAAGTTGATTTTCGCATTTCACTGCGTAACTGCTCCAACTCTTTCGCTTTGTATAATGATTCCTGGACAGCTTGACGAAATTGAAACATAGTCAAATCAGTCTTTTCATTTTCTGAAATAATATGCTCAAATGGTGATCCATTGATTAAACATCGGATTTTAATTATTACCGTGTCAGGACAAGACGACATTATACTGAAATTCCTCGTCTCCTCTGAAGCAATACTTGGAATAGCAAGGTATGTAGACCACGTATTGTTTTTGTAATTGTATATTAAGCCGTTTTGGACTATTATTTCAACATTGGTTAACGCCTCATATAGAAACTTGTGTATTATTTCGCCAACGCAATTGCCTGCGCTTTCGGGATCATTTATGTGCTTGTTCTCGCCATCCGAAATTTCCTGTAATATTTTTGCGTCATAACTGACACCTAATCCGAGTATAAAGTTGGCGCAATTGGATGGTAACAATTTACGTAATTTAGCGGGTCTTGTCTCACCTTGGTTTGCGTCACCGTCGGTTATTACTACAATCATATTCTTGATTTCTTTTTCTTCTTCTTTTTCATTTTTTCCTTCTTTGTGTACGCAGTGTCTCCCCTCTTTTAATGCCGCCTCTAAATTTGTCCATCCAAGCGATTCAAGTTTATCTATTTTTGGTATTATTTCACTAGTAATTTGCTCTTCTGATAAGTCTAGTAAATTTGGTATATCCAGAATATGATGAATATCCGATTCAAATCCCTTAACTATAAATTGAATACTGGTTTCTGAGTCCTTGAACTTATGTAATTCCTTTATCAAATTCTTTGTAACGGTGCGCATATGATGTATTTGTGTTCTTCTATCCTTACATTTTTCATCCATAGATCCAGAAAGATCAATAAGCATTACGATTCTTAACATTTTTGTCAGCACTTTGGTAAGCGTAGCCGCTTTGATTTTGAGCATTCCAAAATGTTGTATTTCTATTTTAGTTGTATTTACAATTTCATTTACCTTTATAACCTCAGTTTCAGGTGTTTCATTCACATTTTTTACAATATTATGAAACGACAATGTTGCGCTATCCAAAGCAGCAGCAGCTGTATTAGTATTAGTATTAGTATTAGTATTGGTAAATCCACTCATCTTTGCTTTTTATATAATTATAACTAATCTTTAATACAATTTTAGAATTTCAATTTTTTCCACTTTTAAAAAAGTGGAGCAAAACACTATTTTGAATTTATCAAAATTATAATTTAAACACAATACTATTATTGAATGTATAATAATGGAATCTAATTCTACCACCGAAATCCCTACTGCTAGCGGCGAGAAGAAGCCAGTTCGTCTCGTTGATATTCCCGTAGCCAATCAAAATGAGGCGCTTCAATTGATTGTCACATTTTTGAATCTGGCTCAGAAGAGAGGTGCTTTTACTTTGGATGAGTCGGCGAAGCTCTGGGAGTGTGTTAAGCACTTTCAATGAAATCCACCTTTAAGAAAGGTGGAGCCAAATAGTTAATTTGGATCTAGTTTGTTTCAACTTTCAAGAAATGTTGATACAAAGTGTAATTGTTTTGAAATTTTTGGCTCCACCTTTTATAAAAGGTGGATATGGACGAGATTATCAAAAATAAGTTATATCTAGGAAATATGTTTGACGCGAATGACGCCATCTTAATAAAAAAATTAAATATATCTTGTATTGTTTGTGTAGCCGAAAGATTAAGAATAATAAATACAAATCCAAACGTAACTGTTCATAAATACGAGTTAGCTGACGATCATAATTGTAATATTTCTCTCTATTTTGACGAAATTGGTGAGATTATAAACAAGGGTGGTATTGTATTGGTTAATTGTGCTGCTGGAATCAGCCGTTCATCAACTATTGTGATTGCTTACATAATGAAATATTACAAAGCAGATCTTAAAAAAACATTCAGTTTTGTGAAGAAAAAAAGGAACCAAATATGTCCGAATAAAAAGTTTATGGAATGTCTTTTGGATTATGAGTTAGCATTGTTTGGCAAGAATAGTTTGTCTTATGATGAATGTATTCAACTATTTTATTATACTTGATTGTTTTTATTATATTATTTATTTCAACATCTATTCAATGTTGAAACAAAGTATTATTTGGCTCCACCTTTGTTAAAGGTGGAAGTCTCTCCGAACAGGACTTGAACCTGCGACCTAACGGTTAACAGCCGTTTGCTCTACCGACTGAGCTATCGGAGATTACAAATACTTATGCGATTTACTCTTTAAATTGTTTTATGTCAAATTTATATTACAATCCTATTAAAATGTCATATATAAATCATTTCATCCATTTATATTTCTTCACGGAATTTGAAATTTTGTTTTATATTTACTACATTTTGCCTTACGAAAAAAAACTAGTTTACGATATGTTTGACGTTAGTAAATTAATTAATAAATTTGATGACGACCTTGTTAATAAATTAATCAATAATATTAGCAATATTAATAGTAAAGGTAAAGGTGGTTATAACGGCCAATGTGACGCAGAACAAGACCGAATTGATAATAGTAACAATAAATTATGGACTTATTGTTTTATATATATTATTTTTATCAACTCTGTATTGTGTTCGCTTTTTGTTTATGACTTGATTCTGAATTATAAATTATACAACGAGACCAAGGATCACAAGATAATCAAACAATCCAATCAAAATAGTGATAAAAAATACAACTCACAGTCCGCATTAACCGCATTTGGCAGTGGCGGTAAATTGGACCGGAATTATAAAAAGACAGATAATGTAGCTACCTTTGAAATAGATATGATTGATTTGGAACTTGACCTTACAGAAGTGTCAGTAAATAATTCACCTACTAACATCATTGAGAAAGGTATATACAATTCTTATTATATATATTATTGGAACAAATCGGTGTTAGTTATCGCAATGTGTAATACACTCAAGTTTATCCTTTTTATTGGCGTGTTTGAATATTTGTTTTTTGTGTTTATTATTAACAAATTTAAAATTGTCAATTCTGAATTGCTGTTGTGTAAATTATTGAAAGAAATATGATTGGTTTGTGATATGATTTAATTATTTGTTTATAACTATCATTATGATCAATATTGTTGCGAAAATGTGCGACAATATATGACAAATATCATTAATTTGTGTTGTAACTGGACTAAAACTCGGAAATAAACTTTGAGGCGGTATTACCTTTGATAAGACATAGAATCCGCATATTAAAAATAACAGGATAAACATTATGGCTCGGTTTGTTTCTTTTGAATAAATATAAATACCCAAAAATAAAATGGATAAAAAGGCGAAGATACGGTCACACCACTTTGACAGTTTATTGGTCGTTTGATGATTTAACAATGACGTTCCTATAACGATTAAGATAATTGCTATAATATATTTTGGCAGTAACCTGTAGTAATATGCGTAGCCTAAAATTGACACAATTAATATGCTATTGATACAAGTTGATTTGAATAAAATTAAGTTTGTCATTTCACGTTTTATTTATTATAAAAGGTGGAGAAAAAAATGGATTTACTTTATTGTTATTTCTAGTTTACCAAAACTTTCAGTTTCAGTGACCCTTGTAATATATCTACTAACTTTTTGTAATCTTGGCATATTTTGTTTATGTATAATAGTAGCCTCAATTGGCTCTAATGTGTGTGCTACATAATTAATGGTAAAACCTTTTTTATGAGAATCATATGAAGGATTTAAATGTATTGTTTTTACCTTGTGGTCCGGTAAATATTTAATAGGAGAAAATGGTGTAATAAATTTATCATCTAACATATCGTGAACACAATGGTCTTGCATTACTCCAACAGGTTCAGTTAAATTCTCATCAGAATATAGGTATGTTGAATTAGATATAACACCTTTGAAATGTTGTTTAGTTAGCGGGAGACTATAATACAAATATAGTTGGGGCATTTATATAAATATAATAACATTTTATAATTTTATAATTTTATAATTTTATAATTTTATAAAATTATATTTTGAAAGGTCCCACCGGGATTTGAACCCGGGTTAACAGATTCAAAGTCTGTGGTGCTAACCGCTACACTATGAGACCAAAACGGTGCTAAGATAGATTTTGTAACGAGCATTTTTTTTTAAAATTGGATTACATTTTGTAAATCTTCTCTTTTTCTACTCCTCATACAATGATTTGGGTTGGTTGGTTTATTTTTAATAATTGTTGTTGCTGTAATGGATACTTAGTTAAATTATTTTTTTATGATTTTTATGATTTTTTATTATACCGGTATTTGCTGTATCCCTCCCACTTAAATATATATATTTTCTTTAAGTTGTTTATAGCGCTATTATTATATGATGTCCAAATGACGATACTAAATGCATTATAACGTGATAAAATTGCGCAGTTGTGTATTCATAATGAAACACATAACTGCCTGTTAGATATCCATAAAGGTATAAATAGACGACTGAAAGGAATGTAGTTACAATAAATATATATTTGAATATATTTTTTACATATATTTGATCTTGATTTTTTACGTTTATGTAAAACTTGTAGCCGCCGTAAAATATGATGGAATATAATGCGATCTTGTCCAAAATACTTGATAACAGGGTCTTTGATGAATGATAAACAATGGACGTGTATGTTAGTAATAGAAATAAAAAGGCGTATAAGTATTGCTTAAAATAAATTCCTGCTACAACATTTGTCAAAAATACAAAGGAACTATAAATACAATAGTTACAATGATTGCTTGTATTTTCTAATTCTTCATCCATTTTTATATCTTAATATAATTCCTGATATTTTGTTTTTGCTTTTGCTAAGTATATTATTCCTTCATTATACCTTTTTCCTTAAGCTCCGTTTCTATGCGAGTGGAATCTGTATATACAGATTTAATGTAAAATATGTAAAGAATTCCGCTAAATATTATTAGTGCTGGAATATAAATACCAAATATGTGGTTTATTTTGCCGTAAATAAACAGTAATAGTTGCGCAGTCAAAACTAAAAAAATCCATACATAAGTTAAATGATCTGTAACTTTTGTTATATGAACTTTGTAGACAAAAAGAGAGAACGCGGTAATTGTAAAAACACCAGCGATCATTGTTAGTTCATTGTGTTTTGTCATTTGCGATTGTATTGTCTAATATATGTGTAGGTAAAAAGGTTGAATTAGTATAACAAGATAGAGGGTTTGGCTGGCTCAAATAACGCGTGTAGAAGCCCGTGGTTTCCAACCGCGATTGCGATGACCGCCATCATTGAGATCTGTTTGTAAAACCCTAGTTTCAAAATTTGCTTGAAGTTTGTGATGATTAATAAAGCAATTAAAAATATTAATACGCCTGTGATGGCTAGGGAATAGAAGGAAGGATAGGTGTAAATATTTGTTGGAGTAGGCATTATATAATATATCCACCTTTTAAAAAGGTTCAGCGCATATGAAATAGTAGCAAAGAGCCAAAATACTAATTTGGATTGTTTGTTTTTCTAATTTGGATTGTTTGTTTTTCTAATTTGGATTGTTTGGCTCTTTGCTACTATTTCATATGCGCTGAACCTTTTAAAAGGTGGAAAAAAGGTGGCTTAGCACCTGAACGCTAAAGCTAAGAAAGCCACCGCAACAATACCTAAAACTAGACCTGCGTGCCAGTAATATTGCATTGTTTTGTACATTATTAGCCACGCTTTAGTCTGCTCAGGAGAATTAATATGTTCCAACATATACGTTGATTTGGGGCTCAGCATATAATAGAAATAATTCGTAATGAAACTGATTGTTATTACAACGCAGACCATTGTAGTTGACGTCATTTTTAAGTTGTTTCTGGGTCTTAAGTTGTTGTTATAATAGATCACGATGATGGAAATAATAAGTCCAAGTGCGTAACCATAATAATAGATCCGTTGCCGTTCCGCGGTTATTTTTGCGTATAAATTCTGTAAATTGGACGGCAACTGCGATTGATAATGTTGGATCGTCTTGTTTTGCTGGGTTGCGTTTGTCATAAATATAGACGAAATTACAAAAACTGTTGCTAAAGCACAAGAAATATAGCACGGCATTTATAATTATATTAGATTATAGATTTACGATTGGTTTATAACTGTCTTGGATTTGTATTAAATCGTGTTATAAAATTAGGCTCTGCTGGTAAATATGGATTGTCTTGTGTTTCTTTTAACGGCATGGTTTGTATTTGATTCTGTTGTATTTGTGGCTGTTGTTGTATTTGTTTTTGATACGTGGTATTGTCTTTAAATTGCCAGTTATTAGCTTGTCCAGCACTGTGAAATTGCTTCCGACAGAATTGGTTGCCACATTGTCTAAATGCGCCTCCATCTTGCTTCAACATTAAAGCAATTGAATTGGGGTCACCACAAAATATACATTTAGGGTTTATCATTTGAACTTTGTTTGATATATACATTGTGGGATTGCCGTGATGAACCTGGTATGCTTGATCTAAAGGTGTTAAGTTCATTATTATAATTATAATAATAATAATATTATTGTTTTTAATTCTATAAATATTATATTACAATGAAGTTTGAATCAACATTGGACTTTTTTATTTTGTTTATTGTTTTTATCAAAATAGTCTTTCTATTGTCTGCTCTTGGTAATGTATTACTTACTCATATTCCTGTAAGTATTAGCAAAACAATTGGCATAAAGGACTCGCAACTGCTTTATTTGAAGGAGCGAACTGAGTTTATATTTATTGTGTCTATGGCTGTTTTGTTAGTTTATCATTTCAGACCTGGACATTTAAAACCAATTTCAGATGAAACCTCGTTGCTATTCTTTTTATTCGGATGTATTTTGGTCATCACTGCTAAATGGAATTTGTTTTTCACGGAGGCGCCGTGGTATAAAAAGATAGCACAATCGTTAAAATAAAAAATTGAATTACTTTTTACAAAATAAGAAGCAATTATAAATCATATTCTTTAACTTTATTCATAATATTTTAAACTTAACTTATAAACTTAACAAATGCAGTCGCCAAAGTCTCAGTCGCCTTCTATAATCCAACTAATTCAATCGCTCTTTAATAAGGGCTCTTTGCCAAAAGTGTTGGACATTAGCAAAATAGACAAAATTATGGACAGGCGTTTCTTGGAAATATTAGCATACCAATACGAAAAATTTCTAGAAACCAATCTACAGCTACTAGATCTTTACGACGTCATTGACTATTTGCTAAATGTCCGAGATGCTATTCTTTTGAAGCTGAACCGTCTGATCCGTCAAGAGCAAATCAGAAAATACTATGAGGAATCGGCGTATGATAAGAAAAAACAGGAACACACATCTTCTGTAAAAATATTGATTGAATACAATTGCGGCTGCCAGAACCTCTTGTTTTGTGCTGCTAGTTCTGTTGACACTGGAACCAATAGTAGCCGTCATCACTGTCTAGACCATTTAACCCTCTTGAAAAAACAAACCTTTTTGGAAAGTGAACTAACAAAAATCAAAGAAGAGCTCCAGGCCGCAACCGACAAACAAAATGTAAAAAGCATCAATTATTGTAAATAATTTGATTCAAAAGGCAAAGCGTAAAACGTAAAGCAATCGTAGGCCCATTCTAGAAAATTAATCCACATCCATATTTCACCTACAAAACGATTATATTTTAACATTATAACACTTATAAAACTTGTATAAAATTTATAAATTTAATTAACTCACTTTTTACATTTTTTACATTTTTTACATTTTTTACATTTTTTACATTTTTTACATTTTTTACATTTTTTACATTTTTTACATTTTTTACATTTTTTACATTTTTTACATTTTTTACATTTTTTACATTTTTTACATTTTTTACTTTTCATTTTGTAAAAAAAATTGAACCTGGTTGCTCTTTATAAAATACTTTTATAAATTATATACCTAGACCCTCCTATTTAATAGATTTTTAAAGAATACAATGATGCTCGCCCAAATTAATATGAATAATGTGCCTCAAATGAATGCGAAGGATGTGAATACGCATTTGTTTGTCGGTGTTCAGGACCCGGTTATCCGTGAATTTATTAATGGCATCTCTTATACCACGTTTATTTACATTGCCTACAGCGTTGCGCTTTGTTTGTTTGGTTGGTCAGTAACCACGCTATGGCCATTAATTAATGAATGGATTGAGATTATTTGTATGGTTTCGTCAACTGCTTTAACAGTGATGTTTCTAAAGTGGATTCACGAGGAAAGTGAAGAGGCTGACGCATATATTAGCAAATTGAAAGCTGATTTGGCTGCTAAGAATGCGATTATTAGGGAGCTTGAATTGAAACTTGATAACTCCGATAATGATAACGACTCCGATAATGATAACGACTCCGATAATGATAACGACTCCGATAATGATAACAACGACAATGACTCCGACTACGACCCCGATCTTGATGAATATTAAAAATATATATTTTGTAAATTTGTAGATTATTTAATTTAATTTAATTTAATTCTTTTTTTATATAAATGACAAATAAACTTATTTTTCTTATTATTTTTATTGTATTAGTAATATTTGGATTAGGCTTGACAATGTTGAATCAGAACAATAAGTTAAATGCTTTTCTAACAACAAAATGTGTAAAAGGAAAATGTTATAATAAAGGGCTCCAACAATGTACTTCATTGAGTGGATATACTTATGTTGAAAAGCCCCCTACTAGTCTTGATTCAAATAAAAATATTGACTCTAAGATTGACAGAAAAACACTTAAATGTGTTATGGATCCTGATGTTAAAAATAAATTATTGGCATTAAGTAACATTTTTGTGCCATCTATTTTCAACGGCACATATTGTGATATATTGTATACAACCTATTATGATGATATTAATTTGTCATTTCTCAAGAACCGTATGGAACATATGAATCTGCCTATGGCCAAATGCGTCCGAATTCGCAGATATCAATTCAATCCCAATATTTACTTTGAAATAAAGCATACAGGAGGAACTAAATTAAGAGCATTAATTGATACTGACTACAACCTATTAGAACCTGACATTATTGACCCTGAATATAAGGAGAGTATTATTGCGCTACTAGAAAAAATCAAGAATAAACAAATGATCCCTTTGTTTGAAAATACATACAAGCGTTTGTCATTCATATATAAGCGTAATCCTGATATTAGAATGACAATTGACACGAACATTGAATATGTTCACAAGAATATTTATGGCAAAAATGACAAGGACGTATTGGAAATAAAACTGCCTGAAACAATTGATATATCAGAAGCCAAACAATACATAAGAGAAATTAATCATCTTGCGAATACAAACCTTAAATTTGAAGTGTTTTCAAAGTTTGATTATTACTATAATATGGTAATGAATTCTTCTAATTCTTAGATTTTTATTTTAATATTTTTATATTATAAATGGTTTTTAATAAAAATATTAACATTCAGCTTATACTGGGAGTTATTTTTGCGTGTTTAGTAATTGTTGTAATATATTATGTTTATACGGGAGTTGGAAAAAAAAGTATTACTAGTAGTAAAAAAAAGAGTTCTAAGAAGTGTGACGTCAATGGATGCCCTGTTAAACAAGAACAAAATGATATTTATATACTTCACGAATCTTACAGAGCAAAAAGAGCCAAGAATGATGTTTTAACCAAAAGTTCCGGTGGTGCTTTTTTTAAAAAATCTAGCAACAAGGGTCCTGAAAATGTATTCATTATTCGTCACGGAGAAAAAATGAAACATAAATATGCTTTAGATTGTAATGGGATTTTGCGATCAACCTATATTCCCGATTTAGTTGAAGACCTTAACCATAAAGGCTATGGCATTAATGTCATTGTTACTATGAATAATTATGAGTCAATGCACGTACAACAAACGGTAATGTTAACCGCTTGGTTATTGGACATACCATTATTTATTTACGGGGAGCAAAATGATCAACAGGTTACAATTGAAAATGTGTTTAAAAATCCGTATTATAATGGTAAGAATGTACTTATTTGTTGGGAGCATACGTGTATTCAAGAGCTAATTCAACAAATTATTAATATTGCTCCCAAGGCCAAGGGACTTACTAATTATAAATTTGTTAATCCAAACGGAGATTCCGGACTTCCTAACTGGGGTCATAATAACTACCAATCCGTGTTACATTTTGATGACGAATTGAACTTTGAAGCGTTTCACGAATCATTTACTACTTGTTATTCTGATGATAACGACCAAATCGTTTACGGCGTTAGTCAAATGTGTCAGAAAGTACCTGCTTATACATTGGTTAACTACTAATAGAAAAAATATTATATTAAATTTAAATTAAGTTTATTTCAACCTTTCAAAAGGTTGAGCCAAACTACTTGTATTTGTATTTGTATTTGTATTTGTGAATTATTTGGAATATAATAAATCCAAGAACGCTTCAAAATCTGCGTCTGAATCTGCGTCTGAATCGGTTTCCCATATGGTATCGTCGTCCTCTTCTTCTAAGTTTTCCGCTGTGCTTAAGACTGATTCTTCTATGTACGCTAATTCACCATCTATATCATCTTGTTCGCTATCGTTGTCATCAGCATCCACAGCTACGCTTATGTCTTCTTCAGGTTCCACGTTTATCGGTTGGAACAACCACCTGAATCCTCGTAGCACATGATCCTCCTTCATTTTAACTATTTCATTTTTTATGTATTCCAATTCGCCATCTAAATCATCTTGCTCGCTATCGTAATCTGATGCTCTGCTTGCGTTACCATCGTCGTCGTCTGAGTCGTCTTCGTATCTGGCCGGGCCATCTTCTTCATCATATTCATCTTCATCGTCTGAATCTTCTACTGCGTCTGCTAGCTCCGCCCTACAGAAAGGGCATCCGAAACCATTATGTGCTGCGTTTGTTAGCAGACATCTACAATGAAAGGTGTGTCCGCACTCAGTGGTGAGTCGGTTATTAAGGCCGACTATTTCTTCAAGGCAAATAGGGCACTCCTGGATTTCTACTACTAATTGTGCTACTTGTACTAAAGCTTGGTTCTGTACTAAAGTCTGATTCTGTACTAAAGTCTGATTCTGTACTAAAGTCTCTACTTGCGTTTGGGCCATTTTAAATAATTGTAAAGTTTAAGTTTAATGTGTTTCAAATTAATTTGAAAGAAGTTTTATAAATTTATACCTATTTCTTACTTGGATTTTAGCAATTCAATTTTTTTTTCAATGTAAATAAAAAATTGAATTGCTTTTTTCTATGATTTATTTTTTTATAAATTTTTACACACATCAATTTTAAGTTGAAAATATTATTAAGTTTTTAAGAAAATGAATTTTATTAAGTTTACTGCTAATACTATCGCTAGAGCCTTTAGTACTTCTGTTATAGAGACTGGTTTGAACAACTATATGTCTGATTACAAAAAGCAATTCAATTCTTTTGATACATTGTTGACCAAGTCCGGATTCGGCTTCAAGAAGCATCAGTTTGAAGGGGTTCAGTGGTGTGTCAAAAATGAAACACGAGATGACGTTTCTAACAGTACTATCGTTTCAACTTTAGTAAGAGGTGGCATCATCGCCGACGAGATGGGTCTTGGTAAAACCATTCTTATGATCGGCACAATGTTCTTGAACCAACTAAAAAAAACACTTATTATTTTACCACCTATTCTGATTGACCAGTGGTACAACGAAATATATAAAGCTACTGGTCACAAAGCACTCATCTATTACGGCAAGAACAAACAAAAAATTGGACTTGCTGAGTTGTCAAGAGCCTGTATTGTTATTACTAGTTATAATACATTGCTTCCATTGAAGTCCAAGAAAACCAAAAAGGTGCTTGTGAATCATTTATTTGATATTAAGTGGGACCGCGCAATCTTTGACGAAGCACACCACTTGCGCAATATGAGGACGAATCGCTTTCTATCTTGTAAGAAGATTGACGCACGTATTAAGTGGCTCGTTTCCGGCACTCCCGTCCAGAATAGACGTTCAGATTTCTACAGTTTGTGTAACATTTTGGGTTTTAGACCCGAGGTCTACAGAAATGTTAAGAATGTGCCGCATATTGTCAGTAATTACGTGTTGCGTAGGTCCAAAGCCGATGTTGGCATTCTGTTACCACCGGTTAATATTGAGAATATTGTTGTGCCATGGAAGAATCATAATGAGAAGCTCTTGTCTGAGGAGATTCACTCTCTGATTCCAAACCAGAGTGGCGTGTCTTATACAAAAGGCTCTGCGGTTGCTAATATGATTGGGTCAAATGAACAACGAGCAATTATGTTGATTGCTATGTTGCGTGCTAGGCAGAGCTGCGTGTTACCTGCGCTAATGAAGGTGCCAATTAACCGTTGTGTTATTGAGGACGAGTCAGGCAAGTATTTGGATGCGCTGGAGTATTCAAGCAAATTGGACGCAGTTATTAAGTTGATTCTTGAAAGGAAGGACAATGAAAAAGGTAAGATTGTGTTTTGTCACTACATTGATGAGATTGATATGATTGCTAAGAGGTTAAGGGACGGAGGATTGGCCAAGGTCGTCACCTATGACGGACGAAATAGCGGGTCAACTGCTAAGTTATGTGAGGCTGCGGATGCGATTATATTACAAATTCAGACCGGGTGTGAGGGTCTGAATTTACAGAAGTATTTTAGTGAGATTTACTTTGTGAGTCCGCATTGGAATCCGGCGATTGAGGATCAGGCTATCGCTAGGTGCCACCGAATTGGTCAGGAAAAAGAAGTGAATGTGTTCCGGTTTGAAATGGATGGCTTTGAACAGATGCCGGAACAGGACTTGAAGCCGATTAATTTGGAAAAGTATGTCAGTAAGGTCCAGGATTTTAAGAGAGATATTGCGTCGTCCACCTTTCAAAAGGTGGAGCCAAACTAATTAAGTTTGTATTTGTATTTGTATTTGTATTTGTATTTGTATTTGTATTTGTATTTCAACCTTGTGTATTTATATATATTTGGCTCCACCTTTTACACCTTTTCTCATTTGAAACGCCCATATAATATTATAATAATCATATAGATATAATCGCATATATACTATTATCAAATGCCGTATATTCTAGAAGTTCAAAAGTTCAACCCAGAAGGTCATAATACTTATCCAGAATGGCATGGAAAAAGCGAGCATATTGGTTATATGAATAAAATATTCAAAACAAAACAAGAAGCGAGTGATTATTATGATAATTTTAATCCGCATATGCGACCTTTACACGCACACAATACTTGGTGTAGCGATTGGGACCCTAATTCTTATCTAATGTATATTGTGAGAGAAAGATTTTACGAGTATCTAAAAATACCGCCTTTTGAAGATGTTAAAAAATAAATATTTGGTTGTATAAAAATGGGCGTTTGAAATGAGAAAATGTGTAAAAGGTGGAATTTAATTAATTAATTTATTTGACTCCTTTAAGAAAGGTGGAGTCAAATTGTGTATGTTTTATAATATTTAAATTAAGTTAAGAATTATAAGGAGGCTTTTGCTTTGCCTTTTTTCATTTGTTTGGGGTTGTAGTGAATTATTTTTAGTGAATCTATTTTTATATTTTTTTGAAAAAAATTGAAATACTAATTTACAAGTGGTTTCAATTTATTAATTATATACATCAATTAAGTTTAACTTAATTTTATTTTACTAGAACGAACGAAAGAAGATTATTAGATCAAAATGTCAGATTCTATATCTGCCGCCGAAGTAGATAGCTGGTTAAGATTCCAGCTTATAGTCAAACCAGAGCAGTCTGGAAAGACATTTATAATGATAAAAGAAATTATTAGTGGATTAACAGAACAGATAGATGGTAAGGAAATAATAAATTTTATATTGTGTGACAACAATTTGCTTCTCACAATACAAACCGGTAAGCGATTAAAAAGCAACAAAAAATTACAAGAACACTTTATTGACGGAGAAACCTATGTTGAGTTATCATCTCACGAGAGAGCCAAGTGTCACGATACTAGAGACGTCGTCTCAGCTATCGCAGTTGATGGCACTAGAAATATCATCTGTTGTACAAACGGAAAAAGAATGGACGATATATATGAAATAATTACAAAAATAAATTCACAAACCTCCAGTTTGAGAGGCCGTTTCCATTTTAACATTTGGGTAGATGAAGCTGATAAGTTTATTACGTTTATTGAAACCACATTGCGTCCGCTTGTTAAAGACAATGAGAATGTAAATGTTAAGCTTATTACCGCAACAGCGGACCCCCTTTTCAAAAAATATAAATATATCAATGTATTCCCACTGGAATCAACAACAGACAAAGAGAAATATCACGGCTGGACCGACAACAAGTTACAATTTTATGATAAAAAAGAAGGATTAGAGTTTGTTGAACATATATTAACTAAAGAAGCCCAGACAGAAATTAGACCTGGAACCAAATGGTTTATACCAGCATCTACTAAAAAGAAGACTCACAACGCAATAAAGGATATATGTATAGCAAAGGATATGGTCGTTATATGTGTGAATGGTGATGGTATTGTGCTGACGTTTCCCAAAACGCTTCGCGTTATTCCGTATAAAAAAAATGATGAATTTAACAAACAGATTTTAGAAATATATCATCAGCACGAGCTCCATAATTATCCAGTTGTGATTACTGGGTATATTTGTATTGGCCGCGGTATTACAATTATGTCGGAAGATTTTATGTTGGATTACGCAATTCTTTCACACTGTTCTGATAAGTGTGAGGTCTCGCAGATAGCCGGTAGATTGAAAGGAAATATCAAAATGTTGGCAAATTATAAGCAACCAGTTGTTTTCACAACTCAGAAATTCAATGATATCGCAATAGAAATGGAAACTAAATCTAGAGAGCTAGCAATTATTGCCTTTGAGAGAGGCCAAAATGGACAGTCGCTTGTTATAGGTAAGTCGGAATATGAGGGTGTATTAGAGCCGTGGTTTGTACGACACGAAGTTCTCTTTGCTTCTTATGCGGAGGCAAGAGAAGAGCTTATCAAAATGGAGAAGGTTATGGGTAAAAAGGTAAATAATAGTGAAGATGATCCGATTCACAATTACGATGGTTACTTTGTTACATCTAAATTACTTAAGCGTGGTAAGAAGGTGGCTGACCTTACTAAGGAGGATAGGTTTATTGTTGGAAAAAACGATTTGGGAAATGGTTCTTGTATATCAACAACAGGCCGCGGCAGTAGTTATTTGATATTGCCTATATACAAGACGAAAGACTCGCCTCCGGAATCAGTTGAATTTGAAATTAGGTACTATAATAAAGAAATACATACAGAGCATAAAAAGAAAGAGAAAGAGAAAGAGAAAGAAGGAAAGGTAAAAATCGGAGGCGGCAGCGCGACAGCTGGAGGCGGCGGAGGTCCTGATGATGTTTAAATATAAAAATAAAAAAATTTGTATTTGTATATTTTGTGTATATTTTGTTAAATTAAGTTAAGAATTATAAAGGAGGCTTTTGCCTTTTTTTTATTTGTTTTGGTTTATTTCATTTGATTTATTCCTTTATTTCAGCGATTATTTGTCCCATCTGAATAAAGTCATTCTTCTTATAATTGAATTTTTTAATGACATTGGGCTCAAAAATTAAGCAATGTGTTGACCCTCCATAAGCAAAGAACCCTAATTCGTCGCCTTTTTTGACCTTGTGTCCCGGCTTAATGTTTTTATTAATATTACAACTAGAAATCTCCACCATTCCTACTGGCATAATACAAATTGTGCCAATTTTCTTGTTATCCGCTTTGATATAAATAAGCGCTCTCGTCTCCACATTGGTTAAATAGGCTTCAGACAATTCTTGATCATTTGGATCTTCTCCAAGTGCGTTTACTTGTGTAAAATAGAGTCCATTTTTTACATATGCTTTTTCAATGGTCCCATTTATTGGGCTGTGCCACCGATGGTAATTAAACGGATTTAAAAATGCTTGGTAAACATCGCCACCTGTAAATTTGTCAACGTATTTTTTCTCACCATTAAGCATTGCGTTTAGTGAATATGGCTGTGATTTAATCCAAAAGTTGGCCTCGGGTTTTACATTGTAGCTGATTTTATATATTGTTGAGTCGCAAGCGGAGTTGACTACATTATTATTATCCGGCTCTACGATAGGACGCGCACCAGGTATCAGTTTTCTTGTAAAGAAGTCGTTCCAAGATTTGAAGCCGTAATAAGGCTTTTTCGGATCATGTTGGTATTCGGACATATCAACCTTTTTGCCTGCCTCTTTGCCGAACCAACCCGATTTAGTTGTATTTAATACGTACCTGGATGCGGGGCTGTCTAAGAATTTCTTATATTCGGCTAAAACTTCGCCAAACATCGCGTTGATTTTGTCGTTTCTATAAGCGGCAAAGCCTTCGGGTGAGCCCATTGTCCATATTAAAATGGCTGACAGAGGTGTGCCTACTAATGCGGTTTTATTAAATTCTGGTGCTACTGTTAAGACATTGTTAAGTTGTTGAAATAGTTGGTCAAGAGATTTGGGTGGATTTTTGGACTTATATTTTCTAGGAATAGATGTGATCATTGTATTCATATATTGGTCTTCTACTGGATTGGATTCAAGCATTTTTTTGAATTTTGTAATGACCGGGTGTTCCTTTTTATTAATATTCTTTCTTGTTTGGTTCTTTGTTTGACGGCTTAATGTCAACCAAGATACTTTTTTAGTTTTTATCATTTATATATTGTATTAATATTTTATTAGTCTGACACTTGTCTGTCACTTGACAATAATTGAAACCAAATGAATAACTAAATATTGTTTATTGAATACAGTATACTAACAAATATACATCTGACATTTTATATAAATAAAGTATTACTATATAAATACTAATTTATATAGTAATTATTAATGTCTTGTGATCAAAAAGAGATTGTTTATGTTAATAACAAAAAACTTAATGAATATTATACTTCATTATGTTTAGAATATGAAAAAAATAACATTGTTATTGAAAAAATAATTGCTTTTACTAAATATGCTCCGACTACAGCGATGTTTGATTTTATTTCAAGATATGAACTTGTAAAGTTAATTAAACATATACCTGGAGATATATTTGAAATGGGGGTTTGTAATGGCAAAGGTCTATTTGCTTTTTTTCATTCATTATCAATATTAGAACCGGAATATCAGTTTAGAGAATTAATAGGTTTTGATACATTTAATGGACTAACTGGAGTAACTAACAATGATACAAATTCTTTTAGAGAAATTAACGAAGGTGATTTTTGTTTTAATAGAAAGGAAGAAATAATATCACTTGCTAAAATACACGAGAATTTTAAAAACAATTGTTTTAATCCAAATAGAATTCATCTTGTTGAAGGTAATATTTTAGAAATTCTACCAAAATATTTAAATGAAAATAAACATAAATTGGTCTCATTGTTATATTTAGATTTAGATATTTACTTACCTACTAAATTTGCTATTGAACAAGTATTGCCTAGAATGTGTAAAGGTAGTATTATAGCATTTGATGAATTATATTATAGATCATTTCCTGGAGAGACAACTGCTCTTTTAGAAACATTTAATATTAATAATTACAAAATTAATAACATATTAGGTGGTAGAATAAATTATATTGTATTATAAAATTACTTTGGGTTGTTTTATATATTTGTTAAAATATGACAAATAAATTAGGGTAATAGTTTGAAATATCAATAATCAGAGTCAAACCTAATAGTCCTCTAATTGCGGCACAGTGCTACTGTCTCTTTCCCTATAATACCCTCTCTTTCCGCCTCCGGCGTCCAGTTGTCAACAAATGAATAATAATATTGATCTATTGAATACAGTATACTAACAAACGGGGTTTCAAGAAATGAGTAACAAAACGCAGGAATGAGTGACAAAACGAGCATTTGCTAATCAACTACTTATATGCGGGAGGGAAGTTTAAAGACGTGCTTGGAGAAGAAGAAAAATAAATACAAAAAATTATTTTTGACTCACCACCTGATCCAGATGGTGATGTGACTCCTGGATATGAGTATACTTTAAATGATGGTAGTATTATACGACTTATAGTTGGCTGGAATAGAGATGAAAGTGGTAATTTTTGGGATAAATATAGTGTTGCTCAAGGCGGAAGAAGAAGAAAATCCAGTAAAAAAAGAAGGAAGTCTAATAAAAATAAAAAAAGGTCTAATAAAAAAAGAAGAAACTATAGGAAATAAATATATTTTCATAGCATTTTTCAACTTAACGTTTTTAACAATATATTTTACAGTGAGCGCGCACTGTTAAGTTAATTTGGTTAAGTTTACACGTCAAATGGTGTCCAATAAATGAGTGCTTTTTTGAAGATGTGAGTGTCAAAAATAAATCACCCGATGTGGGGCTCGAACCCACGACCACAGGATTTCAATAGTTCTTTAAAAGTCCTGCGCTCTACCAACTGAGCTAACCGGGTAGATTCGGTTACTATAAGGTTGTAAAAAATGTAGATATATAATGACTATTAGATATCTAATTGAAAATGTGTATATTTATCGGTTGGCGACAGTTGCGTCTGCTTTTGGGTCTGTAATAGGAATAGAAACTCCTGATACAATCGGTTCATTCCAAAACTTATTGAAGCCATATTTATTTAAAACTGTGAAAACACGACCTACCTCGGCTTTATTTTTCCAAAATTCATCACGATTCTTTGTTAGTACATACACTCCAAAATTATTTGTTATTTCAATCGGAATATATGGAGTAATTATTGGCGCAACTACGATAACAGTTTGAAATGTTTCTGAGATATCAAGAATCCAATAATCTCCTTCAAAATTGATAGCTGATGCTGAGTCAAAACTAACAGTTCTACAAGTCGGAATAGAATTATTTCTAGATCTACTAGTTCCTTCAATAAATCTCTTCTCTAATTTGTCATTAAATGAACTGTTTATTACACCTATCGTGCTGTCATTTTTTAATGAATATATTGCGTTGACTGAACTATTATCTATTCCTGTTCCAAACAATCCGGTTGAACGAGAAGTAAATACTTGTTCCCATCTGCCAACAAATTGGTCTATTTTAAATTTATCTAATAAATATGTTAGTTGTTGTTCTCCAACAAATTTTTTATAATAGTCTACAACTATTTTATCTTGTTGTTCTTTTGAAATGAACGCAGTTACCACTATGTTTACTATGTTTAATATATCTGCCATAATTATATATGTATGAAATATAAAAAAAACAACAATAAATTAAGTTAAAAGATTCGGCGTTCTTTAAGTTTCTTTGGGCTTAATATATATTCTTTACTATTTCGTTCCAAAAAGTAAAAAGGGAAATGAAAAATGGACATTTTTAAAAATGTCCAAAATTGAAAACCTGAGAAAAGTTTTGAAACAGAGTTGTCAAAAATGGGGTTGTGAGCATAATGCTCTGGTTTCAATTTGGAGTTTAGAAAAAGTGTGATGATAACTTTTTTGCGACAAAATCAGCGAGTTTTTTAGATTGCTAATATATAGCAATGTTAAGCAATGAAAATGACTCAAAAAAACTCACAAAATATTGTTGTGAAAAATGTGACTTTAATACGTCTAGTAAAAATGATTACAATAGACATCTCCTTACGAAGAAACATAATTCATCCAATTCGCAATGTTTAGCAATGGAAAAAACTCAAAAAAACTCATATATTTGTGAATGTGGTAAACAATATATGGATAATTCTGGCTTATGGCGTCACAAAAACAAGAACAATTGTAATAACATTACTAACAGTCATATTTTAGAATTTCAAGACAATGTGAAGGTTGATATGAATGACCCTAATCTTATTATTGAGATACTTAAACAGAATCAAGATTTCAAGCAGTTAATTATTGATCAGAATAAGACTATAATAGAACAAAATAATAAGCTATTTGAGATATGTAAAAATGTTGGTAATAATAATAATAATACCACAAACTCGCACAACAAATCATTCAATTTGAACTTCTTTTTGAATGAGACTTGTAAAGATGCTTTGAACATTAGTGACTTTGTCAAGTCAATTAAGCCTAGTTTGGAAGATTTGGAGACAACTGGGAGGCTAGGGTATGTTGAAGGAGTATCTAACATAATACTGAAGAATTTAAACACATTGGATTCAAATATGAGACCAATACACTGTACAGATATTAAAAGAGAGGTGCTATATGTGAAGGATAATGATGAATGGATTAAGGAGCAAGATGAGAAGCCTGTACTAACAAAAGCGATCAAAGTGGTTGCTAATGAAAATATTAAGAACATTAATGAGTGGCGAACTTCTAATCCTGGTTGTACATCAGCTGACTCCAGGAAGAACGATATGTACTTAAAGATTGTTAGTAATGCGATGTCAGGATCATCCTCTGATGAGACTTGTAAGAATATTAATAAAATCATTGGCAATGTTTCAAAGAAGGTTATAATTGACAGGGTTTAATCCGGACGTTTAATCCGGACATAAAAGTCCATATAGTTTCTTTAAGTTACTTTAAGATTAATATATACACTTTACTATTTCTTTCCAAAAAGTCAAAAGGGAAATGAAAAATGGACATTTTTAAAAATGTCCAAAATTGAAAACCTGAGAAAAGTTTTGAAACAGAGTTGTCAAAAATGGGGTTGTGAGCATAATGATCTGGTTTCAAATTGGGGGTCCAAAAAAATGTGATGATAACTTTTTATTGTGTATTTTTAGGGAGATTTTTATCACTTCCAATATTAAGAGAGAATGGAAGTAAAAAAGTCTCAAAAAGTCTCCAATAAATACAGTTGTCAAAATTGTGACTATAATACGTGTAAGAAATGTGATTATATGAAACATTTGGCAACCGATAAACACAAAATCAACACAATGGAAGTAAATGGAAGTAATATGGAAGTGATAAAAGTCGCACAATTTACTTGTAATTGTTCTAGAATATTTAATACAAATGGAGGTTTATGGAAACATAAGCAAAAATGTACTAACAACAATACGGTTAACAGTCATATTTTAGAATTTCAAGACAATGTGAAGGTTGATATGAATGATCCTAATCTTATTATTGAGATACTTAAACAGAATCAAGATTTCAAGCAGTTAATTATTGATCAGAATAAGACTATAATAGAACAAAATAATAAGCTATTTGAGATCTGTAAAAATGTCGGTAATAATAATACTATAAACACAAACTCTCACAACAAATCATTCAATTTGAACTTCTTTTTGAATGAGACCTGTAAAGATGCTTTGAATATTAGTGACTTTGTGAAATCAATTAAACCTAGTTTGGAAGATTTGGAAGCAACTGGGAGGCTAGGGTATGTTGAAGGAGTATCTAACATAATACTGAAAAATTTAACTACATTGGATTCAAATATGAGACCAATACACTGTACAGATATTAAAAGAGAGGTTCTATATGTGAAGGATAATGATGAATGGATTAAGGAGCAAGATGAGAAGCCTGTACTAACAAATGCGATCAAAGTAATAGCAAATGAGAACATTAAGAATATTAATAAGTGGCGGACTTCTAATCCCGGTTGTACATCAGCTGACTCCAGGAAGAATGATATGTATTTAAAGATTGTTAGTAATGCGATGTCGGGATCATCTTCTGACGACTTGTAAGAATATTAATAAAATCATTGGCAATGTTTCAAAGAAGGTTATAATTGATCGGGTATAATCCGGACTTTACACTTTACACTTTACACTGTACACTATATATATACTACCATCAACTTAA
>Ga0315284_10000470_pt1 | contig 55072 bp, 59 predicted proteins | sample YL17G09_16_MG_FD_203696 | JGI IMG/M metagenome (GOLD analysis project Ga0315284, IMG submission 203696) | Sediment microbial communities from Yellowstone Lake, YNP, Wyoming, USA - YL17G09_16 | ecosystem: Environmental > Aquatic > Freshwater > Lake > Sediment | place: USA: Wyoming | collected...
GCCTTCGCCTTCTCTCGTCATGCTCGATCCCAACAAAAAAGCCTCTGCCATCTCTGACAGAGGCTATCAGCAACCTTGCGGTTTGCTGGCCGTCATGTGCACGGCCACCGGGCGAGCCTCATCGCCCAAATGCATGTTACCAGTTGACGCGGATGATTTCAACGGCAGCGACAACCGTTGAAACGGCGGAAGAGAGCAGGTACAATTGCGAGGTCGAATCCGGTGCTCCGGAAGGCTCTTGAACCCGAGCACTGGACTCGACGAGAATTCAATTCGTCCAGGCGGTCAAGACGGCGGAATTCGAATCTGGGGTCGGAGTTGAAGGGTCGGGAGTACAGGCTCTGACTTTTTGTCCGGGAGTCGAGGGTTCGAATCCCTCACGATTCTGGAGCTTCCTCCAGATATCCGCGTTGTTGCTTCCAAGGTCTGATGCGTCCCCCGCAGAACTGCCTCGCACTCGCTCGCCTTACCCGACCGTAGTTCAGGATCAGGGAATCTCGACTAGGTCGCGATGACTACGGCGCTGAAGCGATTCCTGCAACGGGTCGAGCACTTGTAGGCCAGACCGTCCCACGGCAATAGAATCCACGAGCGATCACGGCAACGCACGCCATATCACGTTGAGTCACGCTGGTTGGCAAGTGCGGTCGTACTGTCTACAGTATCAGGGGAATTGTGGAGCGGGAAACGGGACTCGAACCCGCGACCGCCTGCTTGGGAAGGCTTGGGCCGATTTTCCGCTCCTCACGCCTCTTTCTGAATCTGGCGACGCACCATTTGCAGATCGAAGCAGATGGTCGCCAAATTGCCAATCGACGCTATTATACCCTAATGCCGGTTAATTCAACTTAATTCATTGGCCAATTGAGGGTCCTGGGCGGTGTAGGGCCCAAGAATTCGATCCATATGGCTATGATCCGTGCCGATGGACTTCGTAGGCCCGCTAAGTGAGGCTCGCACGAACGCCGCCTCTGTTCATCCAGTCAGATTCGGATGAGGTTCTTGGGCCCCACAGGTGCAGTGTCTACTTCGTCGCTAGTCCAAGTCTACAGTCGCCGCTTGTGGTCCTATGGAACGTTTTCTCTGCATCACTTCGTTCAAATACGCCTCCCCTTCGTCGAGAAGACCGTGGTAGTACTCGCCAATCATCGCCTGAAACTCTGCATTCACACGCTGCTCCAACTCCTTCAAGCGATAGGCGCGGAGCCGGGTGAGGGGCATCGATCCGGGTTGAAGCCGGGTAAGCGGGATCGCCGCCAACATCCATTCTTCGAGCGGGCGAATGCGTAGCGCGGCTACGAGCGGGACATACCCGTCCTTCGCTCGGTCCTCGAGTGCTTGAATGTTCTCTTGAGATAGAAAGATGGAATCATTAGTCGTCGTCTTCACCTCAAGGGCGAAAGTCTGTTCATCGAGCCCCGCTATGTCGATATCGACTCCTTGGACTTCCCGCTCCACTACATGGCAGAAGCCACACTCGGCAAAGGCCAGCGCAAGGAGCTTCTGTGCGACCTTTCCGAAGACGCGCGGGCCGAAGTGCGTGTGGAGTCGCCGCAAACGGTCGAATGTGAGCGAGTCCAAGGTCAGGATCCCCTTTCGATGCTCGGGCCTTTGTTCTCGGACCAGTCGGCGTACTCGTACAATGCCTTGTTTCGCGTGATGTCTTGCACGAGCATCTCCTTCAGTTCTTCGTCTGGCGTAGCGATGACGAGGTTTCGCCACGAGACGACGTCGTTGAGGACACCCACAAACTGCCGCTTCATCAGCGACCCCATGCTCTGCGTGGGATCATCTAGCATCAGGAAGCCGAAAGCCTGTCTGTCGCTCGTCGCCTGGGCGAGTCCGAGGAATAGGGACAGCGCTAGGCAGTTTAGGTCACCCTGACTGAGAATCGGCATAGGATCCGAACCGTCGCCGCTCTTGAGGGTGTAGGAGTTGAGACCTGTCCTGCTGTCTTCGTCAACTTCCAGCTCCAAACCACGCACAGCTGGATGATCGGCGATCTTGCAAAAATGGTCGTTCAATGCCGCCTGTGCCGCGTCAATCTTAGACTGCGCTTCGTTTCGGGAGGCGGTAGCTACACAGGACCTAACCGTCCGCGAAGCCTCAGCCAACGATGCGGCTTGATCCCTCAGGTCCTGGAGACGGACAAACTCCTTCGTACCACGGATGCGCTGGACTAGCTCGCGCTTGCGTTCGTGGCTCACGATTTCGCGGATCGTGCCCAGTTCAGCCACATGCCCCTCAATGATGTCTATCTTCTCACGTTTCGTCCGGATCGCCTCTTCGGCCGCCTTCGTCTCCTCCGTTGTCTTTGTGGCCTCGGCGTTGAGCAGCGCCAGGGGGTCATCCTGCGGCGATATTTTTCGCCGCAATTCCTCTCCGATTGCTTCAATCACCGACTGGGTCACGCGTGTCTTGTCGTTCAGCCGTGATTCCAGACGCTTCAGGTCCTCCAATCTGGCCTCTAGATCGACAATGTGCGAGGTACAATGCTTCCTTTCCTCCTCCAGGTGACCTATCTCCTTCTCCAGTCGTTCACTCCACTCACGTTCCAGTTCGGATAGGAGTTCAGGAGTTCTCGACCCACAGAGCGGACAGATTCCCTTATCGGCCTCAGAGGTGGCCTCGGTCAAGTACTTGATTGCCTCGCGTGTCAAGGTGGCTTTGGCGCTTGCTCGGTTCATCTGCTCGTCAATCTCGCGAAGCCTGTCCTTCAGACCCTCTTCTTCTTTCGCCATCGATTGCGCGGTATCGAATTTGCGGACAAGTTCCTCCTTGTCGGTTCGGACCCTCTGTTCCTCTTCGAGCGCCTCCGTAAGTTCCCCGCTGAGAGCCGCGAACCTCTGTTGCTTCTGGGCCAGCTCCTGGTGCTTGGCTACGTCCGGAGATTGCGCCCACAACTCACTAACCTGAGAACGAACCTGTTGCATGAAGCTGTCGATTTCGTCAAAGCCCTCCGGTTTTGTAACCGAGAAGTTCCCCGCCCCAAGTTCCCGAGCGAGAGCTTCGACCATTTCGCTTGTTTCGTTCGCGTAGCGCAACGCACCTGTTTCGTTCAACTGGCGCTCATTCAGACCCTTAGCGAGCGCCCGCTCTCGTTCCTCCTTAATCAGATTCTCCAGGGTCTTCATGCTCTGTTCTACCCGACCTTCGAACGCTTGGAAGTCCGACTCCATACCTCTGACTTCGCTATCTACCCGCGCATCCCTTATGCCCTTCAAAATCTCTCGGTAGTCTGAAAGGCCTAATAATCGGTCTAGCGCATCATTTCGATCTTTTGGCTCGTCGGTAAGAATCGCGCGGATGGCTTCCTGGTGTTGGTAGACGGTCGTCATGAAATCCCTGAAGGACGAATGAAAAAGGGTGTTGAGAAGGCTCTCCGCCTCCGCACCTTCCAAAACCTCTCCCTTGGGGAGGCTAACACTAACACTATCGGAAGAACGCCTGCCACCGCGTCCTGCTATTCGCTCCACGACGTACAGCCCGTCTGATCCTGAGAATGTTGCCCTGACCCGAACGTCCCCTCGGCCGGCGTTTCGGTTTGCCACTTCCCAGTCAATACGTTCTCGAATCCCGGTCTTCTTTCCAAGGCATTCCGAGCCGAAGAGACACCATTCTATGGCATTCAAAGTACTGCTCTTGCCTCGATGATTCTCACCATAGAGAATTATCAGTGGCGCGCCAAACTGGAATTCCTTTTCGTCGACGAATCCGCGGAAGCCGGCAACCTCGAGCTTTTCGAGAGTGAACATCTGATCCTCCCTAAAGCGTATCGTTCAAGGATTTGAGCGCGGTGTCGAATTCTTCACGCAGTTTGCTCATGCGCTCTTCCAGGCTCGATCTAACCCCTTCAGCGCCGTCTGCCTCGAACGATTCCGCGATGTCGTCCCACAAGGCTGTCGTTTCGGATGAGGACTCACCGACATCTCTGAGCTGTTCGCGCACCTGCTCCTTGTAGGCCAAGGGGGCCTCCTTTCAGCGATACTAAACCCGCCCTCTCTTCCGCTCACCGATTCCGATTCGATTCTCCTCATCAACTCCGCGGGACTTGCGGCCAGCCTAGGATTTTGGCACGCACTAATTCGATTGTGCCCCGCAGATCGTCCAGTGATTGCTCGCGTGAGTGTGGCGCCCGCACGAAGACGAAACGGCAGTCCGCCACCTCCCTGCCTAGCGCCTCTTCCAGCATTAGCGCGTAGGCCGCTCCTTGGAGTCGGTATCGCGACATCGCTTCTAACAGGTCGCCATCGCCAGCTACTGCGTCAGTCTTGTAATCGACGATCACGAGCCCCTCATCTGTTTCGTACAACAGGTCGACGAAGCCCTCGAGCATGGCACCTTCTAACGGGACCGCGGCGTATACCTCCCGCCAGTAGCGTTGACTGACCACTGCCGCTTGCACCGATGCCGTTTCGAGCGCGGATCGCACCAGCCGCGCCACTTCATCCGCGCGATCTCCGATCCCTTCGGCTGTAGCCTGGGCCCGGGCTGCGCTCTCCAGCCCTTCCCCACTGGCGAGATCGATACTCTGAAGCACGCCGTGAACGGCCCTTCCCAATGCCGTTCCTGCGCGGCCGCGTCGCCAAGGCGGTATCTCCTCGACAGGAGAGTCTTTTTGCAGACCCGGATCCGTTTCCCCTCTCGCGAATTCCTGGGCGATGGCGGTTGCCGCGATGACCGAGGCCCGGCTCAATTTATCGAGACGATCCTGTCTGGCCTCGATCCACGCTCGACGTTGTTGTGGCCCATCCTCGAAGGTCGCGTCCGCCTTCTCTTGTTCGGCCGCAGCCGGCTCCGAACCTAGTTCGATCTTCCGCCAGAGGTTGGGCCTTTGCTGGCAGAGATCATGAAGGCGCGCCGCGTGACACTTCCCGCCTTGCTTGTGATGCAGGCTAACAACGAGATGGTCGCGGGCTCGGGTGGCAGCGACATAGAGGAGGCGCGTCTTCTCTTGCCCCTCCATCACTTCCTCCAGCGCGTGGAGGTCATCGAAGCCAGCGGTTTCAAAGCGCGCGTGTTCCTGGCCAATGCGGACTTCCGGCCTGCCGTCCGCCTGCCAGAGCACGCGCGCACTTAAAGGCGGTCCGGAGTCAGTCACGTTCAGCCCGACCAGAAAGACGATCCGGAACTCCAGCCCCTTGGAAGCGTGGACGGTAAGGATGCGCACCGCGTCGTCGTCCGCCTCTGGCACGATGGTCTCTACTACCCGCGTCCGTTCTTGCGCCTGCAGGTCCGCCCAGTCGATGAACTGCCGCAGCGATGTCCCGCCCGACTCCACAAATGCCCTGGCTTGGTCGAGCACAAAGCGCAGCCGCTGCCAGTGTTCTCGTGGCCGTCGATGGGCGAACGCCAGCTCGAAGAAACGGCGCTCGCGAATGACTGTCTCGACCGTTTCATTGACTGGCTTCCACCAGCGCGCCTTGTGCAGCTCATGCAGAGCCTTCATCGCTGCCACGACAGGATCATCGCCTGGAAGAGATGAAGACGGGGTCGAGCGGTAGTCCCAACGGCCGCGGGCTTGAGCAAAGCGCAGTAAATCGTCATCGCCGCAACCGAAAGCGGGCGCGCGCAGCGAGCCAACGAGGGCTACCTCGTCCGTTGGATCGTCTATCGAACGCAGCACGGTGAGCAGGTCGCGCACCTCCTGCGTCTCGTATACCAACGAACGGCTCTCTACGCGGTAGGGGATGTTCGCCTCCTCCAACGCTCGCTCCAACTGTGCCGAGGCCGTGCGTGTCGGCATCAGGAGGGCGATGTCAGCGTAGCGGCAGGGTCGTTGGCAGCGATTGCCGTCGTCATCCTCGTCCGTTACTAACCAGCCTTCCGCTTTCGCTGTTTGGACGGTCTGAGCGATCTCCTGCGCCTCACGGCGACGTATTGCTTCCGTGCCGTCGCCTGACGGTTCGCCCAGCAAATGGACCGTCACTCCGGCTTCCGGCGGCGATTCCCAGCTCGCCTCCAGCGCCATATATGTGGCCTGCCCCGGTTGAGTCTCCTCGCCGATCAACTCTTCGAACACAGCATTCACCCAGTCTATTACCGGGCGCAATGACCGGAAGTTCTGCGTTAGCCGCACGGTCTGTTCCTGGAAACGCTGCTGTACCGCTTGATAAAGCGCGATGTCGGCGCGACGAAAGCGGTAGATGGACTGCTTTGGGTCGCCGACGAAGAACAACTTGCCTTCCGCCGCTTCCATTTCCTGCCAGGGCGGTGCGCTGTCGGTGACGGCGCAAGCCAGCAGCATGGCGACATCGATCTGCAACGGGTCGGTGTCTTGAAACTCGTCTATCAGGAGATGTGAGAAGAGATCGCTGACAGCCCGCCGCACGGAGGCGTTATTGCGCAGAAGATCGCGTGCTCGAACCAACAGATCGTGGAATTCGACACGTCCCTCGTGCCGCCTCTCGTCGGCATACTCAAGGACGAATAACCGTAACGGCACGAGGAGTTGGTAAAGCACGGCGGAGCGTTCCTCCCGAAGCAGCGCGTCGCGCGCCTCCGACGCTTCCTGAAGAGATGCTCGAATGTCTGCTGGTTTCACGCCTGACCAATTATCCTGCTTGCCGCCGCGAGTGGTGAACTTCCGCCTCGCCGCCAGTATCCGCAGCCGGTCCAAGTCGGTCTTGGCCGCCCGAAGGCGCTGGCAGTAGCGTTGCACGCCCGCGAGGTACTGGTACAACAGGTCATCGCAGTCAACGCAGCAGCCGGTTCGACGGCAGGCATCGTCGAGCGTCTGCAGCAGCGATTCTGCGTCGGTTTCCGGCTGCGCCACCGTTTCGATCTCGATGTCCTCCAGCCGATCCCAATTCCTATGGAAATCGCGCGCGATCTCCCGCAGGTGATCGAGACGTAGCCCGAGGACGCTCGAACGTAGCAATACATCCTCGTAGGCAGGGTCGTCCAGCAACGCGTCGACGAACGCGCTCCAGCGTTCCTCGAAAGCGATTGATGAACGCACCTCGTCCTGGATCTCGAAGAACGGCGGCAGTCCCGCCTCCAGCGGGTGAGCGGCGAGTATTCTCTGTGAGAAGCCGTGAAGCGTTGCGATGGCGGCAGCATCCACGTCGGCAAGCGCAATCTGACAGCGCTCACGTTCCGCCGCCGGCAGCTCGTTCTCGTCGCGAGCGGCCTTCTCCAATTCCTCGCGCACCCGATCGCGCAGCTCGGCCGCGGCGGCCTCCGTGAAGGTGATAGCCGCTATCTTGCGCATCTCCGCCCGGCCTGTCGCAACGAGGCGAAGAATGCGATTCACCAGCTCGGTCGTCTTGCCTGTGCCCGCGCCTGCCTCTACGAACAGCGTCGAGTCCAGGTTGTTCCTGATCCGGTCACGCGCCTCCTGGTCAGCTGGTAGAGGTAGTGATTCGCTACTCATTGGGCTCCGCCATTTCCCGATAGGGCGTCAGCTCTGGCGCCTCACGTTTTCGCTCCCAGGGCCGGCTGCGCGCACGCAGGCAGGCGAGTTCGTAGTTGCAGAGCTTGCAGTTCTCATAGCTGTTCAAAACGGACTTCCCGGGTCGCGCGGGGAAGATGCCGGAATCGATGCCATCGATGATAATGGCCAGCACGCGCCTGAACTCGTCGAGCAATCCGGGACCAACCGCACAGCCCTCCCGTTTGTAGCCCTCCTCCTCCGCGATGAACCAGTAGTACGCGTCGACGTCCTCGACACCGTGCACCTGTGACGCAGCGAGTGCGTAAATAGGCAACTGAAGAAGAGTGCCCCGCCTCAGCGGGTCGTCGGACATCTTGCGATAGAAGCCCGCTGCACCAGTCTTGTAATCGAGGACCACTAGACGTGAGCCGTCCGGCGTCTTGTCTAGGCGGTCGATTTTCCCCCGCAGCATGACCGTTCGTCCGCTTTCCAGCTCAATGGTCGCTGCGGTGTTTGTCGCGCCGCGCACGCCAAACGCCAGCTCGACATCCAACGGAAGCACGCCTTCCTGCTGCCGCATCTCTTCGTCGGCGTCGAGGAAGCCGTCGAGATCCCGCATGATCTTCTCGCGTTCCAGGTGCCACAGCAGCGGCTTCCCCGTAAGGCCTGCGGCTTCCGCCTCCGCGCATAGTTGCTCGCCGATGTCGCGCATCATCTGGCTCTCCGAGTCGTCCCAGGGTTGGTCGGGCGTTGTGCGCGGCTCGACCTCTCTCATGAATCTCTCCAGCGCCTCGTGCAGGAGAGTGCCGCGATCGAGCGCGCTGATAGTCAGCGTGTCCTCGGGTTTCTCGGTCTCAGAGATGCGGAGGACGTTTTGCAGGAAGTAATGGAAGGGGCAAGACGACCATGTCTGTAGCGCCGTCGGCGACACGGCTCGTCCCTGCGAGAGCGATGGCGCCGCCGCCGCCGCGACAAAGCCATCCCAGCGCGTAAACTGCCTGCTTTGCCGTCCGAGGCCCGCTTCAATCCCAATCCCGAGCGCAGTCTGCTCCTTCAATAGATAATGCTGCTCGACCTTGCCACCACTTCGTCCCCAGAGCAGGAGGCTGCGCAGATCGTACTCCTGCTCCGACGCCGGCTCGTTGTCGCCTGCTAGCGCGGCCTGAAACGAGGGCACGACCTTCAGCCAGTCGCGTCTTGGCGGCGAATCCATGTCGCTACTGTAGAGCGCGCGACCTTCCAGCGCCGACGCCTGCTCCAGCAGCCAGCGTGAGGGTAGCTTCCCTCGTTGGCCACGCAGGTCGGCGCGCGGGAACACGAAGACGAGTGAGCGTGCCGATGCTAGCGCAGCGAGGTAGTTGCGCCGCTCCTCCTCTGTGCGGGTCGCCCGCAGCGGCACTTCCTCGCCAGCGGGCGCGCGTTCGCGGTCCGGCATCAGCGGATCGTCCTTGCCCCGCGGCGGCATCAGCCCTTCGCTCATGCCCAATAGGAAGGCCAGGTCGAAGTCCATGCCGACCGCGTCTGCTATCCTCCCGACGAACACGCCCTCGCCGAAGCGGTTGTTCCTGCCGGCAGACGCCTCCAGGTCCCTCTCCAATGCGCGCCGGAAAGTCGCCTCGTCGACCTCTGGTCGCAGGTCGCCGAGCGCCGAGAGCGATTCCAGTGCCGCCGTTACCTTGCGATATGCCTCGATCTCCTTCTCCGGCCAGTTGCGCCTGTGGCCCTCTCCGCCCAGATAGCGGTCGAGGACGCCGCGAGCCCATGCCACTTGTCCCGACCAGGGCCGAGGGGCCGCCGGTGCCAGCCGCTCAGCCAATTCCTCGACGAAGCGCGCCAGCCGTTCAGTGTGGTCGATCTCGGAATCGAAGTGCCTCAACTGCGCCCCACTCGTCTCCTCCATCTTCTCCAGACTTTCGCGCTCCGCCTTGAGGGCGCGGCTGTGCCCGGCGAGTCGATCCCGCCACTGAAGCGGTCCTCGGACTACTCCTGCGGTTCGCGAGAGGAGGTCCCATCGCTGTGCCGGCGCGGGATTTCCTCCCTCTTCCTCGAGCACCGGCGCCGCGCTCAGCCAATCCATCAGCGCATCTCGACGGAAATCTGTGCTTCGAAGGCGGAGCAGGCCGAGCAGGGTCCTCCCCGTCAACGTCTGCGAGAGAGTGCGCGTTCCGGGACCATTGTGCGGCACACCCGCTGCATTGAACTGCTCCTCGGCCAGCAAGGCATAAGGTTGCTCGGCGCGGTAGAGAACGCCAATGCGATGCAGAGGCACCCCGCGAGCAGCATGCTCCATAATCGAGCGGACGACAGCGCGGACCTCTTCTTCCGCATCTGTGACCATGACGATCTGGGCCTTCGCCACCTCGGCATGCTCGGCCGATTCCAGGGGCGGACCGCAAGCACCCTCGAGCTGCGCGATGAGACGCCGTGCCGGCGCATCTGCTTCAGCGTCGCCCGTAAGACCAACGATTACGGTGAGTCGGTCGGACTTTGCGAGCGCCTCCAGCATGATCCGTTCCGCCGGCGACAGGCGTTGCGGCAAGTAGATTACGACATGCCCGATGTCGCGCAACGCTAGACAGCACTCGCTGACGGCTGTCGCCGCGGCCAGCGCGAGGTCCTCTTCGTCATAGTAAGCTGACGTGCGCTGCCGGAAGTCGCGGTAAAGGCGGACGACGTCAGCGGCGCGACTGCTCTGCGATGCAAGCTTTTCCAGCGCATCTTCGGGTGCCCGTCGCAGTTCTCGGAAAGTTGCCTCTATTCCTCTCTCGGTTGCCACATTCTCCCGCACCTGCCTGAAGATGCCAGGCGCCTCTGCGAGTGCGGCTCGCACGGCTTCGGCTTCCGCTGCGTTCGTGAGCGGGCGTTTGCCGTCGGCTGCCAGGGCTGGAGAGCCCAGGAGTTCCGCTACGCGCGCCAGGACGATGAAGCGGACGTTGACAAGACCTCTGCCTTCGGAGCCCAGGAGGCGTCGCAGCGACAGGCCGGCATAGTTGGACGGCACGGCGACCGTCACAGGTTGCAGCGGGCCATCGCCTTTGGCTCGCGCGATCGCCCGGCGCAGTGTCTCCGCCGCGAGACGGCCGTAACTGACGAGCAGCAATTCGCTCACGTTTCTCTCTTGCCCCATTCAGGCTGACGCTGGTTCCTTATCGCGCCTATGGTCCGTTCGTCGAAGCCACGGAAATACGAGATAAGCAGTTCATGAATGTGCATATTCCAAGCTCACTGCTGGAGAGCGGTGGCGTCCGCGTCTGCCTCCGGATGATTTGGGCAATTGGCAGCCGGGCCTAGGCGATGGAATATCGAAGGCCATTTCGTCTCAGGCTCCCCCTTCTCTCTGCATAGTCCGGCATGACTGCCGCCACGCAGTCCCAGAATTGTCTATTGTGATTGGCATGGCGCAAGTGGCATAGTTCGTGGACGACCACGTAATCAACCATAGATAAAGGAGCCATGACTATGCGCCAGTTGAAGCGGAGAGTGCCATCTCGCGCGCAACTGGCCCATCGTTTGGCTTGGGAACGGACTAGTATCTCCTTCGGGCGAACGCCAAGCCGAGGCGCATAAATCTCGACTCGCTGTTGCAGCTTTTTTCCCGCGCGCTGTCGGTACCAGTGCTCGACCGCTTGGATTACCTGCTGATTTCCTCCAGCCTGCTTCCCTCGTTCCGGCAGGCGAACCTCAAGCCAGCGCCCAGTAAGGCGGACCGTCGACGGAACCAGTCCATCCTTGTTAACAAATCGCAGTCGGTAGTGACGACCTAGATACAAGACCGTCTCTCCTGTCACCCACTCATGTCTCTGGGTTGCGTCGACACCGTTGTCCGCTATGGTGAGCCGCCTAATGATCCAAGGAGCCCTCCGTCTTACGATAGTGTCCACTTCAGGACTGGTGGCGGATGCGGGTGCGGCAACCAGCACACCATTGATGGCGTCGATGGCGATTTCCACGGTCTTCCGTCGGCGAGTGCTGCGCCGCAGGGTGTATTCGATGGTAGTCGAGCCAAAGGCGAGCCTTCTTGTCTCGGTGGCGAGCATCAAGAGATAGCCCTCCTTGCCACGTCAAGGATCTCAGTTGTCGCTACCTCGGTCACTTCTGAAGTGAAGCCAATCCCGCGAAGGCGGCGTTTGATGCGGCGGCGCATCTCTCTCTGGACATCCTCTTTCGTGGTCCAGTCGATAACAGCCAAGCTCCTGATATCCTCTTCGATTTGGCTGGCCAGTTCTCTTGCCGGCTCGTCCACTTCGACGTCATAGGCAGTCGGCGCCTCTGCCAGTTTGCCCCGCCCCTCGTCGCGACGCTTGAGCACGAGTTCGTAGATTGGGAACGAAGCTTGAGTCAGACCCATCTGCTGGATCAACGATTGCATGCCCCTCAGCTCGGCCAGGAAGGCAGCGAGTTGCCTCAGCGCCTCTGCTTGACTGACGCGCGCGGCTTTTCTGTCAGCGATCAGCTTTTCCAGGCGCTGCCGGAGGGATTCATACAGAACAGGGTTGTCCTCATAGCGTACCTTGATCTCATGACGGATGGCATGCTCCATCTCGCTGGCCTTGGCCTCCGGCCGAGCAAGCCGTTGGACCTCTTCGTCAAACCGCTTCGAAAAGATCGACACTGGTTCAAGAAGGCTTTTCACCCGGTCCGCCCCGATGTACTCACTGATAAGTGCCTTAACCTTTTCACCACAGTGCTTGAGCTCGAAGTGCTCCTCTCGAAAACGGGCGCGGGCGGCCATGCGGACCTTGCCCAGCCACTGGAGATCCTTGATGTAGGGCAAGGCCTGCGGGTCCGGCAACAGCATGTCCGTGGTGCACGCGAGCTCTAAGAAGACGGCGTCGAACTCAGCCCGGCGGTCCTCTGGTTCGAGCACCGAGACGCAGGCATCGAGGTCCTTTGTGTCAACGCGATAGAAGAAGCGCATCGCCTTGCGGTGCAGAACCTGGATGCGGGGGAGCTGATCCTCCAGCGGGGTGAGGGCACCCTGAATGTCTTGGGTATCGAAGATGCCGAGAGCGTCCTGTAGGTCGTCTGCTACTCCCCAGTAATCGACTACGAGCCCGTACGTCTTTCCTTCATTTGGCCGATTCACCCTCGCAATCGCTTGAAGCAGCGTATGCTCACGTAGCGGAGCGTCCAGGTACGTAACCTGCTCGACGGGCGCGTCGAAGCCGGTAAGCAGCATATCGCAGACGATGATGACGGCCAGCTTGTCCGGCGGTTCTTGTTTGAAGCTGTCGATGAGCTCTTTCTGGCGGTCCCGCGTCCACTGCCAACGGGAGATGCGTTCTGGATCGTCATTCGTGAATGACATGATGAGTGCAGAAGATGGACCTTTGAGGCGATCCAGCGTTTCCTTGTACGTTACTGCGATATCTCGGGTGGCTGTCACGATCTGGGCCTTGAAGCCGTTGGGCCGAATGTGCTTCTCGTAGTGCTCGACGATGTCCAGGCAGATCATCTCGATGCGTCGCGGTGCGCCCGCGATGGCGAGCTCGGTGGCATAGCGACGCTTGATCGCTTCCCTTTCCTCCGCCGTGTAGTCCCCAAAGATACGCTCGAACAATGAGTCGAGTGTTTGGCCTCCGATTATGTGGACATCGGGTAGCCGGCTCTCGTAGAAGATGGGAACGGTCGCGCCGTCTTCCACTGCCTGCTGGATGCTGTAGGTGTCGATGTATGAGCCGAACGTGCGCGGCGTACTTCGGTCCTGTTTATCGACGGGTGTGCCGGTGAAGCCGAAGAAGCACGCGTTAGGAAGCGCCCGCCGCATGTTCGCCGCCAGGTTCTTGTACTGGGTGCGGTGGGCTTCGTCCACCATAACGAAGACATTGGCAGCGTCGGTCAGAGCGCCCCCAAGACGCCGGGGCCCCTCATACGCGGTGGCGTCCTGGAACTTCTGGACCGTGGTCATCACCGTCTGGCCCGGGCCGCTGGTAAGCAGCTCACGCAGGTGGCGAACGCTACGCGCCTGGACAGGATTGGGGAACCCGCAGCGCTGGAAGGTGCCGCTGATCTGGCGGTCGAGGTCACGCCGGTCTGTGACGACGACGATGACGGGGTTCTCGAGCTCGGTCAGTCGGCGCAGCTTCACGGCTAACCAGAGCATGGTGAGCGACTTCCCCGACCCCTGGGTGTGCCAGACGATCCCGCCTCGCTCCTTCGGCGTGGTGGCCGCCCTCACGCGCTCGATGGCGTGGCTGACCGCCCGGAATTGCTGATAGCGGGCGATCTTCTTGACACTGCGGCCGCCCTCACGCTCGAAGACCACGAAGTTGTGGGCGAGGTCCAACAGATTCACAGGTCGGAGCAATCCGGCGAGAAGAACGTCCTGCGGGGTCGCTTTGCGGCCCAGTTCACCTTCCAGTTCGTCTTCCCTCAAAGGATAGGGCGTTTTCCACTCCAAATAGGAGCGGCCGGGCGTCCCCACCGTTCCGTAGCAGGCTGCCTGGCCACAAGCGACGACGACGGCTTGCATGGTGTGGAAGAGTTGCGGCGCACCCTGTTGGTGCCACTTCTCCTCAAGTTCCTGATAGCGCTCCAGCTGCTCCGTTGCCTCAAAACGCCATTCTTCGCCCAGCGTTGGCGGCTTGCACTCGATGATCGCCATTGGAATGCCGTTTACGAAGACGACGATGTCCGGCTTGATGACCTTGCGTGAGCCGGCCACGCGGTACTGACGCGTCACCACGAACTCATTGTTGGCGACGTCATCGAAGTCGAAGTAGCGGACGGTCCGACTCATGCGGCGGCCGTTTTCATCCACCTCGACGGCGACCCCATAGGTGAGGGCGACGTACGCCTTCTCGTTGGCCTCCATGAGATTGGCCGCCTCCACTTGGGTGATTGCCCGGGCGGCTCGACGCAGCGCGTCGCTGGTAAGCCAGGGGTTGAGCCGGCGCAAGGCCCGTTCCAGCCGCGAGACGACGACCGGTTGGCGCTCCGAGCCGCCGCGGTCGGCTAGGAGTTCCTCCGCCGGCACGTAGGTGTAGCCGAGCTTCTCCAGCAGATGCACGGCCGGCTCCTCGGCCAGGTGCAGCTCGTTCCAGCTAGCGGGAGTGGCGGTCATGTCACCGTCCGCTCCTCCGCGGCGCTTTGTCGAATGAGTCCTGCGGCTCATAGACCCAGAAGTTCAATGGGTTTTCAGGATTGAACGTGCGTAGCCCTCGACAGGTCTTCAAGCTCACGCCCAACTTATACTTCTTGCAGAGATCGTTGAAAGGGCTCAACACCCTGAAGCGCTCTTGTGACCTGCGCGAGGATGCCGCTTGCTCGCTCTCATCGTCGAAAAGACACCCTTGCCCGGCAGAGCTTGGCACCCACGCTTGGTATTCGTCGAACTTCTCCCTGGAGAAGACGGCCAGACCGGCAAACAGGTCTGCAAGCTGAAGAAGCGGGCGCTCACGAGACGATGCAGGGGAAATCTCCTCTAGGCCAAACTCGCGCCTTAGGCTGACGCGAATCTTGCCTTGGCTGAGAAGTGAGCGTTCTGCCTCGAAACCCACAGCTACACATTCGAGACAATCCTGTACGGTAGCCCAATCCATTGCCGAGTGCTCGTCTGGATAGAGCCGCCACACTGCGTTATCTGGCCAGCGCGCTCTCAGAACGTTGCGGAAAAGGTGATAATACATCCGATGAAGGTTGGCAATGTCATCTCTATTGGCAATCTTGTGTCGGCTATCCTCGATGTCCCAGACCAGCACATCTACGCGGAGCACGCCAGCACGGGCCTTTTCGACCGCGAAACTGCACATCTTCTCGGCCGCGAAGCGTTCCTTCGCTCCGCCCAGCTTCTTCCACTCGAACTCCGGTACTTCTGACTCGTCAAGCAAGGCGCGGAGATCAGCTTCCAGGTCATCGAAGCACTCGACGGAGGCGGTCACCAACCCGAGGCTGCGGAAGCGATCGATATTCCAATGGGATTCATCGCTCAAGCCCACGTGGGACACCTGAGGTAGTTTTGTCACCGAGACTCCTTAGGCGTATGTCCTCGCGCCCCTGCCCGTACCTGGCCAGTGAGCAGCACGTGCACCGGGCTCGCCCTTTTCTGAACGTTCATAGCCGGCAACAGCGACGGCTGTTCCGTGAGGCTGGCAGGGTTCATCGTCGGACTCTCCGAATGGTGTGGTGGCAGTTCGGTCCCACTGGAATGCAGAGAGCAGCGGGATTGCCGGGCTCCGGCCAATAGCGTGCCCGATGTCCGTCGTAGATGGTCTTGACTTGATAGCACTGGCCTTCATGTGTCAGGCATTCGTACCGTGGGGTCCAAGCAGTGTCGGCCCGATATACCTCGCACATCTCCTCCTCTTCCTCCAGGAGTCGACGTGCAAGGCCGCGGACATACCAGGTGTTGAATTCGGTTATGGCAAGAGTGTTTGCGGCGTTCGTCGGATTTATCCGGTGAACTCGCCGGACGCCGTTCTTGTTGTGGGGCTCGCCAGGCAACCAGAGCGAGGGAGCGCAGAGGGACGCTGCAAGGGTCAGTTCGTTCCCGCGGAGAATCGCTTCGCGCATTGCGTCGGCAAATGCCGTACATCCCTCGGCGCAGAGACGGGAGCTTCGATAGGGCGATCGATCCTCTTCCGCCTCGAACTCGCGGAGCATCCATTCCCTGGTGACTGCGTCTAGTTCCTCAAAGTTGAACATGGTAGTCCTCCTTAGAGTCTGGCGCTCACGCCCCGCACCTCTCCCGTGGCCAGCACGTGCATCAGGCTTTCCTTGGGCGCGTAGGTGTAGCCGGGATTCTCCAGCATCTGCACCGGCTCCTCGGCCAGGCGCAACTCGATCCAGATGGCGGCAGGCGAGGTCATTTCACGCCCTCCGAAGGCCCGAAGTCGTTCTTGAGCGAAGACGCGAGTTGTCCAAGGAGCTCGAGGAGGTGCTCGACGTCTTCCCGGCTCAGGGGATAGAGCCGCCCCTTGAGATGCCGATACGCAGGAACCTTGGCGGCAAACTCCTCGTCAACGACGCCCAGGTTGTGCTCGTAGATGTGGCGAACCTGGAACAGGCGGGCCAGATCGCTGAACTCGTCCGACCCCAGGCGCGCGGCCACACCAACGCCCGTGGCCTTTTCCAGCGACCGGTCAAGCGCCGCTATATTCTGGAAGAGGTTCTTGGGTTTCTCTGGAAAGATGTCCGACCGCGCCTGGCGCAGCTTCTTGCCAAGGGCATCGAAGGCCGCCACAGCACTCCCGAGGGCGTCCACCAGGATCGCCTTCACCAGTTCCTGGTCAGCGGCGGTCTCTGGGAGCTCGAGGAGGCGGAGTCGCCGACGGCAGACCTCAAGGCACGCCTCGAAGACCTCGAACGCGTTAAGCTGGCCGCAATCCGGACAGAAGGCGAAGACTCCGAAGACCGCGAACTCCAGGCCGCAGTTAGTGCAGGTGACGGGCGTCTCGACATCGCTTTCTCTGTAGGAGTGGACCTGAAAGGTCGGAAGGTTGACCGAAAACTTGATCTCGATGAGGGAGGTCCGGGACGGCCTGTTCAGCGCCTCTATGTTGCGTCTGAAATCCCGAAGCATCGGTTCCAAGACCTGCTTGATCGCCACGCTCTCGGCATACTCCAACTGGCCAGGTGTATAGAAGTCCGAGGCGTCGGCCCGCGTTCCACAATAGGGACAACCACAGTCCTGTATTGGCAGGCCGGTACCCGGCTTCAGCTTGAAGTACTGGTCGCACTCCGGCGATGGGCATTGCCGGCCGACCATACCTTGCTCGTCGGTGGGGAGACTCACCTGGATAATCTTCTCGCCCATCATCCTACATGCTCCTCTGCTGAGGCAGCCGTACCTGAGGCCACCTTCACCCGCACCTGCCCGGTGAGCAGCACGTGCATCACGGCTGACTTCACGTGTTGCAGCGCGCGCACAGCAATCTCCTCACGGTCGATTCGTGCGTCCATGCGCGCCAACAATTCAGCGACTTGAGTCTGCTCATCCAGGCGAGGAAGCGGCAGGCGCATCCGCTTTATGAGCCCGCCGTTTAGGCCCGGCCTTGTTTGGCCCTGGGCGGTACCAAAGAACTGGTCGAGGACAACTGGCGAGTACAGGAAACACCACATTAGGAAGCTAGGGTCACACTTGGAGCGGTCGACCGTGATTCTGTAGACGTGCTTAGTAATGATCGCGCGCTCTAAGTCAGGTGGGACGAGACAGCTTCTACCGACGGTCGCCATAACCGTAATGAGGACGTCCAGCGGCCTCGCCTCATACTGACGTAGCTGTTCGGATTTATGATAGGAGATGCGATGCTGGCTTCCCATGGAGAAGCGTCCATCCAGCACGTTGTCGATGCCAATGACCAGCACGCCGGTGTCCTGAAACTCCGAGTGCCTCAGGGAACTGCCGAACGGACCGCTCTGGATTGAACGAGGTTCGGCGCTGGCCAACTCTTGTACCCGGGTTACCGCCCATTCCTCCGGGATCTCGCCCACCTCGGTCTGCTTGAAGCGCGCGTGGCGACCGGGGAGCCCGCGAGTGAGGAGCTGCTGGGCGAGGCCCTGCTTTACCATGCGCACCTGCTCGATGACTGCCTCCGTCTTCTCGATGGCGTCGTCCACGGACGAGAGGATCTCGGCGATCTTGCGCTGCTCTGGCAGGGGCGGCACTGGAAGGACCAGATTGGCAACCGCCTGCCGACTGAGTTCAAGCTGGCCCGTGCTTCCGCTAGTCACGGTGTAGATCTCGCGCTGGAAATGGGGCATCTGTAAGAACTGCACCAGCAGGTAGGGCTCAAAGAGTTCTTTGCGCAACCTGATGATAGTGACGTGTGAGTCAGATACGTGGTTTTCGACCGGCTCACTGATGAGGCAGGCTCGCCCGATTGTGATGTCACCCGTAGAGTTCAGCACTACGTCGCCTTGGACAAGGCGCTTACGGGTCGGCACCTCCGCAGCCATGGCCAAGTCAAGGTGTTTGACTGCGGAATAGTCGATGCCGACCCAGCGGATGGAACGCTGGTTCACCACAACGTGGGGGCTGTTGTCAACGTATCGAGGTGTGATGCCCCTCTCTATAAGGTTAGAGAGCTCGCGAAGCCGAGCAACTGACCATCCGTCAGGGATCGGGCCCAGAGGCGTAAGGCCATCACACATGGCAGCCTAGCTCCAGTACAGTCAACCTGTGCCGGTTATCCCACATCATCCCTCGATCGGCGGTCTCCATTCGCCGCGCTCCCGGTCGTACTTGAGGTAGCCGGAACGGTCCGTCTCGAAGCGAGTCAAATCGAGGCTAGCCAGCTTCTCGTAGGCCTCCGCCGGCAGGTCTGGCTCCAGGGCAATCCAGACGCCGGTGTCCTTGTCGTGCAGGATCACGTCGCCGCGTTGGCCGCTGCTTTTCGTGCGGACGGCCCACACCTCCCGTACCAGGCTCTTGGCGACGCGGTAAGCATCCTTCCCGGCCGCGGCCGCGATGGCGGTGAAGAACGCAGCGGCTGGCGCGGTGATCATCACAATCCAAGGAAACTCGCCGATGCCTTTCCGTTCGTACGTGGCCTGGACATCCGTCTCAACCCCGGCAGCGGCAAAGGCCTGTTGGACCTCTTGCACCTCCCCATCGGAGGCGGAGGCGTCCAAGAGCACCTCGATACGACGGTCAGGCACGATAGCCTAGCTCCGCTAGCTGCTCGTCCATCTTGCGCGCCGCCTCGTCCCGCTCTCGCTCCAGCTCCCGCAGGCGGGCCAGCGCCTCGGCCACATCTATGCGCTCCTCTGGGAGCGAGGTATCCACGTAGCGGCTGATGTTCAGGTTGTAGTCGTTACGCCGGATCTCGTCCAACTCCACCACGCGGGCGAAGCGCTCCACGTCCCGGCACTCCCGGAAAACGGTGACGATGCGGTCGATGTCCTCCTCCCGCAGATGATTCTGGTTCTTGCCCGCTTCGTAGTAGTCGGCGGCGTGGACAAAGAGAACGCGGCCTCTACGCTCCGGCGGCTTGGCATCGCCACGCGAACGAAGGACGAGAATGGTGGCCGGGATGCCCGTGCCGTAGAAAAGGTTGGAGGGCAGACCGACGACGGCCTCGAACAGGTCATCCTCCAACATGCCGCGCCGGATATGCTCCTCGCGCCCGCCCCGGAAGAGAACGCCGTGAGGCATTACCACGCCGACCATTCCCTGGTCGTTGCAGGTGGCCGCCATGTGCTGGACAAAAGCGAGATCGCCCTTGGTCAGAGGCGGCAGGCCGAAGTGGAAGCGGCCGTAGCCATCGTGCTGAGCCTCCTCGGAGCCCCAGTCCTTCAGGCTGAAGGGAGGATTGGCGATGACCCGGTCGAAGAGCATCAGCTCGCCATCGCGGACAAGCCTTGGGTTGCGCAAGGTGTCACCTTTCTCGATGCGGGCATCAGGCAGGTTATGCAGGAGTATGTTCATCTTACAGATGGCCCACGTTCCCAGGTTCTTCTCCTGTCCGAAGAGCGAGAGATTCCGCGGGTTGCCACCGTGGCTCTCCACGTATTTGGCCGACTCGATGAGCATGCCCCCAGAGCCGACGGTGGGGTCGCAGATGCGCATCCCCTCCGTGGGCGCCAGCAGCTCGACGATGAGCTGTACCACTCGTCGCGGCGTATAGAACTCGCCGCCCTTCTTGCCGGCGTCGTCGGCGAACCGCTCGATGAGGTATTCGTAAGCCCGGCCCAGCATGTCCGGCTCGGGCAGGTCGGCAGTGCGAAGGGAGATCTGCGAGAAGTGCTGGATTAGCCGCAGAAGAATGCTGTCGCGGTTGCGGCTGTCACCCAGCCTGCGCTCATCGTTGAAGTCGATGCCGAGGAGCACCCCCTCCAGCTTGGTCGGGTTCGCTTCCTCCAGGGCGCCACAGGCCTTGTTCAGGGCATCGCCCACGTTTTGGGTCAGCTTGCGGATCTCGAACCACCGTGCTCGGTCGGGGACAAAGAACTGGTGCTCATCGGGGTCATCCCAGGCTAGATCGCGGTCGCCGGTGTCCCGCTCGATGCGCTCCCCTTCCTCCTCGAAGACATCCGAGAGGCGCTTCAGGAAGAGGAAGCCGAAGATGTAGTTCTTGTAGTCGGACGCGTCGATCTGGCCGCGGAGGATATCGGCAGCCTTCCAGAGGTGGGAGTTGAGCTGGTCGAGGGTGAGTGTAGCCATGGTTTCTCCTATTCTACTCACGACGCTGCCGAATGTCGCCCTCGCGGTCGGCCCCCCCTGCCCTCCATTGATTCCAGGGCAAGATGATAAGCAATCTCACGCCGGAGGTGGCCTGCTTTCTCCGCGGCTGCGTATTGGCGCTCGGCGGTTTGGACGAGGTCGGCGATTCGCTGCTGGACATCCATAGGCGGCAGCGGCACTTCGAGCTGGGCAATGTCACGAGGGGCCAGAGCGATCTGTTGGGTGCCCGATCGTACGCGGGAGAGCAGAGCCTTTTGTCCAGAAGGCGATCGCAGGTAGAGGAAGAGCACCTCAGCCAGAAGCCGGCCATCCGTCCTAACGCCGATGAGTGTGGAGGTGAGCAGAGCACCGGCCAGATCCGGAGGTACGACTGCAATCTTCGGTACGGTTCCCCGACAGGCCACCAGTACATCGCCGGGCTGCACGAGGTAACGGTCTACTCTGCCTGGGACCGTGATGGAGACGCGCTCCAGGCCATCTGCCACGACATAGCCGTCCGTGATGTCCTTGACGCTAATGGTCGGCAAGCCATCGGTGACCCCTCGCGGGGACTGCGGCGGAGCCTGCCAGCCAGGGTAGATGTGCGCTGCATCGGCCAGGCGAATGTAGTTCATGGTCTGTCGAAACAAGAATACAGGCGATCACGGAGGTTGTCAAGTTGTATTCAAAGTATGCCAACTTCAGTTGTTGTATTTCGAGTTTCCTATTTCTGCCTCTCGGTATGATGGCTTCGCTATCAGGGCCAGCCGCTATCCTCCGCCACTCTGCTTACATTTTGCGGCTGCGCTTTGATCCTGGGTAAACAAGGAGCTAGAATAGCCGTCGCTGGCTAGCCCCGCCGTTCCATAGGAGCCGGTTGACGTGCGCCGCAAGGCTCTGCTCCTTCCCCTGCTTCTGGCGCTGCTGCTCGTGGCAGCGTTTGGCACGGGCCTGCGCTGCGTCGTCGCCACCGTGACGCGAGTCGTCGACGGAGACACCATCGACGTCAGAGCCGATCTGCCGCTTGGCTGGGGCGATGATTGTCCGGTGGCCCAGGGAGACGTCTACCGCATGCGGCTGATCGGCGTGAACACGCCCGAAGTCTACGGACAGCGCGAGTGCTACGGGCAGGAGGCGTCGGACTACGTCAAGAACCTCCTGGCCGACCACGCCGTCTGCCTCCTGCGCGACAAGTCCTGCACCGACCGCTACGACCGTTTGCTGGCCTACGTCTGGGTCGACACGGACCCGTCGACGCCCGGCTGCGAGCTCTTCTTGAATGGCGATCTGGTCTCGAAGGGTTACGCTCAAGCGACAGCCTACCCGCCCGATACACTCATGCGGCGCATCTTTGAAGCCCTGGAGTGCGACGCCTACAGAAACGGTCGGGGCATGTGGAGCGCTTGCGACCTGCTGGCTCCGACGAACTGTAATTGAGGGGGTGCGAAGGGCAACAAAGGCGAAGGGCGTTGGACCGCCTTCCTCCCTCGCATTTGGTGAATACCGATGTATGGAGCAGAGGGACGAAGCTTGTTACTGGCTACCCCCCAATCTAGGCAGGTCCCCCGGCAATCCCACGCGACAATATCGGTCGATGTTCGCGAGATCACCGAGCCCTTCAACAGCACAGGCGATGCAGCCGGGGTTCGGTCTTACTACTCTCCGCCCTGCACACTGCTGAAGCATGTCGTAGTAGGTGTAATGGTTGGATGGTCGAAGGCCTGTAACCAGAGCAAGGAACTCGGTTACCGCGAGTGATGCGACAGTCCCGTTCAGGGAAATCACCGCAGGTTCGGGAACGCTCGCTCCTTCTACATATCCGTGTGTCTGCCTGAACTTGTGCTCCTCGGGGGTCTCGAGCTCTTCGGCGGCGATTCGTGGGCTGATGTCTTTGCTGCACAGCAGGCAAGGTCTTCCGGGCACCCAGACGACAACCCGCCCTCCGGCCTCAACGATTTCTCTATCCTTCACTTCAATGCCAACGCCGCTATCGACATAGGGGATGAGGTAGGCAAGTGCCGTTTCATTGAGGATCAGACGAGCCGAATCGGTGTCTACGCAACCCATAATCACATCCGCTGTTCTTACGGCAGCAAGCGCAGGAGATTCTCTTATACTGCAACTCAGGCCTTCAACGCTCGCCCGCGGATTGATCTGGTCAATCATATCCTTCATCACGTCCACCTTGAGCCTATCGACAGAAGCCGGCGATGCGCCTACAAGCCGATTCAGATTGGAAGCCTCAACAGCATCATCATCGATGATCAGAAACGCACTGACTCCCAAGTATGCCAGCTCTTGAAGGACAACAGAGCCAATACCGCCGGCACCCACCACCGCCACTCTCGTCGTTTGTAGGAGTCGCTGTCCTCCAGGTCCGAGCGCAAGAACCTGTCGATGATAATGTTGGCCGCTAGCGCCATTGCCAGCGGTTCGGGTTCGCGACTGTCTGGGGATACCATCGCCTCGCCACCGCTCCAAGACCGGCCCAACCACTCTAACCTCATCCAGTCGGGTTGGTTTCTCGCTATCCGACCAAACCAGACCTGTCACCGCCTCCTGTCCGAGGACAAGCGCGGCGTAAAGACGTCCCGGCGATACATCGGCCAAATAGGCAGCGAGTTCCTGCTGGCCCTCCAAGTCAATGGCGGAGAATCCAACCTCGTGCTTGCAGAACGGATGGCTGTGCGCTTCCACAAGCATGAGCTGCTGGCGATTTGCCTTGTTCATGATGTCGAGAAGAACCGAGAGCCTCAGGGATAAGCCGCCTCGTCTGGCTCCGTCTTCTAGGGCTTCATCAGACACCTCCACCAAGTCACGAACGAGAAGGCTGTTGCCTGACAGCCTCGCGAGTAAGAACGCCAGATGTTCGCTCTGATCTCTGAGAAGATGCTCTCTGAGACGGTGCCAGATGCGCTCGTCAACGACTAGGCTATAGCGCATCAATTAAACTCCCGCAGCCGACGTTCTACAGCCAGCACGAAGGTCAGCAGATTATCTCCGTCTTCGATGTCTTCTGACGCATTCCAGCTCTGCGCGTGAAAAGAAAACTGCGCCCAAGAACCACCCAGCACTGTCTGACTCTCAGAGTAGTTGCCGGGGGCACCGCCACCCTCTGTTCGGAGCCCGTTGCGCACATAGAAGTTGTCTGGCGCAGTGGTTGGATAGCCGGCAGGTACCAGAATCAGCAGCTCGGTCACATCCCGGTTCCACCCGGGCGGAAGAGGAAACTGGCTGAACAAGACCCAGTCAAGACCCTCCCCGTGTTCGAGTTCGCCGTACTTCTTCCGAAGGAGCTCGATCTCCTTCTTGCGCCGCTCGAGGGTCATTCGGTTAGCCCCGAACGAAGCGCGGTGCCTTCTTGAATCGGCGACCTGGCTTGAGCTCGATGACCTCGTCCTCGCTCATCTGGACTTGCGTACCGTCCTCGAGAACCAGGATCAGACCCGCCTCTCGTGGTATGCCTGCAAGATCCATGATCTCGCCGCCTGTAATGGTGGGTTGGTCGATGTGGAATTCTCTCCCATCAACGAAGATGGTGAAGAACTTCCCTTTGGTCTGTGTGCTTGCGCCATCGGGTGAGTGCATGATCTCGTTGCCCTCCTTATCTTGTATCTTTATGATTAGCCGTCAGGCACGCTCTATCTTTTCCAGGAGCAGCGTCGCAGGCTGTCGAGGTTGTTGTCCGCGACAGCATCAGGCGCCGAGCGGATGTGGGTACGCCGACAGGAGCCGCACACATACTTCTCCACCCGTGCGACTTTGCCACTGCTCTCGCCCTTCGTGTAGAAGGTGTCTCCGCCATCCATGGCGGCCAGGACTTCGTTTAGTGTCCATCGTTTCTTAGCGGAATCTGGGTTGGCTCCGGTTCCCACTGCAACTATGTGCGCGTGCGTGGTGGGCTCTGTGACTGGCTCCTGTTCGGTGCACACGATTCGATACGATTCCATTTGCGATCCCTCCTGGACCACACTCGCCGGGTTTATTGATGCCGGTCTTCCGATTGACTACTTTGGTAGGATGGCGTATCCTATCCACGTACACTTTAACACGACGAGGAGGAGCCTGTCAACATGCCGAGGAAGGGTCATCCCGAAACAGGACAAGGCGCTAGAGCCAGCGCTGAGGCAGACTTATACCATCATATAGGGGATAGGATACGGTCTAATCGCGAGGCCCTTGGATGGACACAGGAGAAGCTCGCCGCGGAACTTGGTGTCACACCGAATACAGTATCGAGATGGGAGACGGCGACATATCGTCCATCAGCGCTCGATTTGGATTCGCTGGCGCGGATATTGGGGATCGATATTTGGGCCTTCTTCCCCTCCTCGGTCGAGGCGCCTACCGAGGAGCAAAAGGCCCTTCTCAGTGCGACCGGTGATCTCCCGCCTGATGACATTGAGGAACTTAAACGCTACGCGAGCTTCATTCGGGCAAGAAAGGCTTTGAAAGAAGCCCGGTGACCGGAAAGGCACGAGGCGCGACCAGCAGTGAATCGCACTGCATACTACGAGCAGATTAAGCAGCTTGCCCATCAGGTGAGGGGGACGTATGACGTTACGACCTCTCAGATTAGTCTCAGCACAATCCGGGCTATTTGCCGGGGCGAATCGATACATATCGACTACTGGAAGCCCAAGCTGAAGAGAGTGCGGGCGGCGTATTGCCTAGTTGATGGAGAGTCCTGCGTGCTTCTGAACGATCGAATCAAGCCAAAGGAGCCTAGGATATTCGCGCTTTGTCACGAGCTCAAACACCATTTCGCCGACGAGGAGCTTGCTCAAGCCGGCAACTTCGGCTGTCAAGACGTTTCTTGGGAGGACGATTCGCCGATTGAGATCGGCGCCGAGATCTTCGCTGCCGAGTTCATCTTTCCCGAAAACGAGTTTCTCTCCTTGGTCCACGATCTCAGCCTTGACAGGAACTGCTGCGCGGAGGATGTTGTTCGACTGAAGCGCGCATCCCCGGCACCGGTCAGCTACACGTTCCTCCGGAAGAGACTTCAGTGGTTCGGATTCACAGAGCCCGGCCAGTTCCGAGACGTGCAGTTCCAGAAGCTGGAGGAGCAAATCCACGGCGTTCCTTTCTATCGCGTTATCAACCCCAGACGACGTCTGAAAGCGTCCCGCAAGCGCGTCAGCTAGACCTGTTCCTGCTCGTTGTCGCAGAGGATGCTTCAGAAAAAGGGCAACAGAAAAGACGGGGGTTCCCCGCCTTTTCTGTTCCTCGCGGTGTCCGGCGCTCTCGCTTGTGTCAACGAGCGCTGGCGGACCGCAGGGTCTGGGAATCCAACGACCGGCTGTCGTCCGCTCGCAGGTAGATAAGCCGACGCCGGCAGGCGAGCCAGCTCCGCCGCATTAGGTCGGCGATTCTCCGGGGCGGCAGATGCGCGATCATCAGCAGGCGCTGGTCTTCTTCCTCCGTCCAGACAGCGCCACGCCTTTGGCGGTGTCCCTTTAGACGTTTTTCTGCCATTTCTCCACCTCTTTTCGTCATCATGTGATTTACTACGCCGCCCGGTCGCGTCGGCCCTCTGTGGCGGGGCGCTGAAGGTGCGGCGCGATCAGGTCCATGAACCACAGGCTGTCGACCTTCCGCAGGTCGGTGTCGTACGGATGCTCGCGCAGGAAGTCGACGAGCGCCTCGTCGGTGATGAGCCAGCTATCGCCGCCCTGCTGAGCCGTGCGCTCCGTGTGTCGATGCGATGCCCGTAGCTTGCCAGAGCGGATGCGCGTCAACACCCAGTGCGGGTCGACGCCCAGCGCCTCTGCCAGCGACGAGGCCGTGTAGCCCTCGTCGTACTTGCGCAGGCCGAGCCGCTTGGCCTTCAGCTTGACCGCGGTCGGCGAGCGCCCCAGCTTGCGGGCCAGCGTCTTGACCGAGACGCGGTGGAGGTTGGCCTCGAGATAGGCTTCGTCCTGCCGCGACCAACGCCTGTCCTTGGTGCGCGTCAAGCCGAGAGCGGCCGCCCGGCGATTGACGGCCCAGCGCGGCACGATGAGCCGGCGAGCGATCTCCTGGGAGCGACCTGGCACTGTGGGGTCGTACATGTGGCGCAGGAACGCGTCCATCGATTCTGTCCATCGCCATTTCTTGTTTGGCATTGGAGTGATCCTTTCTGAAGGTTAACCTTTGCTTTTGACAGCTGACCCTTGATGGCTATAATCACGTCGTACGTGTCAAATAAGGGTGCTGGCGACCCGCGGTAATGCCCAGCAACTGGAAAAGGAGGTTCAGCGACGATGGCCTGGTACCAAGACAAGAACCGGAGAACCTACGTCGCCACTTACAAGAGTGAGAAAGAGATGCGGAAGGACGTCGAGGAGGCGGTCAAACACGGGTGGACGCTCCAAGACAGCGCAGCTACCGGAGGACATATCAACGTCGGCAGGACCGTCGCGCCCGCCGTGCTAACCGGAGGCATCAGCCTTCTGTTCGGCGCCAGCCGATCCAAGGACAAGGTGACCGTCACGTTCCTTCGTGACGAACGGTGGTTGGCACGTGTCGCGGTTGACGAGGCCCTGAAGGCCTTCAAGGATGCTCAAGCGAGCGTCAAGGATAGCGCCGCGCGGGAACGGAGTGAGCGGGGCGTTGTAGAAGCACGCGTCAAAACCCTAGAGGGAATCGACGGATTCGACCGGGAGACTCCGGAGCGAAACCTTGAATCAGCTTTGAAGCAGCTAATCAAGGTCACAGAAACGGCGCTTGAGCATTCACGCAAGATGCCCGCCAAGATCCTCGCGCTTCGCCAAGCTCATGAAGAAGCGATACGAGTCGGGGCTGACGTTGCCCAGATGACCATCGATTTCGATGCCGAAGCCTCCCAGGCGAAGTTTGATGCAGATCGCCTCTCCACATGGTTGAGGCAGGAACAGGAGATGCTCACGTCCCAGCAGAACATCATGAAGTTCCTTCATGACTGGCAGGAGGCTTCGGGCAAGGAACAGAAAGCGAGCGTCCGTCTGGAGGATGCCGAAAGACAACTGACGGAAGCACGGACAGCTCTCGAGAGCGCGCCGCCAGATCGGGCCGAGAAAGCTGGGAAGAGGGTCCGAGACGCAGAGGAGGAAAGGGCCAAACGCGAGTCGGAGCTCAGTCAGGCCCGCAGCGAGACAGCGCGTCACTCCGTGTTTCTCGAAGGAGGCCTGCGGAAGAAAGGAGAATCGGCCTCGAAGCTCATGCAGTCGTTTAGCGGCGGCGCCTCGATTCAGACTCCGACGCCCTCAGTAGCCGCAGACTTGCCGGCTTCGCCCGCTGCGCCGACTCCGGAACTAGCCGCAGCCTCAGAGGACGTTCTCGGGCAGCTAGAGAGACTGGCAGCGCTGCACAAAGCGGGAGCGCTAACCGACGACGAGTTCGCTGCTAAGAAGACCGATCTTCTTTCGCGCCTGTAACTAGGACGCACACCCCGTCGACAAGCCGATCGCCGAATCGACAGACAATCTGCGACATTACCTTCTCCTCGATGGCCTTACAACAGGCGCAATTGCTGCCCATTGGCGGGTCCCGTTTGTTCGGCGAGCCGCTCAGCGGATACCGCCACCAGGACTCGTTCCGAACGCGCGAACGAGATCGGCATAGGTTCGGGCTCCGGCTCCTCCGGCAGCAGGTCGGCGGGATGCAGGGCCGCCTCTACCTCTTGCTCCGCAAGTCGCACGCCGGCGAAGAGGCCTTCGAGTGAATCCTCGCTGGCATCGACGCTCTCCGTGAGGCTGCGGGCCAGGGCCAGAAGCAGGTCGTCGCCTTCGTCGCCAAAGCTCGCCAGGCCGTCGTCCCCCAGCTCACCCTCGACGGCCAGGGATGCCTGGAGCTTCTTCGCTACCAGCGCCAGCGCCTGGGCCTGAAGGGTGCCCCGATAGGCGAAGTAGACCACCTGCACGGGCAGCCGCTGGCCGATGCGCCAGGAGCGGCGGCTGGCCTGCCGCATGGTGTAGACGCTGTACTCGACCTCGTACCAGACGATGGTCGGGAAGTCGACCAGGTCCAGCCCTGTTTGGACGAGGCGCGGATGGACGAGGAGCACGTCCATCCCCTGCTTCACCCGGCGTTCCACCCACTCCTCGCGGCGGTCGGCGGAGACGGTGTCCGACTTGAGGGTGGCGACGCGGTGTCCCGCTCGACCCAGGACCGACTCCAGCCGGGGCGAGATGTCGCGGGTGGCCGTGTGGGTGATGTACACGAGCACCCGACGGCCCTGGAGCCGCTCCTGCCGCACCATCTCCAGCAGCACCCGCTCCTTCGGGTAGAGGCGGTCCTCCGGCAGCGGCGGCGCCGAGGCGATGACCTCGCCGGTTCTGTGGTCGAGAACCGTCTCGCCCTTGGTGCAAGCGTCCGGGTAGGCGAGCAGGCTCTGGAGGTAGACGGCGAGGAGTCGCTTCGAGCCCTGGGCCAGCGCCTGCACCACCGCGGCGTGCAACTCGTTCGCCAGCGCGTGATAGCACGACGACTGCGACGGCTCGTCCAGGGCGTCGCTCGTCTCCAGCCCGACGACGCGCACTTCTTCGCGATACTCCGGCAGGTCCGCCGCCACGTCGGCCAGGCGCAAGAAGGCGGTGTTGCCGATGAGGTGAAAGAGCACCGCCGGCGACACGCCCGGCTTCTCGATCACCCGCGTGCGGTAGCCGCGACGGCGGCTCACCCGGCCGTCCTCGTAGGCGTCGTCGTCGCCCTTGCGGGTGATGCGCTCGACAATCCCGTAGCGGGCGACCCAGCGCTGCTCGTCCTTGTAGGCGAACTCCTCCCGCACAGCGGGCGAGAAGCGCCAGAGGAGGTAGAACAGCGTCGAGGCGTAGCCGCCCATGAGGGTGCCGGTGAGGGTGAGGACGCGCCCGCAGGCTTCGGCCAGAGTGCCGGCTGCCAGACCCTGGGCCGAGCCGCGCGCCTTGTACTCGTGCTGCTCGTCGACCACCAGCAGGTCGAAGAAGCCTGGCATGTGGCGGGCGACGTAGTCGGCCAGGGGAAAGCGGCGCGGCCCCGAGCGGTCGGCCTGCCAGAGGGGACCGTCGCACTGCCCGCAGCGCCGCTTCTTGCGCTCCAGATCCTCCCGCTCCAGTGGCACCCCCTCGCCGTCGAGTGCCGGGGCGAAGCAGGCCGGACAGCAGAGGCGACGCAGCGGCTCGCCGTCTTCGTCGCGCAGGAGGCGACCGTTGACGAGCGCCAGTCGTTCGACGACAGCGGCGCGCCAGCGGTACGAGAGCTTCGCCTGCTCGCGCGACATGCAGACGAAGAGCGGCTGGCCGTCCAGGAGGGACAATCGCTGCAGATCCGCAAGCGTCCGGACGATGGCGGCGCCGGCACCGGGCACGGTCGCGAGTACCTCCCGCTGCCACTTGCGCACCAGGTGGGGCGGGCAGAGGACGAGCACCCGCCGGAAGCCCGCCAGGTAGGCGGCGGCCGCGGCGATGGTCGTCTTGCCGGTGCCCATCTCGCCCACCAGGTTGGTACCTTGATGGCGTCGGAGCGAGAGGGCCACAGCGCGGATGGCGTCGCCCTGGGCGCCGAGAGCGCGACGCTTCAACCGGCGCAGGTCGAAGCCCCAGTCGTGTCGGTTCTGCGCCGAGTAGACAGGCGGGTAGGTGTTGAGCACCGCCCGCGTGATTGCCTCTTGATAGTCCTCAATGAAGCAAGCTAAATTCACGTGACCAGCTCGGGTTGTCGTTGTTCTGAAAGGTTCATCGACGGCCCCACTCGCCCTGGCCAAGAAGCCAGTCGATACCACCGTCGATGTCATCGGCAGACGCAACTTCGTGTGTCATTTCCTTGCCCCCACGTTGAACGACGACGAGCAGGCCCCATGCCCTTACTCTGATGCCGCCGCTCCGCCTTCGTCCGAGAATGATCCGCACGGTCGTCTCGTGAGCATGAAGCACAGCATGGGGCTCCCTCTCCAGCAACCGATGCTCGAATTTCTCTAGCAACTGCCGAACATTCGCGTTGAGGCCCAGCAATTGCTGCGGGCGTTGCCCTTGCGGTTCCACCGCCATCTTCTTGACCTCCTCCAAGCTCCTGGCTTGGATATCGGCCCCCCGATACAGGTCTGCCATTGCTAACAACTCACGTATGCTGTCCTCGGGCGTTGCTGCTTCGATCTCGATTCGAATCATCCTAACCTCCAATTCAGTGTAGTATACTCATGCATCAGGATATGTGACTCATATATGCATGTCAATAGTTGGACTTCATAGGGTAGACCATGGGCGCTCACAGCGTTGCCTCGTGGTGTACGGGTACACCGCTGGTACGTTGAGTTGAGAAGGCTTGGGGGATTACGGCTCGTCAGGCAGTCGCCGTGAGTGCGTCAGCTTTCTCTGAGCTGGACTGCTCGATGACGTCGAACTGGCCTGTCCGAAGGTCCAGCGCAACCACCGAGGTGCGCAGCACCTCCCGCTCAATCTCCACCTCGGGGTCGCCCGACTCCACCGGCACCGATTCCTTGTACGTGCGACCCTTGACCAGCACCCTCCGTCCGTCGGTCTCCAGCAGGATGTTGTTCAGGAAGCCAGCGGCGATGAGCACCGCCAGGTGGCCCCGACGCAGGGGCATAAGGGGCCGAACCGGGCGCTCGTCCGTCGGCCAGAGCCGCTCGGCTAGAGCGGGACTGACCCAGAGGCCGGCCTGCCTGGCCTCCCGCGCCGCCGACTCCGGGTCGAAGAAATGCGAGGCGAAGAGCACCGGCCCCGACGGCAATGCCGGCATGTGGTAGAAGCTCTCGACCGAGCCCGCAGGTGGCAGCTCCGGCAGGGGCTCGTACGCCCAGGACTCGACCCGCTCCCTGCTGTCGACTCCCGCGATCGCGGCTTCTCGCTTGACTGCCAGGAGCACGACCTGACGGAAGCCGGCGTACTCGGGGTCGGGGAAGCGGTAGCAGGCGAGCCGCTCGTAGTGCCCGGCCAGGAAGCGGGCCGACACGGCCAGCCGCCGTTGCGGCACGATGAAGACCAGCAGCCCGCCGGGGCAGATGGCACGAGTCGTTTCCGTCAGGAAGGCGTGCTCCAGCCGCTTCGCCTCGTCGTCGTAGTCGTAAGGCGGGTTGAGCCAGAGGCAGGAGAAGCCGCCGTGGGCCAGCCGGACGGCAAAGGTGCTAGCGCAGAGAGCGCGATCCAGGACAGCCTGCGTCTCGTCGTAGCGGTCGCGGGCGATCTCGATGCCGTACGTCTCGCCGCCGACGCCCCCGGCGAACTGCCGCAGGGCCGCGCCGGTTCCGCAGCACGGGTCGAGCAGACGCACGACCTGTCGCGGCGTGGAGCGAGCGGGCTGGATGAGGGCGGCGACGCGCTCGACGACTGAAGGCGGGGTCGGATAGTACCCGGCCTTCGCGACTCCCTCCAAGCGCATGGCTACGCCGCTTCCCGTTCGACGAGGGTCTCGTCGTCAATGGGCGTCGAGAGCCGGCCGCGTCGCACCGCCTGACTGACGTCCTCTTGAAGAGCGTCGCGGTCGGGCCGGCAGCGATAGGCGTGGACACCCAGCGACTCCAGCGCCGCGACCTCGTTGGCGTTCAGCCCCCGCTCCCACAGCCAGTCGGCCCAGGACAGGTGCAGCGGCAAATCGAGCCGTCGGTTCAGGAAGCGGTAATGGAGCGCAGGCGCTTCGTCCTCGCTGCGTGCCAGGAGCAGGAACTCCTGACGGTCGCAGGCGTAGGCAGCCAGCTCAGGCACCAGCATCCCGTGGTAGGCCGAGCCGGATGGCAGGCGGCAGCCGTGGAATCGCCACGTGCCCCAGGCCTCGCGGGCCAGCCAGCAGGGCGAACCGCCGGTCAGCTCGTCATCGCCGAGGTAGGCGGTCTCGCCCTTGACCAGCCGGGCCCAGAGGGCGCGCACGGCTTGCTGGCTTCCCAACAGGGACAGGAACCAGAGCTGGCCCCCGTCTCTAGCGCAAGCGTCGACCGTCGCGGTGAAGCCTGCGGCGCGAATCACAAGCAGTTCCATAGAATCGCTTCTCCTTTCAGGGGAATGCAGAAGCGCCCACCTTTGGGTGAGCGCTCTCAGGTGGCAGTTGCGGCGAGTTCGACCTATGCTGATTCAGCACACAAGGGGGTTACGCGTGTTGCGGGTGCCTTATTACCTAAGACGCCAGGTCGGACCCCAGTCATAGGCCGCGTAGGGGTCGATGCTCTGCTCGACGAAGTAGGCGCATACGCTTTCGAGAACAGCCATGACCAGCCGCTGGAGGAACGCGACTGGGTAGATCAGGTCCCAAATCCTCTCGCCGTCAGAGGTGAGGCTGAAGTAGTATGGATATTCGTGGTCCGTCGGCTCCATTCCGCTGCTGCTAGGTTCTCTGAATTCATGCACTAGATGGTTGCGGTAATCGTAGAGCAGATTGCAGTGTGTAGCCTGGTCAATCAATCTAATGACTGAGGTGTTAGGCGCGTTCGTTTCCGGCCAATTCCTCACGTCTTCCGCCAGCGGATCGCGACCGCCTATCGGGTATACGAGACCCCATTGCCAGGTTGCGATCTCGGATCGAATCCGCTGAACAAGCGGAGACAGTCTGTGCTGATTGCTCAGCTCCAGCCGATACAGGAGCTGTGGGAGACTGATGCGATCGCGATCATCCCAGTTGCCTGACGTGCCTAAACAAGATAGGAAGCGCGTTCGCGTACTCTTTATCTCCGGGTGTCGTGCCTTTGCCAGAGATTCCAACATCACAACGAAAAGCAGCTTCTTCAAAACCCGAGGCGATATCTGCGATATCTCGTTGATGTTGAGTTCGAAGTGCTGCCGATACCTCTGCACCCATTCCTCTTGGCTTAGCATGAGATCTTCGCTCATCGCTTTGCCAACCATTTCGATTCCTGTTCGTCCATATCGGCTCGCCGCACTCAGGCCGACTTCCTTGTCAGCTTCACTGTCGTAGCTTCTCTAGGATCCACATGCGGGCAAGGGTGGTAGGGCCAACGCCCAGGTCGCGGGCCTCGCGCCGCAGCTCCTCCCACACGTCCGACGGCAGGCGGACGGGGATGACCTTGTCCAGCGGGCGCTTCACGTCGACCTTCACCACTTCATCGGTCTCGCGCCACGCGTCGCCCTCCTCAATTCTTTTGATTTCTTGTTTCACATCACTCATATCAGTCCCGCGATTCCCGATACTAATCATCGCTGTCTCGTTCTTGTGTCGCGGGCAACAGGTCTTCTCGGTTTCGATTCCTTATCGCCTCAAGGGCCTCTGTTCTCCAGCCCAAGACGTCTCTGAGAAAGACCGCCGGCAGCATGACGCGCACCCGATCGCGAAACCGCTGAGCCGTGGCGTCCTGGTCCGTGAAGTCCCTATCGCTCGTGACGAAGATGTTCACCTCTCCGTTCAGCAGAGCCACAGCGATTGGTACGTCCTTTCTGCTGCGTACAAGATCAACGTTTGCGAGGACTGCTTCGAGGGATGGAGTCGGCAGTTCCTCGTATCGCACATTGGCGAGAAACGACTCGAGGGCATCCGCTTGGCCGGGAATATCGGTGTGTCGCCGCGCCTCGGCTATGACCTGTTCCGGCAGCACGAGATCGAAGTAGCCGGCGATGCCTGCTTGCATGACCTCGTAGGGCCAGCGTGGCAAACGGGTGCCTGCTACTAGTACATTGGCATCGAGAGCGACACGAAGTCTAGGCTGCACCGTATCGCTCGCGGTAGATCTCTTCGCGTGTAGCCTTCACGGCCTCAACGATCTCTTCTTCGGTAGGTTCACGAGCCCCGGCCTCAGGAGCGACGGCTGCAACACGTCGCGCGAATTCCGCCTGGCGTTCCCGCACATGCAGTCGCTCCAGGGCGTCAAGGTCCTCCATACCGACCAGTGCAACGAATGGCCGGCCTTGCTTTTCTACGATCACAGGTTCCCCTGTGTAATGAACCCGGTCGGTGAGCTCGGCGAACCGCGAGCGGGCCTCGCGGGCAGAAACACGTCTAGACATCAGATTCTCCTCTCGAATGCTCTGACTCCAGTATTGCTCAAAGCGTACGCATTGTCAATAGCGTACACCGTGACTCTAAGCGGCTCTCCTGAGATAGCGCACTCTCAGGTCGCTCTGAGGACCTATCTCATTGCTCTGATCGTTAGGGGCGACATTTTGACCCGCCAGATAGGCGTCGAGAGCCTCGGCGACGATTGCGGTCATGGGTCTGCCGCGTGATCGAGCCAGTCGATAGAGAGCGGGGATGAGCCGCTCGGGAATCTTAGGGCTGTACATCGTGCGGGCTCGCTCGAAGCATCCGACGGTCAAGCGGCCTGTCGCGGCTCGTCCGTCCCATCGGGACCTCCGTCGATTCGCTCATACAGGGTAAGGCGCAGGGGCTGATCCCCGTTCGGCCCCACGGCGACAACCGAGTAGGCGCGCATGCCGGGGATGGGGCTCCGGGGCTCGGGCAGTTGTACCACGTAGCGTGGCCCGGTGCGGGTTCGGATGAGCCGCACGGGCTGTCTGTGAGCGGTGACCATCGTCAGGCGGCCCGAAGCTGGCCGTTGCGTCGATTGAGCAGGTCGGCCAGGGCACGAATGGCGGCGGCGAGCTGCTCTTCGCCCATCTCGTCGAGAGGCAGTCCGTACCGCTTTTCAACAGACGCGCGCGCCTTTGTCTCATCGACGCCCAGGCGCTGCGAGAGGTCCAGCACTTTGCCACGCATCCCCTTCAGCTTGGCGGGAGACGCAGGCGTTGCCGGTCTCGGCGTGGCCCCATCGGCAACGTTGCGACGATCGTACAACCCGTTTCCGAACTGGTCGCCGAAGTGGCGCAGCGCACGCTTCAGGGCGTCGGTCACCGCACCCTTGTAGGCGGCCTCGTGAGCCTCCGGCGTCTCCTCCGCGACGAATCCGCAGCCGACGTCGGCCTTCGGCGGGCAGCCGCGAGCGGTCACGCGAACGGTCGCGCTGTACATGCCGACGGCTGATTGGGCATCAGTCAGAGGGTCGACCAGGCTCACCGGCCGGTATGCGACGTCACCGATCACCTCAGCGCCCCAGCCGCCGTGGCCGAAGATGCGGTTGGCCTGGTTGATGACGGCCCAGCCCTCGATGTATTGGATGAGCCGTCCGTCGCGGAGTTCCCGCTCCGAGACGAAAGCCAGGTCCAGGGGCTGCGCCAGCAAGGCCGCAACATCAGTGGGCAACGCCTTGCGTACTGGTTCCAGCGCCCGCCTCTGCATTGTCAGGCGGCGCGAAGGGCGGACGCGGCGTCGAAGGTGTCCCATATCCTCTCCTTACTAATAGTGGAAAGCTCAAGGCAGCGCCGGAACGCCTTCTGTCCGTTGCGAAGACGCCCCAGGTCGTTGAGGTCGTGGACGCCGGGCCGCAGATCCACGATCACGCCTCGACCATCGAGGGCAGCGGCGATCTGGCTGGCAGCATGCTGGCCCGCCTCGTCGCTGTCCAGTACCAGGTACACACGCCTGAAGCGGGCGAGCGCCTGCGCCGTCTGCCGCGAGACGTGAGTCCCCAGCAGCGCTATTGCCGGCAGGCCCCATTGGACGGCCGTCAGCCAGTCGAAGGGGCCTTCCGTGACCACAACCTCGTCGCCGCGGGCAAGACCGAGTCCGAGCAAGGGCTTGGGCAGGCGCAGATTCAGATAGCGCGGCGTCGATTGGCGGAGCGCGCGACCGGTGAGCCAGGTCGCCTTGTCGTCCCGCAAGTCCGGCACGACGATGCGATCAAGCATCGTTTCAAAGTCTCCGGCCAGCAGCCCGACCCTTTGGGCAGCGGCCAGGCTCAGGCGTCGCCGTTTCAGATGCTCGGCGAGGTCAGGCCGTCCGAAGCCGAGGCGACAGGTGCGGGCCGTGTCCCGGTCAATGCCGCGTCCCTTCAGATACCTAAGGGCCTCACGGCTGCGGCAGAGGGCGTCGTGGTAGAAGGCGGTGGTCCCTTCGATGACTGCTCTCTCGCTATCGGTAAGCGGCTCGTGCTCTTTCCGGCTGGCAATCGCTAGCAGGTTGCAGCTTGGACTGCGAGCGGCTTCGTACGGCATCGAAGGAGCAGATAGCATCGCCGCTGCCTCTCTGAAGCCGACGCCATTGAGCCGCGCCAGGAAGTCGATGACGTCGCCGCCGCCGCCGCAGCCGAAGCAGAAGTAGCTTTCGTTCTGCGGGTAGACCACCAGACTGGGCCGACCGTCAGCGTGGAACGGGCAGACACCTACGAGGTGTCGACCTGCCATGCGCAGCTCAATCCCCGCGCCGGTGATCACATCTTCGATTGGGTTTGCCTGTCGGATGGAGGGTATGTCGTACATCTAGTTCTCCTTATGCTGCGCGGCGTTCAAGTAGCTCGCGCGGGATGCGCCGCAGGAACCGTGACGGCTCAGAGGCAAGCGTCTTTCCGTTGCGCGGCCTCTGGCGGGTGTAGGTCAGGTAGAGCCGCTCGACGGCCCGCGTGACGGCCACGTAGCAGAGACGCAACTCCTCATCGAGGGGGCTGGCCTCTGTCTCAGACTCGTCCAGGGCGCGAGCGTGTGGGAGCAGCCCGTCCTCCAGTCCGGCCACGAACACAACCGGCCACTCCAACCCCTTGGCGGCGTGGATCGTCGAGAGGACCAGCCCCTCGGGGCTAGAGCCGGTATCGAGGTCTGAAGCCAGGCTGATCTCGTCCAGGAAATCGGGGAGTCGCGCTGCCCCCGACCGCTTGGCCAGGGCACGGAAGGCATCCAGGTTCTCCAGGCGCTTCTCGCCGTCCTCCTGCGACCGCAGCCAGGCCTGATAGCCGCTCATCTCCAGGACCATCTCGATGAGGAAGTCGGGCGGCGCGTCCTCGGCCATCGCCTGGAGGCTTGCCATCACCTCAAGGAACTCCCGCAGGCTCTGCCGGCTGCGCTCGCCCTTGAGGTCGCACGGGAGGCCTTCTTCGAGTCGCGCCAGTGTGATCTCTTCGCCACTCCGTATTCGCTTCTCGATGGCGGCTAATCGACGCGGGGGCGTGTTGGCGATCCGGCCGAGCGCTGCCATGTCCCGCGGATTGTGGATGAGGCGCAGATAGGCCATCAAGTCGCGGATCTCACGGCGGGCCAGGAAGTCGCTGTTGCCGCGGACACTATAGGGCAAGCCCGCTTCGACGCAGGCCATCTCGAGCTCGCGCGCCTGGGCATTGGTACGGTACAACACCGCGCAGTCGCCGGGTGACTCGACAACTGCCTCAGCCAGCAGCCGCTGCACCTCGGCGACGACGAAGGCCGCCTCGGACTGGGGGTCGTCAGCGGGACGCAGAATCGCCGGGATGCCCGGCGCGTTCGCTGTCCAGAGGTTGCGCGCCCCGTAGCGCAAGGCAGCGCTGAGGGCGTTGGCGACCGCCAGGACGACCTGAGTGCTGCGGTAGTTCTGCTCGAGCGAGATGACCTTGGCCTCTGGGTAGTCCCGCTGGAACTCCAGCAGATAGCGGATGTCGCTCCCCCGCCACGAGAACAGGTTCTGAAGCGGGTCGCCCACCACGCCGAGGTTGCGGTGCTCCGCCGCCAGCAGGGCCAGCAGCCGATGCTGGGCGTAGTTCACGTCCTGGTACTCGTCCACCAGCATGTAGCGGTAGAACTGACGCAGCCACTGAGCCGCCTCCTCGTTCTCCTCCAGCAGTCTCACGGTGAAGAGGAGGAAGTCATCGAAGTCCAGGGCGTTGCGACGGCGCAGCGACTCCTGGTAAGCCTGGTACACGGCCGCCAACTCAGGGTCGCGCTCCTTCACGTCCTCGGGCCAGAGGAGCCGGTCTTTGGCGCGGCTGATCGAATTCAAGTGGGCCTCACGCGGCTGCCCCTTGGGGTCGAGGCCGAGGTCGCTGAGCGCGTGGTTCAGGGCGGCGCGCCGGTCCTCCTCATCGGCGTAGACCGACAGGTGGTCGGGGTCGAACCCGAAGTGGCCGCCCCACTGTCGCAGGACGCTCAGGGCGAAGGCGTGAAAGGTGCCGGCCCACACTTCGGTGGCCGACTCACCGAGCACCGAGGCCAGGCGGCGCTTCAGCTCGCGCCCCGCCTTGTTGGTGAAGGTGACGGCGAGTATCTCCGATGGCCTGGCCAGCCCCTGGTCGATGATGTAGGCGACACGGGCGGCGATGACCGCCGTCTTGCCGGAGCCGGGGCCGGCTACCACCAGCAGCGGTCCCTCGGTGGTGGTAACGGCCTCCCGCTGCTCCGGGTTGAGCCGCGATAGGTCGAGCACGGCTAGCTACCAGCCAGCTCCCGATAGCGGAGCCAGAACGCTGCCTCCTCCAGCTCCAGCAGCGTCTCCGCCCCCGGGTCCGAGGGAAGGCGGTGGCGCAGCACCTCTGCCGGCCAGTCGCCCGACTTCCAATAGCAGGCGTGCAGCTCGTCTTCGCTGGCACAGCGGCGAAGCTCGACGACCAGGGCATCGACAGTAGGCCGGACGGCGTCGCGCCGACTCGCGGGCCAGCGCTCGTAGGCCGCGTAGCTCTGTCTCCAGACAGAGCGGGTGTACTCCTTGAACCGGTCTTGTTTGGACACGTTCGTTCCTCCCTTCCACGTAAGGCTCGATGTTCACTTGCCCGCAGCAGGCGGGCACGGATGCCCCTTGATGGGCGCACGAACCCTGGGGCCGCCCCACGGGCGGCCCCAAAACACATCCTTCGAGGATCGGAGGAGTTAGTTGAGAGGACGGGCACCCTTGAGGGCGGCGGCCGAGAAGCGACAGCCGGCTTTCCAGCGGCCCAGCCCGATAGCGGACACGACCTCCAGGCGGCCGTCGTCGGTGGGCACGAGGACCGCGCCCCTGCCGAGAGAAGGCGAGTAGTGGACGGCGCTGTCAAGATTGAGGCGACGGCAGGTCTGGAGCCAGCAGCCGTTGACCTGCCGGATCAGGGGCTGTGGCATGTCGCCCAGTTCGAGCGGCTCCAGGAGGACGAGCGCTTGGCGCGGGTCCCGGCGACAAACCCGACGGGCCTCCCGCAACGCTTTCTCGACCTCGACGGTCTTGACGGCCCACGCCCTGCGGCGTATGTTGTCCGCTAACGAGGCCAGGTTGGGCGAGTTGGGTTGTTCTGTAGCAAGGCGTCCCAACAGCCTAAGGGCCTCGTCGAATTTCTGGTCCCTTGCCAGCGATTCGGCCTGGGAGATTCCTTCCCGCAGCCGGGCCTCGCGCCGGCGTTCCTCCGCTTCCCGTCGCGCCTCCTCTTCCTTTGCTCGCTCTTCGGCCAGCAGCCGGCCCACGCCCTCATCGACCGCGAGGACGGCGACCTCAGCCTGGATGGCAACCAGGCGATTGCGGGTTCCGTCTGCGAGGGTGGTTGCCCTGGCGGCTATCTCCTCCGCCCGCACTCGAGCCTTCGGGACGAAGGCGCGCGAGGCAATCGCCGACGCCTTGTCCGCGACGACCTGTGCCCTCTTTGATACGTCCTGCAACAAGGCGGCGTCGCTCTGAAGCCGCCGATATCGGGCCAGAGCTTGTTCGGCCTCCTGGCGGACATCTGCGTCGGCGGCTGCGAGAGCGCTGATCTCCTGCGCGGCGCGACTCACCGTCTCGATGAGCGCGTCGAGGTCCAGCTCCGGAGTTGGGTCTATCGTGACCGGCAGCATCGGTCGGTCGTTGTTGGCTCGCTCGGTCGCGGCGAAGCGGTCGCCGAACCGGCCGAGCTCGTCGAGACTCTTGAGAACGATTGGTTGTGTCATGGCTATGTACCTCCTTGGCTATGAAGCCTGGTCGTCTTCGATCCGTTCGATGGGCATGGCACGACGCCCATCCTGTCGCTCCCGCGCGTCGGGACGCAGCTCGACGACGGACGCTCCGGCGCGCACGCGGGGCAATTCCAGCTCCAGCGGGACGCTCAGCACTGGCTTGCCGATGACGTCCTCCAGAGCGCGCGGCAACTGGTGGCGCAGGGCCGCGAGGAGCTCGTCGTCGCTGACCGCTCGCCCGTTCACCGACAGCGCCAGATGGATGACGTAGCGCCGGTCGCCGTCGGGGGCGTCGAAGGCCTGGAGCAGCCCGTTGAGCTGACGGCCCTCGTGGACGACCCGCTGGATCACCACCAACAGCCCTGAGGGCAGCTCTGCGCCGAGAGCGTGGGCGTACGTGCGAGCGGCTCGCGCTATCTCTCGACGCAACCTGCGTGCCTGGCGTCGGCGAGCGTCGATGATCACTGTTGGGCGGCGGAAGTGTCGCCAGAATCGTATCGCCGCGCTCCAGCAGCAGGCGACAGCCTGTCGCAGGACCTGCCAGCAAAGGCCGACGCAGCGACGCGCCAGCCGCACCGTCCTGGACTTCGTTCGTCGTCGACGCGTCATGCCACGTCCCTCCCTCGCGCTGTCACCCGCTCGCGCAGGCTCTCCCACACGAGATCGCCGTACTCGCCGATGAAGTGGCGCTCGCAGTCGTCGCCGCGCACGGCGGCGATGGCGAAGCCCAGGCGCTTGACCTGCCCGACGGGCACGTCCAGAGCGGCCAGGGCTATCGCCACCTCCCGGTACTCCGAGGGGTCGATGCGCTCGGCCGCCAGCTTGAGCTTGTCCCAGGCCGACAGGCAGCAGATCTCCCGGCGGGACGCGATGTCCTGTTGCACGTGTTTCTCCTTTCAATTGCTAAAGTGGCCAGGCCTTGGATAGCAGCGCCATCAGAGAGGCGGCGACGCTCATCAGCAAGGCGATGCGGACCGGACCCGTCTGTCGCCGGCGGGCGTTTTTCGAATACATACGTGGTCTCCTTTGTTCTGTGCTCGTGGGGACGTTGTTGCCTAGGTCTGCAGGCTTTCTCTGGCGGCGGCGATGCCGTCGCGCATGTGCTCGATGCGTTGCCGCTCTTGCTCCTGCAGGGCTTCCAGCGCCGCCTCGAAGATGGGGAACTCCGACGGCGACACGTAGACGCGCCGCTCCACGTCGGTCAGCTCCGTCCACTCCTCTGCGACCTTGATGAGATGCTCGCTCTTCTCGATCTGCTCTTCGAACAGCTGGATGCTCTGCCTCATGTCTTCCGGCGTCGGCGTAATGTCGATCGTTTCCATGCCTCTCCCTCCTTCAGCCGAGGTCCTCCATCAGGGCGGCGATCCCGTCGATATCGTCCCCAAGGAGCTCACAGAGGATTGCCGACTTCGCGGCCTTGTCGGAATCGACCGCGCTGTTGTGCCTCGTACCGAACACGCCGCAGCCCTCGGCGGCAAAGCGACGGCGGGCCGCCTCGAAAGCGATGCCCGGGACGTCGTGGAGCTCGTCGAGGTCCCACGGCTCGCCGCAGACCGGACAGTAAATGTCCATTCCCTGTCTCCTTTCGATATGCGCTACAAACGCGAGAAGCCCCGCTGGGCAGAACCCTGTGGGGCTTCTTTGTCGCAGGCAGCGAGCAGGGTCACTCGTTAGGCGCTCACGCCTGCGGTCGCACCAAGGCGAGGTGACGGTTCGCCGTCGGTGCGTCTTCTGTTGAAATGATTGGTCGTTCTGGTTGTTAGGGTCGTAGTGTTAGGTGCCTGGGTCTGCGAGTCCTCCTTTCTCGGATGTGTCTGCGCTGATGCTTGCCCTGAGTGTCGACTTCGTTTCCGCCTCCTTTCTCTGATTCCCTGCCGGTCTACTGCCCTGTTCAACTCCTGGCTTGGAGAGCGAGCTCGTTTCCCTTGCGGGTTGATCCATCCAGTGTCTCGGACGGGCCGTCCTGTCGGTTGTTCGATTGGCGGTACCGACGAAACGCGCTTCTTACGGGGCCAAGCTTAGCTGGGGCCGGTCCAGTGGCAGTCCAAGAACCCGGCACATTTAGTCCAATCGAGGGCGTCGTACTCCAATTTCGGTTAGGCCCTGAGGATGTCCCAGAGTGACGTTGGGATGGGACAGTGACGGACTTGGGGCGAGCTGGTGGCGCGTCGTGAAGCTAGTTGGAGTGGAATTGGACCAAAATATGACCGTGGCTAATATACTCTTTTGATCTTTCCTACAAGTACTCCCGCTTTTGACGGGAGAGAGAGACGAAGGCATACTTCAGTCGACTCGCATTGCCCGACAGCATGCTTCTCTGTTCGAGGCGCGACTAAGGTATCTGTTGTAGGAGGAGTCTGCTTTGCACACCTTCCTTGCATTCCTCGCCTTGGGTTTGGTGGTGCTGATTGCCACGCTACTCTTCGGCCTGCTCACCAAAGCCTTCACTCGCTGGCCCTACCATAAGACAGACCACCTCTTGACTCCCGCCGAGCGTTCCTTCTTCGGCGTGCTGGGGCAAGCTATCGACAGTGATCTGTACATATTCGCCAAGGTACGACTCAGCGACCTTCTCTGGCTGCCTCAGAGTACCAAGAATAGGCAATCCTACGTGAATCGAATTCAGTCGAAACACGTGGATTTCGTGCTCTGCGACAGCGCCACCACCGAGCCGCGCCTGCTCATCGAGCTCGATGACTCCTCGCATCAGAGAGCCCGTCGGAGAAGTAGGGACGCCTTTCTGGACGAGGCCGTCCGCCGGGCGGGTCTGCCGATTCTGCACGTGCCCGTTAAGCGCTCCTACGCGCCCGGAGAGCTTAGGCAGCTCATCTCCTCTCTCTTGGCGGGGAACGTGGACGCGACGGGACCGGTGGCAATCGACGGTGGGAAGGCGGACTAGTCTTTCTTGGCTTGTTCCTTTGGGGCGCTGCTGTGGCGGTTTTGGTCGTTGTCGGGGCAGGCGGCTGGTGCGCGAGGAGGCGCTGGCTGAGGAAATGACCCGACCGGCCGCTGTCTAAGGACATGCAGACTCAAGAGTCCTGCATGCCTTTGCTATCCATATGGTGGATACCGGAATTCAAGAGGAGGCTGGGGTCCGACTGATTCAGCGCAACCTCCATGCCCGCCTCGCGAAGGTACGAAGGCGATGCCCTTTCCCGTGAACTGCCACGCCAAGGGCAATTCCCAGGCAACCTCCGTTCTGAATGTTACCAGCGTGCGCTCTTCTCCGGTCAGCAGATTGAGCAGACAGTTGGCAACGGTGTCAGAGGCGGTCGTCGAAGTCTCAGAGGGGCAACCGGTGAGTCCGAAGCCAGCGGCGAAAGGTACAGGTTCGACGCCCATCTGAAGCGCCTTGAACGCTCCGACGGCTGGATCGACAAGCACACTACCCCGATAAGGGTAATCACTGACGATCAGCTTCGAACCATCAGCCGTCCACACTTCGCCGGAGCAGGCAACTGCCCCGAGGAGTCGGAAGAGCGGCGCACCCGTCTTGCCGTCTATGACGTCGAGGACAAGGACATTGTCAGCTTGTGGATCCGAACTTGTCTGAAGTACTAGCTGAATAGCTAGTCTGTTGCCGTCAGGAGACCAGCGAAGATTCTCGCTGGATCCTCCTAGAATAGCGTCCCAAAGTTGCCTTCCATCCGCATCGAATGCGATGATGCGCGCGGACTGACTGGGAATTGCAGACTGACTGGAGGCTACCGCAAAACTGGCGCCATCAGGTGCCCAGCCAATCGTTGCTTCTCCGGAAAAGAGCCGCATGGGCTCAGGCGAATCTAACCGGAACAAGATTGTGCTGACTCCTGTTGCGCCTGATGATTCCTCATGCTGCACAACGACTGCGACAGCACCTCCCTGTGGCGACCAGCTCCATATCTGTGGTGTCGAATTAACCTTGAAGGGAAGCTGGAGATATCTGGGTTCACCCCCGTCTGCCGGTTCGAATACGGCTGTGTCTTTGTCGAGACTGAATAGAGTATTGCCGTCTGGGGAGAGCGTGACAAAGGGAGACGAGAGGCTGCCAAGATGGCGTGTTTGTCCCGTCTCTGTGTTGAGCAGGTACCAATAACGGGGACCAAGCTCATCATTGCTGCCACAAGGAATCAGTTTCCCGTCGCCACGTCTTGAAACGCAATCGACGAGCGCGAGCTTACCGTCTTTAGATATGTCCTTAACCCAGAAATCCAGTGCCTCCGTCGTTCCAGGAATGACCCACCCGTTGGAAGCGCCACTGTTCGGATCGACGAAGACAAGGCTTGCTGCGTCAACAGAGACGATTTCTCCCGGAGCAAAGGAAACCCGTTGCACAGCAGGCAGTACAGTGTCGGTCTTTGTGGGTATCTGCGTTGCGGAGGGAATAGGATTGGGTGACGAAGTCTCGTTACCTCCACAACCCGAGTAGACTAACGGAGACAGTATCAGAAGAACTCCCACTGCCACGCGACGTACGACATTCGTGTATCGCGACCAGAAGCTTTGCATGCTGAATCCCCCATCTACGCACACCATCCCAGGTCGTCCCTTTGGTCCGCAAGGACGCCAGCCGCAAGCGGCTTATGTATGCCAAACCAAGCCCGTCAGAATCATGGCCAGCCTAGGCGCATACTTCTCCCCGGGGAACTGAGAATATCCTCCTGGCAAACGAGTCGTGCCATGGCAACGGCTTGTGGAGACAGGATCGCTGGTGTCGATGTCGGCTTGATTCTCCTTCCATCTGAGCAATAACCGGTAAGGAAAATATGCCGTCACAAGATGTCAGCTTCTTGCCGGCTCATGCTTCAAGAGGCTTGCAGGTCGAAGCCTCATGTCATCACAGGAGCACCGCCCATCTGTACATGCGGGTTGAGCCCTGATACGCTGTCGAATAGCAGCTACGACTATAGTAGCTTGAGATATCCGACTTGTACTTTTCGAAATGGCTATGGGGACCGGTGAAGCAGCCGTCGTTTGGATCACAGGGAGTGTCCGGGCAAGTAGTAGGAACGGCACCGAGGGTCCAGTTATTGGTGTTTAGCGGAATACCCACTGCTCCCGTAGGTTGAGCGACATGGCCGTAGTAGGTCGACCCGATGTAGCCACTGTTTCCGGCACCTGAGTAGAAGTCGACTTTCACCCCGGTGCTCCACGGCGCGGGGTAGCCGCTACAGAGCGAGTTGTTTTGGACCGTTATCTTAATGCTCCCGATATTCGGGCTGCCGATGAATTTAATGGATCCTGATCCGGCAAGATCGTAGGGACTGTCCCAGTCTGAATTGTGAGTCGGATGGGAACCACCGTCGCAATAGCCGCTCGGCCGACCCGTGACCGTCCCCGTAATGGGAGCGTACACGTAGTAATACACGTACGACACTCGAATACCTCCTCACGGTCCTACAGCGCGAAGGAGACCGACAGCGGCCTTTGCGTCGGCCGAAGGGTCAGTGCCGGGAGTCTCCACCCGCAGCTGAAACAGCGTTCCCGCTTCCATCCATTGGATCAAATGCCCTGTGTACGTCCTTGACATGACCGCAGGGCCCGGCAGGCCATCGACTCTCAAGGGGTCAACTAGTACATCGTCCACCCACGTTGGCCACACTGGAACGGGCCACAGGTAGACTTCGCTACTGGTAATGTCTACCGTCGTGGCCCATGCTTTGAGCTCTTTGTCGTATGATTCATATCCAACGCTCGCTGCGGCCACCTGACCTTGCTTGTTCCGGATCAGGTAACTCCTTCCTTCGCGGGTACCAGGAAGGGGTGAGGCAAGACGGTAAATCGGTACGTTGGCGATGCTTCTAAGCCCTTGCGCATCATCGAAATACTTTGCCGCCGACCCTCCGCCTCCCTCGAGGGACGGCCATATGCCTGTCGGCCTAACGTCGGTCGGCAGTTTCGCCTCGTCTGGCAGAATCAAGAAGTTGTCGTATCTTTCGCCAAGCGAATCCCCAGCGAATGCCTCGGAGCGTTTGAAGCCCGGGAAGAACCTGCCCAATGTGATTGCGCCTCCAAAGGCGCCAATCATCTCCAGGAGTCTCCTCCTCGTCGCACGCATTTGCATCCCTAGCCAACCTCCTCTGCTCTGTCTTGAGAATCACGACGACTTGGGTGGAGGTCAAGCGTATCGTCTACTCCATAAGGCCTCCTTTCCAAAGCGGGCGGCTATCATGAATGAGCCTTCCGGCTCCTCGCCGGCGGACACTTGCGACGATCAACGTTCGGTTGTCGAACACCCAGAGGGATGTGCCCGCCAATCCCAACAGCAACGGCACGGCGGCGAAGATCAGTCCGGCGGACATTCCCCCCGCACCAGCAGATTGCTGTTGCATGAGGAGGGCTCTAGGCATAACACCAAGATAGCTGGAATTCACCGTAACCAGCACCAGGCTCGCAACGATGACGGCGCTGTTTAGAGCAAGATGTGATCCTAGTCCTCTCCTGCCTGCAAGGGGTCCACAGCCGCAGTCTTTGGCTGTGCCCCTTGCCACCAACAGCATACTGAACGCTAAAGTCGCGATCCCTGTCATGAGCGCGGCGGTTCGCCACTCCAATCCGACGATGAGGCATCCCCCCAAGATGCCCTCTGTTGGCGGCAACACCAAGAGCGCCAATGAGCGAGCGAAGGGCGGGATGTGAGAAGAACGCAATGAATATGCGAATTCCCGGTGAAAAACCATCTTGTGGATGCCGGAGGTTAAAAAGACCCAACCGACGAACAATCGGAGGGACAGTGCTGCCAGAGCCATGCGCAGTCTCCCTGACTTCTCTTGTTGTGGCGAGACTGTTCCCGAGAATGAATCCCAGACGCGTGGATGAGGGGCACCAAGGGACTGATCGTAGTAGTACAGATCTCCTCTGTCAAGAGGAAACCGTAGCAGGCGCGAGTTTCTCTGGAAATTTCCCTGAACGCGCCGTTACTATGACCTCTTGACGAAGCGCTCTTTCTGACGTAGCCTTCGTGTGCGTGTTTTTCCGTGGTAGTACGAGAGAAATGAGGAACCGGCAGTGAGCGACGGTCCCGCCCTCAACGGTCAGATGTTTGGAGACACGTCGGGCTCGGACGGCGAATCACTGCCGTGTACTATTCAGGGACAACTAGTCAGGCTGAGACCCATCGCAAAGATTGATCTCCCCGCACTTTTCGCTTGGAGAAACGACGGCAGTTGGCCAATTCCATTTGCTCGCAGATCTGATAGAGTAACGTTGGGTGGGTTACAAGCATCAGACAGGGTTCTTGATTTTGACACTTGGTGTCAAACCGAGTTGCCCTTCGTCCTCCAGTCCGGAGTTGCCTTTCTTTCGGAACTGTCACCTCAGCGCTTGCCCTTAGGGGTGCTCCTCACACACACCTTCTCCGACATCCACGGGTGGGCGTACTATCGCGAGTTCTTCCCCGGGCGACTATGGCAATCGATGCAAGCAGTGGAGGCCACGGCCCTCTGCTTGGACTATTTGTTCAGCCGTTACCCACTTCGAAAGTTGTATACAGAGGTATTGGTTTGCGACGAGGGCCCCCTGGAGAAGCTCAAGTATGCTGGGTTTCAAGAGGAGATTCGGTTGGAAGAGGACATCTGGTTTGGAGAGTCGTTTCGAGACTACGTGTATCTTGGGCTGTTCCGCGAAGAATGGGCCGAACGGCGCACGTCTTATCTGGCGGACTTAGCCTCGCGACCGTCTTCGTGACCAGAAAAACGGTGAGCGAGCCCGTTTGAAGGGGGATGCTCGTGGACATCGACAAGTCGCATCACAAGGGACCGGATGCGGACGCGTTGATCCATTTGTCGGCCATGCAGGAGCACGACCTTCCCACACTCTATGAATGGTTCTCAGACGCAGACGAATGGAACCTGTGGACAAACATCAGAAGGCCCATGTCCATCGAGGAATTCGGTAGGGGCATCACTCAACAGATGCAGGGCAGTTCAATCATGATCGCTCGCGACAGCGCTTCACAGACTCCGCTGGGCTTTCTGCAATTGTACGATATGGCTTTGAGGGATGGTGTTGCGAGCTTCTTAATCTATCTGTCCAGAGATCGGAGAAGCTTGGGATATGGAATACTGGCAACTGTCGAATTCTTAGCCTACGCTTTCAAGGCCTACCCGATACGAAAAGTATATGCTGATGCATTTGAGTTTAACAAGCATTCTGTGGCTCTCCTTCTCACAGGAGGATTTCGAGAGGTCGGACGGCTACGGAAGCACATTTGGTGGGCAGATCGATACTGGGATCAAATCAAGTACGTTCTGCTGCGAGAAGATCTTGAGGCTCTCCACAACAGATTCCTTGGCTATTGGGGCACTCCAAACCGCAATATGCCTGAGGGTTTCGGACGTCGTGAAGCTCAACGTCTTATGGTTGCGCTAGTCACCGCCATTTTTCGTAACGGACCCCAGGAAAGACAACGCCTCGACCCCGGAACCGAGACGCACACCGAAGACTGCAGCCACTCTCGGTGCAAGGATATTGGGGACTTTAGTGATATGATCAGCGCAAGCAGGGAAAGCTATGCTGTGGAGGAAGGTTATCCTGGGTTCGCGGAGTGGACATACGACCGGTGGCGAGAGTATCTCGTTCCCGTCGGGCATCTGCTTCACACGACTCGGAATGATGATGGGACTTTACTGGCGGCTTTGGCCTGCCGAGACGAGATCTACAAGGGAGAGCCTGCCACACGCATCTGGTCCTGGGCCAGCAGTCCGAGCCTCTCTTCGGAGGAGCGAGATCGCGCGGAGATGAGCGTAGTCCTCGAATGTGCGGCGCAGGCAATCGAGCGGGGTAGGTCAAAACTGTTCGTCTATGTCCAGAAGAACACTTCTCGCGCGGACCGAGCCTCGCGCGTGTTGGGTGACAGCCCCGAAGTGCTCCCCTTCGCGGGCACAATGGTCATCACCTCTGATCTTCCGAATTTTGTGAAGCGGGCGAGAGGCCGACTAGGCATCGAAACCGTTCAAAGGTAGCACAGGTCGCGACGATCTCTCGATTGTCTGTTTGGACTGACCACAATAGGCACAAGGTCAATGACAAGCGGGCGTCAGTTGGATGTTGGCAATGCCTCGAGCTGTCGCATCCGACAGGCAGCGCCAAGAACCGCGTCCAGGCTCGCCTCGCTCAGCCCCAGCAGCGTGACGGCCAGACGGCGCAGCGTCTCTCTGCGCGACGCCGCGAGCAAGCGCACGTCCGTCTCCGGAAACTCGGTTAGCTCCCCATCGAAGAAGTAGCTCGGCGAGACCTGGAAGAAGCGGGCCAGCGCCTGAAGGTGGCGTATGGTGGGGTTGTCCTTCACTCCGGTCCGCAGCCCCCAGACGTAGGCGGCGGAGATGGCTTCGCCGTTCCGGCGGCTGCCGTTGTCCCCGGTGATGGCCGCCGCCACCTCCCGATAGGTGTACTCGCGGCCGCGAGGGCTGAGGTAGGTGCGAAAGAGGCGGTCGATCCTTTCCGCCAGGGAAGTACTCACGATCCTTGCTCCCCCTTCTCTGCGCCCGGCAATGGCCTCCCGCAGCGCGGGAACGCCGTGGGCGCGCCCTGTTCCGGCCCCAAACGTGGAGCCAGAAAGCTGACCAACGTCGTCCCCAGTGTACAGAGGCGTGAGCCTAAAGAAAACGTGACGCAAACTTCTGTTTACAGGGGTTGACAATCCCACGATCTGTCAACTATTATTCATTCCCCGCCATGCCCCGTCGTCAGGAACAGACGGGTTCCTGCTCATTCATTAGCAGGCAGGGAGAGCCATGGCGACCTCGACTGCTCGGCGTCGCTGGATGGGTCTGGCAGCCCCCGCACGGGTGGACGGGCGGATGCTGCTGGGCGTGGCGCTGGTCGCCGCCTCGGTGGTCGGCGGGCTCCTCTTCTGGGGATCTACCTCGAGCACGGTCCCCGTGCTCGTCGCGTCGCAGGATATTCCCGCCGGACACGTTCTCCAGCGCGACGACCTCTCGGTAGCGCGACTTCGCCTCGAAGGAAGCCTCTCCTCTCTCGCAGTCCACGATAGCGACATCGATTCCATAGCCGGACGCACCGCGGGCACGACTGTCCACGCGGGCGAGATGCTCGTCTGGCCCGACCTGGCGACTGGCCCGGTCATCGGCCCGAACGAGGTCGCCATGACAGTGCCCGTTGCCGCCGACACCGTCTACCCTAGCCTGCGCCCCGGCGACGCCGTCACCGTGCTGTCGACCAGCGACAAAGGGAAGCCCACAAGCAAGACTGTCACCCTCATGGAGCGCGCCCTGGTCTATGACGTATCGCTGGCACCGTCGCGCATCGCCATCGGCAACAACAGCGGTGACGAAACGCGTAGCCTCACCAACGTTACCCTCGTCGTCCCGCGCTCGCAGGCGGAGCAGGTGGCCCACGCCCTCGTTGACAGCGATCTGACCCTGGCCCTTCTAGCGCAAGGAAGCGCTTCATCGACAGCGACTCCCTAAGCGGAAAGGCGAAGGCGTCGTGACGGACAGCGGCAATGAACGACCTCCGATACGCATCCTCCTCGCGGTGGGCAACCCCGAGCGGGAGCGGCGGCTGCGCGACACCCTGTCGCGCGACGGCCTGGTAGTGGCAGGACGCTGCCTCGACGGCCCATCGCTGGTGGAGCAGGCGGCGTGCTCTGACGTCGACATCACCCTCGCCTCCAGCGACCTTCACCGCCTGTCGGCTGCGACGCTGACGGCGCTCCTTCAGGCGCGACTGCCCGTCGTGCTGCTCGCCGAATCAGTTGAGATCGACAAGTACCGCGGCCTGGCCCACCTGCTGCCGGCGGCCTCGGCGGATGCCGACGTGGCGACGGCCCTGCGCCAGGCGCTCGCGCGCGGTGCCAACTACGGGCCGAGCCCTGAGGCGGGCGTATCGATCTGCGCGGGCGATGGCGCCGCCCACTCCGAAAGCTCCGGCGGACGCGTCATCGCCGTTGTCAGCGGCAAGGGTGCGCCCGGCGTGACGACGGTAGCCATCGGCTTGGCGGCCGCCCTGGCGAATCGGGGCCGGCGCGTCGTGCTCGTCGACGCCGACCTGCGGGGCGGCAACGTGGTGGGATACCTCGATCTGGATCCCCAGCGCGGGATCCTGGGGCTAACCTTCGGCGGAAATGGCGCCTCAGAGGAGGCCAGGCTGGAGGAGGAGCTTCAGGAGGGGCCGGGGTTCATGGTGCTAGCGGGCATCGAGCGGCCGGATAGCCGTCACAACGTCTCGGCGGAGCTGGCGACGACGGCCATCACGACGCTGAGGGGGCTGTTCGACGAAGTGGTGGTGGATGTGGGCGAGGTCGTTGGCGGCGTATCGTCATCGACAACTGATGCAATCTTGCGGTCTGCGGATCGTGTGCTGCTGGTGACGGGCGCCGACCTGGTGGCCCTCTGGAACGCCCGCTCCGCCGTGCGATATTTGCGAGAAGGTCTAGGCATCACGGACGAGAACGTAGCCGTCGTCCTGAACCGAAAAGAGGGGCGCGAGCAGTACGCCGCCAGGGAAGTCGAGCGCGCGCTCGGCCTGTCGGTGTTCGGCATGGTCCGGGAGGACCGTCGCGCCGCGAGACGGGCCATCGAGCGGCAATTGCCCATTACCGCCGTGAGAGGCCGGACGGCGCGTGAGCTGAGAGCCCTCGCCTCCCGGCTGGCCGTCGCAGCGCCTGCCGCCGCGCCCAGGCGGAAGAGACGGTGGTTTCGGCCCCTGAAACGTAGCCTGGCGGAGAGAACGTGATGGTGTCTCCTATCGCTGTACAAGATCGGGAGCGGGCTCTGCGCGAAGAGGTGCGCGAGGAGTTGCGGCGCATCGTCGACGTAGACGCGCTGGCCGAACCCGGCCCCGCCGAGGTCGAGCGAGTGCGGCGGGTCATCGCCGGCCACGTCGACGCCTTCAACCGGCGCGCGGCCTCGGCAGGCGAGCCTCCCCTGGCCGACCCTGAGGGCCTAGCCCAACGCATCTTGGATGACATCCTGGGTCTCGGCCCGCTGCAGCCCCTGCTCGACGACCCATCGGTGGAGGAGATCATCGTAAACGGCCCGCACCGCGTCTTCGCCATCGAGGCGGGGCGCAAGCGGCTGACGGACGTCTTCTTCGAGGACGACGAAGAGTTGCTGCGCCTGGTGCGTCGCGCAATCGGGAGCCTGGGCCGCCGTCTGGACGAGACCAGCCCGATGGTGGACGCCCGTCTCCCCGACGGCTCGCGTCTCAACGCCGTCATCCCGCCTCTTACGTCCCGCTGGACCCATGTCACCATCCGCAAGTTCCTTCTGCGCGCCCGCACTCTGGACGACCTGGTGGCGCTGGGCACGCTTCCTTCCGAGGTGGCCGCGTTCCTGGAGGCCGCAGTGCAGGGTGGCCTGAACATGCTCATCTCCGGTGGAACGGGCAGCGGCAAGACAACCTGCCTCAACGCCCTCGGGTCCTCGATTGCCGGCGCCGAGGAGCGCGTGGTGACGATCGAGGAGACGGCCGAGCTCCAGTTGGAGTCGATGCTGCCCGACTGCGTGGCCCTCCAGGGCCGCCCGGCGAACGTCGAAGGCGCGGGCGGAGTCGTCATCCGCAGTCTGGTGAAGAATGCCCTGCGCATGCGTCCGACGCGCATCATCGTGGGCGAGGTGCGCGGCGCGGAGGCTCTGGACATGCTATCGGCGATGAACTCCGGCCACGACGGATCGATGTGCACGATCCACGCCAACGGCCCCCGGCAGGCGCTGTCGAAGCTGCGGACCTACGCCATGATGGCCGAGGAGGCCCTCCCGGCGCGAGCGCTGACCGAGATGATCGCCGAGGCCATCGATCTTGTCGTGCATTTGAAAATGGAGCCCCAAAGTGGCCGCCGCCTGATCGACAGCGTCTACGAGGTGACGGGCATGGAGGAGGATGCGGTCGCCGGCAGCGAGCTCTTCACCCTGTCGGATGGTGGCGCGCTCCAGTGGACGGGCATCCGGCCCCGTTGCGCTGAGCGGCTGGACGCCGGCGGCTTCCCATGGGAGCGATTCGGTGCGGATCGCGCTTCGTCGAGATGAAATTGGACTAGCTCCAATTGGAGTTGGAGTAGGATACGGCGTTTCTTGGACTGAGATTGGACTGACCGGCGCGAAGATGTGGGCAGGAGGAGTACCGTGGCGCTGGTTCTGTCGTTAACCCTTGGCCTGGGCGTGCTGCTGGTCTTCCTGTCGGCGACCTCAGGGCGCAGGGCCGAAGAGCGAGAGCAACGGGAGTCGCTGGGCAGCCGCCTGGAGGAGTTCCTACGACAGGCAGGCGTCGAAGGGGTAGCGACCAGGGACTTCCTGCTGCTGAGCCTGGGCGCCGGCTCTGCCGCGGCGGCCGCCGTTCAGGTGGCCCTCGGCTGGCCGGTGGTGAGCGCGGCGGCGTTTCTGGTGGGGTTGGCCCTGCCGTCGTGGTATTTCCGGCAGCGACGGGAAGCACGGCGGGCGGTGATTCAGGGAGCCCTGGCCGACGCCGTCGATGCCCTCAGAGCCGCGGTCCGAGCAGGCATGAGCGTGGAAGAGGGGCTGGCATCCCTCGCCCGGAGCGGGCCGGAACCGCTGCGACCGGCCCTCGGCGAGCTGTCGCGGGACCTGCGGCTCAGCGGCTTCGAGGAAGCGGTGCGTCGCAGTCAGGAGCGGCTGGCCGACCCCGTCTTCGACACGGTGGCCGCGGCGCTGGTGATGTCGCATCGCGTCGGCGGTCGCAATCTCGGCACGGTGCTCGATGGCCTGGGGCGCTCGGTGCGGCAGGCGGTGCAGGTACAGCGCGAGGTGCGGGCCCAGCAGGCCAAGAACGTCCTCTCGGCGCGCATCGTGGCGGCGCTGCCCCTGGCGCTCATCTTCGTCATCAAGGGCATGAACCCCGGCTATCTCGACGTCTTTTCCTCCGGCCTCGGGCAGGGGCTTCTCGCCCTCTGTCTCCTGAGCGTCGCCGCAGGATATGCAGCGATGCTGTGGGCGACCCGTCTGCCGGGAAACGAGCGGGTGGTGCGATGGCAGTAGGACTGGCTCTCGGCGGCATGCTGGGGACCGGGCTGTGGCTCATGGCGACGGCCCTCCCCTGGGGTCGCCCGCGGCCGGACCTGGCGCTTCGCCTTCGCTGGCTCTCCGCCCAGGGACGTCTCGAGATGGAAACCGCGAAAGCGCGGTCGGGCGGAGCGTTGTTCAAGTCATCGGCGCTAGAGCGACTGCTGCGGCCGTTGCTGGAGGACGGCGGAGCCCTGGTCGGCCGCGTTCTGTCGCGCGCCGGCATCGGGACGGCCAACCTGGAGCGTCGGCTGGCGCTGGGCTGGCCGGGCATGAGCACGTCGCAGTTCTACGGGCAGAAGCTGGCCTGCGGGCTAGTGTTCGCAGCCCTGTTCCCCCTGATGAACGTCCTGAGCATTGGGCCGTTCGGTGCCTGGCCGGTCTGGACGTGGCTGGCGGGGTTCGCCCTGGGCTTCGCCCTGCCCGACTGGATGCTGGAAGGACGGCTGGAGCGTCGCCGGACGGCAGTGTTCATGGAGATGCCAAGCGTGCTCGACCTGCTGGCGATTGCGGCGAGCGCCGGCATGTCGCCCGAGCAGGCGCTGCTGGATGTGAGCCGCCAGGTGAGCGGTGTTCTCGGCGACGGCCTGCGCGGCGTCGTGCGAGAAGCGGGCCTAGGCGCCTGCACCCACGCCGACGGGCTGCGCGTCCTCGCCGAGCGCGAAGGCGTGTCGGACCTCGTCTCCGTCGCCGATGCCTGGCAGTCGGCCCTGGAGCAGGGTCTGCCTCTAGGCCAGGCGATGTTGACTCTGGCGGAGACGGTGCGGGACAGGAAGCGGGCGCGGCTGGTGGAGGAGGGCGGAAAGAGCACCGTGCGCATGCTCTTCCCGGTGGCGGTCTTCATCTTTCCGGTGTTTCTGGTCGTGCTGCTCTACCCGGCCGGGGTCGAGCTGCTCGGCCTCGGCGGTTAGGAGAAGACGTCTAAGAGATGAGGAAGGGGGTAAGCCTCATGATAGCGGAGTGGATAGTGGGCCTCCTCCGACGGGGGTCCGAAGAAAGGGGCCAGACGATGGTGGAGTACGCCATCGTGGCCGCACTCATCGCTGTGGTG
>Ga0315284_10000472_pt1 | contig 55042 bp, 37 predicted proteins | sample YL17G09_16_MG_FD_203696 | JGI IMG/M metagenome (GOLD analysis project Ga0315284, IMG submission 203696) | Sediment microbial communities from Yellowstone Lake, YNP, Wyoming, USA - YL17G09_16 | ecosystem: Environmental > Aquatic > Freshwater > Lake > Sediment | place: USA: Wyoming | collected...
TCAGCAGAAGCGAGATCAGAAACATCGTTGTGCCGCCGCTCAATACGATCACTTGAACCAATCCGAATAAGGTCGGCTCCGCCGGACGCATGTCGGTTCCGGGAATAAAACGAGCCCAGAGATGCAGCGCGGTCCATAACACGGCCAAGCCACAGGCCAGTTTCTCGGACGGATGAATCCATGCCGTGCGAAGTTGACGGTAGGGATTCACATCCAGACCCCGCTGCAGAAATCGAAGCCACACGGTCCACCAAGCGGAAGTCCCGCCGATAAGCAACGCCAGCAACAACCAAAATGTGACGAGCAACCGCAGTTCAATCGAAGGGAGTTCGTTGGTTGGCAAGGTGTCGGTTTCTGGATGGATGAGTTGTAGGGATCGGAGACGATTATAGACCGGCAAGGGCTTGAGGAAAGCCGATCCGGTTCGGAATGGTTTTCCGTCGGCATCCACCACGATACCATCTCACAGAGATCGCGACCTGTTTCCTGCGATTCAACGGCCGCTGCACACCTCGGGAATCCACAACTCATGTCTTCCGCATCACTTTCTGGAGACAACGTCCTCGCTCGCATTATGGATTACAAACGCAATGAGATCGCCCACGCCAAGAGGCTCCGTCCATGGCCGGCCGTTGAGATGCAACTTGCGTTGGCACCGCCTGTTCGAGATTTCGCAGCCGCGTTGCGATCAAGGTCCGACGTGGCTCTGATCGCTGAAGTCAAAAAGGCCTCTCCATCGGTCGGTGTGATTCGCGACGATTTCGATCCGGTACAGATCGCGCTGACCTATGAGAGACATGGTGCCGCCTGCCTCAGCGTGCTGACCGACGAACATTTTTTTCAAGGACATCTCAATTTTCTCACTGCCATTCGGCAGACAGTGAAGATTCCTTTATTGAGGAAAGACTTCATTATCGATCGCTATCAAGTGGCGGAAGCACGCGTGGCCGGAGCGGATTGCATCCTGTTGATTGCCGAATGCCTCGACGATTGCCAACTACGGGACCTCTACTTCTACGCAAGCGAACTCGGCATGGAGTCGCTTATTGAAATTTATGATCCACACAACCTCGACCGGGTTCTTAAACTTGATCCGTCGCTTGTGGGAGTCAATAATCGCGATTTGAGAACTTTTGTTGTTGATCTCAATCACACTCTAAAACTTGCCTCCAAAATCCCTCAAGCCACTCTCCTTGTCAGTGAAAGTGGAATCAAGTCCCGCGCGGACGTAGACCGCCTGGCGGAAGGCGGAGTGCACGCCATGCTTGTCGGTGAAACGCTGATGCGTTCCAGCGACATCGGCAAGGCTGTCGATGAATTGCTTCGACGATGCAATTCGTGATTGATTTGAAGTTTCCTATCACCGTCAATTGCCCCGCAGGTGCCCCCCAAAAAAAGGCGAGATCACCGAGCGTTGCCTCTAACAATAGCGGATCGGTTGGAACGATCAAACTCCGAATCAAACAGAGGCATCCATTTCGAAAACCGCCGGACGGCGTAGCCGTTTTTTTTGGGAAAGAGCATTGCTGTACGTCGGCGTATTTCCAGCCAATCGGTTTGCTGTTGCCGGGGAATACGACTCGCAGAGTCGTTGAACGTCTTCTCTGACAGCAAAGAAGGCCTCAATCACACGAGGATCCCACTGCTGCTTGGCACCTTTACGGAAAATCTCTTGGACCTGATTCCACGGCAATGCTTGACGATACGGCCGATCACTGGCCATTGCATCGTAACTGTCGGCAACGGCTAAAATTCTTGCCATCAGCGGAATTTCATCGCCCGTAAGTTTATCGGGGTATCCGTTGCCGTTGTAGAATTCATGATGACTTCGCACGCCAGGCAAAATTGATTTCAAGTTTTTCAACTTGCGTAAAATCTGATAGCCGATCATGGGATGCAATTCCATTTGACGCAATTCAACAGCGGTCAGCTTCCCCGGTTTGGACAAAATCCGATGATCCAAAACCACTTTGCCGATGTCGTGAAGCAATCCGGATAGATAAAGGTCCTCGAGATCCGCCGATTCCAGCCGGAGCTGCTCTCCAATGCGGCGGGCTATCAACGCCACGCGTTCGCTGTGCCCACGCGTATAGGGGTCCTTTGCATCGAGCGTCGAAACGAGTGAACTTACGAATCCGACGAGAGGCGTATCGTGTTCGTCGAACGATTCGGTATTAAGAAGAGGCGTACCAAAGATTGTGGCGATGGAACTGATGAGATTGGCTTCCGCGGTGCCGTACTCTCGATCTCCCGGCAGATTCGTACTGACGATCCAGCCGCAACGATTTTGCGGATCTCCGATCGCTACAACCAACAGACTTTTCAGCCCCGGAAATTCTTGGCCGAGAGGTGTCTGATGTAATCGGTTTTTGATCAATGGTCGTGACCAGTCATGCTGGTCAAAATGAGAAACAAGCCTCGTCAGTCCCGACTGATCGAATGCAAGGCGTCCTTGAGCCATAAAGTGCGTCTCTGTTTTGCCCTGCTTCAGGAAGATGACGACACCACTGCTTTCGATAAGTGATTGCAGCCACTGCAAGCACATTTCGGCGAGTTGTTCGCGCGGTTGTGCCAAATGCAGGTTGCCGGTCAATCGATGCAGAAGTTGAATTTGCTCAAATGAATCCTCTTTTTTTTCTGTCATCGTGATCCATTCGGATTGGAGATCCACTGTGCGGCCGCTGTGGTGGAAGTTTCGCCCTGCGATGATCAGCAGTCGCCTCAAGAGCGTGGCATCGCATACGGGAATTAATCCCATTCGCTCATTCAATTGAGTTCGGTTCCAACCGGCATCCAAAGCCGCCAGAATTAACTCCACTGGACGTGAATCCCGCGAGGACAGAGCGTATCCGACGATCACAAAACGACTGTCTGCCTGCCAAGGAAATGCGAAAAACGTCAAGTGATCGGTGATACAAACGATCTCCGTGCGAAACAGGGCGCAGACTGAATCGAGTACCCAATCGGCATCAAGAGGCCGGAGGGTCGAGGGGGATTGCCCCACCACTTTTCTACGGTCTCGATCAACAATCAGACACGGCAACCCGGTTCGTGCGGCGAATTCTTGAAAGGCCGCTCGTGATGGCCAATCGGCGGACCAAGAGGGTGAGGGTTCAGCGATGGACACCCCATCAGCAACGACCGATTGCGTCCTTTGAAAATGACGGCTCATCAAAGTTCTCCCGCGAATCCGGAACGCCCTCCTAGATCAAATGTCCAATCGGCGTCTCAACGGCGCGCGGCAATGACATTTCATCCAAAATGAACGCTCGCAATTCGTGAAAACTTTAGATTGCGTCACAGCTCAGGCAAATCAATCTTCGCCGTTACACGAGCAATCATGCGGTTTGACGAGATTGGTTCGCACAATCGACCCAGTCGGTTGTGATTCGTCAACAGCATAAATCTGTTGTAATCGTTAATACCGGAGTTCTCGCGATTGTCCGAAACCAGAAATCGCTGGCCACAGTTTGCGGATATCGTCTTGAGTGTCACGGATTGACGGGGCATTAGCTTCACGGCAACCGACGCCGGTAAAAACGAGCGGGCGAAATTTAGCAAATTATAAAGTGATCAAGACCGCCACCCGTTGATTGCGGCTCTGTGAACCCGCTGGGCCCCTCGGTTCCTGTTTTGCCAGGCCGCGAAAGGGGCGTCAGGCACAGATCTGACCGTCGCCGTGGAGAGAATAAGCCGATACTTTCCACACAGCCACGCCGTGAAACAGCACTCGAATGCGGCGTCATCCGTCGTGGACAAGATCCCCAATCCATCCACATCCGTGCCCACACTCTGCCAAGGCGATCTCTCTGAACGCCAAGACCCTGTAAGATCCCGCCTTACGCCAAAATCTTCTGAATTACGTTGCCGCTCACGTCAGTCAAGCGAAAGTCTCGGCCTTGGAACTTGTAGGTGAGGCGTTTGTGGTCGATGCCGAGTTGATTGAGGATTGTGGCATGCAGATCGTGAACGTGAACCACATCGATGGCAGCGTTGTAGCCGAACTCGTCGGTTTGACCGTGGCTGTGACCGCCCTTGATTCCACCTCCCGCCATCCAAATCGAAAAGCCCTTGATGTGGTGGTCACGGCCGTTTCCCTGGGCCATTGGCGTGCGGCCGAACTCGCCCCCCCAAACGACGAGCGTGTCATCGAGCATCCCACGTTGCTTGAGATCGGCGATCAGAGCCGCGCACGGTTGATCGACTTCCTTGGCAATCCCGGCAATTCCGTCCCGGATCCCGCCGTGATGATCCCAGTCACGATGATACAGCTGAATGAAGCGCACGCCGTGCTCGGCGAGGCGTCTCGCTAGTAAGCAGTTCGCGTTCAGAGAACCGTCGAGGCCCGTACATCCATACTGCTCTAAGATGTGCTTCGGTTCGTTCGACAGGTCCATTAGCTCGGGAACGCTAGCCTGCATCTGAAACGCCATCTCGTACTGGTTGATTCGCGTGGCAATTTCGGGATCATCGATGCGCGCATCGAGCAGACGATTGAGTTGGTTGGTCGCATCGATGACATCGTGCTGCTGATCGCGTGAGACTCCGGCGGGGTTGTTGATGTAGTAGACGGCGTCTCCCTTGGAATTGAATCTCACCCCCTGAAAACGACTCGGCAGAAACCCGCTGTGCCACTGTCGCGAGGCGATCGGCTGCTGCTGCCCACTCTTGCCGGTCGATGTCAGTACGACAAACCCCGGCAGATCATCGCAGTCGGATCCCAATCCGTACCACGCCCACGATCCCATGCTGGGCCGTCCAGAGATCGTCGTTCCGGTGTTCATGAACGTGTGCGCGGGATCGTGATTGATCGCCTCGGTGACGAGAGAGCGGATGATGCACAATTCGTCAGCCACTCCGCCCAAATTCGGGAACTGGTCACAAATCTCCTGCCCGGACTGACCGAACTTCGCGAACTTGTGCTGCGGGCCGAGACATTTCAGCGACTGCCCCTGAAGCTGCGCGATCGGCTGTCCCTTCGTGATCGACTCCGGCATCGGCTTGCCATCCTGCGCCGCGAGTTCCGGTTTGTAGTCGAGCGTTTCAAGATGACTCGGCCCGCCCGCCATGCACAGATGAATTACGCGTTTCGCCCGGGCCGGTCGATGCACAGGGGAAATCAGCCCATTCCACCGCTCATTCGTTCCCGACGAGACCGCAGCGGCGGCCGTGAGCGTTTTGGGATCGAGCAGTGAAGCGAGAGCCATCGCCCCGATTCCGGTGGTCGTGCGTGTGAGAAACGAACGACGCGACACGTCACGACGAATCGCATCAAACTTGGAAACAATTGGATCCATTCGGAATTTCTTTGGTAAGAGTGAACGGAGGAAAGACGACGGGGCATCTTCCGTCAAAAAGCCCCCCCTGCCAACCGACAACACGTTAACAGGTTCTAATGTTTGAACCTCGACAACACCAGACTTCGTCATTGTCTTGACAGTCAAGAATCCTCATTCAAAACGATTTGCGTTTCTAATATGCGGTTCGTACGATTTCCTCGGCTTTGAGCCGAACGCATCGGCGATCGGTATGCTGGGTGATTCTTTGGACACACCATACTGTATCGACGTCGAATTTTTCTAATGTAATTTAGCAACAACCACTCAGAAAGCTCGCAATGACTGACAGTATGCAGCCTGCAACACAGTGCCTCCACGCCGGACAAGTCCCCGATCCCACCACGAACTCGCGCGCTGTGCCGATCTACCAGACGACATCCTACACCTTTAACAGTACCGACCATGCGGCGAGTCTGTTTGCTTTACAATCCTTCGGCAACATCTACACCCGCCTGATGAACCCCACGACAGACGTACTCGAAAAGCGAGTCACCGCGTTGGAGGGCGGCTCGGGCGGATTGGCCGTGGCATCAGGACAGGCGGCCGAATCGTTAGCCATTCTGAACATCACTCAAGCCGGACAAAATATCGTCTCCGCTACGAGTCTCTACGGTGGGACGTATAACCTGTTCCACTACACCTTCCCCAAGTTCGGCATCAAGACAAAATTCGTTCCGACGGCGGATGTTGAAGGGTTCCGCAAGGCCATCGATGACAAGACGCGTTGCGTCTACCTCGAAACGATCGGCAACCCTCGGGTGGATGTACCAGACTTCGAGGCGATTTCGAAGATCGCACATGACGCCGGAATCCCGGTGATTGTGGACAACACCCTCGCCTCGCCCGTGCTATGTAATCCGTTCCAGTGGGGTGCCGACATCATCGTTCATTCCTGCACCAAGTTCATCGGTGGCCACGGGACATCGATCGGCGGAGTCATCATCGAGAAGGGTGACTTCAACTGGGGTAATGGCAAGTTCCCCGAACTAACGGAACCCGATCCAAGCTATCACGGCATGAAGTTCTTTGAGACGTTCGGCCCGATGAAGCTGGCATACATTCTGAAGGCGAGAGTCCAACTCCTAAGAGACCTCGGCCCGGCGATCAGCCCCTTCAATTCGTTCCAACTGCTGCAAGGCTTGGAAACCCTCCATCTGCGGATGCCGCGTCACAGCGAGAATGCCTTGGCCGTTTCACACTTCCTAAAATCCCATCCAAAGGTGAGCTGGGTCAACTATACAGGCCTCGAAGATCACCCCTCGTATCGGCTTGGTAAGAAGTACCTCCCCAACGGTTGTGGCGCGATTCTCGGCTTCGGCATTAAGGGCTCCACGGCGACACAGCAGAAAGAGAACGGCATCAAGCTGATCAATCACGTCAAGCTGTTCAGTCATCTCGCCAACGTGGGCGACAGCAAGTCACTGATCATTCACCCGAACAGTACGACACACCAACAGTTGACTGAAACGCAGCAAGCCGCCACCGGCGTGACTCCAGACTTCCTCCGTCTCTCCGTCGGCACGGAAGACGTACAAGACATCATCGCTGACCTCAAGCAGGCTCTTGAAGCCGTGTGACTGACTTCGCAAAAGTGATCCACTGGCGGTGACTGTTGCAGTCGCCGCCAGTGTTGTTCCATGCACATGGCTGAGCGAACGCACGAGCCGCTCGGTATCTCTCAAACTACAGACGGTGGAGTAGCGACGACACCGACCGGCGTCTCTGGCACGGAACTCCAATCGTTCCACGTTACCGAGGTCAGGTTCCGATCTAAACACGTCGTTGGCGTAAGGAAGATGCCCACAATTCAGAACTCTGCGGACCGTTCCGGCGGAGCGAGCGTCGAATTCGATAACCGCTGAGAATTCTGAAACCAAGCGGAAATGATCGGCGGCTGACTTCGCAAATTACACCAGTGAACTTGGGGTAACCCTGCGGCGAGTTCCGGAAACAGGGGGTCAATTAAACCGAGATGAGCGGCCTCTTCAACATCGATTGTCGTCGGTGCATCAGTCGATTTTAATAAGACCAACTCATCGGCCATCCAGCGTGATGCGACCCACGCCGCGATCGAATCACTGGTAGCGTTCCAGTGATGGGGCAGCGGATTGTGATCATTTTTCTCAGCTTCTCGCAGATACAACTCCACGTCCAGCAGCAGTGGTCCGGGCCGGATCTTCCATTCTGATTCGGCCGATTGTCGCGATGCGACCTCGCGGGAATCGATCAACAAATGACGAACAAGAGCGCGATTGATCGCCAGAGATTGAACGGCAATCCAGTGCGCTGTTTCTTGGGGCAGTAAATAAACATCACTCCAGTGACGGACAATGTCGGTCACTGCGCCGCCGCCAACAATGATCAGCGACCGACCGTTGCCACGCAACTCGAGTACCGCATTCAGATGGTCCGCGAGATCGTTCCAGGAGAGTAAACTTCCCCCCAGCTTATAAACCACCAGATCCATGTTCAACACATCTCCTGTCACGTTACGCCAATACCGATCCGACCGTGATCGTATGCCACGTCTGAAACTCCTCGCAGGGTTTGAGTGTTCTCCATCCACATTCAATGCCGCGTGCTGTCAGATTCACCGCGTCGGTGGGACAGCTATACGGCTCGAGACAGACGACCTGCCGTCCGGCTGGAGTGAATGCGACGATTTCACGAAACACTGGCGGAGCAGTCAGAGTCACCTGCAGACCGGATTTTTCATCCAGAATCCGGCAGTCGAAGGGGCGTCCTTGAGACTGGATGGAGGTGTAAACATCGTCCAAAATCACGCTACCGAGATAGGCGGCATCGCGCAGGTCATGCCATTCGTCCAACTCCAGACGTCGACCCGAGGGAAGGCAATCAATCAGCTCCCAACGCTGCGCGGCCGGGACTTCAATCAGGCAATCTTCCATGCGGCTGTCGGTAGCCAACGGAAGTTTGAAGTACGGATGCGTTCCCAAGCCCCATGGAAGTGATCGATTGGTGGGATTGAAAATAGAAAAACTGCAGCGCAGACAATTTTCGACAAGTTTGTAATGCACCTCAATGACAAAATCGGCCGGCCAATACGGAACACGATCCGGTGCATCGACACTGAGTTGAAATTGCCCCGTCACAAAATTTGTGCCCTGAGCAATAATTCGCCACGGCCGGTCCAGACACAATCCATGAATGGCATTACCAAACCTGTCCGTCACGGGTAGTGCGAAGTCACGACCTTCCCAAGAGAAGCGTCCGGCACGAATCCGATTCGGGAACGGGAAGAGGATTGGAATGCCGCTTCCACTGGCTCGTTGACCACCCATCTCAAAGCCAGGCACGGAATCGAGGACGTTGAGCGATTGACCATTCATGATGACGCGGAAATCAAAACAGTTGAACCCCAACTCAGACGCAATGCACGCTGTCGAGCCGGTATGCGAATCGGCGATTGTCACTGTTGGCATTTGCTCTTTGTCCAATCCGTCATGATCTTGAAGGCGTTGTGAGGTGGCTGACGGGGACTATACCAAGGTACGGGCGACCCTTTCCACGACTCAGGGAGCACCGCGCCCCCCCGCAAAAAAACCTGCATTCCCCTCGCTCCTTGATCCGCGGCACCAGGTTGCTGACATTTTCCCCCTCTTCACAATCAGATCAGCGTCTCGAACTCCCAGCCGTTTTTTAAACGTCCACGATTGTCACTTGATGTGTGACCTGTGGAGATCCACCTTTCCGTGCATCGTATACAGCAGAAATTCCGGACCATCGGGAATCAATAAGCCACTCGATTTATTTTCACTTAGCGGACGGAGTGGACCATCGGGGGACTTCGTCCAGTGAATCAAATCGGGCGAGACAGCCAAGCCCGTGGCCCACAAGCCTGGAATTTTCGGGTCCTCCGATCGCCTCGAAGAGTGGATCACGGCGTAGTACCGGCCATGGTAAGTGATGATTTGATTCAAAGCGATCAGATCACGCTCATCCGGCTTGAGCTGCGGATGTTCGATGTCGTTGGGTTCCGCCGCCGCATCGGTGGGCACTTTCGACAGCGTCACACCTGGCAGCATCACGGGATCATCTTGAACATTGGTAAAGACTTTCAAGTCGGTGGATCGTGCGAGCCAGATCCCTCGGTCACTTCTTTCATAAAACAAGTTCCAGATACCATTTTCCAGCCAAGCCGTCGGTGTGCCGTAGGGGCCATCGGAAAGTGTGTCGCCATTTTTTTGTCTGATATCAAGCCTACCATTTTGCTGCCAGACAATGCCATCACGTGATGTCAGCCGTTGAGCCTGGTCGTTCGCGCCCTCGGCGAACATGTGTAGGATTCCGTCGTGTGAGATGACACAGACATCTTCAATCCAGTGGTCCTTGAGTATTGGATTTGAGGGATCAGGCGTCCACTTGAGTCCGTCCATTGAGGTCGCATAGCCCAGCCGTTTTATTCCCGCCCGCGTCCCGTCGTAGCCGGTGTACCACATCCGCCAACGATCCTTGTCGCGAATGATCCAGCCGCGTTCACGAATCTTAACGTCCCAGTATCCCTCGCCCTGTGCTTCAAATACGGGGTGGGCAGCAATCGACTCGAACTGTGTCAGTTCCGGAGGAAAAACGATGTCATGATCCACAGCGCGTGCCGACGCGACGGAAATTATTTGGCAGATGAGAAACAAACCACGAACGGGCCACGTCACTCTGCAACTCATTGCCATCTCCTTTGATTGGTCGTGCGGAGTTAATTCCTGCCACGAAACATTATCGTCCGGTGAACGGTCAGCATCACTGCCCTTGATGACATTCGGTGCTTATCATCTCGTTGTCAATCGATCGCCGTTCACTCCTTGAGCTATTCTCATGACATTTTTTCGCCAGATCAGCCGACGTACAGCCCTTCAAGTTGCTTTGGCCTCGGTGACTGCGGGTTCGACGATCGGTCGACGATCAGTACGGGGCGCTGATTCCCTAGTCTTCACTGCGAAACACGCACCTCTTGACAGGCGACGAGGAGATTTGAAACAGCTCAATGACTATTTTCCATGGGAGCCATCGCCGTCGGTGGCACAGTGGAACACACGCGCCGAGGATTTGCGTCAACAGGTCCTCGTCGCAGCGGGGCTTTGGCCGATGCCAACGAAGCGCCCCCTAAACGCCATGGTACATGGACAGATCAAGCGTGATGACTACGCGGTTGAACGCGTGATCCTACACACGGGAGACGGACTTTTTTGTACCGGCAGTCTGTATCGTCCCCTCAACGCAGCAACGAAAAAACGACCCGGCATCTTGTGCCCTCACGGGCACTGGCCGGGGGGACGATTCCACGATCACGGCGAGGAGAAACTGAAGTCTGAGATCGAGTCCGGGGCGGAGCAGTTCGCCAGCGGACGGCATCCCCTTCAAGCACGATGTGTCCAACTCGCCCGCATGGGATGTGTCGTGTTTTTGTATGACATGCTCGGTTACGCAGACAGTGGGCCTCTAACAAAACAGCTGATCCATGACTTTAAAACGAAGAGACCTGAATTGGAGAACATCGATCGCTGGGGCCTGTTCAGTGCGCAGTCGGAGTTGAGATGTTTGAACGTACTCGGGCTGCAAACATGGAACTCGATTCGTGCTCTCGACTGGATCAGCGAGCTTGACGATGTTGATCCGAAGCGCATCGGTGTGACGGGGGAGAGTGGTGGCGGAACACAAACATTCCTCCTCGGTGCGATCGATCCTCGTCCGACCGCAGTGTTCGCCGCGGTAATGGTTTCCACCGCAATGCAGGGTGGATGCACCTGCGAGAATGCCGCCTATTTACGAGTGGGGACAGGCAATGTGGAATTGGCGGCATTGATCGCGCCTCGTCCACTCGGGCTGTCGGCTGCCGATGACTGGACGCGAGAACTGGAAACCAAGGGACTGCCGCAACTCCAAAAACATTTCGAAATGCTTGATGTCCCCGACAATCTCCAAGGGAAATATTTCCCGTTCGAGCACAACTATAATCGAGTCAGTCGTTCGATGATGTACGAATTCTTCAATGAACACTTAAAACTGGGGCAGAGCAGTCCGATTATCGAACGCGATTTTGTACCACTAACGCGTGACGAGGCTACCGTCTGGTGTGACGAGCATCCCGCACCGCACTATTCCGAAGAGGCGGAACTCCGAATTCTGCGCGACTTCGCCAAAGACCAAGGTCGACAATTTGCCGATCTCAAGCCGAATGACGTCAGGACTTTGGACACCTATCGGCGAGTGATTGGAGGGGCCTGGAATGTCATGATGGGCCGCCGCCTTCCCGGCAAAGGCGAGTTCACTTACCAGCACACGGACACCGTTTCCACGAATTCGCTGACGAAATTCTACACGATCGTCCGACTTACCCGAGAAGAGGAAGAAATCGCCACCCTCATTTATGTACCCAAGCACTGGAATAAGCAGACGGCCATCTGGGTGACAGACACTGGAAAATCCGGATTGCTAAAGGAAAATGACGCACCTATCGAACTCATTCGGAAGTTACTTGATGCGGGGTTTTCCGTCGTGTTGCCTGATCTGATCTATCAGGGTGAATCGCGGATTGCTGAATCGCGGATAAATGGTGCCTCACTCACAAAATCACGTGAAGTGGCATTATCGCGAGATTCTCTGAGTTTCACTGCCGGCTACAACCATCTGCCTTTTGCACAACGTGTCCACGACATTCTGACGCTGATCGCTTTCAGCCGGTACGGCGAGAATCGATCGATGCGGATTCACCTGCTGGGTCTGGGCCGGATTGCGGGGCCCCTTGTGGCGGCGGCGGCATTTCAGGCAAAAGAGGCCATCGACGCTGTCGCGATCACCACAGACGGTTTTCGCTTCGGCGGCATCACGACCATCCGAGATCCGATGATGGTTCCAGGTGCCGTCAAATACGGCGACGTACCCGGCCTGCTACCCCTTCTGGCTCCAACACGGCTGCTTATCGCCGATACGTCGCCGAAAGACGACGCCATGCAATTGGCTCTTGCGGGCTACGCGGCGGTGGGAGCCTCACGGAAGTTGACCCTTTTGAATGCGAACCCCCAGCAACAAATGTCAACTGCCGTGGGTTGGTTATTGACACAGCAACACCGACCAGACGTCCGCCATTGAATGCCCGCAGGAGAAATGCCGCAACAGGCCAGACCAAGCCGTTGTGTTTTGAGTTGCCGACCGTGACACGGATCTTGAGCGTGAGTCCCGTTCGCCGGGAGATCACACACTTTCTGACTGGAAATGATATGCTATGCCTGTGATCATTGCGGCGGCCAGAGGTTCTGCTACCGAAAAACGCCACTTTCAGTTTCTGTTCTATCATGCTTGACCGCCTCAAATCGTGGTTTGGATTGGAATCATTTTCCGAAGAGACGCTCGAGCGGCAGCGACTCGCCTTGCTTCGGAAGACACCGGTTCCCGTAGTCTGGCTGTTCGGGAAGACTGGAAGCGGCAAATCCTCCATCGTCAAATACCTGACAGGGGCCACGTTAGCCGAAATTGGGAACGGCTACCGACCGCAGACGCGGACTTCATCGCAGTACGACTTCCCGTCGAATGAGCAACCGATTGTGAAATTCCTCGACACGCGTGGTCTCGGAGAAGCAGGCTACGATCCGACTGAGGACGTAAAAGCATTTGACGCTTCCGCCCACGTGGTGGTCGTTGTCGCGCGAGTCATGGACCACGCATTGGCCGATGTGATTGAATCCCTGCGAACGATTCGCGCGGCTCGTCCGACGCGACCCGTGGTCTTGGTCTTGAGTTGTCTGCATGAAGCCTATCCATTTGAACAGCATCCCGAACCGGATCCGTTTGAAAGTGCTTTACGGTCCTCAGCCCAAGACGCGAGGTCCAAGGACGGAGAAAGAGACAAATCAGCGTTTTCCGGCATCAACGACCAACCTGCGGGCATCCACCCAAACTTAGAACGGTCGTTGGCCGAACAACGTCAGCGTTTCACAGGTCTCGTGGATCACGTCGTTCCGATCGATCTGACGATGCCCGATGAAGGATACGCCCAACCGGAGTTCGGCGGGCGACGTCTCGAAGAAACGTTGATCGCATTACTACCGGCCGCCTGTCGGCAGTCGTTAATGCATTTAGATGATGTGAGAAAATCATTGGTAGACATGACGGCGAGGCAGGCGTTGCCGACAATCATTCGCTACAGCAGTCTGGCGGCGACGGCAGCGGCGAGCCCATTGCCATGGGTCGATATTCCCGCCGTGATGGGCTTACAAACTCGATTGATCTATCTTCTGGCCGACCTGTACGACCAGAAAATGGACGTCGAACTGCTGACAAAAATTGCGGGTGTCGCGGCGGGTGGATTGGCGTTGCGTTTTGCCGTCAAGGCTCCTTTAAAGTTGATTCCGGTTCTCGGTCAGACAGCGAATGCCGCGATGGCATTTGCCTATACATTTTCGCTTGGGAAAGCCTGTTGCTGGTATTTTGGTGAAGTCCGCAAGGGAAGCACACCTTCCCCTGAAGATCTGAATCGAGTCTGGGGGGAACAGTTGCAGCAGGCGACGAACGCTTGGCGTCGTCAACGCAATGGACCGACTTGACGGAGGTTCACGACATCAAGAGCCTTCTCCGCATCGATTTTTTGTGGATTGCATGCGCGTCTGTGGTTCTGCATCATCGACAGTTCAGCAATCGTGCGAATGGCTTATACTGACCCCCAACGCAAACAAGAGTTGCCAGAATTGAGCACAGCGACGCGGGGTGTGGTCCAACACACGTCGATTTCCGCTGAGAGAGAGCTATGTCCTATTTCAGGCTGATCGTGATTGCGGTTCTGCTCCTGCTACCCATCTCCCTATTTTCGGGAGTGGGGGCATGGGCCATCTGGCATTCTGGACATTTGCTGTGGTTGTCGTGGACACTACCTCTTTGCTGGGGGTTGGCTTGGTTTCTCTTTCGGAGAGCGCGTCAGTCCGCGGTCGCTCTGCCTCATTTTGGTGCGAGGGCGCAATGGACTCCACAGGACAAAGCAGCGGCAACTATCGTCGAAGCGGAACAGAAAAACATCGGCGATCAGGCAACCACTGATCAACTGACAGATCTCAGGTTCTTTCGTGAACGGACACTGGATCTCGCGACAAAACTGGCAAAACACTATCACCCGAAAGCAGTCGAACCACTGAATGCCCTTTCCGTCGTCGAGATCTTCGCCGTGGTGCGACTTGTCTCCGAAGATCTGGAAGAATGGTTTCTGCGAAATGTTCCGGGTAGTCATCTCATCTCCGTTGGCCAATGGCGAATGCTGGCGCAGGCACCTGGTTGGTGGAAAGCCGCCAGTGATACCGTCTGGATCGCCTCGATTGTGCTCAATCCCTTCAGCCTAATTCGATACGCCGCCTCAAAAGCATTCGTCGATCCGATGACCAAACAGATCCAATCCAACCTGTTTGGCGCATTCTGCATGCTCTATATCCGTCAGGTAGGGTTCTATTTGATTGAGCTCAACAGTGGCCGACTACGTGGTGGGTCGGCCCGATATCGTCGTGCCATGGATCACTTACAGGATCGCACCTACGAGGCAAGAACAACGACGGAACCACATGACCCTGAGCCAGTGACGGTAACGATTGCCATCGTTGGCCAGGTGAAGGCTGGCAAGTCGAGCTTGGTCAACAGCCTTCTCGGCGAACAACGGGCTGCAGTCGATGTGTTGCCGCTCACACGTGATGTCGCCCGATACGAATTGAGGCTGGAAGAAACGAATGACCGCCTCGTGCTTCTCGACACACCGGGCTACAGCGATGTGGGGGCAACACCCGCTCAACTGGCGGCAAGCCGTGAAGCAGTGCGGCACGCAGACCTGATATTGCTCGTCATGGATGCCCGTTCACCGGCAAAGCTTGCGGATGCGAACGTACTTACGGAACTGAACAGCTGGTTCCGTGAGCAGCATCGACTGAAACCGCCGCCGATGGTGGGTATCGTCTCCAAAATCGATGGCCTCAGTCCGATCATGGAATGGTCTCCCCCCTACAATCTGGAACAACCATCGAGTCCCAAAGAACAGGCGATTCGTGACGCGGTCGAGTATGCGAGTCAAGCGGTTGGAGGCGGTTTGGCTGCGATCGTTCCCGTCTGTACTGATCGCGAACGAGGCCGAGTCTTCGGAATCGAGGAATGGCTGCTGCCAACGATTTCACTCCACCTCGATGAAGCCCGAGCCTGTTCGCTCGTCCGCTCGCTGCACCATGATCATGACCGGCTGAAGGCATGGCAGGTGTTCTCCCAACTCGTTCAGGTCGGCCAACGCATCAAAGATGCCGTTCAGGCGTTGAACGACCCTCATCTGTCTTGAAAGTCGGTCTCTCCCTCCCCCAGAACATTGTGGCATTCTACTAATTCACTTCTGTCAACCCGGTGCACAGATTACTGTGTTGGGGATAACTCGTAACACAAACGGTTTGTGGCGGGCGGCAGCCGCAATCCTAGGCCGACGAGCCATGGCCGCACTTCACGTTGGAGGCGTTTGCTACGCTCCTATGACACTGCTCTATTTTGTTCGGCTGGTGGTTTCGATGCCCGCAGAACGATCGCCGAAGACACAGATTGGACGCTCATGCCAAATGTTCTAGAACGCTACAGCCGTCAGATACGATTCACCGGAATCGGCGTACGTGGTCAAGAACGGATCTGCGAGGCAAAGGTCCTGTTGTGCGGATGTGGCGCCTTGGGGACGGTGCTCGCAGATACGCTCGTGCGAGCGGGAGTTGGTTTTTTGCGGATCGTCGATCGCGACTTCGTTGATCTCTCCAACCTGCAACGACAAGTCTTGTTCGACGAACGGGACGTGGTCGAGCATTTGCCCAAGGCGATCGTCGCGGCGAACAAGTTGTCGCGAGTGAATTCACAGGTGACGCTCGAGCCGCACGTGGCTGATGTCGAGTGGCGCAACGTGCTCGAATTTACTCGAGGCATGGATCTCATCCTGGACGGGACCGACAATTTTGAAACGCGATTCCTGATTAATGATGTTTCACTGGAAACTGGTATTCCATGGGTCTACGCCGGTGTTGTTGGCTCTCACGGTCAGACGATGGCAATTTTTCCCAATGAATCGGCTTGTTTGCGTTGTGTGATTGAATCGCCGCCCGAACCGGGATCAACTGAGTCGTGCGATACGGCAGGTGTGATTGCTCCTGCAATTCACATGGTGACGTCACTGCAGGCGGCGACGGCATTAAAAATTCTTTCTGGGCAGCGAGATCTCGTCGCACGGCAACTGACCATTGTTGATGTCTGGGAGGGTTCGCTTCGACAGATGCAATTGGCGGGTCTGCGTGAGCAAGGCGAATGCCCTGCCTGCGGGCCGCAACGGCGACGCGATTGGCTCAACGGTTCACTGACTTCGCAATCCTCAGTGTTATGCGGGCGAAACTCAGTCCAAGTCGCGCCCGCCCAGCGAAGTGGATTGGCGCTCGAAGAACTCGCTGCAAAACTATCGTCCGCCGGAGAAGTGACTCGCAATCCATTCCTACTTCGATTTCAGCCGACCGGATGCGAGTATCAACTGACGGTTTTCCAAGATGGCCGCGCAATCATTCAAGGAACAGAAGATCTGGCGGTGGCTCGTGGTCTGTACGCACGCTACATCGGATCGTGACAGAGGTCAGTTGCCGCCCGTCTTTGACAGACTGATTACGACGAGATTGTCGCGGTGAATCACCTCGGCATAAGGAACGAACCCGATGGACATAGAGATCTCGTCCGTGCGTTTTCCGGCGAGGGCCAACGCGGTGGCGGCGTCGTAATTTGTCAAACCGCGGGCGAATTCGGCTCCTTGCTGATCCACCAATGAGACCACCTCTCCCTTGGCAAACTCGCCTTCAACTCGAACGATTCCAGCGGCAAGCAGCGACTTTCCGGATTTTTCAACAGCATTCCGTGCTCCGTGATCGAGCACGAAACGCCCCTGAGGCGGCATCGTATAGCCAATCCAACGCTTCCAAGCGGAGAGACCGTCTCCTTCTCCGCAGAACAATGTGCCGAGATCTTCACTACCTAAAATTTCTTCTAAGACGCGTGGTCGTTTTCCGTTGGCGATGATGACGTTGACTCCGACTGCCGTCGCAGTCCGAACCGCCTCAAGCTTGGTTTTCATCCCCCCCGTGCCACGAGAGCTCTTCGAGGCCCCCACCAGATTCAGAAGTTCATCATCAAATCGCTCGATCATCGATATTCGACGACTGTTGGGATCTGTCGGATCGCCTGTCAGCAGTCCCTCCACGACGGTCAGAACAATCAGCAGATCAGCTTGAATTAGTCCTGCAACCATCGCGGCAAGACGATCATTGTCACCCAGTTTGATTTCCGCAGTGCTGACAGTGTCATTTTCATTGACGATCGGAATCGTCTTGTATTCGAACAGCGTTCGCAGGGTATTCCTGACGTTCAAATAGCGAGATCGATTTTTGAAGTCGTTGGCCGTTAACAACAGTTGTGCTGCGTGATAGCCATGCGGACGAAAGGCTTGATCATAGAGGTGAATCAATTGCGCCTGCCCTGTCGCGGCAGCCGCTTGGAGATGAGGCAAGTCCTTCGGACGCTCCTTCAGTCCGAGAAGGCCCATTCCGGCGGCAATTGCGCCACTCGAGACAAGCACCAATTTTCGTCCTGACACACAAACGGAGTGTACCTGTTCCACCAGTGCTTCAATTCTGGCGGAGTCTAATTGATCGTCGTCCTTGGATAGCACGTTTGTGCCGACTTTGACGACAACCGTTTTTGTGCGGTCCATGACTGATCGACGAAGCGAAACAGCGGGCTCGTTCATGGGAAAAGAGTTCGCAGAAGTGGCATGGATTCGGTGACACCGATTAAGATTACTCGGCACAATGCAAGATATAGGAGGGCGCAGTCCAATGCCACTGTCACACGCAGGGAAACAGCAGGCTTGACTTGGTTGGTCGCACACGGAGAAGCCTGTATGATCCGAATCATTGCAAACTCGGTGTCGCGTCCATGACGACGGATTGCGTCAAGAGAGATCTACAGTACGTGTCCAATGGCCTGTGATCGGAATGTGTCAACAATGCCCGTGACGGCTTGGCTGGACTCGATGATTTGAAATTTACCCCGCTTGAGTAACAAATGCGCTGACGTTCCGGCGTACCAAGGGAGAACCGCTCTGTGGCCGACTTGTATCACGAGTGTGGAATTGCGGCGATTTATCATCTGCCCGGTGAACCTCATCGGCTGGCGCCGAAGGGCGGCCCGTCGCAGGTTTCACGACACATTCCTCGACTCCTGCTTGACATTCAAAACCGTGGGCAGCTTGCCGCGGGAATGACTGTTTACCGGCCGACTCATCCGCAGTTGCTCGAGACCTATAAGGATGTCGGAACGGTCACCGAGGTCTTTCAGCTCAACCATCAAACGGATGCAACGGCTTTGATGGATCGCTATGCGGGCGTGGCCGCGATTGGGCATGTGAGATACGCCACCTGTGGCGGCGATGACCGAGGCAACGCCCAGCCTTTCGAGAGGCATCACATCGAAAAACACAAGTGGTTCGCATTTGGGTTCAACGGACAACTGGCCAACTATCAGGAATTGCGGCAGGAGATTTTATCTCAACCCAACTTCCATCTCGCCCGCGATACCGACACCGAAGTCCTATTGCACTTGATCTCACAGCAGTTGTCCGGCGACAGACTACCACGTTTGATCGACGTGCTGTCGGTTCTCAGTCAACGATTGGACGGGGCGTGGAACATTGTCTTCCTGAACGCACAGGGCGAAATGGCTGTGGCCCGCGATCCGCTCGGCATTCGACCACTGTGCTATGCATTTGACGGTTCGTTGTTCGCTGCGGCAAGTGAAAGTGTTGCTCTGGCCAATCTCGGCTTCCGACAAGAACACATCCGTAACGTTCCTCCGGGCCATGCGGTGTTGATTCAAAACGGACAACTCGAACTCGTCGAATTTGCAACCAGCCCACGCCGCGCTCACTGTTTCTTCGAGTGGATCTACTTTGCAAACGTGGCCAGTACTCTCGACGAACGCAGCGTCTATCTGACTCGCAAACGTCTCGGAGAGGAACTCGCTCGCCAAGAGACGCTGACCATTGATGAAAACACCATCGTTGTTCCCGTTCCTGATACCGCGAAAGCCGCGGCGGACAGCATGGCCTTCACACTGAAGGTCCCCTCCGTCGAAGGCTTGATGCGTAATCGCTACATGGGCCGCACATTCATAGAGGGAACCAATCGCGAAGACAAAGCCCGCATGAAATATACTCCGCTTCCTGAAGTGCTGGCCGGCAAGAGAGTGATTCTTGTCGAAGATACCATCGTCCGATCGACCACTATGAAAGTGTTGATCTCACAATTAAAAGACCGTGGCCAGGCCAAAGAGGTCCACGTGCGCGTTGCCTGCCCGCCAATCCTGTCGCCCTGCTTTTACGGCATTGACATGACAACGATTAATCAGCTCTTTGCCCCGAAATTCATGAATCTAGGCGATCCCCTGACGCCCGAGGTTGAGGCCCGTATGGCGGATGCCATCGGGGCGGAAAGTCTGCGCTATCTCTCGTTCGAATCGATTGCTCGCAGCATCGACCTACCAAGCACATCCATCTGCCAAGCCTGTCTTGATGGCAAATACCCCACCTCCGCCGGCAAACAGCTTTATCAACTTGAGCTGGATCGGATGCACATTGCAGGCGTTCAAGGCCGAGCCTTCGATCGATGACAACCACCAGATCACCAGCAACCGCGACCTGAACGAAATCTGAATGAAAACCGGATCTCCCGACCTATTTAACACACTTTGGAGCTGATTGCGTGACAGACAATTCTCCTTCAGATTCACCACCTGCTGAAAGTGATTTGGCGGCGGTTGAGAAGATCGGTGCCGCTTATCAACGGGTCGTCGAGGAGTTGGGTAAGGTCATCATCGGACAGCGGGGCGTTGTCGAAGAGTTACTCGTGGCGATGTTGGCGGGGGGGCACGCGCTGCTCGTTGGTGTCCCCGGCTTGGCGAAGACTTTGATGGTGCGGACACTGGCCGAAACGCTCGACATGTCGTTCAACCGGATCCAGTTCACCCCCGATCTGATGCCCGCGGATATCACGGGTACGGAAGTAATTCAAGAGGACAAGTTATCGGGGACACGCGAATTCAAGTTCCTTCCCGGCCCCGTCTTCACCCATGTTCTGCTGGCTGACGAAATCAACCGGACGCCACCAAAAACTCAGGCTGCGCTGCTCGAAGCGATGCAAGAACACCAGGTGACTGCGGGAGGCAAACGGCATAAACTACCCAACCCATTCTTCGTCCTCGCCACCCAAAATCCGATCGAGCAAGAGGGAACGTACCCGCTTCCCGAAGCGCAACTCGATCGCTTCATGTTTGAAATCCTCGTCCAGTACCCGACCGAAGAAGAAGAGTTCGAGATCGTCCGACAGACGACGGTCAATACGACTCCCTCGGTGGAAAAGGTGCTGGGCTATGCGGAATGGCTGGAACTGCAGAGCCTTGTCCGGCGAGTTCCCGTTGCCGATTCGGTGATCCGCTACGCGATGCAGTTCGCCAGATTGACCCGCAGGCAGGACGGAGCCACAAGCGACGCCGCCGTTCCCGATTTCGTGAAGCAGTACGTCAGTTGGGGTGCTGGCCCCCGAGCGAGCCAGTACCTGATCCTCGGCGCAAAGGCGCGCGCCATTCTGCATGGCCGCCCCTATGCGGGGATCGAAGACGTGCAGTCGGTCGCCGCTCCGGTCCTACGACATCGCATTCTGACTAACTTCAACGCCGAAGCCGAAGGCGTTCGCCCAGACGACATCGTCAACAAGTTGATTGATCTCATTCCCCCTACGGGAATCGTGAGCCGTGTTCTGCCGAAAGTCTTCAAGACGGTGTGATATTGGTGACGCCTACGCCATGCCTTCCGGAATCCCCGAAGGACAACATCTCTGCGGCTCAACGGTGAACGCTCTGGCCCCCAATGTGAAGGTCTTCCGCTTCGCCCCCAAACGGGCCTTTCCGTTTTTCCAAAAGGTGCGGAATTGCACCGACGAACGGGATCCACACCGTTGAGCCTGTGATTGCCTATGGAGTCTGGCAACGGGAATCTTGTGGGCGAGGACTCTCCGAGCGAGGGCGAGATGTTTGTCAAAACCTCGATCCCATTTCGAACGGATGGCATGTCTTATCGAGTTTCTCGAGGCAGAATTCTGGGTGAGTCCTGACGATGGATGCTGTCAACCCGCGGGAGTCTTGTCGCTATCGCGGCAGAAGAAAACACTCCACGTGGATTGGACACATCGCAACCGACGTGTCCTTTGTTTCATGCACAGCGGTCATTACGGCAGCCGTCACAGTCACCTTCGCGCCCACCGACGCAGCGGATCCGCTTTCTCACGCGATGCGCAGTCCCTTGGGTAGGGCTTCTCCAAACAAAAGCGACTGGTCATCCGTTTCAAGTGTACCGACTTCGCGGACCAATTCGTGGTAGCGTTTGGCGGCGTGGTTTCGATCCATCCAAATGAGGACGCTCTGACGAACCGTCTCGTCGATGTCTCGATAGCGGTCACCGGTCTTGCGAGCGAGTTGCATCACCGCAAAGGCGACCAGAGGACTGCTGTTGTCGAATTGCATGAGACGGTCTAACCAGTTAACGATCGCTTCTGCCGAGAGCACTGCATTCAGCGGCCCATACACGAGCCGCCTCGCGCCGACTCGAGACAAGGCCCACAAGGCCGCTGAGCTCAACGCCGCGAAGCGGTCACGATGTAGCATGTCCAGCAACATCTCTCCCAGCTCAAATTTGACGCCGAGCGAAAGTAATTCGCACGAACCAAGCAACCGCAGCGTCTCTGCTGCCTCGTGAGGATTGCGCCCGAAGTCGTTTCCCTTCGTCAGGCCGGATGACGCGCGCAACGACTGTCGAATTGTCGCCAAAAGCGATGCGGAAAGCGTTTTTTGCTGACCTGGCGTCAGACCACCGGCGACTCGCCTCCACAAAATCGACAGCTCGGCTCGACTGGCAGGAGTATTGAACAGGAGTTTCCCATTGAGCAGTTTCCACGTCTCCCCAACGCGCCAATCATCGACCGCCAAACCGTACCCCGGTCGCAGGGCAAACCCGGTCAGATTGATCCATCGAGCCTCGTGCTGAGCACTCCGCCAGCGACCCGCCTCAACCTCAATTAATCCCTCCCACAGCTGACGCAACAACGACGTTGGCCACTCGCCACGCTCCATCCCCAACGTTTCGACCAATCGCTTCGTCAGGCCGTCCGGGGCTTCTCCTGTCCTCGCGCTCCCCGACTTTGAAAGACGGAGCTCTGGGGAGCCGGTGACGTTGCGCGACTTTCGTTCGGCGGAAAGATGCTGATGTGTGGTTTCTGCTTGTAAGACATCGTGGTCGGATGAGGAATCACCTCGGATACCGACCGTCTCCCGCAAAGACGGGGCCGAAGTGGCCGAGAAATCGACATCAACGAATGTGCTCGCGATAACCGCATGAGCGGCCTGCAACACGTCCTCGTCAAACACGCCCTGTCGTTCCCCAACGGCATTATGCGCGACGATGTCGGTTTGAGTCGCCGATCTGACGTCGAACAATAACTTCCACGAACGCCGTCCTTCCACTTCGCGACACCACAGATCAAGCGTGCCAATTTCGGTAAGCTTCGCTTGCAAAACAACCGTCACCGATGCCGCTTGCTTTGATTTCCCCTGTTTAAGGACCGTCCGAATCGGAGGCAATGCTCTGATCTGGTCAGGATTGACTTCCACAAATTCGCCCGGCTTGTCAGTCAGTCGGGTACTGGAGACATACAGCGGAAACTCGATCGGCTGCGACACACGCAACTGAAAATGACGCGAACTGAGATCGATTTCGTGTCCCGGTTCGATTCCCGCAGGAAGCAGGCACAGTGCGCGGAGTGACACCTTCTGATCCGAGTCTTGACTGGGAAGGGTGGATTCGCCATCCCGCATCTCGTCCTCGACTCCAATATAGTACGTTCGCGCCAGACCCGCTGCGATCCGAACGCCCTCACCCCGGCGGACCATGCCGTAGTAGGCCGCTCCGCGAGCTACCGCCAGATCGAGTCGTTCGTTCTCCAGTACGATGGGTGTCCAGTGCGGATCGGTGTTGGTGCGGAACCAGCGTTCAAGCGACTCGACGACCCGTCGCTGCAACAACGGTGAGGCGAAGGCGCCTCCATTGAAGAGCACGATGTCGGGGCGAGCGGGATCGCAGTCGGATCGGCCCTGCTGCTCGTCCAACGCCACATATCGGTGGGAGGTTAGGAACGCCGCGAGATGTGTGGTCACCGAGGGATCCGCAGCGTAGGGAAGGCCAAATTCCTGCAAGCCCGACTGAGACGTGAACGGCTTGGCATCGAGTGCGACTTCCGGAAAAAATCCACTCACGAGAAGCTCACGCACTTCAGCACGAGTCACGGAGACTTGCAGGCTACCGCCGATCACCTTTGATCCGCCGCGGGGAAGCGTCAGCGTCCATTTGTCGGGCGCGTTGTCTGACATCAACACCTCTTTGAGCTGCCGACAACTGCGGACAAGGAGACTCCATTGTCGCGGCTCGAGACGTCCGTCCCCCTGGAGTCGTTTCTCAATGTGATGTGCTAGAGCGAGATCGCAATTGTCGCCGCCGAGAATCAAGTGATCTCCAACCGCCACGCGATGGAACTGCACAGCGGCGTCGTTCGCCCGCGCGACGCGAATCAGCGTCAGATCCGTTGTCCCCCCGCCCACATCGCACACCAGTATTTTTTGACCAGGCGAAACGAGGTCGCTCCAGTTGCCGGCGTGCTTGTCGATCCAAGCATAGAAAGCGGCCTGCGGTTCCTCGATGAGAACGATCCGGGTCAGACCTGCCTGCTTCGCCGCCTTCACCGTCAACTCACGAGCCACCTCATCAAACGATGCTGGAAGAGTCAGGACAAAGTCCTGATCGACCAACGGATGTTCGGGAAAATGTGCGTTCCAAGCTTCGCGCGCATGTTGCAGATACCGCGCGCTGACCGTGACCGGCGAGAGTTTCTCCACCTCTGCAGCGCCCTGCCATGGAAGGAGTTCTGCGGTTCGATCCACACCGGCATGACAGAGCCACGACTTCGCAGAGGCAACCATCCGTCCTGGAACAAAGGTGCCATGGTCCCGAGCGAAGTGGCCGACCAGATGCCGAGAACTCTCTCGAGGATCAACTTCGGTGAGACCCACCTCCGAACGAATCGCCGTTCCGGCTCCGACGATCGGCGATGCCGATTGTAAACCCTCGATGCCCAAGGGACCACGTCCCGTTGGCCATGGCAAAACCGTAGAACCTTCCGGAAACTCGCCAATCGCGGGCTGATAGTGGAACGAAGGAAGCGTGTCTCTTGCTTCAATTTGTCCTGGGGCAACAATCTGAGGGATGAAGAACGTATGAATCCGACGAGGCTGCTCTTGAGTGTCCACGTAAGCCACTGCGCAGTTGGTCGTACCGAGATCAAGTCCCACGACATATCGGCTAGACGGAAGTTGGCTTGCTGTCATATTTGCTGATCGTTCCCACGGCCGCCTTCATTTGTCTGAAAAAGTGCAGGCGTTCCGCTTAACGAATCACAAGGCAAGACGGACTATGCACAGCAACCGGCTGTTGAAGCAACTTTAAGGCACCCGTCTGCGGATCGATATGAAAGACGACAACATTGTTACCGGGCATATTGGCACAGATCAAACATTCACCCTGAGGGGTAATCACCAGATTCTGTGGGCCTTTGCCGAGGCTCGGCTCAATTGCGACCAAAGAGAGACTGCCGTCCTCCGCAATTCGATAAGAGGCGATGCTGTCATGCCCCCTATTGGTTCCATACAGGAAACGACCGTCAGGAGTAATTTTTAAATCGGCACAAAAACTCGATCCTTCAAACCCGTCAGGAAGTGTCGAAATCGTCTTTTGTTCAATCAGCATTCCGGAGAGGGTGTCATAATCGAATTTTGTGACCGAATTCGCGAGTTCGTTGATGACATAGACAAACTTGCCATTCGGATGAAACGTCAGATGGCGCGGCCCAGCTTCTCGTGGTGTTCTGACGAATGGCTGTTGATTCGGTGTCAACTTTCCAGTCACGGCGTCTAGTCGATAACAAAAGATCTGATCAAGTCCTAAATCTGCTGCAAAAGCAAATCGATTGTCTGGGCTGAATACAATACAGTGAGCACGTGCTTGGTCCTGCGGTGGTTTGGGTGTGCGCCCCAAAGTGGCTGTGTGTTGAAAAAAGGATGCCGCTTCAGATAACGAACCGTCTGAATTGACCGGAAACGTCGCCACGCTGCCGGTTGAATAATTGGCAACCGCGACGGTCTTGCCAGTCGCATCGACATCCAAATAACACGCCGCAGACCCGCGGGCGGATTGACGGTTCAACAACTTTAGCTGTCCTGTTCGTGCGACAAGTTGATAGGCTGCAACTTGTTCGCTGTCCCCGCCTCCAAATGCTCCCGGTGCGTGAATCGAGTACAGAAATTTTTCATCCGGAGACACGACAATGAAAAACGGATTCTCAACAGATTTCGTCCCTTGAATAAATATCAGTTGACCCGTTATCGGGTTCAATCGATACGAATGAATCGCACCCTGTTCTCCGGTCGCAAAAGACGTGACGAAGACGAGAAGTTCCTGTGAATCTGCTGCCTGAGTCTCGATGACCATGAACGCACCAATAAAAATTGTAAGTAGAAGTCGCAGTGCCAAAATCGGAAACAGAAGTCGCTTTGCGAGATTTGTCATAATCCCCCCCAAGAAAAACTCCGCAATGGAGGGCCCTAACAATTCCGTTAAGGCACTCCCATGAGTATAACGGCCGATTGGGGACTGTCACGCCAACGGAACCGACAATCCCCTCCGTGATGATGCGGAACATTTGTCGTTTGATTTGTGTTTTGTGTTGACAGATAAACAAGTCAAGGCCTTACGAATACGACGCTTCTCCGCAGTGGCACAGAAATGTTCTGGCTAAGACCCGAACTTTTCACCTGCTCCGGCTTGCAGCCTGAGTGCAGCATCATTTAGTATTTTCGGACAGCACTCAATTAACGTCTTCCAAGACTCGAAAATTCCGAGGCTTAAACATTTTTACTGGACTGCAAATCACTTCCAACACGCTCTAGACTTCCAACGTAGTCAGGCCGAAGGCACTGGATTCATAGTCGATTCGGTGTTTTTGTGTCAGGTTTCAGTTTCAACATCGAGTCGTGGGCGAATCACTTCAAACCTTTGACTGAATTGTTTTTTAGCATCATCTGTCAGAATGGGACATCGCATGCGTCAGCCGGACCAATCCTCCGAATCCGTCATTGAGGTACGCAACCTGACGAAGGTTTATCGCGATTTTTGGGGGCGTCCGAAGGTTCGAGCGCTCAATGCGTTGAGCTTCGACGTGAAGCCCGGCGAAGTCTTCGGCCTGCTCGGTCCCAATGGATCAGGCAAGACGACAACTCTCAAGCTGCTGCTAGGATTGCTCTTCCCGACTGACGGGGAAATTAAAGTTTTGGGCAAACCGGCAGCGGATGTTACCAAGAACGAAAGAATCGGTTATCTGCCTGAAGAGTCGTATCTCTACAGGTTTTTAAATGCCCATGAGACCCTCGATTTTTACGGCCGATTATTCAAAATGCCCAGCTCGGTACGAAAAGAGCGGGCTCAAAAGTTGCTCGATTTGGTGAAACTCGATCCGCGTGCACATCGACGCCAACTGAAGGAATATTCCAAGGGGATGACGCGCAGAATCGGATTGGCTCAGGCACTGATTAATGACCCCGATCTTGTCGTACTGGATGAACCGACAAGCGGACTCGACCCGCTGGGCAATCGTGATATGAAAGATTTGATTCTGGAATTGAAGAACCAGGGAAAAACCGTCTTGATGTGTAGCCATCTCTTGGCCGACGTCCAAGATGTGTGTGATCGAATTGCGATTCTTTATGGAGGTGAGCTCAAGGTCATGGGGCGAGTCGATCAGTTGCTCAAGGCTCAGGATGAAACCCAGATTCGCACCTCAAAACTCAGTGACACCGCCATCAAAGACGTGGAAGCGGTTCTGAAAAAGCATGGGGCCAATGTCCTTAAGATTGATCAGCCAACAGCCAACTTGGAAGATTTGTTCCTCAAGACGGTGGAAGAAAGTCGAGACCGCCCCGGGCATCGGCTTATTCAAGAAGGAACACCTGTGTCCTAAGAGACCTTTCGGGACTTTAGAGTGGTTCTTGTCTGACCACGCGAAAATATCGTTGCGTCTCCGGTCCGTTCCTTATTCGTCGCCGATTTGCTGTACTAGTTAAAGCGTCATCGTAAAACGAGGATGAGCCACTACCATGTCTTTTGATCCGCAGCCATTGTTTTTCTGGTATCGCGTAGACCCGATTAACAAGTTTATGGAAGCTGGGGCCATTCCGTTTTGGCTGGTCGTTTCCGGCATGTTCGGCTTGGTCGTACTGTCTATTTCGATTCTGAATATTTTTATAATCCATCGCAGAGCGGGTGGCCGAGTTCTCGTCAGGGAAACTGCGGGCTGCATTTCAGACCTATCCAGCATTTCCCTTCGTCGTGTGTTCGCCCTCACCAAACTGACATTTCTTGAGGCCTATCGCCGAAAGGCTCTGGCTGTTTTCGTTGTGTTTGGATTATTGTTCATGTTCGCTGGCTGGTTCATGGGCGGTACCGGTGAAATCACGAACGACCAAGTGAAAATTTACGTCAGTTTCGTACTGCGGGCCATCACTTGGCTCACGCTACCCGTTGTCGTGGTGCTCTCTTGCTTCGGCATTCCGGAAGATATTCGTCTGCGATCGATTCACACCGTTGTCACAAAGCCTGCGCGGCGGTTGGAGATCGTTCTTGGTCGAATTCTCGGCTTCAGCCTCATCGGAACAGTGGTGCTGGTCGTGATGTCCGCAGTGGGATATGTCTGGATCGTTCGGCAAATCCCCAAAGAGGCGAAGGAAAACGGCATGTTAACATGCCGCGTCCCGTCCTACGGAAAGTTGTTGTTTCTGGACCGGTCTGGATTACCGGTTGCCTCCGGAATTAACGTGGGTGATGTGTGGGAATTTCAAAGTTTCATTGAGGGAGCCACAGCCGCTCGAGCAATCTGGAAGTTCGAAAACGTCAATGAGCTTGCGTTGGATGCGGATGGGAACCTCAATTTGGAAAATCGGTTCTCCGCATTCCGAAGTTATAAAGGTGATATGAAGCGGCAATTATTTTACGATTTCAAGTTTACAAACCCCGAAAAGCAAGTCGGACCTGATCACAAGCCATTGAGTTTTACGACCGAACCCCGCGAGGTCAACGAATTTCGAGGATCGACGGATAAAATCCCGCGCAAGCTCAGTCGTATCGGTGAGGCGAACACCTATGATCTCATCAACGATTTTGTGACGGCGAGTGGGTCACTTACTGTGGAAGTCTCCTGCCTTGATCGTCAGCAGTATATCGGCTTGGCGAGGCCCGATTTATTCATTCGCAAGCCAGATCAACCCTTTTGGTATGGCTATGCCAAGGCCACATTAGGAATTGAACTGTTGCTCCTCTTGGTCTCGATCATCAGCGTGACCGCAAGTACGTTCCTCAAGGGGCCCATTGCCGCCCTGACCACAACATGTCTTCTCCTACTGGGTGGTGAGGCGTCGCACAAATTCATGGACGATTTACTGATTGGACTGATGCGTCCGGAAGGATTTAAGGGGGGAGGATTTCTCGAGTCAATCTATCGACTCGTGACTCACGCCAACTTGGTAACAGAACTGCCAGACAATCCCGCGGTTCTCATTATGAAGAATTTTGATTCCATGTTGACGGTGATGATGTACGTTTTCAAGTCGATTATTCCACGGTTAAAGTATTTCAACATGTCTGATTATGTTTCGAATGGATTCGATGTCCCGTGGAATGAGTCTGTTGTGCCCAGTCTGGTCGTCACCCTGGGATATTTTTTACCGTGTGTGTTGCTGGGGTACTTCGCACTCCGGATTCGTGAATTGGAATCCAAATGAACAATATGACAACCGCTCAAGCCAATAAATTTGTCTATCTTTGCGGCATTGTGCTGTTATTAATCCCGATTATCTGGCTGGGATTGCCCTCCGACGGGAACGCAGGGTCTGGGGGCAAATTGTCCCAACTTCGGACGCGATATGAGCTGGGCGAGAGTGACTTAGGAGACATTGATCCCTCGGGTGCCGCAATGAATCTGGTCTTGCTAGGGATGCGTGGAGTTGCGGTGAATTTGCTGTGGATCGATCTCGACAATCAAAAGAACATGAAGCGTTGGTCCGAAATGCAAGCGGTGACTGAGTCGATCGTCAGACTCCAGCCTCACTTCGACAAAATATGGGAATTCAATGGATGGAACTTAGCCTACAATACGTCCGCCGAATGGGATGCCGTACCGGATCGATATTTTTGGGTAAAAGCGGGTGGTAAGTTTATCAAGCGCGGCGTGGACCGAAATCGCAAGTCAACTCACCTTCAATACCACCTTGGAAACATCTATCAGAAAAAGATCGGCATCGCTGACGAGTCAAAATACTATCGCAAGTATTTCTTGCGTGACCCCGATCCCAAATTTAACAACGGACCGGATCGTGATTTCAATCCGGACGAAATGGACAACTATCTGGTCGCCAAAAAGACATTTTTGTTGGCGATGGTTAAAGAACAAACGAATCCGCAGCATATCCTCGATATCTCACTCTTCAAGACATCACCCGCACGGTGTCAGTTTGACTATGCTGTTGCACTCCAAAAAGATGGTCTGTTCGGAGAGCAGACTCGTGAAGCTTGGCAGGATGCTTTGAATGACTGGACCCTGAAATATGGCAGGGAATTTTTCCAAGTCAAAATTCAAGACCAAGTGCAAAGCATTCAAATGGAAATGACTCGACCGGAAATCAAGGCTGTCGCAAAGTCTCCCGATGACGTACCGAAAATTGCTGCGATGATTGAGCATTACCGCAAAATGGTGAATTACTATTACTGGAGAACGCGAGGAACAATCGAGTCCGAACGAGAGACATCCGAAGCCCATCGCGATTTGTACGAAGGTGCTCAACTTTACAAAAAGCAGGAGTTGGCCAAAGCACAGGAATCTTTGCTCAGCGGAATGGAAAAAATGGAATCCCTTCTAAAGAGGAAGGGCAATGAAAGCCTGGCGGACGAAAACGATCTCAATGAAGAGTGCCTTCTGGGAGTGCTGATTTGGATTGATATTCATCGACTTGTCGGAGAACAGATCCCTGAACGTTTTCCGCTCGATTGGCTGAAGGCAAAAATGGAAGGCAACGCTGAAACGATGAACAAAGTGAATCGAAGGCTTCGGCTGCTGGTTGAATAGTCACGTTTCCTGAAGAGATTGCGTTTTTTCCAAGCCGGATTATATCGAACCGTCTTGCAATCGTGTCGAAGAAAATGGTGTTTCGTTTGGCCGGCTGACAATCAATCCGCCGGCGGGGTTACTTCGAAACAACGCCGCCTTGGCTTGGTGTTCGCAGATGAACCGATTCTCGACTTAGGAAGTCACTCTTGGTTGGGCGGGGCGATTCCCGCAAGGCGTGTCACTGGCAGCGAAAACGTGTGCGGCGGGGAGCCTTAAAAGCCGTCGGAAACGTTGATCTCGAGCGACTCGTAGAGATTCACAGAGCTGTCGGCGTTTGTCCCATTGCCCCGGGTGATCCGTTTCCGGCCATTCCAGACAGAGAACGATGCAGACCACCCTGATGCCACGTCTCAGGCAAGGCCCGGATCCAGAGTGTTACTGAAACTTGGTAGCAACAGGCGTACTTCGCGCCACCAGCCGTCGTGAATTTGACGTGACTTACAACTCTAGAGATGACTACGAAGAACAAGCCATCCTCAGAGGACCAGTCACTCCGAGTGACTGTCCGCGAATGACCGAGCCCCCAAGATTCTGCTGTTCAACGATCTCGTGTCGGGTTGGATCAATTTGGATCGGTCGACGTTAGGACAACAACGCGTAAACGATCGTCAAGAGACGACAGCATACCGAGTCGGAGTGCTGTCGGAACAGATCCTAGAGCGTCAGCCTGACCGTAAAATTTCTGCAGGCCTAGTTCACAACGGACATGCTGACCGGTGTGATGCCGAATTCGTTGTTTGGGATCTTCTTTCGCAACGAAATCATGCCTGTTTATCGATTAGACTGCGTGTCTCTCATGAGGATGAGACAGCCTGTTTGTTGTCTTGCCTCGGTTGACCTGCAAAAATAGGTAGCGAACAGTTCGCGGAGGTCCCTAGGGATCCTCGTCGTCAGCCGATAGCTGGACAGCGGACACATTAGAACCGAATTTGACAACAGAACGCCTGACCTCGGAATTGACATGTCTCGACGAATCGGCGTTTTTGATCGATCAGGCATAGAATCACTCCGAAAGGAACTGCGGATCGACCCCCACTCGGTCCGGCAGTTGCGGAACGATTTGTTCAAACATTTTCTTTCCGACGAGGACGCCTTGAGCCGTTTTTCGGCTGCGGATCGCGTAGCCGTACACTCGCTTGAAATGTATCACCGTCGTGACTCAATGTTCGATGGGGCGACGAAGTTGTTGCTCAAGACGGCCGCGGGGATGTTGATCGAGTCGGTGATTCTTCGTGTCGCGTCCGGACGGACCACACTTTGTGTCTCGAGTCAGATCGGGTGTGCGGCGGCATGTGATTTTTGTGCGACGGGCAAAATGGGGATTGCCCGCAACTTGGCAGCCGCAGAAATACTCGATCAACTGCTCATTGCCGGTCAGCTGCTGCGCACCGAAAAACGCTCAGTTCGGAACGTGGTTTTTATGGGGATGGGTGAGCCGTTTCACAACGAAGAGAACCTGTACCAATCGCTGGAATCACTGATCTCTCAGGACCTGTTCCACCATTCGCCAACAAAGGTTTTGATCTCAACAGTTGGCATCGCCGATGCCATGATTCGCTGCGCCAAACGGTTTCCGAAGGTCAATCTGGCCCTCAGCCTGCACAGCGTCCGTCAGGATGTTCGTGAGCAGTTGATTCCACTTGCTCGTTTGTATCGGCTAAAACAATTGCGAGAGACTGTGATCGAAATCAATGCCTTAACGGGATCACCGGTGATGATCGAATACTTAATGCTCGCGGGGAGGAACGACTCGGAAACTGACGCTCGCGAGTTGATCGAGTGGGTGTCGGGAATGAGCGTGCATGTGAACCTGATTCCTTACAACCCGATCGACGAGTCGCCGCATCTCCACGGAAGCGACCGCCCGACTCGGGAGGCGTTTGCATCGCGGCTCAAAAACGAGGGCATTAAAACAACCCTGAGGTATTCGCTTGGCCATGACATCGCGGCGGCCTGTGGTCAGTTGGTCAGGCATGAGAACCGACATCCGCCGACGGTGATCCAATAAATTCGATATGTGTTTGCCAACGATTTGTGAGGTGGTGATTGCTGACAGGCGAAGTCCGTGTTCTGGTCTTATCAAACCAGCGAACTCCCTCAAGGCATCATGACTTCGCCGCCCTACCAAAATTTAAAAATCTGCTTCGGTTTAAAATCGCGTGTTGCGGATCCGTCGAAACGGATGCTTTTGATGCGCTGACGGGAACAATGTGCTCGATGGAGAACCGAGTTGAATCCGGAGCTTCGACGCCCTCCGAGCTTGGTAAAAACTCACGTCACCACGGTTTTAGAAATTGTTTGCCACGAGTGACTACGTACACTTTCCAAAATGGCGAGATTGACTCGCAATGTCTGCGCAGCTTCGGCCAGAGTGCAGGCGGGTGAGGCCTGGCCCTCTAAGATATCAAGAAAGTGATTCGCTTGCGCAACGAACATCGCGTCACGTTCAATCACTCGAACATCTTCGTCATGCCAGACGTCACCCGGTTCGACCATCCACCGCCAGCCATTGTTATGCGTCTCAAATCGTATCGTTCCACGCTCACAGATCACCGTTAGTGTCGATTCGTTTGGCGCCTGATGTTGATTCAACTGAAAGCATCCCAACACGTCACCATGCCGGGTCAATACTTGTACGGTGTCTTCGACTGTCACCCCTTCCAACGCCAAGTGTTCGGCATCACCAACCAATCGATCGACGGGACCAACGAGCCACTCCACAGCATTGATCCAGTGTGTCAAGCTATCCTGAATCGCGCCGCCGCCGGTGTCATGCCGAGTATAGTAAGTTTGACGATAGGCAGGACGATAGAACGGAAAGTGTTGTCCTGCGACTAAGACGGCTTGAAGTGGCTTTCCAAAACGCCCGGAATGCAAGACCGAACGCATTGCGGCCAACGTTGGATGACATCGAAGGACGTAGGCCACTGAGACAAATGCTCCGCGTTCCGCAACCAAATCCTGAAGTTCCGCGACACCGGTGATGGATATCGACAACGGCTTCTCGATCAACACATGGCAGCCGTTCAAGACAGCGTTTCGGGCCATCGGAATATGAAAATCCGCTGGTGTTGCGATCACAATGGCTGCTGGATCGGAAGCCAACGCGTCATCCCAAGAAACGAACGATTGGGATACTTGGCATCGCTCCGCCACCTCGCGACACTTTTTAGAATCGACATCGCACAGGGAAACGTCAACGCGCCCCGTCGATCCAAAGCACCGCGCGTGCCTTTCTCCGATGGAGCCTGCTCCGACCACCAGAACGTTCATTTTTTGCGCCATCCATCCAACTCCGATAGTGCGAACCCCTGAGTTTTTTGCTCGCGACGACTGGGGCTCTGACTGTTGTCGTCCGGAACGTTTACTCCTGTGGCTCGACAATATGGAGACCTAGCAAAGGGGTGTCAATATCGGAGGCGAGAGGAATCGTAATGCCGAGATTTCCAATGTTTCAAGGCGACTCACGATACGATTTCTTTTCCCTTCCGAAATTGTCCTCAGACGGCCGGTTATTGATCAGAAGCCGGGTTTATTGAATGAGGATCGAACAACCAAACGGCCTTGTCCGATGGATTACGCCTGCTCTTGGCTCGGACGTCAAGAAAACGTTCAACAGCGGTTTGAATGTTACCCTAGGCCTCAGGTTCCGTGAAACCGTAAAGCAGTCTCTTTCCTTCTCTGAAACGAATTGAGATCCGCGAGCCCTGTAGCATCCGACGCAATAACAGCTTAGACTTTACGCAATTCGCGGCCACTGGCGATACGACGCGACGAATAACGAACTTCCCTAATTTTTGTCATTCGCAGTGAGATATTGAAGACTTTCAGATGATGCCGCAGTTCCCTCTGATTGTTGCCTTCGGATTCGTGAGTCCCGTGATGTTGTGGGGGCTCGCTCTGGGTGCCGTTCCGATTGGAATTCATTTGCTGCATCGACGGCGTTTCGTGGAACAGCCATGGGCTGCGATGCGTTTTCTGATCGCGGCGACAAAGAAGCAGTCACGTCGGCTTCGACTCGAACAGTTGCTATTGTTGATCGTTCGTACTCTGATTTTGGTGCTTGCCTCAATGGCTCTGGCGCGACCTTCGGTCGAGAAATCGGGTGGGCCAGTCGTGGCGGAGGAACCTTGCCACCAAATCATTGTTGTTGATTCGACATTGAGCATGGGCTATCGGCACTCTGAACAAAGTTGCTTCGAACGCGCCAAGGAATTCGCCAAGCACGTGGTCCGGTCAGCCCAAGATGGAGACGCATTCCATGTAGTGCGGTTGAGCGATTCCGCTCCTCGTGTGATTGCTCACCGTCCCACCTACGACACGAGCGTTGTATTAAATGAGATTGATCATCTTCCGCTTTTGGACGAGCGTGCCGATGTTTCGTCGGTGCTACAAGAGATTGAAGAACTGCTGATGCTGGCACCCACAATCCCTCACAAAAAAATTTACTTCGTCACGGATCTTCAGGCGACGGAGTGGTCTTCCGATGATTCCACCGACGCGGGAGGAATCCGGCGGCAATTAAAGAGGCTGTCTGAACGAGCAGATCTTGTTTTTGCGGACGTGTCGGAGGCAGGTCCGGCCAACGTTGCCGTGACAGACCTTCGAATCAAAGAGGGGTTTGCCCTCTCCGGCCGTGAGGTGCCAACTGTTGCCACTTTGTGCAGTTACGGATCAGGCGGAGTCCAAAATCAACGGGTTGAACTCTATCTCGATGATCGCCTGGTGGATTCGAAACAGATTGACCTTCCGGCGGGATCCGACGTGCGAATCGATTTTTCGCCGACGTTCAGCAGCGGAGATCATCGACTCGAAGTGCGTCTGAACCCCGACGGACTTCGTGTCGATGATTCTCGCTGGCTGATTGTCCCTGTCAGAGACGAACTGCAGGTGCTGCTTGTTAATGGTAAGCCGTCCGGCGAAGCCATGGGGAATGCGACGGACTTTCTGAAGTTGGCTCTCGCCCCCGAATTGCCGAATCAGCATTTTTCCAGTCCGATTCGACCGACTGTGATTCGCGAGGGGGAATTTCTAGGTATCGATCTGGAGAGATTCGACTGCGTGTTCATCTGCAACGTGGCCATGTTGACCGAACGCGAGACCACCGTCTTGAGGGATTATCTGGAAACCGGAGGGGGTGTCATTTTCTGTCTCGGGGACCAAGTCCGGTCCGAAAACTACAACCACACGCTATTCCAAGAAGGGTCCCCAATACTTCCGGGAAAACTGGTCGAACGAATCGGCGACTCAAAAACGACGGATTTGGTCTATGAATTCGATGCAGGAGATTTTTCCCATCCCATCGTCCGGCCGTTTCAAGGCAATCCCCGTGCCGGACTTGAATTGACGAAAACCTTTTCTTACTTCAAGGTCGAGGTCCCGGAAAATCGTGCCGCACGCGTTGCGTTGCGATTCAACAACGGCGACCCTGCCATCCTGGATTCTCCGTACGGGCACGGACGTGTGATACTCATTACCACATCGATTGACCGTGAGTGGAGCACTTGGGCCGTATGGGGTCATAGCCTCATTCCGCTGATACACGAAACGGTCAACTATGCCATCGCCGACCGTTGGGCCGGTCGTGATGTCTCCGTCGGTCAACCGTTAGTCTCGCGTGTTTCCAGACAGTCCGCAGGTCTCACCGCTGTGCTTCAAATTCCCGGCGGCGAGACGCAGACTCCTAACGCGAGCAGTGACGGCCGGACGCTCATCTCCGAGCCGACAACCAAATCAGGGTTTCATCAAATGGCACTCGGAACGCCGCTTAACCGCAGCGAATGGTTTGCTGTCAACGTAGATTCGAGAGAGAGTGACCTGACTTCGTTGCGCGATGAAAACCTGAAAGAAGATCTCATTCCGGGTGTCAACTATCGGTACCTCAAGGAATGGACAGAGCGGCCTACCATCGACAACCCACCTGACCTGCGATTTGTTGTCTCAAACGTCAGTTTCTCTCGGACGTTCCTTCTGGCCGTTTTCGGCCTGCTGCTGGTGGAGTTCATCATGGCTTGGAATTTTGTTGCCGGAACAGTCCTTCTGATCGGATTGATGTCGCTGGCTCTGACCGTCAGCCTGTGGATGGTGTCACCGACCGTAGGACTTGTTTCTGGCTCGATGCTTGGCGGTGCGATGGCGTTCGGCGGATTGATGAAATTCGGTGTCTCTACCCGACCTTGAAAAGAGTCATCGCCTCGCTAGTACGGACGCTCTTCGGTTCCGCCATGCTACCGATCCGACTCTCATCATCTGCCAATTGAGATTGGCGACATCTTCTCGGTTGACATTCATTTCAGACAGCCCTACCGTTTCAAATCTGCAGCATGAAAAAAGATCGACGTCACCGTTGTGTGTCAGAAAACGTTTCGGGTTCACCTTATTTGTCTTAGGGGAGGTAGGAATGGGACGGCCTGTCACACTGTTTACGGGTCAATGGGCGGACCTCAAGCTGGAGGATCTGTGCAAGAAGGCCAAGGACTTCGGCTATGATGGCTTAGAACTCGCTTGCTGGGGCGACCATTTTGAAGTTGACAAGGCCTTAAATGACGACACGTATTGTGCGCGCAAACGCGAGTTGCTGGAAAAATACGACTTGCAGGTTTTTGCATTGTCAAATCATCTGGTTGGGCAGGCCGTACTAGACCGCATCGATCTTCGCCATAAAAGCATTCTTTCACCGGCCATTTGGGGAGATGGAAATCCTTCGGGGGTGACTCAACGGGCCATCGAAGAGATGAAAAATACCGCACGTGCCGCACAAAAACTCGGTGTTGGAGTCGTTAATGGGTTTACAGGGTCGAGCATCTGGCACCTGATCTACGATTTTCCACCGACTCCCCGTTCGATGTATGACGCCGGATACCAATTGTTGGCGGATCGGTGGAACCCAATCTTGGATGTTTTTCAGGAATGCGGCGTTAAGTTCGCTCTGGAAGTTCATCCGACGGAGATTGCGTTTGACATCTACTCGGCGGAAAGGGCTGTGTCCGCTTTGGGTGGACGGGAAGAGTTCGGTTTCAATTTTGACCCTAGCCATCTCATTTGGCAGGGAGTCGATCCTGCTGAGTTTATCCGGACTTTTCCAAATCGTATTTATCACGTGCATATGAAGGATGCCAAAGTCACCCTGAACGGACGATCTGGCATTCTCTCAAGCCACTTGTCGTTTGGTGATCCGCGCCGTGGATGGGATTTCCGCAGCATGGGACGTGGTGGCGTCAACTTTGAAGAAGTCATCCGGGCGTTGAATGCCGCAAAATATCAGGGACCGTTGTCGGTGGAGTGGGAAGACTCCGGAATGGACCGCGAACATGGGGCACGCGAGTCCTGTCAATATGTCAAAAACATCGACTTCGCGACTTCCGCAAGGGCTTTTGATGCTGCATTCGCAGACTGAAACCTCTTCCAAGTCGTTCTTGACGTCGTGGCTCGGTTCTCGATAATGCAACCCTCACCGGTTGCATTATTCTTAACATTTGTGAGATGCCTTCGGACTGCGATGTTCTCTCTAATCTTGGCGGGTGAGTGGTGCCCTAAACTCTGTTCCGCCGTTCTGTTGTCTCTCGCAAACAACTCGCCTTAATCGGTCAAACACAAGCAAGGTCACGCATCAATCGGCTTTCCGAAGAAGTCATGCCCGAGGGGATGATCCGTTGTAATCTGGGTCAGGACCTCCAACCTTTTTTTGATTTCGGTGAGAGGAGAATCGTTCCATGACATGGAAATCGATGGCACTGCTCTGCATCTGCTGGATGGCAGCCGAATCCCTTTCCAGCCATTTCATCGCAGCCGTTTCGATCGCTGACGACGACAATCAAGAACGCTTAAACAGCGATTTAAGGGCCTTGGGGCACCCCGATTTCCGCATGCGGGAAGCGGCCAGTCTTCGACTGTTCGATGTTGGAGTGGATGCCGTCATTCCATTGGCGCAATTGGCGCAGACAGGCAACGCCGAGGCTTCTATCCGGGCTTTTGAGTTACTCCGCCAACTTTACACCGAGGGAAACGAAGAAATCGCAGAAGCGGTCGAATCCGCTTACGAATCGATTTTACACGGCGAAAACGTTTTGGCTGCTGTGCGGGTTGAAATGGCACTTGAAACAGCATCCGCAATTCGACATCGGCGGGCACTGACCTCTTTTCGAAAACTAGGGGGAATTCTAAGGTTTAGCGTGGCGGAGGAACTCTTCGCAGAAGGCTCTTCACCCCCGATCAAGTACGCCATGATTACACGTGAATGGAAAGGCGGAGACGAAGGTCTGAAATTTTTGAGACGCATTGAGGACTTTCGTTCGCCCAAACTCACCACGCTGCGTCCGGCACTCTACGTCATCAAAGGAAGCATTTCTCCCGCGGCCTTGGTGCAACTGAAAGTGGACCTCCCCGAATGCGTCGCGGATCGTGGACCGGCCTGTCTGGGTGTTCAGCCGGAGTTACCTAGTGGTGATCCGATGGAAATCGCTCTTGTTCTCCCCGGATCCGCGGCCGATAAGGCAGGCCTCCAAAAAAGAGACATCATTCTTAATTTCGATGACGCCAAAATCCCGAATTTTACCGCACTGGTCAAACAGATTGGTGAGCGGCAACCGGGTGACAAAGTGCGCGTTCTTTTTCTTCGTGACGGTGAGGAAAAGACCACAATCGTGGAGCTTGGTGAGTGGGAAAAGTAGTCGTGACCATTACTTCTGAAGTCCGCCGTCCCCGATCCACACCCAGATAGGAAAGCGATGTATGTCAAATCGTTCCCCCGTTTCGAGGGATGATGATTTCAAACAACAATGGCCTATTTTGAAAGAGGCTCTCGGCACGGCGCCTGCGGTCCCCTATCCCAAGGTGAATTGGGACTGGCAAGCGATTAATTCTCGCCCTGAAATCGATTCAACCGCTTGGGTCGCTCCGAATGCAATCGTGTTGGGTCGGGTCCGACTGAAGCAGCGAAGTTCGATTTGGTACGGTTGCGTCTTACGAGGCGACTTTGAATGGATTGAGGTGGGCGAGGAAACCAACGTGCAGGATGGTTCGATCCTGCACGTCGACCATGGCTATCCGTGCATCATTGGCAATCGTGTGACACTCGGTCATCGAGCGATTGTTCATGGTTCCGTGGTTGGAGATGACGCGCTCATTGGTATTGCCGCCACGGTTCTAAGTCGGTGTGTCATCGGCCAAGGAGCACTGATTGCGGCAGGTGCAGTGGTGATGGAAGGAACACAGGTGCCACCCCATACGTTATGGGCCGGTTGCCCCGCGAAACAACTGAAGGACTTAAGCCAAGAACAACGTGACCGGCTGATCCAGACTTATCAACATTACGTCAATAACAGTCAGGGATTCCGAGCGGCCTTCGGAGAGACTTAAATGACTGGCCCGACGCATTGACGTTGCAATGATGCGTCAACCACGAGTGCCCCATCCTATCAGGGTGTTTCTGGCGATCGGTTCGCGAAATTTCTTTTGACTCTTGCCAAGACGAGCACTCGGAGGGTCAGGCAACAAATCCGTGTCTGCCGCATGGTTGTTGAATCACACACCAAAGCTTCCGTCATTCCTTGCGGCGGGGCGTCAATGCCTCACGCTCCGCCGTCTGATAAACACCCCGACTGAAGAGCCACACACCAAAGTGTCGCTCGCGGCTCAGTAGAGACATCGGGGTTCCGTCACTCCTGTGTGGGAGGGGTGCCTAATACTCGCGTTTTTTGTTGATCCCAGGAGCCGGAACTGAATACCGACCACCGGCATCACAAATCAATGGGGACTCCCCGTCGATTGTCAGTTCACTCACGGTCGGGGCAAACTCATGTTCACAATTCAACATTTCCTCGTACGTAATCACACGACCTGTATGGCACGCCATGCGTCCCATCGCCGTGACGAGGCTCGCTTCCGCACCCCGTTTTGCTTCATTATACGGCTGGTCCTTGATGATCGCCGTGATCAAGTGATCCCATTCGCCTTGATAAGGATTGACGACGTCGTTGCCTTGCCAGACGATTTCGCTGTCAATCATCTGTTGTCCCTTAAATATGCGGGCCTTCGATGGCCAGTGCCCGGAGGTGGAGATGACTGCCGACCCCTTGCTTCCATGGGCGTAACTGGCAAATTCAGTCGCGGCTCCCTCCATTCCTCGACCTTCCAGAAACAGTTTACTTCCGTCAGCAAAGGTGTATTCGACGGTGTAAACATCAAAGTTCTGGTCAATATAGTCACCACGATAATGCCGTCCACCATAGCCTTTGGCCTCAACAGGCCAAGCATTCTTCATCCAGCAGCACTCATCAATATTGTGGATCAAAAAATCGCTGAAGGCACCACCGCCGACCCACAGAAAACCGTGAAAGTTGCGGATTTGGTACATTAACTCGTTCTTGTCTGCCGGCCTTGGTTTCACAAATGCACTACCCGTTGGGCCGGAGACACGGTAGGCCCGCAAAGTAATCAGGTCGCCCAATTGACCGTCTTGAATTCGGTTCCAAAGTTCGGTACGCGTCTCGCAATGGCGGCACATTAATCCAACGCCGACCTTCAATCCTTTTTTCTGCGCCTCTTCATAAAGAGCGAGCATTTTACGTGTACTGGGACCGTCCACCGTCGTCGGCTTTTCCATAAAGACATTTAAACCCTTTTCAATCGCATACTTGAAATGAACCCAGCGAAAGGCCGGAGGGGTGGTCAAGATCACAATGTCGCCTTTCTTCAGGCAATCCATCGCATTCTTGTAGCCATCAAATCCGATGAACTTGCGATCTTCGGGAACGTCGACCTGCTCCTTAAAAGTATCAGAAAGGTTCTGGTAGCAAGATTTCATTCGCTCTGGAAAGACGTCCGCCATCGCAACGAGCTTAGTGGGCCGTTGCGTTGTGGAGAGTGCATTTGAAGCCGCTCCGGCCCCCCGACCACCAGATCCAACAAGCGCAATTTGGATGGTGTTCGATTCTTCGGCATAGACGAACTGCGGGACAGAAATTCCAGCCAATGCGGATACCGCCGCGATATGGACAGACGTCTTCAGCAACCCCCGACGTGTGATACCAGCCTCGTTGACAGAACTTGAGTTGTCGCCATTTTCCATATCAACAACGCTATTCAATCTTTCCGTATTACCCACAATTAAATCTCCTCGACTGGCTGTGACTAAGCGACGATTTGAAATTGGATCACCAACAATGCAATAGCAGAGGGTTTGTTCCACTGCGAAACAGTTCAAAACTAAGGGGATGAGTGTATCGCCATGGGCCACCGCATGCGAGAGAAACACTCGTACCCTTTTTAGAGACCGCCTCAACGCCTAGGGGAATCCGTATTGACAGTAGCGAAATTTGCTTTGGGTCATATCGGCATCGACACTCGTCGACTTTGATGGAAAGCCTTTCTGAAATACCGCAGTCCGATTTCGTTGACGATTTTTGAAGACACCCGACGCATCTCACCCCACACGTCGCCCCAGTGTCTGTCTCGAGGCATGCTTGATAGAGGTATACCCAAAAACAACTGGCATCCGCCTTTGTTCCAGATGATCACAGGCCAATTCAGCGAAAAACATTTCTCGTTCAATCAAGGTCGATCTGGCATCGGTGATCCGTACGACGTCCTGTGGATTGGCGATCACCATTTGGTTGAAGCCGCTCGTTCAAGAGTGAAGACAATCGATCCATTTCGAAAGACGGTCACCGTTCCAGTCGATTGGCTCACAGTGATGGCCATCGCCAGTGTGTGCGCCGTAATCGCCGCGGCGGTCTGGTGCCTGGCCCCCAAACCGGAGGGGAGGCCCGGCGGAATAGACTTCGGCAACAGGTATGACCCCGCACTCAAGACCGTTCCATCTCCCTGAACGACAAATGCGCCATCAATTAACGCAAATTCCTTCATCGTTTCAGCAAGACTGGGGTCCAGGACATTCCGCAGGTTTTTAGAGTAGCCATGAAATGGATTGAGTACCAACTGTTGAACGTGGCGCAAGACATTGCGCGCGTCCCCAAGAACAAACATGGTACCGACGGGATGCGCTTCGCGCCCCTCCGCCGCGATCTCAACGGCCAATGATAAAATTCGAAGGACAACCGCGGGCCGAACCACATCGACACCGCGTCGATTTTTTTCCGAAAGCATCGCTCGAAAATGAGCCTCGGGTTTTGTAATTGTGATGCTGTCCAGGCGCCGACCATCGGGGCCAGTCACGCAGACAACACTGTGCTTCTCGTTCAGCAGTCCCTGCGAGGCCGCTAACAGCAACCCAAGGTTAGAACGATCCATGCGAGAGAGTGTGGCATGCAAACCATTAAACGTGTGTGTATCTTCGCGTTTGATCTCAAATTCCTCACTATGTTCCGTGGTCACCAGCAGGAGACGCCCCTTCCAGTTCGACAAGGACTCCCATGGAACACTTTCCAAGCGATCCACAGCCAACAACAGAGCCTGAGCTCCCACAGATTCGACCAATTGCATCGCCTGTTTGACCAGAGTCTGCGTCAATCTCGGAATGCTGGCCGCACGACTAGGCCTTTGGTCCGGTTGAAGACCCGCCTTAGCCAGCAACAAGCCATCGAGCGATCGCGTATCCTTTGAATCAATCAACGCTTGACGAAATTCGGCAAGCTTTAACAACTCCGCTAACGCAGCCAAGACTTCAACGTGGGTTTGCTGCAGCTTGCGACCAATGACCAGCAGCACAATGAGTTGAACACTTTGGCCGGAGGGAACTCCGTAATCCACACCGCCGCGACTGCGGCCCATGACAACACGAAAGTCTCCCTCCCAATCGATGAATGCATGGGGAAGAGCGAAGTCGCTGGCGACCAATGTCTGCGCGGCGGCCTCGCGTTCTTCAATGGCCTCGAGGACTTTATCGGGTAAAATCCCCTCGTCATCCCAGTTGGAGGCGTGGACCAGTGCGCGAATCGCCGCCACGCGTGTCTTAGCGGACAATTCCACCAGACGCATTGCACTGACTAGTTCGCCCAAGTCCAATGGTGTGTCTCCCGATATCGCGTGGCGACCAGCTTTTTTTGTCAAGCAATAAAAATTCGGAACATGTCTATGTTAATGCACACTGGCGAACGTGGCAACTACGGCAGAAAACACCGCGGGGCCAATGCCGTTTTGAACAACCGCGCAGTGATTCCAGTTGCGAGTTTTTTCGAATTACGGCTGCCCGCCAAGACGACGATTCAGGACGGGCTTCCAAGTCCATGTACGGATCCGGTGTACTGAACTAACTCGAACCGCCACAGGACGGAAATCGTTAGAAAAAATAGTGCCCTTCGTTACTCGGACGCCTTGATACGAAGTTGCTGAACGTCGCGGTCCGCAAGTCGAGGCATCTGGGAAGCCCTCTGGTTAAAGCTCAACCGCATGAGCCGGTTTTCAGTTCTGTTGGTTTTTGATCTCCCTTAAAGAACGACTTAGGCGAAATTTTGAAGAGCCTGAAGGCCCGCCCGTTCCTATTGAGAGTCACCAATCTGCTATTAAACTCCATCCCTCGATAAGTCCGATGCTTGCCGCGAACATCAGACCGCCTTATGATTCCCCATCCATGCCCTTATTTATATTATGCAAATGGGGCATCAATGACCGAAGCGTATTCGAAGGACGTGAAGGTCCCGTTGAAATCGGGTTTACTTACTTCGACTGCACACGGAACAGCTTCAAGGACATAGCGTTGCGCGCCATTATTAGTGACATTCACGCCAATCTTGAGGCTTTGGAAGCGGTTCTGACAGATATCCGACGGTCTGGAATTGCTGAGATTTACTGTTTGGGTGATGTCATTGGGTACGGCCCCAATCCCTGCGAGTGCATTGAACTTGTCTATCCGTTCGATAAATGCCTGCTCGGCAACCACGATCAGGCGGCTTTGTTTGACCCTGATGGTTTCAATGCCAGTGCTGAAAGAGCTGTTTTTTGGACACGCGGGCAATTAGAAGCAGCAGCAGGATCCGAAAGGCAGCAAAAGCGATGGGACTATCTTGGTGAACTTCCTCGCTTGGTTCGTGAGCCCAATTTCATGTACGTTCACGGCTCCGCCCGCAATCCCCTGAATGAGTATGTGTTTCCTGAAGACATCTATAATGAGCGCAAGATGGAACGCATTTTTTCATTAGTCGAAAAATATTGCTTTCAGGGACATACCCATATTCCAGGAGTGTTCACCGAGGACCTGAATTTTCTGGCACCGGAAGAAATCGATTTCACATATGAGTTGGGGGCAAAAAAGGTTCTGATCAACGTCGGTTCGGTTGGCCAGCCACGCAATGGTGATCCGAGATCGTCTTACGTTGTGTTGGACCAAAATACGATTCATTTCAAACGCGTTGAATACGACTTCAATAAGACGGCCCAAAAAATCTACGCCATTCAGGATCTCGACAACTTCCTTGGCGACCGCCTTAAAGAGGGTCGTTAATTCTGACGTGAGACCGCTGTTTTCTCACCGTATTTTACGGTTCAGTTTGGTCTTCCGTCTTGCCGTTCGCTCCCAATGCGGAACGGATTTCTTAAAAACTTGATGGACTTTGCAGCATGGATCAGCGGCGGTTTCTTCTTTTCTTTACATTGTCCATGGTGATTTGGTTCGGCTGGCTTCACGTTTTGGTTCCAAAGCTGTTTCCTATCCCACCAAAGGCGCCACAGAAAATCATCGCCTCGGCGGAAATGGATCGGCCGGCAGACGCTCTCGCTCCCGACAACGTGGAAAGAGAGACTGTCGAACAACACGACGCTGACCCGCTCCCCACACATCCAGCGAAGTCTTTTTGGCTCGGTCCCGCCGAGGATCAAAAAGACAAGCAGATGCTCGATGAGTTTTTTTTAGCGGTGAAGTTGAATAGTCGTGGTGCGGCCGTTGATACGATTGAGCTCACGGATCATGTTCGCTATCCCGCATTTGGACAACGGGGTAAGCGACTGCGACTAGTAGGCAGCGATATCGCAACGTCTTTGCGAACATTCGAACTGCAGATTCCGACGATCGATTCCTTCTTAAAAGGGAAGGGGCTCGATCGACTTCCGTGGGAGATCCTCGATTCCAACTCCGATTCCGCCACGTTTCGTCTGCAAACTCCTGACGGTCGATGGGAACTGAAGAAGCATTTCAATCTGGCACGTCTCACGCCCAAAGAACTCCAGCAATCTCATGTGCGGGATACGCTTTCCAGCGGTTATCAATTGAGGTTAACGATCTCGTTAAAAAACCTTTCCTCGCGAACTCAGGAAATAGCCTACACCTTGCGAGGACCTGTTGGTGTGCCTCTGGAGGATCGAGACAACACGTACAAATACCGCGATGTGCGGATGGGATTTTTTGATGCGGACGGCTCCATTGACGAAAGCAAACTCTCGGCCTCGGATGTGGTCAAACGAGTCAAAAACGAGAAGTCGGAACTGTCTCAACGGCCCGTGAAATATATCGGCGTCGATGTTCTCTATTTTGCGGCTCTGGTGATGCCGTCTGGCGATCAACTCAAACAACGCACCGTGGAACAATCAAACTGCGTGATCGTCGACGAAAACCAGCAATCACCGCAGTTTAGCGATGTCACAGTGGATCTCATTTCGCCAAAACTAAGCCTCTTACCAAACGAGGAAATCGAGCATGAATATCGGTTGTATGCCGGCCCCAAGCTAAAGTCTCTGGTACAGCAGATCTCTGCCGGAGCGGTGATGGACTACGGCTGGTTTGATTCGATTTGTCGCGGAATGGTCTGGCTGCTCAATACGTTTCATGCCATGGGTTTGAGTTACGGAATTGCCATTTTGTGCCTGACCGTTTTAGTCCGTTGTCTGTTAATTCCGATTTCCAAGCATCAGGCGATGCATGCGGCCAAGATGAAGGAATTGCAGCCAAAGATTGCCGCGCGGCAAAAAGAGCTTGAAGCAAAGTACGGTAAGAACACAGAAGAATACGTTAAGGCATCGCAAGAATTGGTTGCCGAGCAATCAAAAATGATGCTGGGTGGGTGTCTTCCCATGTTCTTACAACTGCCGATTTTTATTGCTCTTTACCGGGTGATCGGGACATCGATTGAACTACGGATGGAACCGTTTCTATGGTTCCAAGATCTCGCCTCACCCGATGCCTTATTTCCATTTCCATTCAAACTTCCGTTCCTCGGGTGGACGGAATTCAATCTGCTTCCCTGTATTTCCTCCGGACTGATGTATTTTCTGCAAAAATTGTCGATGCCTGCCCCCACCAATGAGGAACAAGCCTCTCAGCAAAAGATGATGAGCTACATGTCCATCATGATGGGCGCGATGTTTTATCGTGTTCCAGCCGGACTCTGCCTGTACTTCATTGCGACCAACATCTGGAGCATGACAGAACGCTGGCTTTTGGAACGGAAAGCAAAAGCCGCCGCACTGAATCCACCCGAGGTACCTACCGTAGCGGTGAAGAACGGAAATCCACCCCCTCCCAAGAAGCCATCTGCCTTTTCCGCATGGTGGTACAACATGGTTGAAGCCGCCGACAAAGACATCTCGATCAAGAATAAAGGGACCAACGGGGAAGACAACGACAACCGCAGAACCAAGAAGAATCGCGGCAAGAAATAGGCAGCGGACTGGCCATGGAACTGTCACTTGATGGCTCAATTGCAGCGTTGGCTTCTGCCTCCGGTTCGGCAGCCCGCGGAATCGTTCGATTGTCGGGTGACAGTGTCCGTCAAATCTTGTCGGGGTGGTTCCAACCTTTTGATGAATGCGTTTGGCAACGAAGCCGAACCGCGACGGTCCATCGCGGTGTTTTGACTCAAGCGACGGCCAAGGTTTCGATCCCGGTACAAGTCCATTTTTGGCCCAATCATCGCAGCTATACGGGTCAACCTGTAGCGGAACTGCACCTGCCTGGCGCACCTCCCCTGCTGGAGCTTGTGCTTGCGGAGGCACATCGCCGCGGAGCTCGTCCAGCTCGGCCAGGCGAATTTACCTTGCGGGCCTTTCTCGCGGGGAAGCTGGACTTGTTACAGGCCGAAGCCGTTTTGGGAGTCATCGACGCGCATGACCATACGGAACTGAGCGTGGCTCTTGTACAACTCGCCGGCGGCTTGTCTGGACGCCTCGCCGGATTGCGATCGGATTTATTGGAACTGCTGGCAGACCTAGAAGCCGGTCTCGACTTCATTGAGGAAGATATTGAATTTGTGAGTCGCAACGATGTGATCCATCGCATCGACTCCGCCCGCAGTCTTGTTGAGGACCTTTTAAAACAGGCCTGCGATCGAATGCAATCTCGGCCCCGCTTGAAAGTCGTGCTGGCCGGTCTTCCGAACGCGGGTAAGAGCACTTTGTTCAATCATCTGGCACAGAACAATTCGGCGATTGTGTCGACCACTGAAGGAACGACACGCGATTTTCTTTCGGCACCGATTGACTGGCACGGGCTGGGCTTCGATTTGGTGGATACCGCCGGATGGGAAGCCGATGCGACCGGCATCGCATTGGCTGCTCAAATGCAGCGAACCGACCAACTGAAGGATGCCGACGTGATCGTTTGGTGCTCTTCTGCAGCCCTCAATCCGTTGCAGCGAGAACTCGACCAAAATTTATTTCTGCAAATCCAGTCCTCTGCGTTCAGCGTCGTTCGACTGACAACACAGACGGACCGAATTCACGGCGTTCCGACAACACCTACTTCTTTTCCGGGCTCTGCGATCAGTGTCGTGACCGGGCATGGTGTTGACGATTTTTCCGAATGTTTGCGAAATCGGCTGATAAGCTCCGATGGTCGCGGCCGGCAATGGCTCGGGATGACGGCCGCGCGGTGCCGTGAAAGTCTTGAGTCCGTCGCGAACGCGCTCGTGCAAGCCGGGGACGTTGCGAATTCGCTCTCGACAGGCGATGAATTGCTGGTTGTGGACGTGCGTGAAGCTCTTGATCATCTCGGTCGAATTCTCGGAACCGTCTATACAGAGGACATACTCGATCGAGTTTTCAATAAGTTTTGTATCGGCAAGTGACACTCCCCGAAAAGCGATCCGGTGGCGTCCGCAGGAATCCGAGTCGCTTCCCCTGCAACCATCCATTCATGATTTCGAAAATCCTTCGGAGTGCTCTGCGAGTTTCTCATCCACAACTCGAGCGGAGACGTCCTTCGAGCGTCGCGACCGCCGTAGTGAGAGGTCAGACGTTCGTGGTCAAGACCCCTGAGATGCAGGATCGTGGCGTGGAGATCATCAACGCGAACCGGACTCCCCATGGCGTCCCTGCCAAAATCGTCTGTCGCTCCGTGAGCCATTCCACCGTGCGTACCACCACCGGGCCATCCACATCAATGAGCTCACTCGTGCAAGGGAGCGGTCGGCTGTAACGCCTCCAAAAATCTTCTTCCGCTGAAATCGAGACACCTTCATTACCGGCTCCAATTCCTCCAGAAGAGGGGTTGTGTGGAAATGTGATGTCGTACAAGAAGACGATCCGTTGATCGACGTCACCAGATTCGAAATCGGATTCCACTGGCTTCGCAAGGCCCACTGAAACGTCGTCGAGCAGATCGTCGTTCAAGAGAAACAATGCCTAGGCTCTATCAATCAATCGATTTCGCGGTTCGACGATTCTGCCTCCGTCTGGTCTGTGACACAGCGAGGTGAAGTCGCCTGTCTTGATACCCATACGTAGCGTCATCAAGTACAGCGTTCGTCGAGGCACGAAAGCCACCAATCAATTCGCTGCCGCACGTGGTGTTGTTCCGCTTTCCAGGCACATTCAGACACGCATCGCGAATCGATTCCGCCTACAAATAGTGTCGAGGCATTCGTGACAACCACCGGTTATTGGAGTCAGCGTCCCGTATCGTTTCGTCGGTCGTGCGGCTGAATTGGCAAACATTCGACAGCACCGGGCGACGTCTTCTGCAACGCCATGTGATGAATTCTACACGGCTTATCGCATTCCTTCCTCGGCGACTATTTCGCCTGACGAAACGAGAAGATATCCTTAAGAAAGGATTGAATCCCTTGTTGCGAGACAACGACGTGGGGACATTGAAACTTTTCAACACTTCAACTCCACCCTACATGACGTTTGAGGGTTGGCGATTCCCAGCAAAGTGACACGAGACGATGGCCAACGAAGCAGCGTTCACGGGATCACCTCTGACCGATCTTGGCAGAAGACTGCTGAAGCAGCCCGGCATGGGCGCCGTGATTGAACGTCTGCAGCACAGCCGAGCGGCGACCGTTGTCTCTAGCTGGGGTTCTTCGGCATCACTCGTCATCTCGGCTCTGAATCAACGAGCTCCGTCCTCTATCATTGTCGTGCTACCGCGAGAACGCGAAGTGGACGAATTCGCAGCCGACGTTCGCTCATTTGGCATTTCCTGCGGGAGTGAATCCAAATCGAGCGAAACAAGTCCCTCGAATGCGCTCCATCTCCTTTCATCGTGGCCGTCACTCCCGAGTGAGTTGAGCATCACAGATCCGGTGCTGGGCAACCGCTTAAAACTCTTGCGTGCCTTTGAATCCACAACGCCCCCACGCATCGTCATCACGACAATCTCTGCATTAATGCAACCTGTCCCAACTCAATCGGAAAGGGCCGTTGCCTCGCGGATACTCAAGGTCGGAGGCGAATTAAACTTGGACGAACTCACCGCATGGTTAGCGTCGCGAGGATTCGAACGCGTCACGGCGATTGAATCCCCGGGTGAATTCACTGTTCATGGTGGCATCGTAGACCTGTTTCCTCCCGATTCTGCCTATCCGATACGACTGGAGCTTTTTGGGGACGAGATCGAATCCATCCGCTTGTTTGAAGTCGAATCTCAACGCAAAGTTCGGGATCTCGATGAAGCCACGATCACGATTTTGTCTTTGCAGACACCGCCTCCAGCATTCAAGGACAAACGAACTCTGCCCGGTGAGCCCCGAAACGACGAATTCCGCATCAACTCACCGCGTTCAGCACAACAGAGCCATCGCTCCACAGCGCATCGGACTTCGTCTCTGCTCCATTCCGGCGAACACATACTCGACGCACTTCCCGCTGACGCATGGGTCGTGCTTGTCGAACGGGAAGAGGTCCTTCAAGAAGGAAAACGCTATTGGGATCGTCTGGCGGATCGAACGGGCCTGTTCACCGTCGAATCGACACTGGAGCGGGTATCGCGGAACGGTTGCCTGAATCTCTCGCCGGTCGTAGGTGAGAGCGGCGAGATTCACTGTCAACTTCGCATCGAATCAATCGAACGCTTTGGGGGCCAAAAAACAGCCGCATTCAAAGAGCTTGAACGTGTCGTGCAGCAAGATGAAACAGTCGTTATCGCGTGTCACAATGAAGCGGCACGACAACGGATGGCCGAACTGTTGAAGGAGGTCTACGACAACACAACCGCCATGATGACGCCCCTCGAATCGATGCGACCGCGGCACGGAACCAATCTTCTTTCAGGCTCGCGCGACGCAGGCAATTCGCTCGAACCGAGCGTTATCGATCCAATGCTCACGGGCCAGTCACCGCTCAAAAAATTCCTGCAAAAAAAACGTGCGATCGGTTCGCCTTCGTCACCACCGGAACAACTCTTGTCTGCGTCCCCAAACGTGGATCCTGCGGTTTCGGAGGAGAGTGATGACAGCCGTCAGACACTGCCGAAAAACTTCGCGGATCGAGTCACGTTGTGCGTTGGCCACATTTCCCGTGGATTCCGCTTGATTACCGACAAGATTGTGGTTCTCAGTGACAACGAACTGTTTCATCGGACAGAGTTGCAGCGTGCTCCGAAAAGAAGCCGGATTGAGTCGCGCGCCATCGACACATTTCTTGACCTATCACCAGGAGACCTCGTGGTCCATCTGTCACACGGAATCGCTCGGTTTCGGGGAATGGAGGTGCAATCGAAAGGCGAACTCACCGAGGAGATGTTGTCACTGGAGTTTGCGGACAGTTTGAAGATGTATGTTCCCGCATCGTTGATCCATCTTGTGCAAAAATATGTGGGCGGATCCAGAGGAACGATTGAGCTGTCTAAATATGGCGGCTCCAGCTGGGCCAACAGGAAACGTCGAGTGACCGAGGCTGTTGGAGATATGGCCGCAGACATGCTGAAGTTACAAGCCGAAAGAGATCTCAAGCCGGGGCTGGCATGCCCCGAAGACAGTCATTGGGTTGAGGAGTTCGATGCCGCATTTCCTTACACGGAAACGATTGATCAACTGCAAGCGATTGTTGACACGAAAGAAGACATGCAACGTTCGCGCCCGATGGATCGGCTGATCTGTGGCGATGTCGGCTACGGGAAGACGGAGATCGCCATGCGAGCAACATTCAAGGCGGTTGATGCCGGTCGACAGGTCGCCATTCTCGTCCCGACAACAGTGCTCTGTGAGCAACATTTACGAAGCTTTACCCAACGGATGGCAGAGTTCCCGGTCCATGTCGCGGCGCTCAATCGATTTCGTTCAACAATCGAGACACGTGAGGTACTCCGCGGCTTGGCCGAAGGAACGATCGACGTGCTGATTGGCACGCACCGCTTGGTGAGCAAGGATGTCAAATTCAAAAATCTCGGTCTGTTGGTGATCGACGAAGAACAACGCTTCGGTGTCGAAGTCAAGGAGTTACTCAAACACTTGCGGCTCGAAGTGGATGTCCTCACCCTGTCGGCAACTCCGATTCCACGGACGTTGCACATGTCACTCGTCGGTGTGCGAGATATTTCCAATCTGGAGACACCGCCACACGATCGACATGCGGTTGAAACTCGCCTCTGCCGCTGGGATGGCGAACAGATTCGTGCGGCAATCGTCCGGGAATTGAACCGCAACGGCCAGACGTATTTCGTCCACAATCGCGTCCATAACATCCAAGCCATTGCCGACATGATTCGCGGCCTGGTTCCTGAAGCCAAGGTCGATATCGTCCACGGCCAGATGAACGAAGACGAGATGGAAGCGACCATGCTGGGCTTCGTCGAAGGTCGGACTGATGTTCTCGTGGCCACGACCATCATTGAAAGTGGACTCGACATTCCGAATGCAAATACGATTTTCATTCACCAAGCGGACAAGTACGGCCTAGCCGATCTCCATCAACTTCGAGGTCGAGTCGGTCGGTATAAGCATCAGGCATACTGCTACCTGATGCTCGAAGAGGGTCGTAGGATCACCCCTCTGGCAGCGAAAAGACTGAAGGCGATCGAAGAATATAGTGAACTCGGAGCGGGCTTTAAAATCTCGATGAGAGACCTCGAAATTCGCGGCGCGGGAAACATTCTGGGAACCGAGCAATCGGGCCACATTACGGCGGTCGGATACGAATTGTACTGTCAACTTTTGGAAAATGCCGTTCGTACCTTGAAACGCCAACCCCTGCGTGAACAGCATCATGTCGAGATCGCACTACCTTTTGAAGCGTACCTGCCATCGAATTACATTCCGGACGGACGGCCAAAAATTGAGATGTACCGCAAACTTTCGGCGGTCTCCTCGCTGGAATCGCTGACCGAGTTGAAAGAGGAATTCTGCGACCGATTCGGACCACTTCCCCCCCCGGCTGTCCGGATGTTTGAACTTCGTGAATTGCAGCTCCTCGCATGGCGATGGCAAATCGATGACATTCGCGTCCATGAAGGGGACATTGTGTTCGGTTATCGTAGTCCGAAATTGATCGCGCGCCTGGTCAAATACAGCTATGCGACACTGCGAATTGTTGATGATCGAGATGCTTGCTTGATTCTTCCAACGAAGCTCAAGGGGACCAGAGCCCTGATGCGACTGCTCAAAGAGACCTTGCAAGCCAACCCTGAGTAAGACTAGAACCCCGCCGGTGTCAGTATCCAATCGACATCAAGCCTCCCCTGATCGGCGTCAACCTGCCCCAAATCAATAGAGTCTGGTGGGTTTCACCGAGTTTTCGTGGAGGATCTTGTGTCAGCGAGAGGATTGTGCTCAAGACCTCCCATTCACTTCCACGATTGTCTTTCGATCCCCGTTTGGGGCTTCCATTTTTGGAATTGACGGATCGCAAACATGCGTCGAAACGCCATAAAACTGATGATTCTGCTGTCCTGTACGGCCTGCAACGGCATACAAAAAAAACATGAAAATCCAGTTCTCACCGCCGCCCCCCGCCGTATTTCTCCGATGGACACTGAGGATTCGGAGAAGATCCAGTTGGCCGATGCCTCTTCCACAGACGAAGTAGGGGTCAGTGACGACGATGAGACCCAAAAACGTATCGAATCCGTCGCTGCCGTAGTTTCCGATCCATGGGCCACTTGGAAAGATGATACGGCGATCTTTAATTCTAAGGTGGCCGCAACCGTCAATGGTGCGCCGATCCTGAACGGCGACGTCTTGGACCGTTACGCCGGTGTGATCATCACCACTCGCGATCAAATGCAAAATTTATGGTCTCATCCCGAAAAACTGCAACGTGGACAACGCAAGCCCATACCGGAAGATTTTGAACGCTTCCGCGACATGCTTGTCAAACGCGATCTTTCTGGGCATATCCAGCGTCGATTGCTCGTGGAGCGGATGAAATCCAGCTTAAAGCCGGATCAGATCAAGGCGATGGACGGGCACATTAATCAACTCTTCGACCAAGAAATCGCCAATTTGAAGCGAGAGATGAAAGTCTCGACCCGCACAGAACTCGAACTGGAACTGAACAAGAAAGGAACAACTCTTCAAAACGTCAAGGATAACTTTGCAACGGAACGACTGGCGATGGAGTACATTGTTCTCAAATCGGAAAAGCCGGCGCCACTGAATCGAATTGACTTGGTGAACTATTACAAAGAACACCTCGATGACTATGCCGTTCCGGCGCAGGTCAAATGGGATCAGATTCAAGTCTCGTTCGGACCAGAACGGAGTAAGATCGCGGCAAAAAAACGTATTGAAGAGGCTCTTCAGGAACTCGAAGACGAAATTCCGTTTGGACAGGTTGCCAAAGAATACTCGGACGGCCTTACCGCCAAGTCCGGTGGTCAGAGAGACTGGATGGAATCAGGCAATCTGACTGATACGGTCCTCGAACAAAAGCTGTTTGACATGCCTCTCGGGGAAACCAGTTCGATCCACGAAGGACCTGCAGAATGGCAGATCGTCAGGGTTACAGAACGACAGACGGAAGGAAGAACACCGTTTGGTAAAGTTCAGGAGCAAATCCGTAAAAAGCTATTGGAAACCCAAAACAAAAACCGACCGAAAAAATTGTTCGATCAGTTGTTTGCCGAAGCCGTCATCGAGACAAAGTATGACTTGCCCGTTCCTTAGTGTGTATCGTTCCGGTCTCGCCGAGGGACCGGAATCGATGATAATCCAGTTCGATCGGAACATCATGCCCTTGGTGTGATGCGTAACG
>Ga0315284_10000473_pt1 | contig 55009 bp, 49 predicted proteins | sample YL17G09_16_MG_FD_203696 | JGI IMG/M metagenome (GOLD analysis project Ga0315284, IMG submission 203696) | Sediment microbial communities from Yellowstone Lake, YNP, Wyoming, USA - YL17G09_16 | ecosystem: Environmental > Aquatic > Freshwater > Lake > Sediment | place: USA: Wyoming | collected...
GCCGCACTGAGTGCAGCGCTGGAGATAGCCAAATCGCTACGGCCAAAAATGGACTTCGACCCGGATGGCGAGATCTCCGTCTCCCTTGGTTTGACCGAAGGACCAAACAAGGGTGTCAGCGAAATCATCGCTGCTTTAGGCGCCATGAAGCAGCGAAAAATTCCGGTGCTCCTGGTCATGGACGAATTTCAGGACATCCACCAGGCCGCCGAGGCCGAAGGGATTCTCCGCGGCTGTCTGCAAACCCTGCCGCACGATATTCCAGTCATCATCCTCGGCTCGAAACGCCATCTTCTGACCACCATGTTCAATTCTCCGAATGCGGCATTTTTCAATTGGGGCACTCACATTGAGTTCGGCGATATACCTTACGATGAATACTGGGGCTACATGAGCGAACGATTTGCCGAGGTAGGGCTCAGTATTTCCAAAGAAACAAGCCGTATATTGCAGGATGAACTAGACCGCGTGCCAGAAGCCATCAATAGGGTCTGCGCGCGACTTTGCACCCAATTTCGTGCACGGGGAGAACTGCAAAGGGTCCATGTTCATGAAGCCGTGCGCGATCTCGTCGAGTCGAGGCAGAGCACCATCGAGCAGTATTTGGGACGTTTCACGGAAGATCAGGAGCGTGCGCTCTTGACCTTAGCCCGTCGCGGTGGGCTGGAACGGCATCCCATGAGCCGTGATTTCACCGCCGCAGCGCGGTTGTCCCTGACCGGAGCCAGGAAGATCTTCGCCAAGCTCGAGGCTGAATCGGCAATCTACCGTCGCGGTGATGGCGCGTACCTGTTTACCGACCCCTTGGTCCGCCTGCATTTGTTGCGATTCAGAGGGAACTAAGGAGTTGGGCCTTTGAGGACCTGGTTGGCCATACCTGCAAGGTCTGTGATGGATGGAAAACACGAGGCCCTTGCGGCGGACCTATGATCCAGGTGGGCAGGTTTCTGCGTGAATACTCAGCGTACATCATGCGTGCGTAGTCTTCCATCTGCCCTAGCCCTGTTGCACGGACAGCAAAAATCAGCATCGCCACTGGTGAGGGGCAGCGGGCACATGGGACGAACTGATAAGCGATGGCTGTTTTTTCTTCTGCTGGTAGAGGCGGCAGAATAACAGGCCCAGGGGCCACTCTTGGACCAAGAGTGGCGTTCATGCGCTCCATCAATTCAAGCCCGAGCGGTTCAAAAATTGCTTTTCGCTTTGCCGCTGTGGGGTCACCAGGCTTGACGCTGAGGAGCTATACAAAAAAGCGGTAGCCTAGATACGACCTTATGCCTAGGCAGTAGCGGCTTTCTTTTGCTGTACTGAGGCTTCGTCAATGGCATCAATGCTTAGGCTTTCGTCTCTGAGGCGGTACCAGGAATCGATGATGTCTTCAATGTCTTCGAGAACTTCAGCTCGCTTGGCACGACCACACGTTAGATCAGACATCAGCGAGCCGATCGCCATCATGGAATCAGCAGCTTGCTCAAAAAACCTGGAGCTGTTACCGGCCTCTTTGGCTAACTGCATGGTGTCCTGACGCACAGTTATAGAAATCGATGCCCGTTTTTTGTCTTCTTTTATTTTTGGTCTAGCCATCGCAAGGCACTCCTTCTCATCCCTATGCTGGAACTCACTTGTAAACGTTACTGCGGTGTCCGATCTTGATGACGGTCACTAGCTTTATCTTGTCCTCGATCTCGTACATGATCCGGAAGTCGCCCTGGCGAATTCGGTACGTTCGATCCATCCCCGCCATTTTTTTAACCAGTGGTGGCCGCGGCTCTTTCCCTAGCTCGAAGATAGCCACGCCGATGCGAAGCTTATCGTCCTTGCCCAGATCATGAAATTCTCTGACGGCCATTGCTTTAATTGTTACCTGATAGGCCAGGGGTCGCGCCTCCTTCACTGTCACTATGCTTATCGGCATTCCCTGGAATAACTTTAGTGTAAAAACAAGATAAAAACAAGATTTAAATTCTCCTGTCCGATTAGGTACTCAGGAGTGTACCTTCGCGATAGAGCACCCACGCTTGAGCTAATTGCCACGCCAATATGATCATTTTGGTTGATCAACTTCGTCGCGACAACCTCGCCAAAAAAGGGACCGGGGTAACTCGGTGGGTCGACTCACCCCTGCAAGAGCACAACATCAGGCTCCGTGGCGTGAAACCTGTGATAGTCGATCACCATCCCATCACCGTCCTCTGCCGGCTTTAGAATATCCACCAGCCGCATGTTCCATTGGATGGCTGTCGGATCATAGCTATGCCTCGCATGCAGCATATGACCCATGGTTGAATCATAGCCGGTGAGAGAACAAACCAAAAATGCACCAGCCTTGATCATCTCCTCGCTGCTACGACCAAACAGTGGGCTATCGGCATTGACTTGGTGCAACACCGTCCACGTCACAGAAAACATCGAACTGCGGTGGCGCACCAAATGCAGATCCAACATCTTATTGAAGCTACGACCCTCCGCAGTGATACCCGGGAGCACCAGGCTCACATGAATACTTGCATCGGCGATAAAATTGGCGCGTTCGTTGGCGACGCGAAACATCAGAGTCGGCACACCATCATGAGGGCCGATGACCGCCGTTTTGCTGAAGATCACCCTGGCACGCGGCCGACTGAACTTGGCAAAGACCACCCCAGTGATCATGGCCACCCCGATTAAGGCGACGATGCTCTCTGAGGTCACCATCACGTTAGTCCAAAGGGACTTAGGATACATGTAGCCATAGCCGACCGTCGACGTCGTCTGAACGCTGAAGAAAAAGCGATCCAAAAAGGAGTCCGGCCGGGCATTGGCAAGGCCATCAGGATCGAGGCAGTAAATCGCGGCAAACACGCCATTTAGGGCGAGATAACCGAAGACCACAATCGCCGAAAAAAACCACCAGGACCGCTGCAGCAGCGAATAGTAGAGATCACTCAATACCAGATGGCGCATGCCGATGATGCGAATCTTGCCACGCGCATTGAGTACCACCATCGGCTTGGTCTGGCGGAGTTTACGAACCATCCTTAATCGCCTCTCGCTGGGTAAAATAGCCGCAGTACTGAAGCGCCCGGCCCAAAGTTGCCGCGCAAAACTGCAGAACCTGTCATCGCTCCATGTTTAACCTGCAAAACAGCTATCGGCATGGGCCAAAAAAAAATCAAGGCACCGGCCTTGCCGGGTGCCTTGGACTTTTTGCAAAAACCAACTAGTTAGTCCCAATCACTACGTACTTAAATCTCACGCCTCGGATCATTTCGGTTCGGCCAAGACCGTTCTGGTATCTTTTGCCCGCTCATAGACCTTCAAGACATCGGCAAAATATCCGCTGAACTCCGGCCGCTCCTGCGTCCAAACAAAGTCGAGCAGCTCGGTGGATAACCACGCACCACCGATGATGTTACCGCGAGCATTTAACTCGACCGTATAACGATACATCACGGTCTCGCCAGACCAGTCATCGGTCCCGTTGACGGCGGCCCAGGTCGGATCAATTTCTTTCGTGTAATCCATTTCGGTGTTAATCACGACTTCCGAGGTCGCTTCTGGAGCTGCTCCTGGCGACGGCGCGCGCTCAGTCTCTACCTTAGACCTAAAACCATAAACTGGTTGGTTCCAGATTTCGTTGCCATGGGAGACATCGGCGACAAAGCCCTTCACGTCCCGTCCAACCAAGTTGACTAATGCGACGTGGAACGCGCCAGCATTGATGCCTTTGCATTCCGGGTGAGTTTTCGCCGCATTGGGAAACTTGGCCAGATCGATATTGCAGCGAGTACCGAGCATCCGCGACGGCGCTGCGCTTAATTCGCCTTGGTAATAGCTAAGTAAAGCCTTGATATCCGACGAGGCAAACGGCACCTGGATACCGCTGGCACCGGCTAGTTTAATCGGCTTGGGCTCAGCAAAATTCAATGCGGCTGGGGCCCAGCCGTGGCAGATGCCTTCCCAATACGCGTTTTTAGCACTAACGCGGGCACGCTCACGCGCGACGGTCGGGTAGTCGAAGCGGCCCTCGTAGATGTCATATTTCTCGGCTGGCGAAAGATCGGCCAACTGCGCCAAACTCAGTTTAGCGACGGCCGCCTCGGAATAGGTCTTGTAGCTAAACTGATCCGGCGGTGCATGGCGCCAGCGTTGAGCGATGCCGCCAAGGTTACTGGGCCAGTAGGTGTCGGTCCAAGGTGTTTCAGGCAATTCACCGGTGAGTGGCAACTTGGCAAATTGCCTTGTGAAGTCGCCCTGCAACAACAGCGGGTCATTAGCCTTGTTCCAAATCTCTTCGACGTGGCTGGAACCCGCGGGACGACCGCAGCTCCAAGTCAGGCACGCAGTGACGAGTGCCAACATATTTTTTGTTTTCATCAGATTCCTTCTTTGTGCGCATCATGCCGCTCACACGCCCGTGTTGCCTGGAGTGGAGATGCCGCAATGAATAGCCAAAACGGACTGCCCCTCCTTAGCACGAGGACCGGCCGACGACACAACTTATATTAAGGACCAAGGCGCCAGCAATCTGGCCGCCTGGCCGACTAAATTGGTTATGGTCCTTGCCCCACCCGCAACCGGCCACAAGTCCTGGGGAACTGCTCAATACCCCCAATGATCCATATATGTGACAGGTTATAGGGAGTATAGTCGCGCCCTGACCAAGCTTTTCGCCAGGCCGAACAGATCACGAGGCTAATATTGGGCCGTGTGCTGCGATTTATCGAAACGATTCTGACTGAGCGCCGTCGCCTCCAGGAAGCCCTACGTCAAAGCGAAGAGCGCTGCAAAGCGCTCGAGGCCGAGATGAAGCAGGCACGCCAGGCAGCCGCCGCGTCAGTCCGTGCCAAGGCCGCTTTTGTCGCCAATATGAGTCACGAGATCCGCACGCCGCTCAATGCGATCCTGGGATTCAGCGAGATCCTCGCCGATGAAGGCGCCGCTATCAGTCACGACGATCGAGTTCAGTTCACCGCCACCTTGCGCCGCAATGGCAGCCTGCTAGCGCGCATGATCGACGACATCTTAGACCTGAGCAAGGTGGACGCCGGTAAACTCGAAATCGAAAGCCTGGACCTTTCCTTACCTAACTTGGTCGCCGAGGTTGCGACACTGCTCGGAAGACAGGCGCAGGAGTCAGGTATCGACCTCAAAACCGGAATCGAAGGTCTCATCCCCGAACGCATCACGTCCGATCCGATACGCCTGCGGCAAATACTTCTCCACGTCGTCGGCAACGCCATTAAGTTTACCAAACACGGATCCGTTGAACTAACGCTCAAGCAGGTCAAAGACAACGCTGGCGAGGATCAGATCGCCTTTTACGTCAAAGACACAGGACGCGGAATCGCACCAGCCGATCAGGCATTGCTATTTCAAACCTTTTCCCCGACCGACCAGTCGACGACAAGGCCGGTTGGCGGTAACGGGCTTGGCTTGGCCTTGTCGCGCCGTTTGGCCCGTCTACTGGGCGGCGATGTCACCCTGCTCTCTAGCCAGCCTGGACAGGGGTCCACCTTCAAGGTCACCGTGCCAGTCGGCAGAGCCTTAGGCGTACCCTACATTCACCAACTGCCAGACCAACGCCAACCTCTACGCCAAGGCGCCCGAGCCTCCAGCACCCTACGCCTGCAGGGACTGCGCATTCTGCTGGCCGAGGATGCAATCGACAACCAAATGCTCATTCAGCGGCTGCTTGCGGCCCATGGCGCCAAGGTCGATATCGCCAACGATGGTTTAGAGGTCCTGACTAAGGCATGGGCCAATGACTACGATATCATCCTGATGGATCTCCAGATGCCACGCCTGGACGGCTACGACGCAACGGAAAGCTTGCGCCGGCAGGGCTACCGCAAACCCATTATCGCGCTCACCGCGCACGGGATGAAGGAAGAACGAGAACGTGCGCTGAAAGCTGGCGTCAACGACCACCTGACTAAACCAATTAGTCAGAACCAACTCATCATTACCGTGGCACAATACGCGCAGGCTACCGCTCACCATCATGGTGACAGCAATGTCCGCGCTGCAGACCTCATCCCATCGGCATTGAACCCACCGACATCGACGGTGTTGTCATAGGCGACCTGACTCGGCCCTAATACCAACTAAACGCTTGAGGACCTGGGGCACTGCGCCTGTGCTTGGATCCTCTTGCATCACCCGACTCGGCGTTCACGACTCCAGCCATCACCATGACGAGTCTTCTAAAATGGTACGGACACCCTGACTCGAACAGGGGACCTCTACGATGTCAACGTAGCGCTCTAACCAACTGAGCTATGCCCGCATAAGAAAACCGAGAACCAAGTTGTAACGATGCATCATGCATCTGTCAACAAACTTAGCCGCCATGACCGGTAATTCGCTCCAAGGTCTGCTTCGATACCGGTTCGTAGTGAGAAAACTGCATCGTATAGGTCGAACGCCCCTGAGAGATGGAACGCAGCTGCGTCGAATAACCAAACATCTGCGCCAGCGGTGCAGAGGCTTCAACAACCTGCACATGGCCGCGCAACGAGACGTTGTTGACCTTGGCGTGGCGACTATTCAAATCAGTGATAATGTTAGAAAGATAGGATTCGGGCACGGACACCTCAAGAGCCATGACCGGCTCAAGCAGCTGCGGCTGAGCCTTGCGCAGGGCTACACGCATCGCACTGGCCGCCGCGATTTTAAAGGCGATCTCATCGGAGACCTGCTCCTGAAACGCCCCTCCACGCAGCGTCGCTTTAACGCCAAGCACCGGAAAGCCCGCGATCGGCCCCGCCTGCATGCTCTCCTCAAGCCCGGTCTTGACCCCTTTCAGAAAGGCGACCGGAACCTGCAGCGCCGATGCCTTGTTTTCAAAGACCAGCCCACCTTGGGCGGCGGCACCGTCGAGCGGCTCAATATCGATACGCACGGCGGCAAACTGGTGGATCCCGGCCGACTCACGCTCGAAGGTCTCTTCCGCTGAACCTTTAGCACCAATCGTCTCACGGTAGGAGACCTGTGGCTCACCAACATTGGCGTCCACTTTGAACTCACGCTTCAGCCGATCGATGATGATCTCCAAATGAAGCTCACCCATCCCACTGATCAGCGTCTGCCCAGTCTCCGGATCCACCGCGACCCTAAAGGTCGGGTCCTCAACCACCAGGCGCTCGAGAGACTTAACCAATTTGTCATTCTCAGCCGTGCTCTTGGGCTCGATGGCTACTGCAATGACCGGCGTCGGGAACTGTACGGACTCGTAACGAATCGGGTCCTTCTGGTCGCAAATGGTGTCACCGGTAGCCACTAACTTCAGGCCAGCCATAGCGACGATTTCGCCAGCAGTAGCTTGCGTGACTTCCTCGCGCTGGTTCGCATGCATCGTTAAGATCTTAGCCACCCGCTCCCGTTTACCGGTCCGTGCATTAAACACGGTGGTGCCGACATCAACCGTCCCCGAATACATGCGCACGTAGGCCAATTGCCCGACAAAGGGGTCGCTCACAATTTTAAAGACCAAGCCGGACATCGGCGCATCGGGAAGACGCTTGCGGTGCATCACGATCTCTTTATCGTCCGCCGACAGGCCTTCCATCTCCGGCAAATCAAGCGGCGACGGCAGCAGCGCAACGATCGCATCGAGCAGAGGTTGCACGCCCTTATTTTTAAACGCAGACCCGCAAAACACGGGAACAAACTTAAAGCCAATGGTCGCACGGCGAGCTGCGGCCCATAGCTCGTCTGAGGAAATACTTTGCCCCTCTAAAAAGCGCTCCGTCAATGCTTCGTCGGTCTCAGCAATCCGCTCGACCAAGGATTCATGCGCGGCCTGAGCCTCTTCAACCATGTCCGCAGGAATGGCACCTATTTCAAAGGTGGTAGACTTATGCGCATCCTCCGACCACACCCAAGCCTGCATCGAGATCAAATCCACGACCCCGCGAAACTCATCCTCGCGCCCAATCGGCAGCTGAAAGCACACCGGATTAGCACTCAAGCGCTCCCGGATCGACGCGACTGAGGCGGCAAAATCCCCACCAACCCGGTCTAGTTTGTTGATGAACGCAATGCGCGGCACCTTATACTTGTTGGCTTGCCGCCAGACCGTCTCCGACTGCGGTTCGACACCATGAACCCCGTCGAATACCGCCACCGCGCCATCGAGCACACGCAAGGAGCGCTCGACCTCCACCGTAAAGTCCACGTGGCCGGGCGTATCGATAATATTGATGCGATGATTTTTCCAAAAACAAGTGACGGCGGCCGAGGTGATGGTGATGCCTCGCTCTTGTTCCTGGATCATCCAGTCCATCGTCGTGTTGCCTTCATGCACTTCGCCGATTTTGTGGATTTTACCGGTGTAAAAGAGGATACGCTCGGTGGTTGTCGTCTTACCGGCATCGATATGCGCCATGATGCCGATATTGCGGAATGCAGAAAGCTCGGTCTTTTTCATCGCCATGGAAAAACCAACCAAAGTAGGAGGGAGCAAGCAACCGTGAAGAAATTAACCTAAAAAAATAAAGGGCGGCCAGAGCCGCCCCATATCTACTAAACCAGTGCTTACCAACGGTAGTGGGCAAACGCTTTGTTCGCATCGGCCATCTTGTGCACGTCTTCACGGCGCTTGATGGTCCCACCGCGCTTGTTAGCGGCATCGAGCAACTCACCGGCAAGGCGTTCACCCATGCTGCGGCCAGGACGGCCACGGGAAAACTCGATCAACCAGCGAATGGCCAGAGCTTGACGGCGCTCAGGGCGCACTTCGACGGGAACCTGGTAGTTAGAACCACCAACCCGGCGCGACTTCACTTCCACCAATGGGCGGGAGTTCTCAACGGCAGCGCGAAACACCTCGACACCATTTTTATGTGGTGCGATCGATTGCGGGCCTTTGGACTCGATGATGTCGATGGCGCCGTAAAACGCCTTCTCAGCGGCGGATTTCTTGCCGTGAGTCATCATGCAGTTAACAAACTTAGCGACCAGAACATCTTTAAACTTAGGATCCGGAAGGATCTCGCGTTTCGGTATCTCGCGGCGACGTGCCATGTCTTAGATTCTCCCTTTTAGGACTTCGGGCGCTTAGCGCCGTATTTGCTGCGGCTCTGCTTGCGATTGGCGACGCCACTGGTATCCAGCGTGCCACGGATGATGTGATAACGAACCCCTGGCAAGTCCTTAACCCGACCGCCCCGGACCATGACCACGCTGTGCTCCTGCAAATTATGGCCTTCACCACCGATGTAGGACGTCACTTCGATACCATTGGTCAAACGAACCCGAGCAACCTTGCGCAACGCAGAGTTAGGCTTCTTCGGAGTCGTCGTGTAGACGCGGACGCAGACGCCGCGACGCATCGGGCTACCGGTGAGCGCAGGCGACTTGCTCTTGGTTTTGAGCTGGCTGCGCCCCTTCTTGATGATCTGGCCAATCGTAGGCATGTATTTGCGACCTTTATCTAATCAAATCAGCATATTGCCGAACAATCCTGGAGTTTCTACAGGACCTTTGCGGCATGTATAGGTACCAGACGGGGTTGCCCAAGGCAACCCCTAAAAGCTTAAAAAACACTGAATCTAGCGAATCGGACCATTAAGACTGTGCCGCCGTCTGCTCACTCAGACCAGGCTGAGGGACCTGACGCCGCTGCGTCGTCACCTCCGCCTTCAAGTCGCGATAGACCTTGGCTCCAGTACCTGCTGGAATCAACCGACCCATGATGACGTTTTCCTTAAGGCCGCGTAAGAAGTCAACTTTGCTGTTGATCGACGCCTCGGTAAGGACTTTCGTCGTCTCCTGGAAGGATGCAGCAGAGATAAAGCTCTCCGTCGACAACGAGGCCTTGGTGATACCAAGAAGCAGAGCTTCGTAGGTCGCCTCGGCTTTGCCGTCTTCACGCATCTTTGCATTGGTATCGAATAGATCGTGACGATCCACCTGCTCAGCAGGCAAGAACTTGGTATCGCCTGGATCAACGATTTTAACCCGGCGCAGCATCTGACGAACGATCACCTCGACATGCTTGTCGTTGATCTCGACACCTTGCAGGCGGTAGACATCCTGGATGTTGTCGACCATGAACTTGGCCAAGGCAACGCGCCCCAATACTTCCAAGATTTCATGGGGATTGACCTGACCGTCAACCAGCAGCTCGCCTTTACGAACGTAGTCACCTTCGGTGACGACGACGTGCTTGCCCTTAGGAATCAGATACTCTTTGGCTTCGCCGTCGTTATCCGTCAAGACCAGCTTGCGCTTACCCTTGGTGTCCGCACCAAAGCTCACCGTACCATCGCGATCGGCCATGATCGCCATATCCTTCGGCTTACGAGCTTCGAATAGCTCCCCGACTCGCGGCAGACCACCGGTAATATCCTTGGTCTTGGTCGTCTCACGCGGGATCTTCGCTAGAATATCCCCGGCGTGAACCATGGCCATATCGTCTTGAACGACGATCGAACCGACCGGCAAGTTGTAGATCGCATCCTTCTTAGTCGGTGATTTCATCACCTTGCCATCAGCATCGGCAATCTCGAGGCGTGGCTTCAAATCAGCCGTACGCCCTTCGGTCACCACGCGCTGTGTCTGGAACGTCACTTCATCGACTCGCTCTTCAAGCGTCATGCCCTCACGCAAGTCGGTGTAGCGAACGTTTCCAGGAACTTCCGCGATGATCGGCACCGTGAAGGGATCCCAAACAGCCAGCTTATCGCCCGCTGCAACGCGGTCGCCTTCTGCAACAGACAGAGTCGAACCGTAGATAATCGGGTACTTCTCTTTGACCAATCCATCGTCACCGACGATTTGAATCTCGCCCGTACGAGTCAGCACCACGAGCACACCTTCACGGTTGTGCACCGTGCGTAGGCTCTCGAATTTAACCACCCCGGAGAAGCGGCTGGCCTGAGCGCTGGTTTCAACCGTATGGCTAACAGCACCACCAAAGTGGAACGTACGCATCGTCAGCTGGGTTCCTGGCTCACCGATCGACTGCGCTGCAATAACACCGACCGCCTCACCGACGTTCACCAAGTGACCAGTGGCCAAATCGCGTCCGTAGCATTTAGCGCAGGCACCGACCCGGCTTTCGCAGGTCAGGGTCGAACGCACTCGGGCGGATTCAACAAGGCCCTTATCGATCGAGTCAGCCAAAGCCTCGTCGATCAGTTGACCAACCTTTACCAACACCTTGCCATCGGCAGGACGCTTGACGTCTTCAAGCAACACGCGGCCGAGGCAGCGCTTGCCGAGCGACTCCTTGATGTCGTTGCCTTCTCGCAACGGTACCAACATCAAGCCGTCTTGAGTCGCACAGTCGTACTCGGAGATGATCGCATCTTGGGCCACGTCCACCAGACGACGGGTCAGGTATCCCGAAGAAGCCGTCTTAAGAGCCGTATCGGCTAAGCCCTTACGTGCACCGTGGGTCGACGTAAAGTACTCGAGGACCGATAACCCTTCACGGAAGTTCGAGGTAATCGGCGTCTCAATAATTTCACCAGATGGCTTGGCCATCAATCCACGCATACCAGCTAGCTGGCGAATCTGCTGCGCAGACCCCCGAGCGCCGGAATCAGCCATCATGTAAATCGAGTTATTGCTCGCCACCCGATGCTCTTTGCCGAGGTGATCGGCGCGTTGCATAGTCGAGATGTTCTTAAACATCTCCGAAGCAATACTTTCCGTCACTTTCGCCCAAATATCGATGACCTTGTTATAGCGCTCACCCTCGGTCAACAAGCCCTCGGAGTATTGCTCCTTAATCTTTTTGACTTCCTCGTAGGCCTCATCGAGCAGCTTATACTTGATCTGCGGCACGACCATATCGCCGATCGAAATCGACAGACCCGCCTTGGTCGAATAGCGGTAACCAGTCGCGCGTAGTGCATCAGCAACCAACACGGTCTTCTTAGGGCCGCAGCGGCGGAAGGTTTCATTGACCAGCTTGGCCATTTCCTTCTTACCGAGCGAGCGGTTGATCATGTCGAACGGAATTTCATCCGGCAGAATCTCCGACAGCAAGGCTCGACCAACCGTCGTCTTAACCCTGGATCCACGCAGTCTTACCGTGATCGGAGCCTGCAGCGCTACGCCATCATGGTCATAAGCCGCACGAACTTCCTCGACGGAGCCAAAGACTTTACCAGCGCCATGGGCGCCGATGTCTTCACGGGTCAGATAATAAATACCGAGGACAATATCCTGCGTCGGCACGATCACCGGGTTGCCCGAAGCAGGCGACAGGATGTTGTTGGTGGACATCATCAAGACCCGAGCTTCAAGCTGCGATTCCACCGAGAGTGGAATGTGCACAGCCATCTGGTCACCGTCAAAGTCCGCGTTGAAGGCAAAGCAAACCAAAGGATGCAGCTGAATCGCTTTGCCTTCGATCAATACCGGCTCAAACGCCTGAATACCAAGTCGGTGAAGCGTTGGTGCGCGGTTGAGCAACACTGGATGCTCTTTCGTCACTTCTTCAAGGGAATCCCAAACCTCAGGACGTTCCTTTTCCACCAACTTCTTCGCACTCTTAATCGTCGAAACGATGCCGTGCTCTTCCAACTTGTTGTAGAGGAAGGGCTTAAACAGCTCGATCGCCATCTTCTTCGGCAAGCCGCACTGGTGCAGCTTTAGGTCTGGACCGACGACGATCACGGAACGGCCCGAGTAATCGACCCGCTTGCCGAGCAAGTTCTGACGGAACCGACCTTGCTTGCCTTTGAGCATATCGGACAGGGAGCGCAGAGGACGCTTGTTCGGTCCAGTGAACACCTTGCCGCGACGGCCGTTATCAAACAGCGCATCGACCGCTTCCTGCAGCATCCGCTTTTCGTTGCGGATGATGATCTCAGGAGCATTTAATTCGATCAAGCGCAGCAGCCGGTTATTCCGGTTGATGACGCGACGATACAGATCGTTCAAGTCGGAGGTCGCAAAACGGCCACCATCAAGAGGCACTAATGGGCGTAGATCCGGCGGCAAGACCGGAATCACCGACAGCATCATCCACTGCGGCTTTGCCATCAGGTTGCCGCCAGCATCCTGTTGGTTGAATGCTTCGACAACCTTCAGGCGCTTTTGCAACTTCTTGCGCGTCGCCTCAGCCTTAACGTCGCGAAGATCACGACGCAGGTCTTCGGCCAAGTCCTCAACCCGCACTTGGGATAGCAGCTCCATGATCGCTTCAGCACCAACACCGACGCGGAACGCACCGTTGCCATGCTCAGCAAGAGCCGTATCGTACTCCTCTTCGGATAGCACTTCGGCGAGTTTGAGCTTCGTTTGGTCGGCATTGCCGGCATCCAAAACGACGTAGGATTCACTGTAGAGAATCCGCTCAACATCCTTCAGCGTGATATCCAAGACCGCGCCAATCCGCGACGGCAAGGACTTAAGAAACCAGATGTGTGCTACAGGAGTCGCCAAGTTGATGTGGCCGAGGCGTTCGCGCCGCACCTTGGAATGAATGACTTCGACACCGCACTTGTCACAAACGATGCCCCGGTGCTTCATCCGCTTGTATTTTCCGCAAATACATTCGAAGTCTCGCACCGGTCCAAAGATCTTGGCACAGAACAGGCCGTCACGTTCCGGCTTAAAGGTCCGGTAGTTGATGGTCTCGGGCTTCTTCACCTCGCCATAGGACCAGCTACGGATCTTCTCCGGAGAAGCCAACGAGATCTTGATCGCGTTGAAGCTTAACGGGTCAGTGGGCTTATCGAAAAAGTTCAGTAAATCTTTCAAATCACGACTCCTCTTGAATGGAGGAAAAAATGCACAAGTGCCGACTACTGTTGTTGGAGACCATCGAGCCCAGTTTCCTGCCCGTCATCACGGATCAGGTTAACGTCGAGACCCAGACTCTGGAGCTCCTTCACCAACACGTTGAAGCTCTCTGGCAAGCCAGGCGTCATCGCGTTTTGACCCTTGACGATCGACTCGTACATCCGGGTCCTGCCAAGCACGTCATCCGACTTGACCGTCAGGAATTCCTGCAGCGTATGCGCCGCACCATATGCTTCCATCGCCCAAACTTCCATCTCACCCAAACGCTGGCCACCAAACTGGGCCTTACCACCGAGAGGTTGCTGGGTGACCAGAGAATACGGTCCAATCGACCGAGCATGAATCTTCTCATCAACCAAGTGATGGAGCTTCAGCACGTACATGACGCCGACCGTGACCCGATTATCAAACTTGCTGCCAGTACGGCCGTCATAGAGATCAACCTGGCCGTCATCGCTGAGACCGGCTAGACGCAGGTGGCTTTTGATTTCACCTTCGTTTGCGCCATCGAACACTGGGTTGGCAAAATGCACGCCTTCCCGATACTTGCGGATAAACGACTTCAATTGCTCGTCGCTGGCGGACTTGACGAAGGCCTTCACATCTGGGGCATCCCAGATCTTGAGCACGTATTCTTCCACCGACTTGCGATCAAAGCTGGTCGCAATCATCTCGTTGAGGCGTTCGCCAATGCCTTTGGCGGCCCAACCCAAGTGGGTCTCGAGAATCTGACCGATGTTCATCCGCGACGGAACACCCAAGGGGTTAAGCACCACGTCCACGGGACGACCGCTTTCGAGGAACGGCATGTCTTCTTCGGGTAGAATCCGCGAGACGACCCCTTTGTTACCGTGACGACCCGCCATCTTATCGCCGACCTGAAGCTTCCGCTTAATGGCGATGTAGACCTTGACCATCTTGATCACGCCAGGGGGCAGTTCATCCCCCTTCTTGATCTTTTTGATCTGCTCTTCCGTCATGAACCTGATCAGATTGATCTTGTCCCGAAGGTTGTCCAGGGCCTGACGCAGCAAGGTGTTCTTCTCGGCATCCTTGAGGCTCAGTTGCTCCCAGTAGACATAATCAAGAGCGTTCATAAACTCGTGATCGAGTACGGCACCCTTTTTAGCAACGATTTCGTTGCCATCTTTGGACCGAAGATCTGCGGCAACGGAGTCACCGATGGCAATCCTGGCCATTTTACGGACCGCAGAGTCCTTGATGATATTGATCCGGTCGCCTTCGTCTTTGCGTAGCTTCAGGACGTCGGTCTCTTCAATCTGCAGAGAGCGGATGTCCTTCTCGGCACCAGCACGAGCAAAGACCTTGGCACCAATGACGGTCCCTACGACACCTGGAGGCACGCGCAGGGACGTATCGCGGACGTCACCGGCCTTCTCACCGAAAATAGCCCGCAGCAATTTCTCTTCAGGAGTCAGCTGCGTCTCGCCCTTGGGCGTGATCTTACCGACCAAAATGTCGTTCGGCTGCACTTCCGCACCGATGCGGATGATGCCGGCCTCGTCGAGGTTGCGCAGGGCTTCCTCGCCGACGTTGGGAATATCGCTGGTGATCTCTTCTTGGCCGAGCTTCGTATCGCGCGAGATACACTCAAATTCTTGAATGTGAATCGAGGTAAACTGGTCGTCCTTGACGACCTTCTCGGAGATGAGGATCGAATCCTCGAAGTTGTAACCACTCCAGGGCATGAACGCCACGACGACGTTTTGGCCCAGAGCCAGCTCACCCATCTCGATGCCGAAGCCATCGGCGATAATGTCGCCACGAGACACGACTTCGCCTTTGGTCACGATCGGCCGCTGATTGATACAAGTATCCAAGTTGGAGCGCTTGTACTTCTGCAGATTGTAGATATCGACGTCGGCGCCGACCTCGGTCAGAGCTTCTGGATCATCTTCATTGGTCTTGATGACGATACGATCGGCATCGACAGACACCACAGTACCGTCGCGCTTCGCCACAACTGCAGCCCCGGAGTCGCGGGCTACCGTCAGCTCAAGTCCAGTACCGATGAGCGGTGCGCGTGTCTTGAGCAGTGGCACAGCCTGACGTTGCATGTTCGAGCCCATTAGAGCCCTGTTAGCATCGTCATTCTGCAAGAAGGGAATCAGCGACGCAGCGACCGACACCAACTGGTTGGTCGAGACGTCCATGAGGTCGGCCTCTTCCGAACGCGCAATCTCGCTCTCACCCTGCCGGCGCACACCGACTAAGTCGTCTGGCTTATGGGTATCCGGCAATGAACACTGGGCGATGACATGGTCACGATGCTCTTCGGAAGCCGAGTAGTAACGGACGGCCTTTTTCGCATCTTCGACGCGAAGACTCCGATACGGGGTCTCAATAAAGCCATACTCATTGACCCGAGCATACGAGGCAAGCGACGAGATCAAGCCGATGTTTGGACCTTCAGGCGTCTCAACAGGACAGATCCGACCATAATGCGTTGGGTGAACGTCCCGCACTTCAAATCCGGCACGCTCGCGCGACAGACCGCCGGGTCCAAGGGCCGACAGGCGGCGCTTGTGCGTGACTTCAGACAATGGGTTTGTCTGGTCCATGAACTGGCTCAGCTGGGAGGAGCCAAAGAACTCCTTAACCACCGCAGAAGCCGGCTTGTTGTTGATAAAATCATGGGGCAGCAGCGTGTCGACGTCCTGCAGCTGCAGCCGCTCACGGATCGCCCGCTCGATGCGAAGTAGGCCAATGCGGTATTGGTTTTCCAACAGCTCGCCAACAGCCCGTACGCGACGGTTGCCCAAGTGATCGATGTCATCGATCTCGCCGTTGCCGTTCTTCAACTTAAGCAGGTAGCCGACCGTTTTAAGGATATCATCCTTGGTCAGGGTGCGCTGCTCAAGCGGCAGATCCAGGCTGAGGCGTTCGTTTAGCTTCAAGCGGCCGACCGTGCTCAGGTCATAGCGATCGGGATTGAAGAACAAGTTATCGAACAAGGCCTTGGCAGGCTCGATCGTTGGTGGATCACCCGGACGCAAGCGTTTGTAGATCTCAAGGATCGCCTCGTCCTGACTGGTGATCTTGTCGCTGACCAAGGTGTTCCGAAACGAGGCATCGGCATTCACTTGGTCCATGAACAAGATGTCGAGCTCTTCAACACCGCGGCTGACGATCTCTTTGATGAGGGCTTTGTCGAGGTCAGCGTTCAGCGGGATGATGATGTTGCCATCACGGTCCTTGACGTCGCCGGCCAGGACCTTGCCGACCATGTCATCGGAGGACAGCTGCTGGTATTCAAGACCGGCGGTCTGCATCTGGCGGATCGCGCCCTGCGAGATACGCCGGTTCTTTTTGACATAGACCTTGCCACTCTCGGGGTCGAGGATGTCGGCCGAGGCGCGCTGGCCACGAAGCAGCTCAAAGTTCAGTTTCTTCTCGAACTTGCCATCGCGGACGCGAATCTTTTCTTTCTCATAGAAGTAGTCAAGCAGCTGTGCCTCGGAAAAGCCCAGAGCCTTCAGCAGCACGGTCGCATGGAGCTTGCGGCGGCGGTCGATACGGACGTAGAGAATATCCTTCGAGTCAAACTCGAAGTCCATCCAGCTGCCGCGGTACGGGATAATCCGCGCGGTGTACAAAAGCTTACCGGTGGCGCTATTGCGACCCTTGTCGTGGTCAAAAAAGACCCCGGCCGAACGATGCAACTGCGACACCACGACACGCTCGGTGCCGTTGATGATAAAGGTCCCGGAGTCTGTCATCAGCGGAATCTCGCCGAAGTAGACCTCCTGCTCCTTCACGTCGCGAATCGTCTTAACGGCCGATTCTTTATCGACGTCCCACACGACGAGTCGGATGACCACTTTGAGCGGCGCAGCAAAGCTCATACCACGCTGCCGACATTCGTCGACGGTGTACTTCGGCTCTTCGAAGGCGTAGCTGACAAACTCTACCGAGGCGGTCTCCTGGAAGTCCTGAATCGGAAAGACCGACCGGAACACGCCTTCAAGGCCGATGTTCTTGCGTTTGTCGGGGTCCGAAGCCATTTGCAGAAACTGCTCGTAGCTGTTGCGCTGGACTTCGATGAGGTAAGGGATTTCGACGGCTGGAGGAATTTTAGCAAAATTCTTCCGTGGCCGCGTGAAGGATGCTGCCAGGGAGGTCATAGGGCTCTCCTAAAGATCCGTGAAGGTGGCAAAGACACCCTGCCCCAGAAAAGGAACAGGGTTCGCTTTACACCAGATCGCACCATAAACTATCGTGAACCGGCCCATCATTTCGATAGCCTGCAGTATTGTCAATAGACAATATCAGATCTCATCAAATGCTTGCGGATCCAGGAGATTATCTTACCCAATCATGCAGTTATCACATGACAATAGATTAAGTAAGTCCGAAATGGAGGTTAAAAGAGCCCTGGCCACAGGAGCTGCCTGCAGCTAGAGCCCTCATCATCAACCACAACAGGAATCATCCACTGAGTCTGCCGAAAGTTCAAAGCCGGGACACTCAAAACGAACTCAAATTACTTGAGTTCAACCTTTGCGCCCGCTTCTTCAAGAGCTTTCTTGATTTTAGCAGCTTCGTCTTTGGTCACGCCTTCCTTCACGGTCTTTGGCGCGCCTTCGACGAGGTCTTTAGCTTCTTTCAAGCCAAGACCGGTGATCGTCCGGATTTCCTTAATCACGTTGATCTTCTTGTCGCCAGCGACGGCCAAGATCACCGTAAACTCAGTTTGCTCTTCCACAGCGGCAGCAGCGCCACCGGCGGGAGCAGCAACCATTGCAACGGGAGCAGCAGCGCTGACGCCGAACTTCGTCTCTAGTTCTTTAACTAGATCTGCAGCTTCCAGCAGGGTCAGATTTTCCAGAAAAGTGACAACCTGTTCTTTAGTGACGCTCGACATACCGTAATCCTCCTCAACCTTCGGGCTCAAAACGACCCAAAGCGGTATAAAATGATAGCTTTATTGCTCTTTTTTATCTTTGATGGCGTTGATAACCTGTACCAACTGCCTAGGCACACCACTCAATACAGTCAACAAGCCACGATGCGGCGCCACGAGCGTCCCCACCAAGCGAGCCAACAACACATCCATCGTCGGCAGCTCGGAGATCCTCTTCAGCTCATCCGCAGATACGGCCTTGCCAGCCAATACCCCAGCCGTCAGCTTGAAGTTCTCTTTGTCCTTGCCGAATTCAAGAACCGACTTAGCGGCAGCCGCGGCATCACCATAAACGATGACTAAGCCGACTGGGCCCTTCAGGGCACTAGAGATCGCCGAGACGTGCTCGACGCTTTCCCGAATCGCGACCTTCGCAACACGGTTCTTGATGATCCGAAATTCTGACTTTGATTCGCGCAGCTTGACCCGAAGCTCGGTGAGCTGTGCGACCGTTAGGCCGCGGTATTCCGCAACCATAGCCGCATTGGCCTGCTGCAGACGATCCGCGATTTCACCCTTGAGCTCGTGCTTTCGGGCTTTGGTCATTGCCATGGCGTTATCCCCTTAACTTACCTAGAAAGCGAACTAGTTAGACGCGGAACGGTACTGGATCGACTTTGACGCCAGGGCTCATGGTCGACGACACACCGATCTTCTGAAGGTACGTGCCTTTAGCAGTCGTCGGCTTCGCCTTCAACAAGGCCTCGATGACGGCAGTGGCATTGTCTGCCAATTTAGCCGCATCGAAACTCACTTTACCCACTGGGCAGTGCACAATACCGGCCTTGTCAACACGGTACTCGGTACGACCTGCTTTCAGCTCGTTGATCGCCTTGAGGACGTCAAAGGTCACGGTACCAAGCTTCGGGTTAGGCATGAGGCCGCGAGGACCAAGCACCTTACCGAGCTTACCAACTACGCCCATCATGTCAGGGGTTGCGACCACTTGATCGAACTCCAGCCAGCCGCCAAGGATCTTCGCCGCAAGCTCATCGCCACCGACTTCAACGACGCTCTCGACATTGGCCTGTGCCGCTTTGTCGCCTTTGGCGAAGACGACGATACGGACGCTCTTACCCAAGCCGTGCGGCAGGGCGGTCGCGCCGCGGACGTTTTGATCCGCTTGACGGGGGTCAACACCAAGGCTGACCACCAACTCTACGGTAGCGTCGAATTTGCAAAATGTGGTCTTCTTGACCAATTCGACTGCATCGAGGAGCGGATATTGTTTAACTGCATCGACCTGCGCGGAGGCCGCGCGGTACTTCTTACCGTGTGTAGCCATCTAGATTCTCCGTAGTTCAAGCGAACCGCCTCGAGGACGGGTTCTCCTACTATGTTGATTAATCCTGAACCTGTAGTCCCATACTGCGGGCCGAGCCCGATATGATCTTCACAGCTGCAGCTTCATCATAGCAGTTGAGATCTTTCATTTTGATGCCAGCGATCTCTTTGATCTGCGCCAAAGACACGCTACCTGCAACAGCTTTGCTAGGAGTCTGCGAGCCCTTCTCGACCTTCGCAGCCTTCTTCAGTAGATCCGATGCGGGAGGACTTTTCGTGATGAACGAAAAGGACTTATCAGCATAGACCGTGATGACCGTAGGCAAGATCGAACCGATCTGCTTTTGGGTACGAGCGTTGAACTCTTTCGTGAACGCCATGATATTAACGCCGCGCTGACCAAGAGCCGGACCAACTGGCGGCGCCGGATTGGCTTTGCCGGCAGGAATCTGCAGCTTGATGTAGCCCGTAATCTTCTTCGCCACCTTCAACTCCTTAACCAAGACTGATGCCGGAAAACCCTTAGAAAACAAGAGTCTCGCGTTTTACGGCAGGGACCATAAGTTGTCAAGCGATAATCACCTGACAGTCGCTATTAAGTCAGCTTTTGCACCTGACCATAGTCTAACTCGACGGGAGTCTCGCGCCCGAAGATACTAACCAAGATGCGCAACTTCATTTTTTCAGCTTGAACCGCTTCCACGACGCCATCGAAGTTGGTGAAAGCACCATCGATGACCTTAACCGTCTCGCCTTTTTCAAACGACTGGGTGGCAGACTGCTGCTTGGTCTGCTCTTTGATCGACTCCGGCGAGGTCAGCCGCAGGACCTCTTGATCGGTGATCGGCCGTGGGTTGCGGGCATTGCCAACAAATCCTGTGATTTTAGGCGTATCACGCACAACGTGGTTGGTCTCCTCGGTCATCTCCATCTCAACGATGATGTAACCTGGGAAGGCGTTGCGATCGACCTTCTTCTTCTTGCCGCTCTTCAGGGTCATCTCGTGCGAGGTCTTGGGCACGACAATCTCGCCGAACTTATCTTCCATCTTGTTCAGCTTGATGCGATCGAGCAGAGTCGACTTCGCCTTCTCCTCGAACATGGAGTAAGTGTGAACGACAAACCAACGAAACTTGGGATTCTTCCCAGCTCCGGCGGGTAGCGCTTCTTGATGCCCTGATGTTTCGACGGCTTCTTCTGTCATAACCACATCCCTTTTACACACTTTAGGCGATGAGTAACCTTAAAGCCTTCGCCCAGACGAGGTCAAATATCCCCACGATCACCGCGAAGATCCCGACCACCACACACACCACAATAGTCATCCGCTTGGTATCTGGCCAGGTTGGCCAGCTAACCTTCCTCAACTCAGTGATCGAGGAGAGAAAATACTCGTTGCGATCGGCGCTGCTACGCAGGCCCAGAGTTACCCCGAGACCAACCGCAGCACTCAAACCGGTCGCGGCATAGTTAAACCACTCGAACCGCTCGATCCATCCGGTTTGGATGCCCACCATCTCCAGCGCCCGGTAGGCGACAAAAGCCGTGACCAGTAGAAATACGACATAGGCCACGTTCAACCAGGTGGCATCGTCTTTCGACATCAGAGCGGTCCTTTGCTAGGTGAAATATGGGTGGCAGGCGAGGAGGGATTCGAACCCACAACATGCGGATTTGGAATCCGCCGCTCTACCGTTGGAGCTACTCGCCTAAACACGATCAAAGAAAACCAGGTGCCGAGGCCGCTAAGCCTCAGCACCTAAGTCTATTACTCAGTAATCTCAGCAACGACACCGGCGCCAACCGTACGGCCACCTTCGCGAATTGCGAAGCGCAGCTCTTTGTCCATAGCGATCGGGGTCAGCAGCTCGACGTCGATGTTGACGTTGTCGCCTGGCATGACCATCTCGACGCTTTCTGGCAACGTGATCGTCCCAGTCACATCCGTGGTGCGGAAGTAAAACTGCGGGCGATAGTTCTTAAAGAATGGCGTGTGACGACCACCCTCTTCCTTGGTCAAGATGTACACCGAAGCTTTGAACTTCTTGTGTGGCTTGATGGTGCCTGGCTTCGACAAGACTTGGCCGCGCTCGACTTCTTCGCGTTTCGTACCGCGGAGCAAGACACCGACGTTATCGCCAGCTTGGCCCTGGTCAAGGATCTTGCGGAACATTTCGACACCGGTACAGACCGTCTTGGTCGTATCGCGGATACCGACGATTTCAAGCTCTTCGTTAACCTTGCAGATGCCGCGCTCAATCCGTCCGGTGACGACGGTACCGCGACCAGAGATCGAGAACACGTCTTCGATAGGCATCAGGAATGGCAGATCGATGGGGCGCTCAGGAAGCGGGATCCACTTATCGACAGCAGCGATCAGTGCAATGATCTTTTCAGCCCATGGATCGGTTGCGACGGTTGCTTCCAGAGCCTTCAAGGCAGAGCCTTGAACGATGGGCGTGTCGTCGCCTGGGAATTTGTATTGGCTGAGAAGTTCACGAACTTCCATCTCGACCAACTCAAGCAGCTCAGGGTCATCGACCATGTCCACTTTGTTCATGAACACAACGATCTTCGGCACGCCGACCTGGCGCGACAAGAGGATGTGCTCACGAGTCTGTGGCATCGGGCCGTCGGCCGCGCTCACCACGAGGATGGCGCCGTCCATCTGGGCCGCACCGGTGATCATGTTTTTAACGTAGTCAGCATGTCCAGGGCAGTCGACGTGAGCGTAGTGACGCTCGGCCGATTCGTACTCAACGTGAGCCGTGGAAATGGTGATACCGCGGGCCTTCTCTTCAGGAGCCTTGTCGATCTGATCGAACGGTGTAAAAGCACCGCCGTACTTCAACGACATGATCTTGGTGATAGCCGCTGTCAAAGTCGTTTTACCGTGGTCGACGTGACCGATGGTACCGATGTTGACATGGGGTTTCTTCCGTTGGAACTTTTCCTTAGCCATCTCTTCCTCCCGCTATGGCTGACGCGCCGCGAAACTTGTCTTTTGATTATTATGAGTCCGAAGTCAACGGATCATTTTCGAAGAATGGAGCCCAGGATGGGAATTGAACCCACGACCCCGTCCTTACCAAGGACGTGCTCTACCCCTGAGCCACCTGGGCGTATCACTAAATGAGGTATCACCTTAAACTAAGCAACAGACACTGAAAAAGCTACTTTTGGAGCGGGAAACGGGATTCGAACCCGCGACCCTTAGCTTGGAAGGCTAATGCTCTAGCCAACTGAGCTATTCCCGCCCTACACCGCCGGATACTAGCCTATTGGCTAGGATTTGAAATTAGAAATTGGTTGCGGCCGACTTTTTCTTCCGATTCCAACCTCTAAGTTCGACTATGCACCTTCCGCTTGCGGCGGAACATGGTGGAGGGTGAAGGATTCGAACCTTCGAAGACGTAAGTCAACGGGTTTACAGCCCGCCCCCATTGGCCGCTCGGGCAACCCTCCAGATCATAGCCAGAATACACAATCATCACGACACTACTAATCGCCCATCTGCTGGAGCTGGCGATGGGACTTGAACCCGCAACCTGCTGATTACAAATCAGCTGCTCTACCAATTGAGCTACGCCAGCGAGCACTCTTCTAGACGCCAACGAACCCGCACTTCAGCCGCCACAAAAAAGAAAAACCCTAATGGTTTCAATATGTTCCATGAATAGCTGAACCAATGAGATACTACGCTTCAGAAACCATGTCAAGTCATGCGTCGCGCTTTTTCATCGTTTCACGAACCTGGCGCGGGACGAGTAAACTCGCACAAAATGATGCCAGCGGCAACGGAGACGTTGAGAGAATCCAAACCACCTGCCAGGCCGGGGATCGACGCCAGGCGATCACAGGACTCACTGACGCCTTTTGATAAGCCGGTGTCTTCGGCCCCAAGGACCACCACCGACCGCTCGTAAACACGGGCCAGCTTGTGGAAGGGCTCACCCGACATCTGCGTTCCAATGAGCCAGTAGCCCAGGTCTTTAAGCTCACCCAAGGCTCTATTTAGATTGGTGACCACCACCAACTCAGTCAGTGCAAAGCCCCCTTGCGCGGTGTTGACAGCGGCTTGCGTCAACAAGACCTGGCGCCGCTCGGGCACGATCACCTCGCGCACCCCAAAAAAGGCCGCACTGCGAACAATCGCCCCCAAATTGCGTGGGTCGGTGATGTGATCCAAGGCCAGTACGACGTCGTGGGTACGCGGCTGAAGCCGCTTCAGACAGGCGTCAAAGTCCAGGGCTTTGAGCGAGACTCGAGCGGACACCGGCGCTTGAACCCCGCCTGCGCCTTCCTCTTCGCGGTCAAAAACGTTCACTTTGACTTGATGACGCTGCAGCAGCTCAGTCACGCTGTCGCGTAATCTTTTTGTACAGCGAATTTCGAGCAGTGCCGCCGGGCGAAAGCGCACATATTCCGCTACTGCAGCCAGCCCATCGACCATAAACGTCTGTGCACTGAAGGGGCTGGTGCGTTCGGCGACAGCGGTGGCTCTACCCCCTCGCTCTTTGACCGGGGTTTTGCCGCCTCTTTTTTGGTTCATTGCGTGACCGCCCGGTAATCCTGCCTGATTCCGCTGGCAACCTTGTATTCGAGGTTGTCACCGGCGACCTGCAGGAGAAATTGAATAAGGCTCTCCAAAGCGCGATCAAAATAAGCGATGCGACCGCTGTTAGCAATGCATTGACTGAACATACCGCCAATGCAGTCTTTCGTCAGAGCGCCATGTTCGTCTAAATAGATGGAGGCAAAACCATCGGGGTTCAAAGCGGCGGCAAAGGTCCGTAAATCGGCGATCGGTAGATTCTTGTGCGCGCCTTCGAAGCCTTTACGCACTGAGGACAAAACGTAAGTCAGGGCGTCAACTTTACCGCGTAGTGGCGCTAAATGCGGGACATTGCGCCGTCCTTCATCGACCTCCGGGGTGACCCTGCACAAACCCTGATTGACCAGGTTTAGTAAGGTCGCAACGGTATAGGGGTCGATCAACTTTGAGGCATTTAGCAAGGACTGGACGTGGCTTTCCTGTCCTAGCAAACCGATAAAATCCGCCATGAAAGTGCCTTCGGCTTGTTCTGATTTCAGCTTCTCGCCAGACACCGTTAGCGCCACTTGGCTGTCGGACTTAAGCTTGCTGAGAAAGGAGCGAAAGGCGCAGCCGAAGCTATAGCATTCGGTGATCAGCTCCTGCATACTTTCTTGGAACACCACTTGGGTCGGGGCCAAGCCATGGCCACTCTCCATCTCAAAAAATACCTGCTCGGCCATAAACAATGAGCGTATGATCTGGCGCACCTGCAGCTTGAGCGCCAGCCATAGCTCGGTATTGGTAAAGATGCTGCTGGCAATCAGCACCTGGCCAAACTTACGCGATTTAGTCACCTGTGCTGCGGAGTCGGTCAACTCGTCAAGGCTAATGCGAGCTTCACGAAAGATCACTTCGCCGAGACGGTCGTCCATGATGTTCGACCCAGCGAACACGATTTGTCCGTGGTCAAAAAATAGCCGCTTCTGGCCGAATCCACTATCCACCGCCAACACGCCCGAAAAATGGGCCACGTTCAAGCCCAGGAGAAAGTCGCGAAATACCCCACTTGGGCAGCTACCAAAGCTGGTTGGTGCCTTGAGTATGCTCGCCGCCCCATCCCCGAGTGATAGCAACACATGGCGCTGGTCAAGCTGCATGACGCCCCATTTGGACTCGGCCTCGGCGTCAAGACCGGTGATCACAACCTGCCCTTCTTGCTCGGTCACGCTTAGTCTCTGGGTATCCACGGGCATTCCTTTTCCGAGGGCAACGAAACGGCCCTCAATGTCGCAACGGCTTATACCGACTCAGCTTATCAAGAATGTTCAGACACTCAAAATCGAACTTTCACGGGGTGAACCGTCGGTCGACAGGATTGCCTGTGGATTAAGCACTAGGGTCTTTGGCCGTGGCCGCCGGTCGGCAATTCGATGACCAAGCGGGTTCCATGCGGCAGGTTGTTAAGGACACGCAGATACCCACCATGATCGGTGATAATCTGATTGACGATCGCCAGTCCTAGTCCCGTGCCACCATCCTTGGTCGAAAAATAAGGCTCAAAGACCCGGTCGCGCAGGCCCTCAGGGATCCCCGTGCCATTGTCCACCACCTCGATCCGCACCGTGCTTAATTCTGGCAGCAGCGACGAATAGAAGGCGACGCTGCCGCGCTCGGTGTGACTACCTAAAGCGGCGATGGCGTTATCGGTCAGATTGACGAAGACTCGGTTCATTTGGTCCCGATCAAGTGGAAACATGGGTAGCTCGCCAAGATGCGTCGTGTCGATGTCGACGTGCGGATAGCTCATGCGATACAGGTTGGCCACGTCGAGTATGACTTCATTGATGTTACCAAGGCGCAACCGCACCTGGGGTAAACGTGAAAACTTCGAAAATTCATTGACCAGGTCACGCAGCGAGTCGACCTGTTTTAGAATCGTATTCAAACAAGCCTCGAAGACTTCTTGGTCCTCGCCGGTAAATTTTTCGTGAAATCTGCGCAAAAGTCGCTGCGCACTCAACTTAATCGGGGTCACCGGGTTTTTGATCTCATGCGCAATGCGCCTAGCCACTTCACGCCAAGCCGCCACGCGCTGCACTTTCACCTGTTCCGTAGCATCATCAAAGACCAGTACAGTGCCGAGATCCTCACCGTGTTCGTCGGCAATCCGCGTCCCGTCGACCAGCAGTGTGAGCGGCTTACCGTCGCGCTCCACCTCGAGCTGCGCACTATAAACGTCGTGCGTCATCAAACCGTCGGCGAGTGGCTGCCATATTGCAGCATAGAGATACGGTCCTAAGGCCTCGCGCACATTGACCCCGGTGACGCGACGGGCATCGATCGCCAGGACGTCCTCGGCGGCGCTGTTGACGGTGGTGATCTGTCCAAGCTTATTGATCGCGATCACACCAGCGGTGATGTTTTTTAGAATCACCTCCATATACTTGCGCCGACGCTCGAGTTCCACATTGCTCTGCAATAGCTGACCCCGAGCCTCGTCCGCCTGCGAGCGGTGGCGCTGCAGGTCCTGAGTCATCATATTGAACGATCGTACCAGCTGGCCGGTTTCGTCCTCGCTCTTAGGTGTCAACTTGATCTGATAGTTGCCAAGTGCCACCTCGCGGGTTCCCTCAGCCAAGGCCTGGATCGGACCGGTGATGCCTCTGGCCACATAAAAGCCAAGCCAAACGGCCGAAAATACCACCAGCAAGGTCATCACGACCAACAGAATCAAATAGCTTAACTTGATCAACTGCGCCCCAGGCCGCAGATTGGCAAAGCTCTGTTGGATCGTTTCGATACTTTTTAAAATTTGGGTTTCAAAGCGCGTCTCCGCGACGACGACGCCAATGAGCGTACCGGTCTTTGGCTCCAGAATCGGGGCAGCGCCCTTAACAATGTCCTGATTGTCTTCGCCTACTACGGTACTTGCGGATTCCATGCCACGTTCTTGGGCAAAGCGGTAGGTCACCTTGGCGACAAAGGAATCTTCGCCTTGGGCTTTGCGCGGACTATTGCTGACGCGACTAGCCCAGATCAACAGCCCTCTGGCGTTGTACACTTTAATGTTGTCGAGTCCATACTGGGCTTCAAAGCCGTCAAGCAGGTGAATGGGAATGTGGTGCAAGTCGCCGCGGGACCAAGGGTCACTGAGTAACACCGGGCTTAGCCTCTGCACGGCGATTCGCGCCAAGCTTTCGAGCCGGCGCTGGTCTTGCCGATAGACTTTTTCACTGACCTCACGCGTCTCGTGCATCGTCGCCCGAACTTTATCGGAAAACCATTCGTCGAAGCTGCTAACAATAAAGCGTGCCGAGACGTAAAAAAATAACATGGTCGGAGCCAATGCGAAAAAAACTAAAGTAGCGACCAGTTTCGCTCGCAAGTTAGAGCCAAAAACACCGCGTCGACGTTCAACGACCAGCTTAGCGACGTTGCGAAACAGCAAAAAGCTCAGGACCAATATCAAAATGACGTTGAAATTGATCAGCCCGAAATACAAAATGGTCGTTAAAAAGACCTGATTTTTTGCGAATGTTTCGCTTAGGTCAAACAGCCTGGTTTCGAGGCGTGACAAGGAGATCAATAATCCCGTCGTCAAGACAATGACGAAGAGTTCGAAGCGGCGACGACGTTCAGCGGCGGATTTGCTTGCGAACGTGGACATTAGCCGCTGACCTTTAGTGGAATGCTGGCAAAGACCCGCCCGCCTCGAATAAATCGCATCGCCACATCACCCCTGTCGTTGACGTTGGCGTTGACGTTTACTTGAACCATCTGCACCAAGACGCCGACGTTGCCCGGTACGTTGGTAAACACGCGTTCAACCTTCAGGCGGTCGCTATGCTTGACGTGCAGGATGTCGCCAACTCGCACCACCTTCCTATCACCGTTGATCGTTAGCTCGGCAAACTCAAGCTCGGGCGGCACCAAGCGGATAAACACCACTCCGGCAAGATGACCTTTGGCGCTGATACCCACGGCAAAGACCTCACCCTTAGCGGCCTCAGAGAATTTGACCTTCAGCTCCTCGGTCGAAAACTCTCGCCCGCCATCTTCGGCGCCGCCTGCGGGGCACCCTATGAGTCCATAAACATTGATTTTTATGTCGTTTTTGGGCAGAGACGGCGACACCGACGCCTGCCGTATCTCGAGGCGGTCTCCAACGAGAACGATGAGTTCATGGTCGCGCGGGACCACGCGCGCCTCGCCGTTAACGAGCACCACGACCTCGTCCAAGCGGTTGGGTACTGGCGCCACAGCCATAAGCGCCCGCGGCAGCTCGGGCCGAACCCAGCCAGTCAGCAACAGGACCAGGACCGGGCCCAAGGTCCAGGCGAAAGACGGCAGCGGCGACCTAGGGTAGGGTTTCAGACTCGTTCCTCGCGGTGAAAAACGCTTTAACCGATCGATCTCAATCTTATCATACGTGGCTGTAAGGGAAGAGATTTGCCTCAAGCTGGAATTGAGAGTAATTTGGCGCCAGCGAAAGTACCACATGGGGCCAGATGATTGATGACTCTAGACTACCAAATGGTCGAACGGTTCGCGGACAGTCTTAGGTCTCGCGGCAAGCAGCCGGCGACTATTGAGTCCTACTGCCGTGATGCCCAGCGTTTTCTCGACTATCTAGGACGCTATGACCTGCCACCGAGTGCCGTGGAACCATCGACTCTGATGGGATATCAGGACTTTCTGCGCAGCGATCTCGAAGAACGGGACAACTCGGTACGACGCACCGTGATCGGGATTCGCCAGTTCTTCCGCTTTCTCTCGGAAAGCCGGGCGATCAGCTCGACGCCTTTTGACAGCGTGCCTATTCCGATGCGCGACGAAGCGCTGGGCAAAGGCCTCAGTACAGAGCAGATCGCCGAGCTTATCCACATCGCCCAGTCCGGGCGACCGGCTTGTAAAGCCGCCCGCGACGGAGCCATCGTTTCCTTGCTCGCCTACGAAGGCGTCAAGGCCAACGAGCTCATCAATCTACGCTGGGTCGACCTGATTACCGAAGGCAACACCTCAAGCCTGCATATCGGTGGGTCAAGAGCCCGCTCGATCCGCCTTTCCGACGCCACGCTAAGCCTGTTACTCGCTTACCGCAGTCAATATCTGAACATTCGGCACCACGCCATTGTGCAGGCGACAGACAAACGCATATTCGTGTCGTTCAAAGGCCGAGACGCCAGTAGTCCGTTACCGGTGATGACCAGACATGGCCTGAAATTCATCCTCTACGAACTCGGCGACAAATTGCCGCTGGCTAAATTAAACACCGAGCAGTTGCGCCACTATGCCGTCAGCTATCTCATCGGCCTCGGCCGAGCGCCGGAAGAGATCATGGCCCATCTTGGACTGCGGCGACTTGGCAACATCGCCAAACACCTAGCTCAAGGCAAGCGTCTGACGGGAGACAACCCGTTGCCGGCGCAAAGTGCAGCCCCGCTGTGAACGGGTCACCGCACCTCGGTAGCGAAGGCGACGCAGCATGGATGGCCATGGCGCTCGACCTGGCCCGCCAGGCCGCACTGCGTGGAGAAGTCCCAGTCGGTGCAGTCATCGTCAAAGACGGACAACTCATTGCCAGCGGCGCCAACGCCCGAGAAGAATTTCAAGACGCGCTAAGACATGCCGAGATCGATGCCATCGGCGCTGCCTGTAAGCAACTTGGTGCCTGGCGACTCAGCGGATGTACCCTGTACGTGACCTTAGAACCCTGCCTCATGTGTGCCGGCGCGGTGCATCAAGCACGCATCGACCGGGTGGTTTTTGGTGCCTTTGACCCCAAGGCAGGAGCGATGGGTAGTCTGTACCAAGTGCACGCGGACGTGCGCTTGAACCACCGTCTGCCGGTCACGCCCGGAGTTTTAGCAACCGAGTGCGGCGAGGTCTTGAAGGCTTTTTTTCGCGCCAGGCGCCAGGATTCACCAAAGTAAATTCACCGCTGCTGAAGGTCATTCGACCTTGCGCGTAAGCCGAATCTCGATATCCGACTGACCCAAGGTGACGGGAAACACCTCGCCGACAATATCGCCGGGTTGATCTGGGCCGGCCGATCCGTCTTGATCCAAGCGAGCCTTCAGTTTGAACTGCGCCGGCCATTCGTCCTCGCCCATCATGCGCTGCATGTTGTCCTTGGTTAACACAAAGTCATAAAAAGCTCCCTCGGCATCCCTGCTCAGGGTCTTTCTGAAAGCGCCGAGGGGCATTGGTTTGTCTGGCCCACTAGCGATGATAAACAACGTATGAATGCCCTTGGCCGCAGCAGTCAGCTCCGGAGCCAAGACCACTGTGCCCTTGGCGTAAGCATGCGAGGTCTCGCCCATCCGACCAGCCATCACGGCGGCCACGGCGATGATGATGATGAGTACCAAACCACCGAACAAGCCTAACTTCTGCATCGCCAACCAACCCTTGTAGAGCCCATCTAGACGCCGGCCTTTACCCCACCCAAGTCAAGCAGTGTGGGACTAAACTCCGCCAAACCAAAGGAGTCTACCATAATGGCATCGTGACGCACCGTATTTGCCTCCTCGAGTAGGCTTGCCTCCGTCGGAGTGATCACCTTGGCCTCGACAGCAGCCTTTACTAGCAGGTTAGCGCGCTTTTTCGGTAACACTCCTGCCTTGATCGCTTGCGAAATCTTTTGCAAGATCGCTGCTGACTGGTGCGATAGCTTGAAAGCATGCTCGAACTTCTCACCGGAATCCCCTGGGCGAGCCGAAAACACGATTCCTGTCGTCAGTGAGTCCCGAAGGACCCCGGCTTCCTGGATCTGCATCGCGAGTCTGTGGCCTAGTCCGTCCGATGGCAGATGCCCAAGGCTATTCAGGCGAGCCCAAAAAGCAACTGGACCGCGAAAAATCCATCCGATGCCTGGCACCGTGAAGTTCTGAAAGATACCATCAAAGCCCTGTTGGATTTGCACCATGCAGTATTGCATGGCCCACTCAAAGACATCCTTGTGTTCGGCTCGGTAGCCTTCCGCTTCATAGCGCCGCAGGACAGCGGTAGCCATATACATCCAAGATAAAACATCAGCGTAACGACCGGTCAATTTTTCGCGCAACTTGAGAGTTCCACCGAGGGTACCCATGGCCACATCCGCCATGAAGGCAAAGGACGCCGAAGCCCAAGACAATTTGCGGTAGTAGGCGGCGCCCGGACCACCAGGACTTCCAGCTAGCAGGCCACGGCTCAGGCTGAGGACCAAAGACCGGCAGCCATTGCGCAACACATGGCCCATATGCGCCCAAAAGGCCTTGTCAAAGGCGCTATAGTCCTTGTCCATCAGAGCTTTGACTTCTTTATAGGCAAACGGATGGCAGCGAATGGCACCTTGCCCAAAGATAATCATCGTCCGCGTCAAAATATTGGCTCCTTCGACGGTGATGCTAATCGGCAAACCGATGTAGGAATTGGCAATATGATTGCGGGGGCCGCGCGATATGGCCGCACCACCCATGAGATCCATGGCATCGTTGGTGACCTTGCGCGCAAGTTCCGTTTGGTTGTACTTGGCAATCGCCGAGATCACCGCCGGTTTCATGCCTGAATCGACGGCGCCGACGGTGAAGATACGCATGGCCTCCATCAAGTAGGTCAGACCGGTGATGCGGGCTAGAGGCTCTTCAATCCCTTCAAACTGACCAATCGAAATACCGAACTGGCGCCGAATCACGGCGTAAGCGCTGGTGAGTCGGGTCACCATTTTGGCGATGCCTGCCGCCTGCGACGGCAACGAGATCGCCCTTCCGGCCGCGAGGCACTCCATCAGCATCTGCCAGCCACGGCCGGCGCCACCTTCGCCACCGATGATCTGGTCGATCGAAACCACGACGTCATGGCCGCTGGTCGGGCAATTAAAGAACGGCACACCCATGGGGTTGTGACGTTCTCCAAGCACGACGCCGGGAAGGTTTGCCGGTGCCAGCACACAGGTGATACCCAGGTCTTTGCCACGTCCCAGCAGGTTTTCAGGATCGTAAAGCTTGATTGCCAAGCCAATCAGAGTGGCGATTGCTGCCAAGGTGATGTAGCGTTTTTCCCAGTTGAGACGCACATAAATCTGTCCGTCTTCGCCGCGAAACAGCACCCCGCTAGAGGTAATGGAACCCGCGTCGGATCCAGCTTCAGGTTCCGTCAGGGCAAAGCACGGAATCTCCTCCCCGCGCGCCAGGCGTGGGAGGTAGTAGTCCTTTTGCTTTTTAGTCCCGTAGTGGGCTAGGAGTTCCGCTGGTCCAAGCGAGTTTGGCACCATGACGGTGATCGCGAGAGGCGCGGAATGCGAAGCCAAGCGGGCTACGACCTCGCTGTTGGCCGCGGCAGAGAACCCGAGGCCACCGTACTCCTTCGGGACGATCATCCCGAAAAAGCGCTCCTTCTTGATATAGTCCCACATCGGTTTAGGCAGGTCTTTGGTCTGAAAAATCTCCCAGTCCGAAGCCAGCGCGCACAGGGTCACCACCTGTTGATCAAGAAATGCCTGCTCTTCGGTCGAAACTCCCGCATACTTCTCACCACGTATCCAGGTGAAATCAGGTTTGCCAGAAAACAACTGCGCATCCACCCACGTGGTACCCGCTTCGAGGGCAACCCGCTCCGTTTCTGAAATCACGGGCATCAACTTCAACTTGTCCATGAGTCGCGCGAGGGGGATCGACAGCAGCATGCGGCGCAGCGGGACGATATTGAGCACCGTCAAGGCCAAGGCGAACACCGCCAAAAGCCAAAACGGCGCCGCCAGCAGCCACAACCCGGCAAGCAGTAGGGCGGTCCACAGAAACAGCGGCGCGCCGGTAAAGCCAAGCGCCAAGAGTAACAGGGCAAAAATGCCGCAGCCAAGGACTGGCAGGGCCTCTGAAAGCCATCCATAACCTATCATCATCTTGCCCCTTAGTGCGTGCTCCCCCGGATGGGAGGCCGCAAGCGAGTGTTGCACCAGGCCCGTGGGCCCAGCGAGTGCAACATGGGGCCCAAGAAGGCAGCTCGACAGCTTTATTATAACGCTAACAACCCTCTTCGGGCTATCAGGGCAGGCGAGATTTCTTCGGGGCATCCCGCCCGCTCTAGCGAAGAGGGGCGGTCACCTTGCAATTTATAGCGGATGGGTCAACACAGTCGCCGTTTTAATGACGACGTCCTCAACTGGACGATCGCCGGCACCTGTCTTGACCTTACCGATCGCCTGAACCACCGCGAGACTGTCAGCATCGGCGGTTTGGCCAAAGGCCGTATACTGGCGGTCCAGGAAGGGGACCTTTTCGAGGCATAGGAAAAACTGGCTACCGGCCGAGTTCGGGTCCTGCGCCCGAGCCATCGACAGGGTCCCTGGCTCATGCTTGCGCTCATTGAATTCGGCATCGACGTGGTACCCAGGGCCGCCGGTCCCGGTTCCTTCAGGACACCCGCCTTGGATGACAAAGCCAGGGACGATGCGGTGAAAGGTCAAGCGATCGTAGAAGCCGATCTTGGCCAGACCGAGCAGATTCTTAACGTGGTTTGGCGCGATGTCCGGCCAAAGGTCGAGGGTGATTTTGCCTTTTGACGTGTCGAACTCGAGCTGATAGCGGTGGGTCTTAAAGTCGATCGACTCCTGCGCTTTTTGCACGTCATTCTTCTTACTGCTGCCAAACATGTGCGGCCCTTTCTCAGGCGAGGAACGGAAAGCATCCCCTATACCATTGAGAAAGTCGGCTGTTCAAGCCTTCCGGAAGGTAAGCAACAGACTTTGACCGTCTTCGAGGCCCAAGTGCTCCCGAATGAGGGTAAAGCCATTGGCCAGCAGCAGAGAACAAGCCGTTGCCACATCCAACTTTGCCTGGGTCTGGCGCTCCACCTCGGCCGCTAGGGACTCGCTGCGGACCTGCTCAAGCTGGTGCTTTAATTCATCGAAAGCCTGGATGTCGCGTAGCTGCTCGCCGACTGCCGCGAACAAGGAATCCATGGTACTACCGTCGGCACGCAGGGTCAGCAAGAGCAGACCTCCTGGTGCCAGAGAGGCATGAAGGCGTTGCACCAACACCTGCGGCTCCGCTTCCGTCTGCAAGTGGTAGCACAGCACGACTGCACCGTAGCGTTGCTGCGGCAGGCTGCTCAGGTCAGCCAAGGGTTTGCGTACTATCTTAACTCGCCGAAAGGACGCACAGCGTTGACGGGCCTGGCGCAGCACATGTGGATCCCCATCCACTGCGGTCACCCGGTGCCCTTCAGCCAAAAGCGACGCACTGAATGCGCCTGTACCACAGCCAACATCCAGGACCCGCTCGACCTTTGTCAGTTCCTTAACGTGCAATTCGATCAATTGGCGGCGGCCGCTAAATTGGTCAAACAGCCGATCGTAAGCCGAGGCGTAGCGAATACGCCGAGTCTCGGCGGCGATCGCGGCGTACAGGTCGGTAAAGAATTTTTGCCGCTGGTGCACCGAATTGACATTGAGGACGACCGACCAACCAACGATACGACCTGAGGCTAGATCGATCAGTGGTGCCATCACCTTTGTGAAAACCATCCGACCGTACTCAGACGAGACATAGACCGCGCGCTCGCGATCGGCGAGGGGCAAGATCCCGTCACCATACAGCTTCGTCACCCGCGCAGGCACTCGCCGAAAGTTATCCAAAAGTTCATACCAAACGCGCACCGGGGCACCGCGTTTGATCTTGTCTTGGCGACCAAAGACCAGGTCAAAAGCACTGTTCCAATCGAGCAGGCGTTGGTCACTACTCAGGATAAACGTCGGTAGATTGGTCGCAAACAAGGCCGAAGCCAGGCGCGAGCTGTTCTCATGCCACAATGTCAGGGGGTTCTGCCGGCCAGGTCCTTGGTCGACGCTCGCGCCGTTGTCCTTTAATACGAATAGATCCTTGGTCACGAAGGCGGTCGACGAGGACCGCAGCCTTGCTAGCGAAGGCCACAAGGAAAACAATCCCAGCTTTACCGCCACCGCAGTACCGATAAAGGCGATAGGGCGGATATGACCAAAACGAAGCCCAAACTTCTCCAAGAAAATCGCTATCAACAATAACAAGACGGCGGCACAGACAACAACACCACCGCAAACCGTTCTGTTTACATGGACTTTTTCTTTTAGAAAACCGTTTAGAAAACTACGCATGGAATATCCAATCATGAACAACATCAGGTAAAACGACAAAGTCAGGTCTGCCACTGCAATCCCTCTGCCACTTCGATCGTTACGGTTAGTGGACCAAATGTATTAGCATTTATATGACCCTGCCGACGATATCGAGCGTCCAAGCTTTTGACGCAACCGACCCAGGTGCCTAGACCTTGGCTACAAGCACCACCACGCGTCGAAACACAAACAGAAGATTTGGCATCCAAGTTGCAGAAGAGTCTAGCAAGCGTCTCGAACAGAGGCGCAAGCGATTCCTGCTGAGTTTCTAATGGAGTGGATAACATGCTGAAGCCGACGAAAAAACACAATGAAAATGGCCATGGCGGCAATGCCACACTGGGGCTGCGCCCGCAATACGCCGCAGCACTGACGCTGTCGATGCTTTTGACAGATGTTGGTTTAGCCAATGTCGTCGGCGCCGACACGCAAAACTTCAATGCCACCACCTCCGGCCTGGACTTCGTCACCGTCGAATCAGCCCAGACCTTGGATCCCGGCGTCGTCAACTTCGGACTCTTCCTCAATGATGCAGTGAACTCACTGCCCTATTTCGCCAATGACCCACAAAAGCGAACGGCCTACACGGACTCTGTCCTTGGCGCAGACTTGAACGTCGGCGTCGGTCTATTGCCCGGATTTGACATCGGCATCAGCGCGCCTCAAGTCCTCCAGCAGGATTCAGAAAAGGGCGGCTATCACGGCCAATACAATGCAACGGGCAACACCGAAGCGCGTCTCAATGCCAAGCTTCAATTCTACGGCACGCGCGACTACGGCCTTGCCCTGATGCTGTCGGAAAGCATTAACCGCATCAACAATAATCCCTATGCTGGTAAGAACGCCGGGCCGACGACCAACCTGCAGCTGGCTGGCGACACGACGATCAAAAACTTCAAACTTGGTCTTAACGTCGGCTACCGCTGGCGCCTACGCGGCCATCAAGATGATCCGACCGTACCAGTGGGCCCACTCCCAGACCAATATATCGCCTCGGGTGCCATCAGCTACCTGCTCACGTCGATTGACACCAAAGCCATCTTTGAGGTCTTCGGTAGCTTGCCAAACCACAGCGTGACCGATGCATCAGATCGCCAGGCCTCATCGGCTGAAGCCCTACTTGGCCTCAAACACGATTTCACCACCAGGCTCGCGGGACACGTTGGCGGCGGTACGCAACTCGTCAAAGGCATTAGCTCACCCGACTGGCGCGTCTACACCGGACTGAACTACACCCTGGGCGGCTATACCAAGGCCAAAGCAGAAAAGATTGAAACCGTGACGCAACCCCAAGCCGTAAAAGCCGACCCGTTTGCCGGTCCACCGAAACCAACGGAAAAGATCGTCGTTCATGACGTGCTGTTTGAGTATGACTCGGACACCTTGATCCTCGGTGCGACCGACGAAGTCATGGCAAAACTCGTCGCCTATTTGAACACCAAACCTAGCTTCACCCGTCTCATCATCGAAGGTCACACCGATTCCATCGGTTCGGATCCCTACAACATGGATCTCAGCCTGCGCCGCGCCAACACCATCAAGCGCTGGTTGGTCAGCCACTACCATCTGCCAGCCGGTAAAATCATCACCATTGGCCGCGGCAAGCATCGCCCGATCGCTGACAACGGCAACTACCAAGGTCGCCAGCTCAATCGCCGAGTGGAGTTCACGATTTACCGCGATATGGCCAAGGCAAAACCAAGCACCGCTCCTATCGCTGCCGCAGCGCCAGGAAAATCAAGCAAAACACCCGTCGCTGCTGCTGCGCCAGCAAAACCAAGCAACGTACCTGCCGCTGTCACGGCGCAGGCTAAGCCAGTGACCCAGGCCAAGACCAAGTAATAACCGGTAAGCGAAGTTACTAGCTTACAAAGACCGACTCGACTTTCTTCTCTTCCGTCCTTTCCCAGCTGTCCAAGGAGTTTTTGTGTTCAAGTACCAATGGCCTCACACTACCCTCGCCGTGACCTTGCTGAGCGTTCAGCTGCTTGCCAACTGCTCACCTGCGTCCTACGAAATCCTTCGGCCGAAGGCCCGCGCCAACGTCGATAAACCACAAAATATCGCACCCGAGCCGACCAAAGTGCCCGCTGGCCAAATGCCGACAGCGCGCGTCGAAACCATCGTCAACGGTGAGTCGGTGACCAACGTCCACATCAACGTGCCAACGACCATCCGGCCCACGGCCGACACCCTATCGCCAAGCTTCGTCGGCAAAAGCTCCTGCGTTAATCCGGGGATCGACCGGGCCGGATACGACATCGGCGGCTTGTCGCAGCCATCGGTCAGTCGCAGTAACGGTTGCGAAGCCCTGGAAACGCCGTACACCTTCACGCAGCCAGGCGACTACCTGATCACCATGATCGTCACCGATCAACTGAACCAAACCGCAACCGCCAGCATGACCCTCACCGTCATCGATGACACCAGCAGTACCTGCGGCTTTACCATCACGGTCGTGCCGCTGCTGACGCAAAAGAACCAGGCCGTTGCCTTCAATGGCTTTTGCGATATGACGCCAAGCCACGCCATCAGCTGGGACTTCGGCGATGGCGTAAATAGCAAAGGCGACCAGGCTAGTCATGCCTATGACAAAGTCGGGGCCTTCGCCGTCAACGCTTCCTGCGCTGCGGATGATGGCAGCTTGGTGAAAAAGGCCTCGGCCACCGTGTCCGTGATCGAGGACGCGAACAAGACCACCATCACCATCCTGACGCCTAAGTGTACGCCTCCGCCGCCACCGCCGGTGAAGCCTGCTTGTGATCCTGGACAAGGCCCAAACCACTGCACCTCGCAAACACCGGTTCAGCACTAAAGAATTCGGGCCCACTCCTCGCGCTTATTATGAATCGATCCTTACGACGCCCCAGCGGCGCTGTAAGGATCTGTTATTTCAACTATATCAGAACATTTAGAGACACAAATCAGCGCCGCTTGCGGACGACCAAGGTGAGCCGCAGCAGTGTCCGCCGATCCTTTTTCGGTAGCATTCCTGCAAGAGTTTGTTAAGTTACCGAGCTATAGGGATTTTTCGTACAGGCATAAACCAATTTAGAGGTTGAACGTCCTATGGCTCGTCACTCCTTGCTCAACGCCTCGCTCGTCGCACTTACCTGCGCTGCCGGTCTGCCCGTCCAAGCAGCAACCACCCTGAAGACCGACCAGGACAAGGTCAGCTACATGATCGGCTACCAAATCGGCTCGAACTTCAAACGTGACGGCTTGGAAGTCGACCTTAGCGTCCTGTCCAGTGGCCTTAAAGAAGCTCTAGCCGGCGAGAAGTCGCCGCTTTCCGCCGAAGAGTCGCAAAAGCTCATGGCGACCTTGCAGAAGAATCTGCAGACTAAGGCCGAAGCCAAGCGTAAAGCCGATGGCGATAAAAATGCCGCTGAAGGCAAGGCTTTCCTCGCGGAAAACGCCAAAAAAGCCGGCGTCAAGACGCTACCAAGCGGTCTGCAGTACAAGGTGATCACGGAAGGCAAAGGCGACTCGCCGAAAGCCACCGACACCGTCAGCACCAACTACAAAGGTACGCTGATCAACGGCACTGAGTTCGACAGCTCCTACAAGCGCGGCCAACCAGCTAAGTTTCCCGTCAACGGCGTGATCAAAGGCTGGACTGAAGCGCTGCAACTCATGAAGCCAGGCGCCAAATGGGCCCTCGTCGTTCCTGCTGATCTCGCCTACGGCGATCGCGGCGCCGGCGATGCCATCGGCCCCAACGCGACTCTGCAATTCGAAGTCGAATTGATCAGCGTAGAAAAAGCAAAAACCGCAGAAGCTGCACCTGCCCCAGCCCCAGCAAAGAAGTAAGCACGGATGAGCGAAACCTCGCTCCGCCTCATTGCGACCTGTCCGGAAGAGACCAAAGATGTGCTGATCGCCGAGCTACAACAGCTCGGCGTCAGCAACATAGAACCAGCCTACCGGGCGGTTCACTTTCGTGCTACCGAAGAGCAATTTTACGCGGCCCACCTTTGTCTTCGTACTGCTAGTCGAATCCTTCGCGTCATCAAAGAGGTCGCAGCGCAGACGCCTGAGATGCTCTACACCCAGGCCAGACGGATTCCCTGGCAGGACTATTTTGGCCCAGAGCGCACCTTCCTCGTCGAAGGCGTCCCCGCCGATCGCGGCGAGGCGTTCATGCGCGCCAATGATATCAGCCAAAAAGTTCGCGAGGGAGTGCAGGAGCACTTCCTTCGCATCGGCGATGGCAAGATGCCGAAGGTGGACCTCGAAGAGCCGCGGGTGATCATCGTCGCCTTCGTCGCCGGGGGCCGCTGCACGCTCAGCTTTGACACCTCGGGTAAGTCGCTGCACAAACGCGGCTACCGCCAAGATGGCCACCCCGCACCGATCAAGGAAACCCTCGCCGCAGCGATTCTCCATCTGGCTGGCTACGATGGCACTCAGACCTTCCTAGACCCCATGTGCGGCAGCGGCACGATCGCTATTGAAGCCGCCATGATCGCCATGGCTAAGGCGCCGCAAATCCACCGGGCGAAGGGGCAATTCCAGTTTGAATGGCTGGCGTTCTTTAATCGCGACCTATGGCGGACCATGCAGGAGCACTACCGCAGCGAAAAGCTCGCGAGTCCGGAGCATCCGGTCGTCGCCTCCGATATCGATGCCAAATACGTCGAGCTGGCCCGTGCCAATGCCTTGCGCGCTCGGGTTGAAAAGCACATGCAATTCGCCGTCGGACGCTTCCAAGACATCGAAGCACCGGGACCTAGTGGTATCTTGGTCGCCAACTTGCCTTATGGTGAACGCCTGGCAAAGGCTGGCGGCATCGATCTTGAAGCCTTCTACAAAGAGATCGGCGATACGCTTAAAAAGAAGTTTACTGGCTGGCGGGCGGCCCTACTCGTCGCTGAAGACTCCCCATACAAGGTGATCGGTCTCAAAACCACCCGGCGCATTCCGCTCAAAAACGGCGGCATCCCATGCAAGCTCCTCATCTATGATCTGTACGCTGGAAGCCGCGAAAAAAAGACCACTAGTGCCTAAAATTGCTGAACTTTAGTCCCCCCACTCAAGTTTAGGGCCGAAATGACCGATAAGACTCACTGACGCCTACGTCACGTCGAGGACTTGCCATGGCCAAACTCCCTTTGTGCTACGGACAGCTGCTGCTGGTTTGCTCCTTCGCGCTAAACGCAGGCGGCTGCAAATCGAGCTCATTCTCCGGCGAGGCGGCTAACACCGCCGCCACGTCGCAACCTAGCGGCACAGGTGCTGCCGACCACAGCAAGGCCGCCGCTCCGTGTACTAAGGCTGGATCGACTCAGGCAAAGCTGCTGACACCGACGATTTCCAATGGAGATCAGCAAAATGCCCTCGCCTACGAGATCTTCGTCACCGACTGCAGCGGTGAACGCAAAAGCGTTGACGCCACGACGATCAAATTTGACCTCGACGCTATTTTTTATAATGTCCCTGAAAACCAGCCCCTCAACTACACGGTCACCTCGACCGATGCCCGGACGAGCGGCCAACTACTCCAGGTCCCTAATTCAGATTTGTTTGGAAAGACCGGTTCGGGATTCTTTCATTTTGAAACTGACCAACCCTTTTCACTAGCAACTGCGGCTAGCAGCGTGACGCTGACCATTCAGATGGCAGGCCGCTCGTTTCGTCCATTTCAGGCCGCTAAGACTGGGGACTACGGTCACATGCAGACCTATCTGAGCTTTGGCGATGCGGCCCCGGTAGCGAGCGCAGTGCAGATCCTTGGTAAGTTACCTCCCAAGGGGCCGTAGGGTGGATGCGGAATATCTGTGTCAACTAATTTAATTTATTGATTTATATTAGAAACTTCGCGAATGCCTCAAGGTCTGTCGAAAATGTTCCGATGACACGCAGGACGGACAATCAGGAGGTCTGGGTTTGGGACTGGCAGCCAGGTCAGGAGCGGGTCAATGAAGCTCTTCAATACCATCGCAATCATTGCACTGTCGGCACCGGCCGCTTGCTCGACCAAGGGCGGAGGCCGCAATGACGATGGTAAAACCACGCCCTCAACCCAGCCGGCAACGACAAACGGCGCCGGTACTGATGCAGCCGGCGGCTGCTTGAATCTGGTCAACGGAAAAGCATCCAGCGATTATCCGGCGGTGGTGCGCTTACTGTCCAAACCCAACTCCACCAGCGTTGGCATCTGCACGGGCACCTTCATCAGTCCAACCGCAGTCATCACCGCAGCGCACTGCCTCGATGGCTCGGCAACCGGTGGTCTCTTCTTGAGCGGGGGAACTTCCGTCGCCTTTAACAGCCGCACCATTTCACCGTTTGCCGGTAACGTGCAGTCGCTTAAGGCGTTCACCTACGGTTCCTACGGCGAGACCGGTGATCCAAATGACGCGACTGTCACCGCCAAAGATACGGCGATCGTCATGTTCCCTGCCGGCGCTGCCTCGGCTTATATGTCGATCGGCGGCACCTTGCCGCCAGTTGGCACAACGGTCACCTCCATTGGCTACGGCCTTACCACACTCTCCAATGCCGCACCGGATCCAAACTACGACGCGAGTAAACACATCGGCACCACGAAGATCGTCACAGCGCAGGACAACTATAATGTCTTCATTGGCGGCGTCACGGCGCAAGAAAGCGCCGCTGCGGCAGGCACCTCGGTGATCGATTCCTTCGGTGATTCGGGCGGACCGATGATTTTTAATGACACCGTGGTGGCGACGCTATCCAATGGCGGCGATGGCATGACCTCGACTGGTCGCGACGTCTGGTATGTGACCTTCGTCGACATCAATTCAGCGCAGACCAAAAAGCTCATCGCCCTCGCCAATCAAAACGGCGCCGGCATCGCTGCACCAGGGACCGCGCCGACGGCCATCGTTGCAACAAAAACAGCGACAGCTGCTGCGAAGACGTGCGCCGCAAAATAGCCGGCTGTTGTCAGCCCCAACTCGCCGCCTATCGCTGCCAACCCCATCATGGCATATTTGCCACTGAGCTTGTAAATAATGCGGGAAAGAGTACGCCAGGAAAACTTACGACACCACTGATGACGAATGGTTACACTGAAAGATTGGAAGCAATCTGGAAGCCCCAAGCCTGCCTTTTCGAGATCAGGCTTCCGGTTCCTACGCGAGACCCCTTTGGCTTTAGCAACTCTCGAGCAAGCACGCTCCAGCGCTATGAGGTTGGCGATCAATGCGATTTGATATGAAGCATCATAGCATTGTGCTTTCCGTGGCCCTGGCAGCAGGTCTGGTACCTCTTTCATGTAAAACGGCCAGATCGTCAGAAGGCCCGGTGCAGGCAGCCTCCGCCCTTGCGGCGACGCCCAGCGTCGCGCCACCAGCTGCGGTGCACGGTATGGTGTTGTTCGGTAACGACACCATCTACGCCTCCCATATCCCGATGTACCACGTGCCTCACGACTGGCAGGTGCTGTTTGAAGTCACTCTGTCGCACCCCACGGTTGACGCCAAGGCCTTGTACCAGAAGCAGCTCGTCCGTGGCGTCCAACCGCTGATCACGATCGAGCCCCGCCCGTTCGTGCTGCCGCAGCTCATAAATGGCGACATCCATAGCTTTGTCGCCAGCCTCTACCGGGGCAACTTCGAAGACCACGGCGAAGTGCTGCTACAGGGCATGACGGTCACGGTCAAAGCGGTCCTCTTCAAGCAGCACCTAAGCCTAGACCTGACCGCGTTGCCACAGCCGACCTACTTTCTCATTCCGACCTCCATGACGACGGCCGTGCTGGTCCATCGCATCAGCGCTCCCGACAACTTTGATCAGATTCTCCAAGTAAAAACCGGGGCGGCGCCGCTGCCAACCACTCCCATAGGCAGACTCATCACCGTTATATTCCCCGGGGTTGCTGACGCGTCGGCCGCGCGTCTGCGTGCCGGTGATGCACTGGAACTGACACGCAACGCCGATGGCTGGTCGGCAACTGTCGGCCCTGGCAACAGCCTGAGCCCGATGGCGCTATACGTTGTCTCGGACTTCTACTGCACGCTTGGCCGCGAATTTTCTAGGTCCTTCGATGCTGGCAAGTCATAACGAGAAGGCGCCACCATAACCGTTCCTTAAACGGTAATCAAATCTGAACACGTGGCAGCGGGCGAACAGGTTCCCGCCTTGCTCGTTCGCCGGCTAGGTCGTCGATGGGACAGCTTCATCATGCTTCACCAACCAGTGCACATCAACGGTGCTCTGGACAAGTATCAAATAAGGTCAGACTCATATCGTGGGAGTTTATATCGAGGTCGGCACTACCGAGCTTGCGTGCTAAGCGATCGTCCCATAACTGTATGCTGTAGCTACCGAGTGGCAGCCTTAGATCCATCGTAAACTCGCGCGCTTTGACTCCCTCGACGGACACCTGCTTTTTGCTACTCGATTCGATCAGGTGCACTTGCATATCACCATAAGGGGTGGGCCGTGAGCAGCCTTGAACCTGCCCAATGGTCAGACGCAGCGTTACTGCGGTCGCTTTATCGACCAAGACTGCTGCAGCACCAATAGCGATGTTCGGACCGAACGAGCTGCCTTCGCCTTGCGTGCCCAGCTCGGAGTTTGGAGGATCATACTTCGGAGTCACGCACCCTGTAAGATATAGGGACGCTAACAAGGATATTATTCTGGCATCGATCAGTTTGAATGCCGCATCGCCGGTAGGCTTCACCGTCTTCTTCATACCGCTTCGCACCTCTTGCTGGTGGCTTTGACTGGTCACCGATCGATGTTGACACGGTCGATCGACCTTTGGCAGGTCGCCCTTGTTCGCTTATGGTGTGATAACCTCAGGCGCCTGCCAAGCTATTTACTTCGTAGGCGTGCGTATTGGTCCTTGGCCGCTGCGGCCTAGACCGCCTTTGGAGATGCTTTGCGATGATCGGGTCGGTGTGGATTGCACCACCGTGGGGAGGCCAACATGGCGAGGTTCAGTGTCGGAGCTAAGATTGAATGGAAGTGGCTTGGGTCGGTCATCGACGGAGTCGTCGAAGAGGTGTTCCTTGAGCCGGTCGTGCGGGAGATCAAGGGTAAAAAGATCAAGCGCAACGGGTCCCCTGATAAGCCCGCCTATCTGGTGAGGTCTGAAGCAGGAAACCTGGCGCTCAAGCTTGAGTCTGAATTGGCGGCGCGCAGTAAAATCTGGAAGGAGGCTGACTAGCAAGTGTGTCCTTTGATCGAGAAAGTGGTCTCGCTAAACCCTGGTTCGGACACCTTACGAGGTAAGCGGTTGGCGAAATGATGCCGGACCGCTTACAGATTGTAGTGCAATCAAGCCCCATCCGGGGCTGCTGGCAGAGGGCCCGGGCACCGCGTCGAACCATGGAGCCGGCGGTTTAAAGCCCGGCGGAGCCGCTCATTTTCAGGCGCATAGGCCGGTGAAGGCCGGCTTCGCGGCAGCTACCATGGCTTTTGCGCGCAGGAACCTAAGCCGCTTGGGTGACGGTCACCTAGCTTGGTAGCTCGCGTCATGGAACGGTGAAGTTAGGCACCCAGAGGGCCGCCCTCGGAATGATACTGACCACCCTCAAAGTCGAACTCCCCCTGCTGGTACCGCGGCGGTGCCCGAGCGAGAGGTTCATAGTCAATATTCACGTGCTTGAGATAGCGGCGGACTTGGATTGGGTCGGTGATGGCGCTGATCTTCTTCATCGGGCCACCGCAGGCGTCGCATGTGGTGACGTCGATCTTGAAGACCTTGGCAAGCAACTTGGACCAGCTATAGTTGCGCAGCGGCTGGGCATCGCTGTCGTCATCGTCTTCCCTGAACTGGAACCCCTTTTTGACCTCTGGGTGAAGGGTCAACTCCCGTCCCTAAGGCGAGTGCGGCGCGAACACACCCGCCCAGCGCACAAGGTGAGTCCGGGGTGGAGGAATAACTACTGAGATCACCGCGGCGAACACAAAGGGCCATGACCTTGCTGCTTATGGTCTGGATCAGCCCTGCAACCTCGTCGTCGGTGATCGGGTCGAGATTGCGGAACCGGGTGAGTTCGCCGTAACGGGTATAAACGCCGTCAAGCGCGATGATATGCAGGTGGGGATATTCCTTGAGATTATGTCGGCCGAGACAGTCTCCATAGCAGATGTGAAAAACCTCATCGAACTAGCTCGCGATAGTGAAGCTGAGGCAATGGTCCTGTGCCAAACATCGAGGTCCTATCAGTTAGATTCAGCTCAAGTACTGCCTTGGGCGGCTGGTTTGAATGCCATTTTTGGCGTTTGATAGCCACTACGGTACAAGTATCATCCCGATAGCGACCCTCTGGGTACCTAAGCCCAGACCCATTAGGCAGCTTCTAAGAGCGAATATAACGTGTCGCTGGTCCCGTGCCCTGCTTACTGATCACTCCCTCGTCCACCATGGCTCGTAAAGTTCGTCCGATGGTCGCCTTGGACAACGGCAGCCGATTCGCGATGTCGCTAATGGAGATTCCTTCAACTTCATTTATGATGGCCAGGACGTCTCGCCTTGCACCGCCCACATCGTGACGGTTCATGGTTCGCGGCAATATCGCCTTGATGAAGTTCTCGCCCTCGACAATCTGTGGCTCGTCAAGGCCGGCTAACCTGTACAGGCGGAATAGCTCGCGAAAACCCGTGCCCATCTTCTCGATGTACCCGGCCTCACGGAACACCTTGCAAATGTAAGTGTTACGTATATAGGTCACACCGTCCTCTAGGCACCCGGGCTGCAGGGGGCCGGGAAACGACCCTGGGCTGAAGATCTCTAAGCGGTTCTCAAAAAGGGCCACTTTCGTAGGGGCGGGGACGTTATAGTCCCGATGTACCATCGCGTTCATCAACACCTCGCGAATTGCGATCTCTGGAATTTCAAAGGACTCCTCTCGCCTTTTGCCTTTGATCACGAATTTCTTCGGGAGAGCTTCAAGGACAAAGTTATAGGCAGTATTAAACTGCTCAAACAGATCTCCGCTGCAATCTATGGTACGAATGACTTCGCGGCCATCGTTGCCGCGAATCTGCGAACAGACCGTATACGCCTCAGGAAACCACTCCTGCGGATTCTTGCCAAAGAGCAATATTCCAGCCACAGTGGCATGGACCTGGGCCTGGTCTTCACATATTAGGCGATATGATCTGGCGATCTCGGTGAGCGAAGATTTAAGGATTTTGGTCTTTTTTTCCGCCACAAATTTCTTCAGAGCCTGCTCATTGAGATCTTGCAAGGATGTACCGTAGATCGGCCGCTCATCAGGGGACCGGCCTCTGTTGCGCCACTCAAGATCGCGAATCGCCGCCGCGTCAGCTTTCATCGAACTCCTACCGACGCGAATAAATGTGCCACCATCAAGGCCCTTTGATTTTTGGAAGTATGGTTTGTTCATCCCCTCACTGACCTGAACGGCGACGATGAGTTGCCCATCGATTCGCTGCGTGTAGACCTTGGGAATGACATGTGGATGAACCGCCTGGTAAATGGACTGCGGCAACGATTCAAGCAGCGTCTCAGCATCCTCATCCGAAACGCCGACGATGTCTCCATTGTCCCTGATGCCAACCAAAATCCGTCCACCGAAGGCATTGCACAAGGCAACAACCTCCCGCACAAAGCGACCTGATTCTGGCATTTTCTCTTTAAATTCTAGACTACTAGACTCTTTTTCAGGATATCGACTCACCATTGACCTCGTGAGTTGATTGAGTTGATATATACACATTATCAGATCAATCGACTCACATCAACTCATCCCACCTAGGCCCGTGCAAAGCGGCAAAGTTGCCTCAAGTGACACAGCCACTACCTGAATGGCTGATGAGTATGGAGTGTGGGATCAGGAAGTGGAGAGGTGATGTACTTCGATGCTGACGAAAGTCTTCAAGATCGACTTCACCACGTGCGACGACTGCGTCAGTGTGATGAAGAAGGTTAGCGCGGTCACCGATCTCCTCCTCGAAGCTATAGGTCGGTCCCGTCCGGTTGGAAATAGAGAGGTATTAGAACAGCAGATCGATGATCTCCCCTTGGTCCGTCCCGTACCCGCGGACCACAGGCTCTCCTTGCTCGAACACCTGACCGATAAGGTTCACGGTCGCGTCATCGACGCTGCGGTAAACACCAGACTTACTGACACGGACTAGGGACGATCCGATCACGCTGTTGCTGCTGTTGCCGCTGACCGCCAAGTCAGCGGCAGAAAAAATCTGCTGCGAGGCGTTGAACCACACCGTGAAAACCGAAGTAGGGAAGAATCCGACCACGTGGAGGTCAGCTCGTCCTAACAGGACGCCATCATCGGCGTCGTCTCGTGTTGCGAACACAGAGAGCCTATTCATGCCCATAATTGAGCTGGAATCATCTTTTTGATTCACAAACCGGTAACAGGGTCGCTGCGTACCGCCAGAGCCAAAGACGCTTTTGTAAACGTCTAACAATGGGGCTTCTGGACACAGGCGGTACTGACGATCCTTTTGGCGGAAAAACTGTTCGTAGATTGGGACCTTGGGACTCGTGTCCAAGGTGTCCGCGATTCTTTCAGCCATGAGGCCCCAGACCCCGATATGGGGGAGGCCAAAAACGTGACCGAGTTCGTGCTGTAAGAGTACATAGTAGCGGTCTGCGGCAGCCCCTGCTTGAGGCTTGTTCCGGGCACCTTGATAGGCTAGACGACCAGATAGTGGTGATAGATAAACAAAACCCTTTGCGCGCAGGTGCTGTTCATCGTAGTCGGTGCGGACCGAAATGGCCGCGAATGACGCCGGAGTTTTCAGGTATCGCTCTTGGACCTCGTTCAGTACTCCAAATTGAAAACGCACGTCCACGCTTTCGTCCTCTGGGCCGCTGCACGAATGCTCCTCCCACTTTTGGGTGGCTATCCCAAGCGGTCCAAAGCTCGGCAAAGCCGAACTCACGGCTTGGGTAAATTCGAGACGCCAAAAGTCTACCGCGCGCTTGGCTAGGGACCCCGCAGTCGCCTGCGTCAACCCAGCTTGCGCCTCGTCCACCAGAACGCAGTAGCTCACCGTCGCTGTATTGCCGAGGAACCATGGATTTCCGGTATCGCGCAACTGCTCACCGCCTCGACTACTCCAACTACCAGCAAAGGCGAGTCCACTGAGGAACCAGGTAAGGCTACAGATGAGGCGAAGCATCGATGTCCTTTCAGAATTTGCCGTGATGACAGGGGATTCAAGGCCGATAAAGGTGACAGCCGAGGAGGACGCCGTGCTGACTATGTACGCCCCCTCTTCTACCTAAGCTTAGAAGCGATTGCAATTCAGGCTAAACAAATTGCCATCTATTTTAGTTGCAGTGCCGAGCACGCGCACGCCCGCATCGGTCGTCGCTACGGCAATATCACTGGCGGTGCCAATCCAGCAGCCGAGCAGCTCTGGCCGTGAGCGAAACGCCAGACAACCGACCTCGATGCCGTCACCAGCATCGGCCGACGCTTTGTCTTGGGTGACCGGATCGAAGGTAAAACTGACCTTGGTGCTGCGCAGAGCGATTGGATTGTCCGACTTGGCGGGTCCAAAGTCGCAACGGTAGCCAGAAGCCAGAGCAGACGTGGCGGATAGGGATAGGGCCGCAGTGATCAAGAGCGATTTCATCATAGCTGGTTCCTTTACAGAGGTGTTGATGACTAACACCAGTATGGGACGCCCAGATTTGACGGTAAATTAATTAACTAGTCAATTTCTTAAGGACTGTTATACCTGAGGTGAACACTGGCGCCCATGGCGACTACCGCGAGCGCTTAAATCCATAAATATTTGGCCCTTATGCTCCGACGCCGAGGGCCGCCCTGGATAGGAACGGGCCCTGCCCTATGGACCTGTTTAGCCTCAAAAATTATAAAGAAATCTTGGTCTTGAAGACGAAGGATCGGCGCCAGCAGCTCGGTTCGCGCTTTTCCCTCACCCGGGTCGCGGCCGCGTGTGGCATCCAGAAGACCTATCTTTCCAAGGTGTTAAACAGCGATGCCCATTTGAATCCCGACCAACTCACCGCCGCCTGTGCCTTTTTGAACTGCAGCGACGACGAGGCCGAATACTGTTTACTGCTGCGCGACCAAGCGACGGCGCAAAACCCCCACCGGCAGCGGCGGTTGACCACCAAGCTGGAAGCCCTCCTCGGCAAGGTGCGCAACACCGAGGCCTGGCTGGACGACGCACAAAAGGTGCAAGAGCAAGAGAAGGTGTGGACATACTACACAGATATTTATTTACAACTTTTGCACCTCTTTTTGACGATCCCGAGCTATCAACGAGACCGTAATCGGTTGATGACAGCTTTGGGGGTGAACGACGAACGTCTGACTGAACTCCTGCTACAGCTCGAGACCTTGGGACTTGTGCATTTTAAAGATCAAAGGCACCAGGCCGTCGACTTTAATTTCCATCTCAGCCCCGAGAACCCCGCCTATCGCCCGTATCGGAGTCTGCAGCGCCTGAAGAGTTTGCAGCGGCTTGACCAATTGAGCGGCCAGGCTGTTAGTTATGCAATGTCAGCGTCCTTTGCTGCCGATAAGGCGACCTACGAGCAGATTAGGACGCTGATCTTGGGTCTGATCAAACGCTCCCAAAAGCTCGTGTTGGCGGCCGAATCCACCAACGTGTTCCAACTGGACATCGACTTTTTTCAATGGGACCAGTAACAACTTCCTTTCTCGACCGGCATTGACGAAGCTTGCGAAGTGAGCAACCGGCGACCAATCCGACGAAATCAGCGTTAGCCCGGACTTTCATGACGCCGTTCAAACGAATCACCTGGATCTCAAGGCGCTCATTGGATAGAGGGCCGCGAGCGATGTATTCGATCAGTTTATAGAGACGGTCGCGAGCGTGGGTATTGACAGCCGTGTTGGCATGGAGGCTGAAGCCATTGATCGACTAGCAACGCTCGCCGCAGGCGAATATTTGCGTATATTCCATTTCAAATCTACACTTTTGCTTAATGCTGCCAAGTGCATATTAACTTCGTGTAAAGGAAACGCCATGAGACTCACGATTCGTGCCGCCGCCACCTTCTGCTCACTCGCCGCGTTCTTGTACGCCTGTCGCACGGCCGACAACGGCTCGGACACCGCGAGCTCATTGGCATCGGCTGGAAGAACAGAATCCAAAACGGTCAACCTACTTTGTATCCGCGACGGCGGCGGCTCCAACCTGCCCCGTATCGCCATCGACAACGGCGTGGCCTACGTACTCGCCGACGCCGAAGGCGACGGCGGCGGGACGAGGCAACTCATCGCAAAGATCGACGTCGACCAGAAAAAGTCTTCGTCCGGTAATGGTTCAAAAGTCATTACTTATACGCCCAGAGACGGCAGCAGTGACTTTTGGCTCGAAACCAGCCTGGACAGCAAAGGTCGCCTGTGGGGCGATGTGAAGTTTCAAGGCCGTCGCTATGATGCAACCTGCGACTCTAGTGGCAAAAAGATCACCTATGAAGTCGGCGGCGCCGCGCCAAAGGCGACCAACAGCTCCGATACAGGCGGTGCCCATGGTGGCAGCTACGAGTTTGCGTGCAGCTGTGCCAAGGACATCAGCGCCAAAGACTGTGACCATATGCCGGCGCTGACCTTGACCGTGACCGGCGACAGCGCAACCGTCACCTTCAAAAACAGCAGCACAATATATACTGGCAACCGGCAGTCCGAAGAAAAGGGGCAAGCGCTCTATCGCGGCTTCCATAGCCCGACAGGCTTTGGCGATCTCGGCGAGCACGAAGCGAAGTTTGATGTGTACCTCGACACGGACTTATTGACTGGAAACAAGGGCCACTTCATCGTCCGCTACCAAGGTGAACGTCGCGACTGGTGGGATCTTCAATGCAAGCGGACTTAAATAGACCCAAACTATCCAAGGGCGAATGATGGCGATCAATTTATCCGAAAAGCCGGTCATTGTGGAGCGGGAGGCAGACCATGAGGGACGAATTTTGTATCGAATCGTATTTGAATTCACCTCAAGACACGCCAGAAGACCGGCTAAAGACGGAAATCCTTATTCCAGTTAAATAGACTCGCTGGTATGAGCGTCGCCCTATCCCGACCAACCGCAGCACCAATCAACCGTAAGTTTGGCGGAGCTACGGACATTTTTCCCCAGCGCGGTGATCCGGAGCTCTTGCAAATCGGTGAGGCGAATCAACACGGCGAGCCGTGCATTGACGCCCAGCGACTCCTGGAGGGCAAATTGTTCGTGCAACTGAGCGGCATGCGCATGCATAGTGAAAATGCCAGCGTCGTGATGGCCACGGCTCACTAAGGACCCCTCCATGGATCTTAGATTATTGTTACTCCTGTTCGTCAGCACCCTAGTTTCGCCGGCCCGTGCCGAAGTCACCACGGTGATGAGCGGCTACCAATATGGCCTCACCTACCTGCCCCTCATGGTGATGCAGGAGCAGCACCTGGTCGAAGCCCACGCCAAGGCCGCAGGACTTGGGGCCCTGACCGCTGAGTGGCGCGTGCTCAGCGGTCCAGCGGCGATCAACGACGGCCTCTTGTCAGGATCGTTAAATTTCGGCGCAGTCGGCACCTCCTCCCTAGTCACTTTGTGGGCTAAAACGCGCAAAAATTTGGGAATCCGCGCCGTCGGCGGCCTGTCGTCGATGCCAACCTACCTGAATACCAACAACCCGGCGATCAAGTCGGTGAAGGATTTTACGAAAAATGACCGCATCGCCCTTCCCTCCGTCAAGGTGGGCGTGCAGGCTGTCGTCCTGCAGATGGCGGCAGCGCAAGCCTTCGGTCCTGCCGAATTTAGCCGGCTCGATGCGTTAACCGTTGGCCTCGGTCATCCCGATGCCTTTGTCGCGCTGATGTCGGGCAAGTCGGAGATCACCACCCACTTTGCCTCGGCGCCATTTGCCACCCGCGAATTGCGAGACGGGCACGGCAAGATCCATACGGTGCTTAAATCGACCGATGTTTTGGGAGGCAAAGCGACCTTCACGGCCATCGTCGCCACCGATAAGTTTCGCCTCGCCAATCCGAAAGTCTACGCAGCGTATGCCGAGGCATTCGCCACAGCCACCCAGTGGATCAGGGACCATAAATCTGCCGCCGCTGACCTCTATATCAAGGTCTCCGCGACCAAGGATTCTGCCGCGGAAATCCTCGAACTGTTGCGTGATCCCGACAATGAATTTGACCTCACGCCGCACAAGCTGACGCTCTTCGCCGACTTTATGCTTCAAGTCGGGACCATTAAAGAAAAGGCCACGTCATGGAAAGACCTGGCCCACCCGAACCTCTATTCCCTGCCTGGGAGCTAAGCGTCGATGACCCAGCTCCTACTCCTTGACGTGCAGGGCGTGACGATGACGTACCCCGATGTCAGCCGATCGCCGAGTTCACAGCCAACAGTGCGGCCACGGGCTGCCGTGGAGCAGGTGAGCTTCGGCGTCAGTACCGGCGAGCGCTGCGTGCTGCTCGGCGCCTCGGGCTCTGGCAAGTCGACCTTGCTTAAGGCGATCGGCGGCTATATTGAGCCCTCGGCCGGCACGATCATGCTCGCTGGTCAACGGATCCGCGGCCCAGGCCCAGACCGCATCATGATGTTTCAAGAATTCGACCAATTACTGCCGTGGAAGACAGTCCTTGGCAATGTCACCTTTGCCCTTGAGGTCAGCGGCAAAGCCCGCGGCGCCGCGGCACGCACCCTGGCGCAAGAGGCCATTGCCAAGGTTAAACTTGAGCGCGTGACGAACAGCTATCCCCACCAGCTCTCCGGAGGCATGAAGCAGCGCGTCGCCCTCGCCCGAGCCTTGGCGATGGAACCGCAAATCCTGCTCATGGACGAACCCTTTGCTGCCCTCGACGCCCAGACCCGAGCGCAGATGCAGGATGAGCTCATGCAGCTGTGGGAGAGCCTGCGTTTTACCCTGGTGTTTGTCACCCATTCGATTCGCGAGGCGCTGATCATCGGCAGCCGCATCCTGATCCTGACACCCCATCCCGGACGCTTGCGCGCCGATCTGGTGGGATCACCGGGTAAAGAGGCGCTGATCCACGAGCTGCTCTTTGATGCCGTGGCGCCCGCCGCCCCCGGGATCAGGAAGATTCACGATGACTGATATAAACTTAGATAAATTTACTTTAGACGCCGCCGACCGCATTTTTGCCATCGCCCCAGCGGCATCGGAGCCGGCTTTCACCGAAGCGAAATCCACACTGATCGGGCGCCTCTATGCTCAGGAATGGCTGCGCCGACTGACCATCGTCATCAGCCTGATCACCTTATGGCAGATCTATGCCATGTGGCTCAATAATTCGCTCCTCGTCCCCACTGCCGGCGAAGTCTTGCTTGCCCTCATCGACGGCTTTCGCAGCGGCGTCCTATTGGGACGCATCACGACATCCCTTGGTGTCTTGCTGCTGGGCTACGGCACTGGCCTAGTCATTGCGGCGGTGCTCACCGCTTTAGCGATGACCTCACGGCTAGGGCGCGACTTCTTGACGACGCTCACCGCGATGTTTAACCCACTGCCGGCCATTGCTCTGCTGCCGCTGGCGCTTTTATGGCTGGGACTTGGGACATCAAGTCTGGTCTTTGTTTTGGTGCATTCCGTCGTCTGGTCCGTCAGCCTAAGTACGCTCGCCGGATTCGACGCAGTCTCGCCAACATTGCGCATGGTTGGCCGCAACTACGGCCTGAGAGGCCCACGCTATGTGCTGCTGATCCTCGTACCGGCAGCGTTTCCCTCGCTGCTCACCGGACTACGGGTCGGCTGGGCGTTTGCTTGGCGGACGCTGATTGCTGCGGAATTAGTCTTCGGCGTCAGTGCCGGATCCGGGGGTCTCGGTTGGTATATTTATGAGAACAAGAACCAGCTCGAAATCCCGGCGGTGTTCGCTGGCCTTGCCGCGGTCATAGCCATCGGCTTAGCGGTGGAGTATTTAGTCTTTCGAGTCCTTGAGGCCCGGACCGTGAGGCGTTGGGGCATGGTCGGATAATCTGCCGAGGTATGCCGTTCTCTGCTCCACCCAGTTACTGACACAGCTCCGCAATAACTTTAGCGATTAAATCTCTGAACGCTGCCGTCTCGCCTCGTAGAGCATCACCGCCCCAGCAGCAGCGACGTTCAGCGAATCAGCCATGCCGAGCATCGGCACCTTGATACAGGCCGTCGCCTGGTCAAGCCAGTCGGCACTCAGGCCTTGCGCCTCCTCGCCCAGGAGCAACACGCACGGCTTTTTGTAATCGACCTGAGTATACGTAACGGCCGTAGCGGTTAAGGCCGCGGCAAAGATCTGCAGCTGCTTTTGGAGGCAAAACTCGCGCATCTCGGCGGAGCTAGCGGCAACGACCGGCACATGGAACACCGTACCCAGACTGTTGCGAAGAACCTGCGGATGATACAAATCCAGCGGCCGATCGAGATAGATCACGGCATCGACGCCGGCGCCGTCCGCCGATCGCAGAACCG